>Ga0187892_10001241_pt1 | contig 59699 bp, 52 predicted proteins | sample MA1701073metaG_FD_139345 | JGI IMG/M metagenome (GOLD analysis project Ga0187892, IMG submission 139345) | Bio-ooze microbial communities from a basaltic lava cave in the Kipuka Kanohina Cave System on the Island of Hawaii, USA - MA170107-3 metaG ...
CGCTCCGCTCCGCCGACTCCCTCGCTAGAAAGGGACCGAGGGGCTTCGCCCCTGCGGGCTCCCCTACGGCGTCGCTCGCGGGGACCCCGGCAAGCCCCGCTCCGCTCCGCCGACTCCCTCGCTCCCGCTCGCTCGTTTCATGACAACGAGGGTGGGTCAATGGCCCGTGGGGAACCAATCCCGGTTTGCCGTTGAGCGGGCGGGCCGGACTGACGCGCATCGGGTCAGTCCCAGTCGGCCCGCCCCGACGCTCACGGCCGGGCGGGCCGCGGTCAGCCCGGCGGTGCCCGGCGTGCCGGATCGCCTGCGGACTGGCCCGACCGCGGCAGCACGAAATCGGGCCGCAAGGAGGGAGCGTTTCGAGCACGACGTGCGTAGGCGGCTTTGGTCCCCAAGCCGAGTAGCACTCGTGCGACCAGCGTCAGGTTGAAACGCGACCGGATGGAGGCACCGATTTGTCGGGCCACCGTCCGCGGAGATCCGGCACGCCGGGCACCGCCGGGCTGGCGGACATGCGACTCGCCGCCACACTCCGCCAGCTCAACGGCAACCTGGGACGAGACGTCGCGGCCGGACGTCACTTCAGGCGCTTCTTGATCGCGAAATCGGCGTCGGCGTCCTTCCACTGCTCGGCGAGGACGTCGTACTGGGCCTTGGCGCCGGCGGCGTCGCTTCGGGCGGCGAGCAGATCGGCCAGCATGAGCCGGGTGAGCGGCACGATCGGCGCCAGCCCGAAGTAGCTCTCCGCCTTGATGATGTTCTCGTAGTTGGCGATCGCGCCCTCGGCGTCGCCCGACCGCTCGCGGATCCGGCCGATGGCCATCTGCAGTTCCTGTCCGCGCGGCTGCTCGCGCAAGACCGCCTCGAGCATCGCGATCGCATCCTTGGCCCGTCCGTCGGCCGCGAGCACGTGCGCCTGCGCCACGGTCGTCGGCAGCCAGACCGCCTCGTTGCTCCGGCCCTCCGTGAGCAGCCGCGGCAGCAAGGCCCGCACCCCGCCGACGTCGTCGAGAAGCGCGAGCACGGCGGCATCCTGCGCGAGAAAGGTCAGATTGGTTTCCCGCGCCGCCGCGGTCCTCAAGGCCGGGATGGCCGGGCCGCCCAGGTACAGCGCGCGCGCCAGGCGGTCGCCGTGATCGATGCCGCGAAGCATCTCCGCGTTGTTTGCCGCGCGCGCCCGCGCGCGCGCGTCCTCCTGCAGCGCCGTGTACGCCGTCATCTGGCCGCGCCAGAGTGCGATGTTGGCGCGGACGGTGACGATGCCGTCTTCGGGCGCCATGCGGCGCGCCGCCTCCTCGAACTCCGCGACGCGCGGATGTCTCGCCACCACCGCCGACGTCCACCGGGTGATGGCGAGGCCGGCGTTGGGCCGCAGCGCGAGCGCCTGCTCGGCCTCGGCATAGGCTTCGTCCAGCCGCCCGAGGAAGAGCAGCACGTAGGCCGCGTTCGAGCGCGGCAGGGGCTCGTCGGGCGCGAGCGCGGTGGCCGCCCGGTACGACGCGAGCGCCTTGTCGAAGTCGCCGCGGCTGTTGAAGTACACGCCCAGGTTGTTGTGCGCGGCGAAGTCGCGCGGATAGGACGCCGTCAGGATCTCGAGCGCCTCCCGGATCTTGTCCTGGTCCTGCAAGACGCGCGACGCATGGTTCCAGTTGATGTACAGGCGTTCGTACTCGCTCACCCGATCGCGCAGCTCGTACGCCTTGAGGGCGTTGGCGCGCGCTTCCTCGCGCTGCCCGAGGTTGCCGTACACGACGCCCAGCTTGGCGTAGGCGAGCGCGAAGGTCGGATCGCGCTCGATCGCCTGCTTGAAGAACGGAATCGACGCCTCGTCGCCCTTGGTGGCGCGGGCCCTGAGGCCCAGGCCGTAGGCGCGCAGCGCCTCGAGCGACCCGGTCGTCGCGTCGGTCACGGGCACGTCGTACTTCTGGATCGTGCTGAGCGACTCCCCGATGCGGCCGCGGAGCGCCGTCACGGCGAGGCCCAGCTCTTTCAGCACGGACTCCTTGTTGGCGGCCTGCGTCTGCTGTTCGGCGAGCGGCGCGCCCGTCTGGCAGTTCCGCGCGCCGAGGGCGATCACGAAGGCCGAGCCGAGGGGCGCAATCGACCCCTCGATGGTGGCCTTCGCGCCGGCGCGCTGGCAGACCTCCCGGGCCACCGCGCCCGTCACGGGCTCGTCGGGCGGCCGCTGCATCAGGCGGAGCGTGCGCTGGATGCGCTGGTCGGGCAGGAGCGTGAGAAACGGCGTCTGCTGAAGCTGGACGGCGACGGCCTGTCGCAACGCATCGTCAAAGACGGGGTCGCCAGTCGTGTTGACGAAATCGGCCACGACGACGAGGTCGCGTTCGGTCAGGGCCGGGGTGCGGACGGCATTCCACAGGAGGGAGCCGGCGATGCCGACGGCCACGATCGCCGGCGCGCCGAACACCAGCCAACGCGGTCGTCGGTGCGCGGCGGCCGCCTCCGTCCCCGTCGACGCGGCCGCGCGCGGCATCGTCGCCGTGGTGTCGCGGCGCGCCCGGCCGAGTTCCGCGTAGAGATCGGCGGCCGTCTGAAAGCGCAGGCGCCGGTCCTTCTCGAGCGCGCGCAGGATGACCCGCGCCACGTCCTCGGGCAGGTCCGGATTGGTCAGCCGCGGGTCGGCGGGCGTGCGGTTGAGGATGGCGTCGAACACCACCGCCGTGGTCTGGCCGGCAAACGTCTGGGGGCCCGTCGCCATTTCGTACAGCACGAGGCCGAGCGAAAAGAGGTCCGAGCGGCCGTCGAGTTCCTCGCCCCGCGCCTGCTCGGGCGACATGTAGTTGACCGAGCCGATGGCCATGCCGGGCGACGTCAGCACGTCGCCGGCCACGCGCGTAGCCGTGTCGCCGGCCGGCGCGGCCGCGTGCGCCTGGCCGCCCAGCTTGGCCACGCCGAAGTCCAGGAGCTTCGCCTGGCCGCGGCGGGTCACGAAGATGTTGGCCGGCTTGATGTCGCGATGCACGATGCCCTGCTTGTGCGCGGCATCGAGGGCGTCGGCCATCTGGCAGCCGATGTCGAGGATGGCGTCGAGCGGAAGCGGGTGGCCGTGAATCCGGCTGCGCAGCGACTCGCCGTCCACCAGCTCCATGGCGATGAAGCGGCGGCGGTCGTGCTCGCCGATGTCGTAGATCGTGCAGATGTTCGGGTGGTTGAGCGACGAAGCGATGCGGGCCTCGCGCTCGAAGCGCTCGACCGTGTCGGCCGGGACCGCCAGGCTGTCGGGCAGGAACTTCAGGGCGACATGACGGCCGAGCCGGGTGTCCTCGGCCTCGTAGACCACGCCCATGCCGCCCGACCCGAGCTGCCGGACGATACGGTAGTGCTGGACGTGCTGTCCGATCACATTCCGAAGTATAGAGGGTCATGACGGTTTTTTTGGCGTTCTGCGCATAGCCGGACAGGCGGCACCGGGTGTTGTCGGTTCCGCCGGGGGCGCCCGTGCGAGACTCGCCCCCATCTCGATGAGCGTCTGGAGGAGTCAGATGTCCACAGTGTCCATGCGTCGCGCGATTGTAGTGACCGCCTGCGCCGTGCTCGTCCCGGCGATCGCCGCCGCCCAGGGCGGCATCACGCAGCCCAAGCAGGGGCAGGGGGGAAGTGTCGTGAAAGGCGCGGCCGGCACCGACGGCAGCAAGGGTGATTCCGGCCTCGAAAAGTGCGACAAGCCGATGGGCGCCATGGCCGTCGTCGAGCCGCAGAACGCAGTGCTCGTCGCGCTGTCGCGCTACAAGCTGTCCTCGCCCGTGGGGCTGATTCGCATGATGATCCAGCAGTCCAACTGCTTCATCGTCGTCGAGCGCGGCGCGGGGATGCAGAACCTGATGCAGGAGCGTCAGCTCGCGCAGGCCGGTGAGACCCGCGCGGGATCGAACATGGGCGGCGGCCAGATGGTGACGGCGGACTTCGTGCTGACGCCGGCCGTCGTGTTCTCGGAAGGCAACGCCGGTGGCGTCGGCGGCGCCGCCGTCTCGAGGCTCGGCGGCGTCGTCGGCGGGATCGCGGGCGGCCTGAAGTTCAAGGAGGCCCAGACCAGCATGCTCGTGGCCGACGCCCGGTCCAGCGTGCAGGTGGCCGCGGCGGAGGGCAGCACGCGGAAGGCCGACCTGCGCCTGGGCGGGCTCCTCTTCGGCGGCGGCGGCGGCGCGGCCGCCGGCGGGTACGGCAACACGAACGAAGGCAAGATCATCGCCGCGGCGTTCATGGACAACTACAACAAGATCGTCCAGGTCGTCCGCACCGACGCGAGCCTGCAGCGCAACGTGGGCACGCTCAAGCAGGAAGCGGCGGCCGGCGGCAAGGCCGGCGCCACGTTCCGCGAGGGCGACGTCCTCGTGCCGAAGATCGCCAACGTGAAGCTCCACGCCTCGCCGAGCGACACGGCGAAAGTGCTGGAGACGCTCGCCCGCACCGACGAGCTGGTCGTGATCGGCGAGGAGAAGGACGGGTTCGTCAACGTCCAGGGCGCGACGGCGAGCGGGTGGGTCAAGATCGTGCTCGTCCAGAAACGCTAGACGTCGGGTCACAAGGGTTCGCCGGCACCCCGCCGGCCGCAAGGGCGCCATGGGCCATCTTCAAGGCGCCTTTCGTGTCTTATCGCCCGACGTCGAGATCGTAGACGCGGACCTCGGGCCCGCGGCCGAACGCGGCGACCGGCGCCCAGTCGAGCGCCGCCAGCCGGGAGTGACCCTCGAACGTCCGCCGGAACAGCGTCTCCTCCCACACGTCCAGCACGGCATAGGGTCGATAGCCCCGGCTGCGGAGGTCGGCCACGACCCGATCCAGCTCCGGCGGCGGGATCATGTCGTAGCGCACGGTCGGCCGCGCCGCGTAGTAGCGGATGTTGCCGCCGTGGACGACCGAGATGAACACGGCCCGATCGGGCAGATCGGCCGCGACGAATTCGCCGACCGCACGGAACCGCTGCTGGCCTTCTTCCAGCGAAAACACTCCCTCGCCTCGGGCGAACGCCGCGCCCCGCAGCGCCAGCACGCCGACGAAGACCGCGAGGCCCACGACGCGGATGTCGCGGCCGTAGCGTGCAAAGCCCGCGGCGAGCGCAGCTGCCGTCAGCACGAAGAGCGCCGGAAAGGCGGGCAGCAGGTAGCGGAGCCAGACCCAATGATCGCTGGGAATGAAGAAGAGGTACGACGCCAGCACGGCGCCGACCAGGCCGAGCCAGGCGAGGGCCACCGCGCGCGTCCGGCCACGCGGCTTCGTCGCCTCCGCCGCGCGTGTGAGCAGGAATGGCGCGGCCAGCGCGGCCAGCACGGCGGGTGTCTGCGTCTGGAACAGCCACGTCGAGTACCGCCAGAGATTGGCCGCAACGTGCGCGGCGCTGAAGGGCGGGTTCACGAGGAGCTGGCCCGACAGGAAGGGCGATCCGAACAGGGAGTCGTTGACGACCGCAACGATGACCAGGCCGGGCATGGCGCCGAGGCTGAGCCAGGCCAGGCGCGCGATCGCGCGACGACGGTTGGTGCGATCGCGAACGACGTCGTAAAGGATGGGCGCGGCCACGAACAGGACGAGCGGCACGAGGTTCGGGCGCGTGGCCGTGGCGGCGCCCGCCGCGAGACCGGCGCCGAATGCCGCCCCGCGCTGGTTGACGAGTCCGAGCGACAGCGCCAGCGCCCACCACGCCGTGGCGGGCGCATCCGACATCGGCATGTCCAGGACGTGGAAGAGGAATGCGGGACTTGTGGCGAGCAGGACGGCGGCCGCGGCGCCGACCGTTCGATCGACCAGCCGCGCGCCCATCCAGTAGGTGGCCAGAATGGCCAGGCCCGAGAGGATCGGCACGACGAGAAACACGGCTGCGCGACCGGCCACGACCTGAAACGCCGCCATGGCAAGCGGCAGGCCGGGCGCGTACACCGGCGCCATCGTCTCGCCGTCGTCCATCGGGAGGTAGGCGAGCGGCGCAAGCGCGCGGCCGGCGAAGGGCCAGTCGAACTCGCGCGCCAGAGGCTCGCGGTAGGTCAGCGTGCCGTGGGCCCAGAGGTCGGCCTGGCTCACGTATCCGTACGAGTCGGCGCTCCCGACGTATGAGGCGCCCTGCGTGATGCCGATCGCGACAGTCGCAGCCGCGGCCAGGGCCGCGACGACCGGCGCGAGCGCGGTCGGCGCCGACGCGACGCTGGCGACGAAACCGCGCAGCCGGCCGCGCTGCGCGGGCGTGGCCAGCGTCCAGGCGCCCCACCCGGCGGCCAGGGCCAGGAGCAGAGGATTCTCGGGGTTGTTGGAGGAAACACGCAGCGCGCCGAGGCGGAACGTCAAGCCGCCGGCGAACGTGATCGCGACAGCCCACAGCACGGACAGGCCCGACAGCCACGCCGCCGCCTGCGCCGCCCGCGCCCGGCCCGACATCCCGGGAGAGTCTACTGCGGCCGCCTGGCGTATCCTGAAGCCATGACACGACCTGTACTTGTGGGGCTGCTCTCAGGTGCGCTTGTGGTTTCGCTGGCCGGCGCCGCGGTTCAATCGGCCGATGAGGTGGTCGAGAAGCACCTCGCTGCTATTGGCGGACGGAGCGCCCTCGCCAAGCTCACCACCCGTCGCGCGACCGGAACCGTGACGATCACCACGCCCGGCGGCGACGTGACCGGCCCGATTGAAATCAGCGCCAAGGCGCCCAACAAGGCTCGCGCGCACATGCGGCTCGACCTCACGCCGCTCGGCCTGCCCGAGACGATGATGCTCGAGCAGAAATTCGATGGCACGGACGGATGGATGCTGAACTCGGTGCAGGGCGACACGCAGATTACCGGCAACCAGCTCGACAACATGCGGAACAACGCGTTCCCGTCACCGCTCATGGCCTACAAGACCGGTGGCGCCACGCTCGAGCTTCTGCCGCGCGAGACGCTCGACGGCCGGGAGCTCGTCGTCCTCCGGATGACGCCGAAGGCCGGGTCGGCTGTGACGATGCTCTTCGACGCGTCAACCTATCTTCTGGCCCGCTCTCGGTTGACCGTCGTTACTGCGGAGCTTGGCCCTCTTGACCAGACGGTGGAACTCTCCGACTACCGGGACGTCGGCGGCATCAAGCTGCCGTTCCAGGTCGTCAACTCGACGCCGGTCCAGACCGTGAAGATGAAGTTCGAGAAGATCGAGCACAACGTGCCGGTGGACGACGCGGTGTTTGTGGTCAAGCTTCTGCCGCAGCCTTGATCCTGGCCCACGTGTCCTTGAGGGTCACGGTGCGGTTGAAGACGGGCGCGCCGGGCCGGCCGTCCGGATCGACCACGAAATACCCGAGCCGCTCGAACTGAAACCTGGCGCCGGCCGGCGCGGCCGCGAGCGCCGGTTCCAGCTTGCAGCCGCGCACGACGTCGAGGCCGTGCGGGTTGAGCTGGGCCAGAAAATCGGCGTCGCCGGCGCCGGGGTTCTCGGCCGTGAACAGCCGGTCGTACAGCCGCACTTCGGCATCCACGGCGTGTCTGGCGGACACCCAATGGAGCGTCGATTTGACCCTGCGTCCATCCGGCGCGTCGCCGCCGCGCGTGGCCGGGTCGTACGTGCAGCGCAGTTCGACGACGGCGCCTGAGGCGTCCGTGATCGCCAGCCGGCAGGTGATGAAGTAGGCGTTGCGCAGGCGGACCTCACGCCCCGGCGCCAGCCGGAAGAACTTCTTCGGCGGCGCCTCCATGAAGTCGTCCCGCTCGATGTAGAGCACCTTCGAGAACGGCACCTTGCGGGTACCCGCCGCCGGGTCCTCCGGGTTGTTGACGACGTCCATCTCCTCGACCAGGTCGTCCGGGTAATTCTCGATGACCACCTTCAGCGGCCGCAGGACGGCCATGGCGCGGGCGGCCGTCCGGTTCAGGTCCTCGCGCACGTAGAACTCGAGGAGGCCCACGTCAATCACGTTCTCGCGCTTGGCCACGCCGACCGCCTCGGCGAACCGCCGGATGGCCTCCGGCGTAAACCCGCGCCGGCGCATGCCGCAGATGGTGGGCAGGCGCGGGTCGTCCCAGCCGGAGACGTGCCCCTCGTTCACGAGCTGGAGCAGCTTGCGCTTGCTCATGACGGTGTAGGTCAGGTTGAGACGCGCGAACTCGATCTGCTGCGGCGTGCCCGGCAGCGACGGCAGGTTCTCGATCAGCCAGTCGTAGAGCGGCCGATGGTCCTCGAACTCGAGCGTGCAGATCGAGTGCGTGATGCGCTCGAGCGCGTCGGAGATCGGGTGGGCGTAGTCGTACATGGGATAGATGCACCAGGCGTCGCCGGTCCGGTGGTGATGCGCCCGCCGGATCCGGTACAGCACCGGGTCGCGCATGTTGATGTTCGGCGAGGCCATGTCGATCTTCGCGCGCAGGACGTGCGCGCCGTCGGCAAACTCGCCGGCGCGCATGCGCCGGAAGAGGTCGAGGTTCTCGGCGGCCGTCCGCGTGCGGAACGGGCTGTCCGTGCCGGGCGTCGTCAACGTCCCGCGCCGGTCGCGGATCTCGTCGGCCGACTGGCTGTCGACGTAGGCCTGGCCGGCGTCGATCAGCGCTTCCGCGCACGCGTAGAGCTGATCGAAGTAGTCGGACGCGTAGTACAGACGGTCGTCCCACGAGAAGCCGAGCCAGCGGACGTCTTCCTGGATGGCGTCGACGTACTCGACGTCCTCGGTGACGGGGTTGGTATCGTCGAAGCGCAGGTTGCAGGTGCCGCCGAACTCCGCGGCAATGCCGAAGTTCAGACAGATCGACTTCGCGTGGCCGATGTGCAGGTAGCCATTCGGCTCTGGCGGAAAGCGCGTGGCGACGCGGCCGCCGTGCCGGCCGGAAGCGTTGTCGGCGACGATGATCTCGCGGATGAAATCGCGCCGCTCGGCGGCGCCGGGCACAGGGGACGACACGCCTCCATTGTAAGAGCTTCACGTGCTACCATGCGCCCCTTCAGCCCCACGTCGAGGAGGTTGCGATGGTACCGGTGACGTCGCTCTGGATTCCCATTGTCGTATCCGCCGTAATCGTGTTCGCGCTGAGCTCGATCATCCACATGGCCCTCGGGTACCACAAGAACGACTACCGCGGGGTGCCGAACGAAGATGCCGTCATGGACGCGCTGCGCAAGTTCAGCCTGCCGCCGGGCGACTACGCGATGCCGCGGGCGTCGAGCATGGCGCAGCTCAAGGACCCGGCCTTCATCGACAAGATGAAGAAGGGCCCCGTGCTCTTCATGACCGTCTTCCCGAACGGCGAGTGGAAGATGGGCGGCCAGCTCGCGCAGTGGTTCCTGTTCAGCGTGCTCGTCGGCGTGGTTGCCGCCTACGTGGCGGGACGCGCGCTCGACCCAGGCGCGAACTACCTCGATGTGTTCCGCTTCGCCGGATGCACGGCGTTCGCGAGCTACTCACTGGCCTACATCCCCATGTCGATCTGGTACAAGAAAAACTGGGGCACGACCATGCGGAACATGTTCGACGGTCTGGTCTACGGCCTCATGACCGGGGGCACGTTCGGCTGGCTGTGGCCGAGCATGTAGGCGTCACGAGAGCCGCACGCGTCACGAGAGCCGCACGCATCGACAGAGCCGCACCGTGAAGGACATGAAGAAGGTGAAGGGCATGAAGGGCTTTTCCAAGAAACCCTTCATCGTCTTCACCCCCTTCATGTTCTTCACGGTGTCTGCTCTTTCCTGCCAGTCGCCATCCACGGTGTCTGCTCTTGGCTCCCAATCAGCCTTTCGTTTCGAGCCCGTGGATCCCGGCCGGCTCTCGGCGGCGGGCACGTTCGTCAATGCCTGGGCGGACGTCGACGGCGACGGCGACCTGGATCTCTTCGTCGGCCTCGGCGGCGCGCCGAACCGTCTGTATCGCAACGACGCGGGCACGCTGACGGATGTCGCGGCGGCCGTGGGGCTGGCCGACGCCCGCGCGACGCGGGCGGCCGCCTGGGGCGACGCGGACGCCGACGGCGATCCCGACCTCATCGTCGGGTTTACCCCCGGCGGCGGACCCGTGCTCAAGTTCTATCGGAACGATGGCGGACGCTTTGTCGATCGGGCGGCGGAGGTCGGCCTTGCGGTTGAAGCCGGCGCCGTGCGCCAGACGACCTGGGTCGACGTCGACTCGGACGGCGATCTCGATCTCTTCGTCGCCTTTCGCGACAGGCCGAACGCCCTCTTTCGCAACGACGCCGGCCGCCTGACCGACGTCGCCGCGGCCATCGGGCTGGCCGATCCGCGCCGCTCCGTGGGCGCCGTATGGTTCGACTACGACGAGGACGGCGATCTCGATCTGTACGTCGGCAACATGGACGGCGATCCGAACGGCCTGTTCCGGAACGACAACGGAACGTTCACGGACGTGGCCGTGTCGGCCGGCGCGGCCTGGGCCGGACGCGCGCCCAACGTGTCCGCCAACGGCACGGTCCGGCCGTGCGCGGCGGACGTCAATAACGACGGACGACTCGACATCGTGGGCGCCAACTACGGTCCTATCGGCCTCCTGCTCAACCGGGGCAGGGGTCGATTCGAGGACGTCTCGGCGGCGTGGAAGATCGCCGTCGACGGCCGCTATGACACGTGCGCGCCGGCCGACGTCGATCACGACGGCCGCCTCGACCTCTACGTGAACGGGACCGTGACGGGTGGCGTGCAGTACCGGGACTACCTCTTCCGGAACACCGGCGCGGCGTTCGAGGACGTGACGCCGGAGGTCCTGGCCGCCCAGAAGGCCGACCACGGCGCCGCGTGGGCCGATGTCGACGGCGACGGCGACCTGGATCTGGCGCTCACCGGCGTCGGCGCCGAGATCATGCCGCTGCTCTTTCGAAATCTGCTGCCGGCCGACGTCGCGCGCCGGTCGCTCCACGTTCGTGTGCTCGACGCGCGCGGCCGCGCGACGTCCGCCGGGGCCGAGGTGCGTCTCTACGCCGCGGGCACGCGCCGCCTCGTCGGCATGCGGCTGGTCGATTCAGGCTCCGGCTACAACACGCAGGACGACGCGCCGGTGCATGTCGGGCTGGCGACGCTGGATCCGGTCGATGTCGAGGTCACGTGGCCGGGCGGCGGGACGCGCGTCGTCACGGTCCAGCGCCGCGTCAACCCTGGTGTCACAAGAGCCTTCACCATGAAGATCATGAAGAACATGAAGAATTGACCTTCATGTTCCTCATGTTCTTCATGGTGGAAGCTCTAGAAGAGGGTCAGGGCATCCGGCGCGCTTTGACGTAGTCGAGGGCGAACTGGCGCAGCGTGTCGCTCGACAGGCCGATCGCCTTGGCTTCCTCGAGCGCTTTCTCCTCTGGCCACTTGTCCACCAGCATCCGCTTGGCCATCCAGAGCGCGGCGACGCGATTGGCGCTGGCGCAGTGGATGAACACCGGCTGGTTGGCGGCGTCCGTCACGATCTTGATGAACGCGTCGGCGACCGTCATGTCCGGCTTGCTCGAATTGAAGGGCAGGTGGATGAACGTGAGGCCGGCGCTTTCGGCCGCCGCGCGGGACGCCTCGATGGCCGCACCGGGCTCGGTCGCCTCGCGCAGGTTGAGCACAGACTTGTACCCGCGCTTCGCCACGTCGGCCAGCGCGCGCGGCTCGGTCGCGCCCGCGCACCCGACGGCATCGTCCACCCTCGTGAAGTTCCGGATGCCGTCGATCGTTTCCTTCTGGGCCGCGCCGAAAGCCTCAACCATGAAGAACATGATGAACATGAAGACAACACACCGGCAGAGACGTAACCACAAGCGCCCCTTCATGTCCTTCATCTCCTTCATCTCCCTCACAGTACGGCCCTTGGCCAGCAATCATCGTTCAGCGATGCAATAGAGGTACTTGTACCCGCGCAGGTACATCTCGCCCTCGACCAGCGCGGGCGACGCGTCGAATCCGTCGTCCAGGTGGTTGGTGGCGAGAATCTCGAGCGTGGGACCGTGTCGCAGCACCACGGTGGCGCCCTCGCGGCCGGCGATGTAGACCCGACCGCCCGCCCCTACCGGCGACGAGAACACGTTCGGGATCGCCTCGACGCGCTGCGCCTGATAGTGCGGCGTGCCGGTCCTGGCGTCGAACGCCGACAGGAGCCCGTTGTTGCTCTTGAGGAAATACAGCACCCTGTCGTAGAGCAGGGGCGACGGCACGTAGGGCGTGTCGCGATCGAGCGACCATGCGACGGCCGGCGTTCCGGTGATGTCGCCCTTCGCCTCGGCGAGCCGGATGGCCTTCAACGAGTTGCCTCGGAATCCGCTCATCAGGATGGCCAGCCCGTCCTGCACCACCGGCGACGGGATCACATTCATCGTCAGGCCGGCCGACTGCCAGACGATGTCGCCCGTCTCGAGGTCGTAGCTCACGATGCGGTTCATCGCCGGGACCACGACCTGCGCGCGGCCGTTGACGGTTGTGACGAGCGGCGTGGCCCAGGTGTCGATCTCGTCGCGCTCCTTGCGCCAGAGCTCGGCGCCCGTCCGCTTGTCGAGCACGACGACGAACGACGGCTTGGTGATGTGGTCCCAGACGATCACGAGCCGGCTGCCGAAGAGCGCGGGCGTGCTGCCTTCGCCGAACTGGCTGCGCATCCCTTTGTCGCCGAGGTCCTTCTGCCAGACGAGCGTGCCGTTCATGTCGTACGCGTAGTAGCCCCGCGATTCAAACGACGCGATGATGTGCTCGCCGTCGGTGGCCGCCGACGCGGAGGCCCAGGTGCCATTCTCGCCGTGCGAGGCCTCGTGCGGCGCTTCTTCCCGGGCGACGCGCTCCCACACGACCTTGCCGGTCTTGCGGTCGAGGGCGATGAGCATGTAGCGGTGGGGAATGCGCGGCTGGGCGCCGCGCGGCGCGTGCTGGGCGTCCCCGGTCACGCCCACCGGCACCGCCGTGAGCACGTACACGCGGTCGCCCCACACGACCGGCGAGGCGGACCCGCGGCCGGGAATCTCAACCTTCCACCGCACGTTCTTCGTCTCGCTCCACTCGGCGGGCGGCGTAGCGGTCTTCGACACGCCAGTCATGTACGGGCCGCGCCACTGCGGCCAGTAGCGCTCGGAGGGCGGCTGTTGCGCCGCAACACTTGCCAAGAGCAGCAACGTGAAGATCATGCACAAAGGCATGAAGGTCGTGACGACGTGCCGCTTTCCACCTCGTGAACTCTTCATGCCCTCCATCTCCTTCATGTCCTTCACGTTGCGGCTCTTTCGACAATGGCCGCCAGGACCTCGTCGGCGTGTCCGTCCACCTTGACCTTGTCCCACCGCCGCTGGATCTTGCCGTCCGGCCCGATGAGGTAGGTCGTCCGCACGATGCCCATGTACTTACGACCGTAGCGGGCCTTCTGCTGCCAGACGCCGTACTTTTCCGCCACCGCGTGATCTGCGTCGGCAAGCAGCGGAAACGTCAGGCCATGCTTCGAGGCAAACCTCGCCTTGCTCTTCTCGTCGAGGATGCTCACGCCCAGGATGGCCGCCTTGCCGGCCTTGAACCTCGGCAGGCTGGTCTGGAACGCGCAGGATTCGGCCGTGCAGCCGGGCATGTCGTCCTTCGGATAGAAGTAGAGCACCACGGGGCGGCCCGCATAGGCTGCCAGCGCGTGGGTCGTGCCGCTCTGGTCGCGGAGCGAAAAGGCGGGCGCCTTGCGGCCGGGATCGATGAGAGGCATGGGCCGAGTATTCTACCCAGCGGTGGCCCTGCTGCTCTCGTCCGGCTGGTATCTCGGCCTGGCGCTCGTCCTCGTCGGCGGGCTGTGCGTGTTGCGCCCGATGGGGTGGCTTCGACTGCCGACGCGGCGTCGGGCGGCGCCCGAATGAGGAGCGGCCATGAACTTCCGGCTTGGGCCGGCCGCGAACGGCCGGACGGCCCTGGAGACCGAGACCCGCGTGTTCGTGACGGATGCCGGGACCCTGCGGGCGTTTGCGGCCTATTGGCGGACGATCTACCCCGGCAGCGCCCTGATTCGTCGATCCTGGCTCGAGGCCGTCAGGCGCCGGGCCGAAGCTGTAAAGCCCTGACTCCTGTCGTATCATTCGCCCTGGAGCCCAACCATGAAAGTCGACTTTACGGTCAACGGTAAGCCCGTATCGGTGGACGTCCCGGCCGACATGCCGCTTCTCTGGGTCCTGCGCGACGCGCTGGGCCTGCGCGGCACCAAGTTCGGGTGCGGCGAGGGCGCCTGCGGCGCCTGCACGGTGCACCTGCGCGGCAGTGCGGTCCGGTCCTGTCAGGTGAAGGCGTCGGCTGTCGGCGGCGCCGCCGTGACGACCATCGAAGGGCTCTCGCCGAACGGCACGCACCCGCTGCAGATCGCGTGGCAGGAGCTGGACGTGCCCGAATGCGGCTACTGCCAGGCAGGCCAGATCATGACGGCGGCCGCGCTCCTCAGAACCACGCCCAAGCCGACCGACGCCGAGATTGACGCCGCGATGAGCGGCAACATCTGCCGCTGCGGCACCTACCTCAGGATTCGTCAGGGCATCCACCGCGCCGCGGGCCGCGCGTAAGGGAGACAGGCCATGAGCACGCTCACTGTTGATCGCCGCGCGTTCCTTCGCGTCACCGCTCTCGCGGGCGGCGGCGTGATGTTTGCCGCCTACCTGGATCCCGTCACCGGCCTCTTCGCGCAGGGGCGTGGCGGCGGACCGCCACCCGAACCGAACGCCTTCATCAAGATTGCCCCCGATGGCAAGGTCACGATCATCGGCAAGAACCCGGAGATCGGCCAGGGCGTGAAGACGTCGCTGCCCATGCTGATCGCTGAAGAGCTCGACGTGGCCTGGAAGGACGTGACGGTCGAGCAGGGCGACCTCGACGCGAAGTACGGTTCGCAAGGGGCCGGCGGCAGCACCGCCATTCCCGGCAACTACGACGGCATGCGACGCATCGGCGCAGCCGCGCGCCACACGATCGTGGCGGCGGCGGCCGCCCAGCTCGGCGTGCCCGAGTCGGAACTCACGACGTCCGAGGGCCGCGTCCATCACGCGGCGTCCCGGCGGTCGCTCGGCTACGGCGAGCTCGCGGCGAAAGCGGCGGCCATGACCCCACCCGACCCCGCCGGCGTGCGCCTGAAGGACCCCAAGGACTTCAAGATCGTCGGCAGGCGTATTCCGGGCGTCGATAACCCCGCCATCGTGACCGGCAAGCCGCTCTTCGGGATCGACGTGCACGTGCCGGGCATGCTCTACGCCGTGTATCAGAAGTGCCCGGCGTTCTACGGCAAGGCCGTCAGCGCGAACCTCGATCGCATCCGGACGCTGCCCGGCGTGAAGCACGCCTTCATCGTGGACGGCGGGCGAACCGCCAACGGCCTCGTGGGCGGCGTCGCCATCGTCGCGGATTCCTGGTGGCTCGCCGAGAGCGCGCGAAAGCAGCTGAAGGTCGTGTGGGACGAGGGCACCGCGGCGAGCGACAGCACGCCGTCCTTCGACAAGCAGGCGGCCGAGATGGCGCCGAAGCTCCCGGCGCAGGCGACGCGTGCCGACGGCGACTGTGAGGGCGCCTTGAGGGGCGCGGCCAAGGTACTCGAGGCCGCCTACGCGTATCCGTTCCTCAACCACTGCGGCCTCGAGCCCATGAACGCGACGGCGCAGTTCAAGGACGGCAAGCTCGAGTTCTGGGTGGGCACGCAGCAGCCCGGGAGCGGCCGGACGATGGTGGCGCAGACGCTGGGACTCCAGCCGGCGGACATCACCATTCACATGATGCGAATCGGCGGCGGGTTCGGCCGCCGGCTGTACAACGATCACCTCGCCGAAGCGGGTCGGATTGCGAAGGAGATCGGCCCGACACCCGTGCACTTGCGCTGGACGCGCGAGGACGACCTCGGCCACGACCTGTTCCGGCCGGCGGGCTATCACTTCCTCAAGGCCGGTCTGGACGCCTCGGGGAAGATCGCCGCGTGGCGCAACCACTTCATTCACTTCGCGCAGGACGGCCGGGCGGCCGGGTCGTCCGGCATGGACGCGGGCCAGTTTCCGGCGCGGTTCATCCAGAACTACGCGATGTACCAGTCGACGATCCCGTTCAGCGTGCCGATCGGCGCGATGCGGGCGCCGGGCAGCAACGCCGTCGCGTTCGTGATCCAGTCGTTCCTGGACGAGCTGGCGCATGCCGCCGGCAAGGATCCGCTGCAGTTCCGGCTCGATCTCCTGTCGCAGCCGCTCGTCGTCCCGCCACCGGCGCCCGAAGGCGGTGGCGGCGGCCGCGGGGGCGGAGGCGGCGGGCAGGGGTGGAGTCCCGAGCGGATGCGCGGCGTCCTCGAGCTCGTGCGCGAGAAGTCGGCCTGGGGCCAGCGCAAGCTGCCGGCCGGCACCGCGATGGGCGTGGCGTTCCACTTCAGTCACAACGGCTACTTCGCGGAGGTGGCCGAGGTCAGCGTCGACGCCGCCAAGCGCGTGCGCGTGAACAAGGTCTGGGTGGCCGGCGACATCGGCCGCCAGATCGTGAACCCGAGCAAGGCCGAGGCGCAGGTCGAAGGGTCCGTCATCGAAGGCATGAGCCACCTGATGTGGGAAATCACGGTGGCGGGCGGCAAGGTCCAGCAGACCGCGCTCGGCGACTACCTTCCGCTCCGCATGCGGCAGGCGCCGAAGGAGATCGAGGCGCACTTCCGGATTACCGACAACAACCCGACCGGGCTCGGCGAGCCGGCGCTGCCGCCGCTCTTGCCGGCGGTGACGAACGCGATCTTCTCGGCCACTGGGGTCCGGGTCCGGTCGCTGCCGCTCTCGAAGCACGGGTACCGATGGGCGTAGGCGCACGACTGGTCGGCGCGGGCGCGGTTCTGGCGCTCGCGACGACCGTCCTCACGGCCGGACAGAAGACGACGCGCGACGGGGTCTACACGAAAGCGCAGGCGGAGCGCGCCGTGGCGCAGTACGAGAAGGTCTGCGCCAACTGCCACGACCCGGCCAAGGTGCCGTCCGACAAGAAGCCGGCGCCGCCGCTCGTCGGCGACGTCTTCATCGACAACTGGAAGGACCGGCCGCTCGGCGAGCTCCTCACCGTGATTCGGCTGACCATGCCGAGCGACGGTTCGGTCACGCTGACGACCGAGGAAGCCGTCAACCTGACGGCCTTCATTCTGCAGATGAACAAGTTTCCGGACGGCAAGGACGAACTGAAGAATGACGACAGCGGCAAGAAGGTGATGATCGTCAAGTAGGCACGGTCCCGCGTCGGTCCGTACGCCCACCCTCCGAAGCGCTCGTCTGACCCCGTACAATCGTCGGCGTGCTGTCCTTCGTGGTTCCCGCGCACGACGAGGAGGCGCTCGTCGGCCGGGCGGTCGCCGCCATCCGGGCGTCGGCCGAGGCAGCGGGCGAGCCCTACGAGGTGATCGTCGTGGACGATGGGTCCACGGACCGCACGGCGGCCGTCGCGTCCGCGGCCGGCGCGCGGGTGATCGCGGCGAACGTCCGCCAGATTGGCGCCGCGCGGAACGCCGGCGCCGCGGCCGCCCGGGGCGGGACGCTGGTGTTCGTTGACGCGGACACGTTCATCGAGCCGGTGCACGTCCGGGGCGTCGTCGAGGCGATGCGAGGCGGTGCCGTCGGAGGCGGCGCGGCAGCCAGGTTCGATGAGCCGATCCCGGTGTGGGCGAGGGCGGTCCTCCGGTTGTGGGTCTGGATCAGCCGGTGGTGTCGACTGGCCGCCGGGAGCTTCTTCTTCTGCTCGAAGCGCGAGTTCGAGGCGGTCGGCGGGTTCGACCCGTCCCTGTACGCGGCCGAGGAGGTCGCGCTCAGCCGCGCGCTCGGCCGCCGCGGCCGCTTCGTCGTGATGCGGACGCCGGTGCTGACCTCGGGCCGCAAGGCCCGAACCCACTCCGGCGGCGAGATCCTGCGGGCCTGGCTCGGCCTGCTGGCCAGGCCGTGGTCCGTGCGAGATCGGAATCGTCTGGGCATCTGGTACGGGCCGCGGCGACGGGATCGCGGAGGCCGGTAAGATTACGCCGCTTGGAGGTCGTATGACGCCAGACACGCTCGGGGCGGCGGTGGCCGCGCTCGCATCTTCCTTTTCGGGCCGGCTCCTTCAGCCTGGAGAGGCCGGCTACGACGACGCCCGCCGCGTGCACAACGGGCTGGTGGACAAGCGGCCGGCGCTCATCGCGCAGTGCCGCGGGCGGGCGGACATCGCCGACGCCGTGCGAATCGGCCGGGAGCGCGGGTTGGACATCGCCGTGCGCGGCGGCGGCCACAACGTGGCCGGGCGCGCCACGGTGAACGACGGCGTGATGATCGACCTGTCGCTCATGCGGAGCGTCCTGGTCGATCCCAAGGCCCGGACCGCCCGGGTCGAAGGCGGCGCCACCTGGCGCGAAGTGAACCGCGAGACGCAGGCGCACGGGCTCGCTGCGCCGGGCGGCGTCGTGGGCACGACCGGCGTCGCGGGCCTGACGCTCGGCGGCGGCCTCGGCTGGCTCATGGCGAAGTACGGCATGTCGCTCGACAACCTGCGATCGGTCGACCTCGTGCTCGCCGACGGCGGGCTCGTCCGCGCGAGCGCCACCGAGGAGCCGGATCTCTTCTGGGCCGTGCGGGGCGGCGGCGGCAACTTCGGCGTCGCCTCGTCGTTCGAGTTCGTGCTGCACCCGGTCGGACCGGTGCTCCAGGGCGGCCTGGTGGCGTGGCCCTTTGCCCAGGCGCGGGACGTACTGCGCTTCTTCCGGGATCGGACGGCCAGGGTGACTGACGATCTCATGCTGATAGCGGCGCTCCTCACCGGGCCCGATGGCACCACCAAGCTCGTCGGCATCGCGGCCGCCCACGCGGGCGAGCCGGCTCTTGCCGAGGCCGCCCTCAAGCCCATCAAGGCCTTCGGCACGCCGGCCATGGACATGATGGGACCCATCCCGTACGTCGCGCTGAACGGCATGCTGGATGCGGCCTTCCCGCGTGGCGCGCTGAACTACTGGAAGTCGCACTTCCTCGACACGCTGGCTGACGGCGCCATCGACGCGATGGTCGATCATTTCGCCAAGAGTCCGTCGCCGATGAGTCAGATCCTGTTCGAGCACTTCCACGGCGCGGCCGCGCGCGTGCCCGTGGATGCGACCGCGTTCGCGCTTCGGGCCAGCGGCTTCAACACCATGGTGCTCGGCGAATGGCTGGATCCGGCCAGGACCGACGCGTGCGTGCGCTGGACCAAAGACGGCTACGCGGCACTCAAGCCGTTCCAGGGCCGGCAGCGCTACGTGAACTACCTGGACGCCGACGACGCCCCCGACCAGAACCTGGCGGCGGTGTACGGCCCGAACCTGCCGAGGCTCCGCGCCCTGAAGCGACGGTACGACCCGGACAACGTCTTTCACCTGAACGTGAACATTCCCCCGGCGTGAGGTGTGGAAGGCGCGGGAAGACGCGATCCTCGCCGATCTGACGGCCGTCGACGCGGGCCTTCTGACGGGCCGGCCCGAATCGATCACGTATCAGTTCCTGCGCCACCAGCTCGAGAACGCGCGCGAACCTTCGCGAAGGCCTCACGCTCGGGTATTCGGCGCCGAAAGGCAACGTGCGGTCGGTCATCGCCCAGGTCGAGGCCATGCTGGCGGCGCCCGTCGGCGAGTCGCCGTTCGTCCAGATGGCGGCGAAGGACCGCACGGAGGCCGCCGGATTCCGCCGGCGGCTCGAGGTGCTCGAGCGGGACGCCATCCGTCCGGCGATGGGGCGCTACCGCGCCTTTCTGCGCGACACGTACCTTCCCGCCGCGCGGGAGGCCATTGGCGTCGTGGCGAACCCGAACGGAGCCGAGTGCTACAGGGCCGCCGTGCGCTACCACGCCACGGTCGACCTCCCGCCCCAGCAGATTCACGACCTGGGCCTGGCCGAGATGCAGAAGATCCAGGCCGAGATGCGCACGATCGGCCGTCAGAGCTTCGGTGTCGAGGATGCGGTCAGGCTCATCGCGCTCGTCAAGTCCGATCCGAAGTACCGCTTCAAGAGCCGCACGGAGCTGATCACGTACGCGGAAGCGGCGGTCGAACGCGCCAGGCAGGCCGCGCTCAAGTACGTCGGCCGCATGCCGCAGGCGCCGGTCGTCGTCGAGCCGTACCCGCCGTTTCTGGAGAAAACGGCGCCCGGCGGCCAGGCGATTGCGCCCACCGCCGACGGCAAGCCCGGCAAGTACATGATCAACGCCTACCACGCGACGGCCCAGAGCCGCGCGGGACTCGAATCGACGGCGTTTCACGAGACATACCCCGGTCACCACCTCCAGATCGCGACGGCGATCGAACGGACCGGGCTCCATGCCATCTGCCGCTACTTTTTCCTGTCCGGCTACGGGGAGGGCTGGGCCTTGTACGCGGAGCGGCTGGCGGATGAAATCGGGCTCTTCTCCTCGGACGTCGATCGGCTCGGGTTGCTTTCGAACGAGGCGCTGCGAGCCGCGCGGCTCGTCGTGGACTCCGGCATGCACGCGCTCGGCTGGACGCGGCAGCAGGCGATCGACTACGTGCTCGCGCACACGACCGAGACGCCCTCTCACGCCGCTGCGGAGATCGATCGCTACATCGCCGTGCCAGGTCAGGCGACCGCCTACATGATTGGCAACCTCGAGATTCGACGGCTGCGGGCGGAGGCCGAGCGCGCGCTTGGCGCCAGGTTCGATCTCCGCGCGTTCCACGACCTCGTACTCGAGGACGGGGCGCTGCCGCTGTCGGCGCTTCGAACCAAGGTCGAACGCTGGATCAAACGCTCGTAGCGACCGCGTCGCCGAGCCGTTCCAGGTCCGACCACGCGTTGTAGACCTGCGCCGAGAACCTCACCCAGAGGCGGCCGTGGCCGGCGTGTGCGTGAACCTCGATCCGATCCTCGAAGAGCAGCCGGTCGCGAAGGCGCGTCGCCTGATCCGCCGAGTCGCCATGGCGCGGATGGAGCGGGACCGTGGCCATGAAGCCCAGGTCGGCCGCGTCGATGGCGAACGTGGTGCCCCAGCGTTCGGCCAGCAGACGCGCGCCGCGCACGGCCAGGTCGTGGTTGTAGGTCCGCACCGCCTCGAAGCCGAGGTCCTGGAGGAACGCCAGGCCTTCCGGCGCGGCGAGCCAGGCCGATGGATCGCGCGTGCCCACCCAGTCGAACTCGGCCAGATAGCCCTGGTCGAGGCCCCAGGACACGACGGCCGGGTGCAGGCCGGCCTGCCGCGCCGGATCCGCCCAGAGGATGCCGCAGCTTCGCGGCGCGTGCGCCCACTTGTGGAGATTGGCGACGTACCAGTCCGCGCCGATGGCCGGCACGTCGAGCGGGAGGACGCCCGGCGCGTGAGCGCCGTCGACCAGGAGCGCCACGCCGTGCCGCCGGCAGAGGCCGGCAATCTCGGCGATCGGAAACACGATCGCGCTCTCCGAGGTGATGTGGTCGATCACGGCGAGGCGCGTCTTCGGCGTGAGGGCGCGTTCGATGGCCTCGAGCAGGCGCCCGCGATTGAACGCGGGATACGGCACGGCGGCGGTCCGCACGGTGGCGCCGCGCTCGCGCGCCACGAATGCGGCCACGCGCGCGATCGCGCCGTAGTTGTGGTCGGTCACGAGGAGTTCGTCGCCCGGGCGAAGCGGGAACGATCGCAGCACGGCGTTCGCGCCGGCGGTCGCGTTGTCCACGAACACCACGTCCGCGCCGCGGGCACCGATGAAGCGCGCGACCGCCTCGGCCGCGGCCCGGAGGCGCGTGGGCTCCGCGCGCGGCGCGCCGACCAGGCCGGAAATCTCCCGGAGCAGGAAGCGCGACGGCTGGCGCTCCACCTCGTCGCGGATGGCCCGCTGGGCCGCGAGCACGCGCCGCGGCGCCACGCCGACCGTCCCGTGGTTGAGGTACAGGACGTCCGGGTCCAGCGCCCAGTGGGTCAGCATGGGATGACCGAACGGTGCCCGCACGTCTAGAATCATCCCACTATGTGGGCCGTGGGCATCGTGCCGGCCGCGGGGAGGAGCGATCGCTTCGGCGGCGTCAAGCTGGTGGCGGACGTCAAGGGCGAGCCGCTCCTGAACCACACGATCCGATGCCTGATCGACGGCGGCGTCCGCCGCGTGATCGTCGTGGTGGCGCCGGCACGCGGCGGCACCGACCCCGGCGCCGCGCTCAAGGCGGCCGTGCCCCTCTTGAACGACGGGCGGGTCGTGACGGCCGTCAATCCGGATCCGGGGCGCGGCATGTTCTCGTCCGTGCAGGCCGGTGTGTCCGGTGCCGTGGGCGACCTGCTGGTCGTGCTGCCTGGCGACATGCCGTTCGTCCAACCCGACACGGTCCGGGCGGTCGTCGAAGCCGCGCACGAAACGGGCTTGATCGTCTCGCCGCGCCACCAGGGCCGGCGCGGCCATCCGATCGCGCTCCCCGGCCGGCTGCGCGCGCCCATCCTCGGCGCGCCGCCGACGTCCACCCTGCAGGCCGTGCTGGCACCCGAGTCCGCCAACCGCATCGACCTCGACGTGGCCGACGGCGGCGTGCTGCGGGACGTGGACGCGAAGGAAGATCTGTGAGGGCGTGATGGCCGGCTCGATCTACCAGCACCTGTCGGCGCTCGCGGAGCCCGCCGCCATCGCCACCGTCGTCCGCACGCAGGGCAGCACGCCGCAGGTGGTCGGCGCCAAGCTGGTGGTGGTGGCGACGGGCGAGCGCGGCAAGGTCGCGGGTACGCTTGGCGGCGGCTGCGTCGAGGCGGACGCGATTCTGGCGGCGCGCGAGGTCCTCGAGCGCGGCGGCCGTTCGCTTCGCGCCTACCAGCTCACCGAGGACCTCGCCTGGAACACCGGCCTCGTCTGCGGGGGCACGATGTGGATCCTCGTCGAGCGCGCCGACGAGGCCCTGACGATCGAAGGGCGGGTGGTGACGGATGAACTCCACCGCGCGGCCAACGGCGGGCGGCCGGTCGCTGTCGCCACGCTGTTCACCCGGGCCGGGCGCAACCTTGCCTATGCCGGACGGATCCTGGTCGATGCCGCCGGGGTGCCCATGGGGTCGGTCGGCGACCGGGCCCTCGACGAACGAGCCGTCGCCGCGGCCACGACCCAACTGCCGCACGGCACCGCGCGCCTCGTGGCGATCGACGACAGCCACGACGTGCTGATCGAGCCGGTGGTCGGTCAGCCCGAACTCGTGATCGCCGGCGGCGGGCACGTGGCCCAGGCGATCGCCCGCCAGGCCAGGCTGCTCGACTTCGACGTCACCGTGATCGAGGATCGGCCGGAGTTTGCCGATCCGGCCCGGTTCGGCGGCGCCCGCGTCGTTGGGGGCGACATCCCGGCCGCGCTCGCGGCCCTCGAGTACGGCTGGTCGAGCTACATCGTGATCGCCACGCGCGGGCACAAGCTCGACGCCGACTGCATCCTGGCCGCGGCGCGCACGCCCGCCCGCTACATCGGTCTCCTGGGCAGCCGGCGCAAGACGGTCCTCATCGCCGACATGCTCCGCGAGCACGGGATCCCGGAGGCGCGGATCCGCGCGATTCGCGCGCCCGTGGGGCTGGACCTCGGCGGGCGCACGCCGGCCGAAATCGCCCTCTCGGTACTGGCCGAAATCACGCAGGTCCGGTACGCGGGCACCGCGCAGCCGCTCTCGGCCGACGCCCCCGCGCGCAGGGGCTGAGCCGCTCGGACGGCGGACGCTCCGAACTTTTCCCTTCCGTCCCGACGTATATACGAATCAAGATATACGCCATGGACGCCAGGCGGCCCGTCGAGGGCCTTCCCGCCCACTGGTTTCAGATTCTGCTGGCGCTGGCCGACGGGCCGCTGCACGGCCTGGGCATCACCCAGGACGTCCTCGAGCGGACCGAGGGGCAGATGCAGCTCTGGCCCGGCATGCTGTACGGCGCGCTGAAACGGCTGGCTGACGCGGGTTTCGTGGCGGAAACCGAGGCGCCGCCGGCGTTCGTGGCCGGAGGCGGGCGGCCGCGCTTCTACCGGATTACCGTCACCGGCCGTCGTGCGTGCGCGGCCGAGGCCGAGCGCCTCGATCGCTTCGTGCGAGCCGCACGGGCGAAGCGCCTGATCAAGGCGCGCGGACCGAGGTCGGTCGAACGATGAGCCTGTCGGTGGCGCGCGCGTGCTACCGGGCGCTCCTGTGTGTCTGTCCCCCCGGCGTCCGGCGCGAGCACGGCCGGGACATGGAGGAGGTCTTCCTCTTTTGTCTTGCGGCCGAGACGCGCCGGCGGTCCTGGTTCGCGCGGCCGCTGCTCCGGTGGCGCGCCGCGGCGGATCTCGTCCGTTTCGCCGCGAGCGCGTGGCTCGATCGGGGGCGCGGCCCCGCGCGGCCGCCTCGACGCCGCCCTCTGGAAAGGACCGTTCACATCATGCGCACCATCCTGCAGGACGTTCGATTCGGCGCGCGGCTGCTCGTCAAGGACCGGACGTTTGCCGCCGCCGCGCTCCTCACGCTGGCCGTCTGCATCGGCGCGAACGCGGCCATCTTCAGCGTGGTGCGCTCCGTGATCCTCTCGCCGCTGCCGGTGCCCGAGTCGGACCGCCTCGTGCTCATGTACAACTCGTATCCGCACGCGGGCGCGCCGCAGGTCTCCACGGGCGTTCCCGACTACTTCGACCGGGTGCGCGAACTGACCGCGTTCGAGGAACAGGCCCTGTTCCGGCGCGCGAAAAGTCGGACGAATCGCGGCACAGCGACAACTGGACGATGATCGGCCGGCTCGCGCCCGGCGGGACGGTGGCGCTGGCCCAGGAGCAGCTGCGATACGGCCGACTCGACGCCGACGATCATCGTCGACGAACGCCTCGCCCGGAAGTTCTGGTCCGGACAGGAGCCGCTCGGGCGGCGCGTGCCGATGCTCGTTGCGAGCGCGTTCGGCATGGTCGCGCTCCTCCTCGCGGCGCTCGGCGTCTACGGCGTGCTCGCCTACGGGGTCGCCGAACGCCGCCGCGAGATCGGCATCCGCATGGCGCTCGGCGGCACGGCGCGGGAAATCTTCGGGCTGGTCCTCGGCGACGGCGTCCGTATGACGGCTGCCGGCCTGGCCGTGGGTCTGGCCGGCGGCCTGGCCCTCAGTCGTGCCATGGACAGCCTGCTCTTTGGCGTCACGGCCACGGACGCGCGCGTGCTTCTGGGGGCCGTGCTCCTGCTGGGCCTCGTCGCGCTCGTCGCGACGGTCGTGCCCGCGCGCCGCGCGGCGCGCGTCGCGGCCGTTTCGGACTGACGCCCATCGCGGCTCTCCGAGTCGGCCCAGGCCGTCCATTCGAGTGCGAACCGGCGCCGCCCGGCCGCCTTACGGCGTCTTGCGCGTCGCCTTCTGCTTCGTCACCATCGCGGCGACGTCGTCCAGGAGCTTCCTGGCGTCGTAGACGATGCCGTCCTTGACGGTGTACCTGATGCCTCCCACGCGCTCGGCGCGCTGCGTCTCGTCGTTCAGCTTCACAGCGCCTGTGCCGTACAGCACCTTGAAATTCTCCAGCGGGTTCTGATCGACGATGACCATGTCGGCGAGCATGCCGGCTTTCACGATGCCGCGGTCGACGGGCCTGCGGGAGGCCTCGGCGAGCGTCAGCGCGCCGTTCATGGTGGCCGCCTGGATGACTTCGAGCGGGTGGAAGCCAGCCTCCTGCAGCATCTCGAGCTCGTTGACGAAGCCGAAGCCGTACGTCTGGTAGATAAAGCCGGAGTCGGAGCCGGTGGTGATCCGGCCGCCGATCTTCTTGTAGTCGTTCAGCAGCTTGAACCAGACCTGATAGAAGTTGCGCCACGCGACCTCGTCCGCGGTCGTCCAGTAGTACCAGTAGGCGCCGTGGTTGGCGCGGCTGGGCGTGTAGAAGTCCATGAGCGACGGCAGCGTGTACTTGTCGTGCCACTCGGCCGCGCGGAAGCGCATCACGTCGCGGCCGGCCGAGTAGATCGTCATCGTCGGATCGAAGACCGTGCCGAGCTTCTGGTGCTCCTCGAGGTAGGCCTTCCATTCCGGGCTGCCCGGCGGATGGATCTTGTCCCAGAGCCGCGCGACCTGGCCGAAGCGCCACTGCTCGTCGTTGTAGTTCATATCGACGGGCCAGGGCTGCACGACGTAGTCCTTGAGCAGCGACTCGAAGTGCCCGTAGAAGTGGGTGACCGTCTGCAGGCCGAGCCGGGCGGCCTTGATCGCGTTCATCTGCGCCACACCCGTCTGCTGCAGGTGGGCTGTCGTGCCCAGGTTGTGTTTCCTGGCTTCGTCGATCAGAGCCGCCATGATCGACGGCTCCTCCGCGCCGAGCTTCAAACCGTCGAGGCCGTTGGCGGCGCCCCAGCGCACCCACTCCCGCGCTTTCTCCGGCGACGTGATGGCGCCGCCCGGCCAGCCGCTCCCGGGGCGCTGGTAGTTGACGATCCGCGGCGCGACGATCTCGTTCTTGTCGCTCTTCGCGCGCTCGGACACCGAGAACGGATGGGGGCCGAGCGCCACGCCGCGGACCGTGGTCACGCCGTGCGCCAGCCAGAGCTTGTAGGCGTACTCGGCTTCAGGGTTCTTCGGCGGACCGCCGGCGTGTACGTGCATGTCGACGAAACCCGGCAGGAGGTACATGCCCGGCGCGTCGATCACCTGATCGACGTTGGCGCCGGCTCCGCCCTGGCGACCGGGGAGACCCGGCGTGCCCGCGCCCGAGACGCGCGCGATGCGGTTGCCTTCGACGAGGACGTTCATGGGGCCGTACGGCGGCGCGCCCGTCCCGTCGATGACCATGACGCCGCGAATGAGGAGCGACGTGAACGGGCCGAGGCCTTCGCCCGGCCGCCGGGCCGAGGCTGGTGCCTGGGCTTCGACCACCGGCAGCGCGACGAGCGAGAGCGCCAGCGCGACGAGCGCAAGACCGGTCGTGGTGGAAAGCAGGCGAACGCGCGTGGACATTGGAGCCTCCTGACCTGGTTCCGCCGGTATCATACGTCCGGTGCGCCGCCTCACTTCAATCCCGCTCGCGATCGCGCTCGCCGCGTTCATTCACGTCGACTTCCACCTGGCCCGGCCGGCCGACCACCATTGGAGCTTCGGCCTGTCCTGGCATTGGATCGTCTGCGCCGGCGTCTTCGGCCCGGCCGGCTGGTACGTCGCGCGGCGGTTCGGGACCGACCGCTGGCGCGCGGCCGCCTGGAACGTATTCCTGGCCGCGATCCTCGGTCAGGGGCTCGAGCCCGTCGGCGAACAGCTCGTGTTCAACGGGCGGCTGGCCTTCGACGTGTCGCCAGACCGGTGGGCGATCTTCTGGATCTGTCTTGCCGCGGGGAGCGTCGCCATGGCGGCCGTGCTGGCGCTCGCGCCGCGGCAGCCGGATCTCGGCCCTACGACGTCGGCCTCACCGCCGCCCGCATCGCCTCGTCGATCCGCGGATAGGCGAACGTGAATCCCTCCGCCAGCGCGCGCGTCGGCACCACGCGCTGTCCGGTGATGAGTCCGTGGTCGGCAAGTTCTCCCACGAGCAGCCGCAAGGCGAACGCGGGGACGCGCAACCAGCTGGGCCTGCGAAGGGCGCGGGCGAGCGCGCGCGAAAACTCGGCGTTCGTGACGGGCGCGGGCGCCGTGGCATTGAACACGCCCGACGCCGACGGCGTCTCGAGCGCCCGGGCGACGAGCGCCACCCAGTCGGCCAGGTGGATCCAGGACCAGTACTGACGGCCTGAGGCAATCGGCCCGCCGACGAAGAAGAGAAACGGCGGAACGAGCTTCTTCAGCGCGCCGCCCCGCCGGTCGAGGACGATGCCGGTGCGGAGCGTGGTGAGGCGGCAGCCGAGCGAGGCGGCCGGATGCGCCTCCGCCTCCCACGCCACGGCCATCTGGGCCAGGAAATCCGAGCCGGGCGGAGACGTCTCGTCGAGCACCCCATCGCCCGAATTCCCGTAGTAGCCGACGGCCGATCCCTGCACGAAGACCGCGGGCTTCATCGACGCCTGGCGGACGGCGGCCACAAGGCTCCGCGTGCTGTTTACCCGGCTGGATCGCAGCACGGCCTTTCGGGCCCGGCTCCATCGCCCTTCCGCAATGCCGGCGCCGGCCAGGTTCACGACAGCGTCGGCGCCGTCGATCGCGCCGGCCCAGGCGCCTGGCTGGGCGGATCCGTCCGGATGCCAGGTCACGACGTTCACGCGGCGCCCGGTCGGGCCGCCCGCGGCCCGGCGCGAGAGCACGACGACCTCATGGCCGTGGGTGACGAGGTGGCGCGTCAGCGCGCGGCCGAGAAAACCGGACCCGCCGGCGAGCACGATCCTCATCGCGACATGCGCGCCCGGCGGCGGCGGGCGTCCAGCAGGAAGCCGGCGAGGAGGGCGGCCAGGCCGGCGGCGACGAGCGCCGTGGCCCAGGCCGGCCGATCGAACCAGTCGTTGCGCGCGGCAATGAGGTACAGCGCCACGCCCGAGTTGATGACGCCCGCGTAGTAGAAGCTCCGGCGCTGGCGGGCGTGGCTGAGCATCGCGATGCCAATGGCGAGGCCGAGGTACGCCCAGTCGAACCGCGTCGAGTACTCCGCGGTCTCGCTGAGGAACGCGAGCGGCTCGAGCATCGAGAACGGCGCGATGATGAACAGGAACTGCGCCGCCGGCGCCATCACGACCGTGCCACGGCGCTCGACGAGCGCCGCCGCGGCATAGAAGAACAGGCCGTTGAGGGTCAGCCCGGTGAGCGTGTCGATCAGCACCGGGTTGGTGACGTCGGCCGGCTGCAGCGCCTGCAGCGACACGCCCAGGTGCTGAAACAGCTTGCCGTCGAGTGCCAGGAGGTCGAGCGTGGCGACAAGCGTGAGACCCGCAGCCACGTAGAGCGGCTGCGCGAACCAGGCCCGCCCGGCTCGCTCGAGCCCGACGGCCACGATCCCATAGGCGCCCACAAGTGGCGCGAGCCGGACGGCTACACGATGGAACTCGCCGGCTTCGAGGATCTCGCGAAGCCCGAAATCCGCCAAGAGCGATACGCCAAGCAGAAACAGCAACACGGCGGAGACGATGCTGAGGGCGCCGGTCCTGGTCTGGAGCGCCAGCCAGCTCGCCCAGGCCGTGGCGATGAACACGGTCACCTGCAACTGGCGGTTGGACACCGCGTCGCCGAAGAGCTCCGCGGCGTCGTCTTCCGCCGCCATCCAGATGCCTGTCTCGTGGAACCAGATCAGGAGGAAGAGCGGCAGGAGGCTCACGCCAGCGAGGTAGAACGCGACCGCCACGGCCTGGTGCTCGCGGCGGTAGAGCCACCGCCCCGCGGCGTTCAGCCCGACGAAAGGCAGGCCGAGCACGACAGCCGGCCGCAGGAGGCCGGACACGGACGCCTCGATGCGGTGCGCCCAGAAGTAGTACAGGCTGCCCATGAAAAGGAAGAACGCGCCGAGGTACAGCGCGATCTGCGAGTACGACAGCTCGCGGCTGGCCACGATCCATTCGTCCTCGCGCGCCTCGAGCTGCCGGTAGGCCGCGCCCAGCCGCGCGGCTTCGTGCGGGTAGATCAGGTTCAGGCGCCGCCACTCGCCGATCTGATCCAGGTGCGCCCCGACGCGCGTCTGGAGCGATGTCGCGTACACGGTGGGCCGCGCCGTGACGGGCCGGCCCTCGAGGTAGCGGTCCAGGTCCCCGGCCATCTCGCGCGCCGAGGCGTACCGATCGGCCGGCCGGCGCTCCATCGCTTTGAGTGCGATGGCCTGCAGGGCCTCCGGCACGGACGCGTCGATCTCGATCGGCAGCCGCGGCCGGCCGTCCCGGATGGCGGCGAGCGCCTCCGCCTCGGTCTTGCCCGCGTACGGCAGCACGCCCGAGAGCAGCTCGTACAGCACCACGCCCAGCGCGTAGACGTCCGTCCGCGCGTCGATGGGGAGCGCCGGGTCGAGCTGCTCCGGCGCGATGTAGGCCAGCGTGCCGCGGAGGTGCCCTCGCGACGGATCGCTCCCGCTCAGACCGAAGTCCAGAATCTTCGGGCCGAGCTGGCTGTCGAGCATGATGTTCGACGGCTTGAGATCGCGATGCTGGACGCCGAGGCCGTGCGCGCGATCGATGGCCAGCGCGACGTCGCGCACGATGCGCGCGCGCTGCCGGAACTCGAGCGACCGGCCGATCCGCCCGAGCTCGAACCCCTCGACGTGCTCCATGATGATGACGGGCGGATCCGTCTCGGTGCGGCATTCGAAGATCTGCACGACCCGCGGGTCGCTGAAGAGCGCGAGCGATCGCGCCTCGTGCAGAAAGTCCGACAGGCGCTGGCCGAGCCGGCGCGCGCCGTCGCGTCGAATGACCTTGGCGGCGACGACGCGTCCGAGTTTGAGGTCCTCCAGCTTCCACACCTCGCCCATGCCGCCGTGGCCGATGCGCTCGATGGTGCGAAACCCCTCGATGACCGGAGGCGCGGAAGCGGTCCGCGCCGGCACGTCCGTCGGCGCGGCCTCCCCGATCGAGCGCGTCACGGTTTCGTCCGACGCGCCGTCGAGCTCGCCCGACAACGCGAGGTAGTGTCGGAGGAGTCGGTTCAGCTCGGCCGCCACGTCCGCCCGGCCGCCGGCCAGCGCCTCGATCGCGGGCAGCTCGCCGCGACGGACGTGGTGATCGATCGCCTGGGCGAGAAGCGCTTCGATGTCGGAGGACGTCGCCATCAGTCTTCGGCCACTGCGACGGTCAGGGCCGCCATCGCCCGGGCGTACGCCATCCGACATGCGTCGTCTGTCCTGCCGAGACGCACGGCGATTTGCGGGAACGTGAGTTCTTCGTACGCGCGCAGCACGATGACCTCACGCTGCGCAGCGGGCAGGGTTTCGAGCGCCCGCTCGAGCCGTTCGGCCCGCTCGTTCATGATGGCCAGGCTCAACGCCTGGCGCACGGGCGCCGGCGCCTGGCCGGCCTCGTCGATGGGCGCGCGCCGCGCGGCATCGCGCCGCTCGCGCCGGTGGTAGTCGGCGTGATCCCGGATCTCGTTCTCCGCCATGCGCGAGAGCCAGCCCATCACGGCTGACGGGTCCTCGACCTGCGAGAGGCGCTGGAACGCCTTGCACAGCACGACCTGCAGGATGTCCCGCGATTCCAGCTCCGCCCGGAGCGTGCGGCCCAGCCGGAGGCGGATGAGCGGCAGCAGCTTCCGCCCGCACCGCTCGTAGAACGCGTTGACGGCGTCGGGCGCCCCGTTCCGCGCGCGCTCGAAGAGCACCCGGGTTTCGGAAGCCGACACGGCCAAGACCCTACCACGACAGCCCCTCGGGACCAGGCCCTGACGTTCGGTTCGAGGCCCCCGCGCCGTCCCTATGCCTGAGGGGATGAGGCCATGAGACTCGACCGAGCGCTAGGGGCCGTGATTGCCGCCAGTGTGCTGGCCAGCGGGTGCCTGCTCAAGGAGGTGTCCCACACCTGGTACGTCGCCGAGGACGGCGTCGTGACCTGGGTGGTCATCGAGCGGGACGTGCGGTCCGACGCTCAGGCGCCCCACGACCGGCGGACCGAGGAGCTCGAGTACTACGAAGCCGTCAAACGGGAGGACCATGCGATGGCGCGGGGGTTCCGGGCGCTCGGCGCGGCCCGGCTGCGCACCCGGGTGCTTCGCAGCGAGCTGCCGTACACGGTCGTGACGGAAGCCCGATTCACGAGCCTCGAGGTGCTGGGCCAGCGGTTGATCGCGGCATCAGGCCTCGCCGGCACAGCCGTCCTCGCGCGGGACGGCGCGTCGTGGGAGTGGACCTTCAGCGTGCGAGACCCGCACGTCGAGAATCCGAAGAGCCATGAGGACGTCGACGCCCTCATGAGCGATATGGACAAGCTGCAGATCGTTCTCGCCACCGGCCGCTTCGAGAGCGCCCAGATGTTCGAGCTGAGCTCCGATCGGCGCATCGCGACCTTCGCCGAGAGCCAGCTCAAGGACCTGGACGAGGACGCCGTCGTCGTGGTGAGACTCCGCTGGAAGGACGGCACGTGACGCGGGCCGGGCGCTAGAATCCGCGGGTGGTGAGTCCGCCGGAGGCTGGCGCCCGGTTCCACAGTCAGTACGGTCGAGCCCAGTCCCTCGCGGTTTCCGGCGCTCGTCGGCAACCGCCGGTGCGAATGCCTGAACGTCGCGGTCTCGGCCATGCCCGGCGAAGTCGAGTTCCTGGTGTTCGTCCTGTTCATGGCCGCCGAGCAGCTCACCATCGGCAGCGTGGTCCTCGTGTCGGCCTTCCAGATCGCGTTTGCGTCGGTGTGTCTGGCCGCCGCGCTCGCGTTCGGGCTGGGGGGCCGGGACTGGGCGGCGGGCGCATTTAGTCCACATTTAGTCCGCATTCGGGCGATTTCGCCGGCGACATAACCTTCTTTACCGGACACAGAGCGCATTAGAGCTGTCGGCTGGCGCACATCCACCCCGCTCATCCTGCCCCGGGACCGGATTCGTCGAGGTTCCGGGCGCGAACCGAGCCAGCTCAAGGACCTGGACGAGGACGCCGTCGTCGCGGTGAAACTCCGCTGGAAGGACGGCACGTGACGCGGGCCTGGCGCTAGAATCCGCGGGTGGTGAGTCCGCCGGAGGCTGGCGCCCGGTTCCACAGTCAGTACGGTCAGGACCGGTTCGTCCGCGAGACATTCTTTCCCAACCAGGAGACGGGCCTGTTTCTGGACATCGGTGCCGATGACGGCGTGGACCGCAACAACACGCTGTTCTTCGAGAGGCTGGGCTGGACGGGCCTCTGCGTCGAGCCCAGTCCCTCGCGGTTTCCGGCGCTCGTCCGCAACCGCCGGTGCGAATGCCTGAACGTCGCGGTCTCGGCCACGCCCGGCGAGGTCGAGTTCCTGGACATCACCGGCTGGGGCAAGGGCCTGAGCGGGATCGTGAAGAACTACGATCCGCGGCACCTCGAGCGCATCGCGCGCGAAACGACCGACAACCCGGCGACCCGGTCGAAGACGGTGGTGCGCGTGCCGGCCCTGACCCTCGGCAATCTGCTTCAGGCGCGCGGCCTCTCCGCCATCGACTACTGCAGCATCGACGTCGAGGGCAGCGAGGGGGACGTGCTCGCCTCGGTCGACTGGTCGGCCGTGCGGTTCGGCGTCGTGACCATCGAGGACAACTACGGAGAGGCGGACGTCCGACGCGTCATGGAGGCGCACGGCTACGCGCTCGCCGCCACGCTCGGCCAGGATCTCGTGTTCTCCGGTCCCGACCTTCGTGTCCGGACGAGCGGGTTCCGGCATTAGGATGCCGTCATGACCCAGACATCCACGCTCGTCGATTCCCTCTACACCACCTGGTCGAACATCCTGGCCGCCCTGCCCAACGTGGCGCTGGCGGCGGCGCTCATGCTGGCTGGCTGGCTCGTGGCGCGACTGGCGCGCCGGATCGTGGTTCGCGTCCTGCGGGCCGTCAAGCTCGACGAGGCGGCCGAAAACGCCGGCCTCGACGATTTCCTCGTGCAGGGCGGCATCCGCTATACGACCGTGACGCTTCTGGCCGGCGCCGTCTACTGGATGATCTTGCTCGGCGTGTTCGTCGCCCTGCTCGACGCCCTCGGCATCGAGGCCGCCCGCAATCTGTGGGCGCGCATGCTGAACTACCTGCCGAACGTCGTGCTGGCAGTGGGCGTGCTGGTGTTCGGAACGCTCACGGCCCGGATTGCCGGCGGCGTGGCGCACGCCTACCTGCGCAACATCGGCAGCGCCGCCGCCGAGCCCATCGGCGTGCTGGCCCGCTACGCCGTGCTGGTGTTCGTCCTGTTCATGGCCGCCGAGCAGCTCACCATCGGCAGCGTGGTCCTCGTGTCGGCCTTCCAGATCGCGTTTGCGTCGGTGTGCCTGGCCGCCGCGCTCGCGTTCGGGCTGGGAGGCCGGGACTGGGCGGCGGGCGTGATCGACCGCTACACTAAGAAGTAACGCATGATCATCGACTGTCACACGCACCTCAATCACTACCACGACGAGAACGTCGACGCGCTGGACGCATCGCTCGAGAACCTCCAGAAGACGATGCGCCGCAACCGTGTTGACATGGCGCTGGTCCTGACGTCCTACAAGGTCGTGCCCGGCCGCCCGTCCACGCAGGCGGTCGTCGAGGCCACCAGGCACTTGCCGAACATCCACGTCGTGGCCGGAATCGGGTGGGCCACGTTCGACCAGGCGCAGGCCGACGAGCTGCGGAGCCTGCTCGAGGCGGGCGAGATCAAGGGCCTGAAGCTGTACCCGGGCTACGAGCCCTTCTATCCGGCCGATCCCAAGCTCGCGCCGGCCTACCGGCTGGCCGAGGAGTTCGACGTGCCGGTCATGATCCGACAACGTCTACACGGACATCTCGGGCCTCGTGCTGGGGAACTTCACGGACCGCTTCGAGGCCTACATGCGCCAGCAGTTGAAGGAAATGATCCTCTGGGGCGTCAACCCGCGAAAGGTGCTCTTCGGCACCGACTGGCCGATTTCGACGATGGAGTCGTACCTGGAGTTCATGGAAGAGCTGCGCCTGCCGCCGAAGGACACAGAGGCGATGCTCTGCGACAACGCCGCGGCGCTCTTCAAGCTCGACGTCGAGGCCAGCCAGCCCGGCCTGGGCTCGCTTTTCAAACGCGTCTGACAGGCGGGGGCCGCCGCGCCCACCGGAACCCGGAGCATGCGCGCCACCCGTGGGCGCTGGGACAGGCCCTGTGCCGCCAAACTGCGGGACTTGCGTTTGGACGCCCGACGGGCGCATCCTATGCCGGGCGGCGATCCGCGCCTAACCTCTGCGGCCCTTCCCCAGGCGGGGGCCCTCGAGAGGCAAAGGGGGGCAGACTCCCGGATCGGCATCGAACGAGCCTTTGTGTCGCCGCGGTACGTCGCTGCTGGGGGGCATGTATCCGTGGTGTGACCAAGGGAGGCGACGATGCCGACTCAGAAAGACTTCAAGCGCGTCATCCGGGCCCGGATGGCGAAAACCGGCGAATCCTACACTGCGGCGCGCGCCCAGCTCTTGCGCAAGCGTCCTGAGCCTGTCTCCACGTCGGCGCCTGCCGCGACCGACTTTGCGCGGCTCGCCGGCATGAGCGACGAGGCGATGAAAGCCAGGACCGGCTGCACTTGGGAACGCTGGGTCTGGGCGCTCGACGCGGTCAAGGCCGATCGCTGGCCGCATCGGGCGATCGCCGAGTACGTCCAGGACAAGTACGGCGTGGCGGACTGGTGGGCGCAGGCCGTGACCGTGGGCTACGAACGGATCAAGGGCATCCGGGACATCGGTCAGCGGCGAAGCGGCAGCTACGAGGCCACGAAGAGCCGGACGTTCCCGGTGTCCAGGGCCCGGCTGTACCGCGCGTTCAGCGACAGGCGCACGCGCGCCAGGTGGCTGAACGGCGTCGACCTGGCCGTGCGCAAGGCGACGCGCAACCGGTCGATGCGCATCACGTGGCCGGACGGCACGTCGGTCGAGCTCTGGTTCACCGCCAAGGACCGCTCCAAGGCCCAGGTGGCCGTGCAGTGCACCAAGCTCGCGAGCAAGGAGGCCGCCGCCGAGAAGAAGCGGTACTGGGAAGACCGGCTGGCTGCGCTCGGTGACGTGCTTTCGGGCGCCGAGGCACGGGCGAGCTAGCGTCCGCGATCGGGAAGGTCCAACGCCGCAGGCGTCACGTCCTCAAAGACGCGAGCGCCTGCGGCGCTTCCACGCCCTCAAAAAGCTCTCACCATGAAGACCATGAGGAACATGAAGGCTTCATATCCTTCACGTCCTTCATGTTCTTCATGGTGAAAGCTTTCGGCAGGAGCTCTTGGCAGGCGTCAGCCGCCGGGTTTGCTGGCCTTGGCCGTCTGGTCGCGCTTGTCGGCGACGCCGAACGAGGTGCCCGTGATCGGGTGGATCCAGATGGTCTGCGCCGATCCCTGCTGGCCCTGCATCCGGACGTCGTGGCCGAGCGCCTTGAGCTTGGCCAGCGTGTCGTCCGACACGCCGTTCCCCTCGATCTGCAGGCGATCCGGCAGCCACTGGTGATGGAGGCGCGGCGCGTCCACGGCCTCGCGGCCCGTCAGCTTCCACGCGGACACGTTGAGCACCACGTTCAACACCGTATTGATAATGGTCCGGCCGCCCGGCGAGCCCGTGACGAGCGAGAGCTTGCCGTTCTGCGCGAGGATCGTCGGCGTCATCGAGCTGAGCATGCGCTTGCCGGGGGCGATGAGGTTCGGCGCCGTCCCGATGTCGCCCGTCAGATTGGTCGTGCCGGGCTTCTTGTTGAAGTCGCCCATCTCGTTGTTGAGCAGGATGCCGGTGCCGTTGGCCACCACGAACGACCCGTAGCCGCCCTCGAGCGTGTACGTATTGGCGACGGCCATCCCGTCCTTGTCCACGACCGAAAAGTGGGTTGTTTCCTCGGGCTCGTCCGCGAGATCGACGGTGACAATGTCCTTGCCGAGTTCCGCGCTGCTCGAAGCTCTGGCGGAGCTGATGTCCCTGGCGAGCGCCCGGGCGTGAGCCTTCGACGTGAGGCGGGCGACCGGCACGTCGAGGAAGTCCGGATCGCCCAGGAACCGCGCGCGATCCAGGAACGCGCGCCGCATCGCTTCCGCAATGACGTGCAGCGCCTCGACGGATCCGCGCGCCCGCTTCTGAATCTGCAGCTCCTCGAGGATGTTCAACGCTTCAACGAGCGCCGTGCCGCCCGAACTTGGCGGCGGCATCGAAATGACCTCGTAGCCGAGGAACGTGCCACGCACGGGCGTCCGCTCCTTGGCCTTGTAGCCCGCCAGGTCGGCCTTGGTGATGAGCCCGCCGTTGGCCGCCATGTCCTCGGCGATCCGATCCGCAATCCAGCCCGTGTAGAAGGCGTCGGGGCCGTCGGTCGCAATGGCCGCGAGACTCTTGCCCAGGTCGGTGAGGACGATGCGATCGCCCGCCGCCCACATCGTGCCGCCGGGCTTGCCGTAGGCCGCCACGGAAGCGGGGAACCGGCGCATGTTGCCCATCAACGCGCCGTTCAGGCTGCGCGCGAGCGACGGCGCCAGGACGAAGCCCCGGCTTGCCAGATCGGCGGCCGGCATGACGACGTCCTTCCAAGGGAGCTTGCCGAAACGCTTGTGCGCAAGCGCCATGCCGCGCACGGTGCCGGGCACGCCCGGCGCGAGGTAGCCGTACGCCGTCAGCGTCCGGTCGATGTTGCCGTCCGACCCCAAGTACATCGTCGCGGTTGCGGCCGTCGGCGCGACCTCGCGATAGTCGAACGCCGTCGCCTTGCCGTCCGGCGTCCGCACGATCATGAACCCGCCGCCGCCGAGGTTCCCGGCCGCCGGGTACGTGACCGCCATCGCAAAGGCGGTGGCCACCGCGGCGTCGACGGCGTTGCCGCCGGCCGCGAGGATGGACGCGCCCAGGTCGGACGCGATGTCGGATGACGACACGACCAGCCCGATCCGCGAGCCGACGCCCAGGTCGGTGGGAACGACCTGGCTAGCCGGCACGGCCGGGGTGAGAGCTACCGCGAGCGCGATGAGGCAGGCTCGGCGCATCGGGACCTTCCGGGGAGAGATTACCTCAGGAAACGACCTCGGAGGTCGTTTCCTGCTACGATTCCCGTCCAAACGCTCAGGCAGGAGGCACGTCCATGAAACGCCTACGTTCCACCGCAGTTCTGGCTCTCTTTGCGGCCGTTCTGGCATTCGTCTCGCTGGGGGCTCAATCCGCAACGAAGCGGGCGATCGAACTCGATGACATTCTTGCCATCCGCGCGCTCGGCACGACCCAGCTTTCGCCGAACGGCCAGTGGCTGGCCTACCGGCTGTCGCCGCTCCAGGGCGACAGCGAGGTCGTCCTGCGGGCGACCGGCAGCGACCGGGAGATGAAGTTTCCGGTCGGCGAAGGCGCCGGCGGCGCGATGGCGTTTTCGGCCGACTCGGCATGGGCGGCCATCACGATCGCGCCGACGCGCCGCGAGGCGCAGGCCAACACACGCGCGCGGCGGCCCAATCAGTCGAGCGTGACCGTGGTGAACCTCGCCACGGGCGAGAAGACGACCGTACCGAAGATCCGGCGGTTCGTGTTTTCGGGAGAAATGGCCGGCTGGATCGCCATGCACCGGTACGGACCGGAAGCGACGGCTGGCGCGGCCCCGGCGGCGCCCGCGGCGGGCCGTGGCGGCCGAGGTGGCGGTGCGGCGGCCGACGCGCCGCGCGACACGCGCCCGCGCGGCACCGACCTGATCCTGCGCGAGCTCAAGACCGGATCGGAGCTCAGCATCGGCAACGTGTCCGAGTTCGGGTTCAACAAGAGCGGCCGCTACCTGGCCCTCGTGATCGACGCGGCCGACCAGATCGGCAACGGCCTGCAGATTCGAGACATGCAGACGGGCATCATCGCGCCGCTCGAGACCAGCACGTCGTTCTACGAGCGCATGACCTGGGCGCAGGAGGGCGACGCCCTGGCGCTCCTCAAGGGCAAGGACGACCGGCAGTACCGTGAGCGGTTGTTCGCCGTCATGGGCTTCACCGGGTTCGACAAGGGCACGCCGGCCAGGACCGTGTACGACCCGGCCGAGGACAAGTCGTTCCCGGCGGGCATGAGCATCAGCGGCAACCGGTCGCCGCAGTGGACGGAAGCGCGCGATGCGCTCATCTTCGGCATCGCGCCGCTCACCAAGGTGCCGCCGCCGGCAGGTGGCCGCGGCGGCGGCGTGGGCGCCGCTGAGGGGGCCGAAGGTGGGCGTGGCGCGGGCGCCGGCGACGACAACACCGATCGCCCGAACCTGGTCATCTGGCACTTCAAGGATCCCCGCCTCCAGTCGCAGCAGCAGGTGCAGGAGTCCGCCGACCGCGCGTTCAACTACGCGACGCTGTACCGCACCGACGACAAGAAGCTGGTCCGGCTGGCCGACGACGAGGTCGAGAACGTCTCGGTGACCGGCCGCGGGCGCTTTGTGGTCGGCACCACGAACGATCCGTACGAGCTGATGGGCAACCTGGACGGCCGGCGCTTCCAGGACGTGTACGCGATTGACACGAAGACCGGCCAGAGGAAGACGATCAAGAAGCAGCTGCGGTGGGGCAACCAGCCGTCGCCCGACGGGAGCAAGTACCTGTACTACGAGGACCGGCACTATCACGTCTATGACATGGAGGCGGGCACGGTCCGCAACATCACGCAGGGCGTACCGACCACCTTCGTCAACGTCGAAGACGACCACAACATCGTCGATCCGCCGACGGCCGTCGTCGGATGGACGGCCGACAATGGGTCGGTCCTGATCTCCGATCGCTGGGACATCTGGAAGGTGCCGGTGGCGGCGGGCGCGGCGGCCGTCAACCTCACGGTCAACGGCCGGAAGGACCAGATCCGCTACCAGACGCGCATCCGGACCGATCCCGAGGAGCGCGGCATCGATCTCACGAAGCGCCAGTACTTCTCCGCGATGTCCGAATGGACGAAGCGTGCCGGGTACGGCGCGCTCGAGCCGGGCCAGACGGGCCTGAAGATGCTGCTCTGGGACGACGCGTCGATCGGACGATTGACCAAGGCGGAGAAGGCGGACGTCTGGATGTACAGCCGCGAGACGTCGACCCAGGCGACCGCGATCTACATGACGGACGCCTCACTCGCCAACGGCCGGAAGATCGTGGACACCGCGCCGGAGACGGCGCCGTACCTCTGGTCGTCCGGCGCGCAGCTCCTGACCTTTACGAACAATCATCCGAATCCAAAGGAGCGGGTCCAGCTGCAGGCCTCGCTGTACCTGCCGGCCAACTACGAGCCGGGCCGGCAGTATCCGATGCTCGTCTACATCTACGAGCGCCTGACGCAGGGGCACCATCAGTACGGGCGACCGACGGCCAACGGCTTCAGCCGCCAGGCCTACACGAGCAACGGCTACGCCGTGCTGCAGCCGGACATCAAGTACTACGTGAACGACCCCGGCATGTCGGCGGTGTGGGCGCTCGTGCCCGCCGTCCAGGCGGCGATCAAGACGGGCGTCGTCGATCCCAGGCGCATCGGGCTGCACGGGCATTCGTGGGGCGGCTACCAGACGGCGCACACGATCACGCAGACGGATATCTTTGCTGCCGCGATCGCGGGCGCCCCGCTGACGAACATGATCAGCATGTACTCGATTCTGTACAAGAACACGGGCGGCACGAACGGGGCGATCTTCGAGAGCAGCCAGGGCCGGTTCACGAGCGGGCCGTGGGATCAGTGGGCGGCCTACACGCGCAACTCGCCCGTGGCGCATGCGAAGAACGTGAAGACGCCGCTCATCATCCTGCACAACGATCTGGACGGCGCGGTCGACTTCACGCAGGGCGTCGAGTACTACAACACGCTGCGCCGCCTGCAGAAGCCGGTGATCATGCTCGAGTACCCGGGCGAGAACCACGGCCTGTCACGTCCGGCCAACCAGCAGGACTACACGATCCGGATGCGCGAGTTCTTCGATCACTACCTGAAGAGGGCGCCGGCGCCGGACTGGCTGGAGTACGGCGTGCCGCGCCTGAAGATGCAGGAGCACATCGACCAGCGGCTCAAGGAACGCGCCGATCGCGAGAAGGCCGCGACGGCCGGCGGCGGGCGCGGAGGCTACTGACGCGCGGCTGCCGACGCGGCAGGAGCGCGGGAGGGCGCCGTGGGGGGCATCAACCTCGGCCGGGTGATACTCGGGGGCATCGTCGCGGGCGTCATCGCCAACGTCGGCGACTATGCCATCAACCAGTTGATCCTGCCGGATGACATGGCGGCATTGACGCAGCGGCTGGGCCTCGATCAGGGTCGCGTGGAGGCGTCGATTCCCACCTGGATCGTCGTGGACTTCCTCTACGGCATCCTCCTCGTGTTCGCCTACGCCGCGATGCGCCCGCGGTTCGGACCGGGTCCGAGGACGGCCGTGATCGCGGGGGTGACGCTGTACCTCGCGATCACGGTCGTCCTCGTCGGCTTCATGTCGATGGGCATGTTTGCCGAGGACGCCTTCCTGCGCAGCGCGGGCCTCTCGCTCATCGTCACGCTGGCTGCGAGCATCGGCGGCGCGGCGGCGTACAAGGAATAAGGCCGGCTGCGGCTGCCAACAACGACGATCAGATCGGCCACGAGCGTCCGCTCTCGAGGCGAAGGCTGGCTGGCAGTTGGAGATCTGATCGAGGTGATGACGATGACGGTGACGGCATTGGTGACCTGGGCGTGCTTGACCGCAGCCCAGGCTGCACCGGCTCAGGAGCCGTTGTTGAAGGGCTTCGAGGGTACGTGGGTCGTCCAGGGTGCACGCGGTGCTGAGGCCGGCATTACGGTGACGATCGTGCGGGAAGGGAGCCTCCTGGTGCTCAGAGCGGTCAACGGTGGGCGCGACATTGTGACGCGCTATGACCTCAGCGGCGCCGATTTGATCAACAAGAACGTGATAGGGACCTCGGTCTTTCGCACTCGGATCGAAGGACAGAAGCTGGTGACCCTAATCTGGACGGACGAGGCGGTCGGAGCGCCCAGGGCTATCGAAACGCGCTACATGGAATCGGCGCACCTCATGGTGACCGAGCTGTCCAGGACAGCCGGTGAGCCGCCGTTCAATCGCACCGTGCTCCAGCGCAAGTAGGCCCGCGCACCACGCTCATCAGCTGCCGAATCGACCGGCGAGCGCCTTGGCGACCGAAATCAGGACGCCCGCCGAGCCGCCTGTGGAATCGGCTGACTGGGTCATCACCCAGAACTGGAGGTCGTCTCGCACGAGCACCCGCATCGTGGCGAAGCCGCCAATCCAGGCGTCCAGGCCGACGCCAGGAACAGCCAGAGCTGACCCCGGGTAGGTCGCAAAATACTGCTCCCTGGCCGCGCGGTACGTCGCGGGCGTCGCGGCCGGAGGCCTCTGCACCGATATCGAGATCCAACCGAAGTGGCTCGCGGTCTCGAAGGTGCAGATCGATCCAGCCGGGGGCGTGGGGGAGCTCGACGCTTGCGCGTCTTCGCCTCTCGACCGCACTCGCCGCGCGGCCGTGACCTTCAGGCCAGTGGCCTGTGCGACTTGCTCGACGGTCAGCAAGTCGCAGGGATTCTCAGGAAGGACACCGCGTGCCGGCGCACTCTGAGCAGCCCAGATCGCGAATGCAACCAGAAGCGACCGATGAGCGCCGGGCACCACTGATACACCTGCTCAACGCGGCGGATCGGCCCCGGCCCGGGTCGACAGCTGCTGTGCGAACGTGACGAGATCGCGAAGGTCATCCCGAGCGACCAGGAAGACGCGCCGGAAATCGATGACGCCGTACTGATGGGCGATCAGATTGCGGAGGCCCACAGCGGCTCTGAGGCGGCCCGCCAGGTCCCGATCGATGGCGCCCCGGTCCGACAGGGCGGTGAACGCCTCGCCGTAGGTCGCCGGCACGACGGTGCCCTCGTCGGCGAGCCAGTGCATGGCCAGTGCGGCCGACTCCTGCAAGGCGAGGAACAGATTGAGTGTGACCACTTCGCGGGCCGTGCGATCCGCCACGAACGCGTCGGCCGTCGGCGGAAGGACTTCGGTGATACGCGCCGCCGCGTCCCGAATGGCGGCGACCTTTCGCGCCAGGATGGCCCTATCGACCACGGGCGGCCGCCGTGAGGGCGCCCCTCACCACGATGTCCTCGAGCGGCCGGAAGTCGAGGTATTCGAGCACCGCACGAGCCTTGCGGTCGGCCAGCGCGCGGTGGTCGCGCTCGACGAGGACGGCGCCGTCGCGGAAGACCCGATACGCCAGGGCGGGTGGCGCCTCATGCAGGAACACGAGATCGACGGGCCGGCCCGCAGCCTGTTCGAGATCGGCCGCGAGCGCGCCCGTCTCACGCACGTCGAGCGTGACGCCGGCGGCCAGGCCCACGGCGACGTCCAGGTCGCTCTCGGCGTGAAGGGAACCGCGCGTCGCCGAGCCGAACGCCAGCGCATACGCGATGCGCGGGTCGCGAGCGAGCCGCTCTCGAATCGCCTCCACGCGCTCACTATAGCAGGCAGGCGGCGAGTCGTCTCCAGGCCTCACCACCGGCAGGCGGCGCCGCCAGCGTCCGCGGTGATGAGCCCGGCCGTGACGAACTCCCAGAAGTAGCCGCGGACCTGCAGCGTCAGCTTGAGGACGCCGAAGCGGTCGTTGATGCGAACGTCGCTGTTCGGCCGCGGCGCGCCGAAGCCGTAGAGTGGTGCGCCGCCCGTGCCCACCGTGAACTGGCGAAGGCCCGCCGCATCCGCCGCGCCCTCCGGCGTCTGCGGCGCAAACCGCTCGTACAAATGATCGTGTCCGTTGACGACGACGTCGGCGCCGGCCGCGAGGAGCGTCCGCCAGGCGTCGATCGAGCGCGCGTCGTTCCCGTGCGGACCCGAGCTGAAGAGCGGATGGTGCCAGTAGGCGAGCGTGCAGTCGGCCTGATGGGCGGCGAGATCGGCGCGGAGCCACGTGTCCTGCGCCGAGCCGGCCGACATCGCCACGTTGCTGTTGAGCACGACCACGTGCCAGCTGCCGAGTGTATAGCAGTAGTACCCGATGCCGGCAGGGCCGGCGCGGTCGCCGAAGTACGCAAAGTACGGCGCGGCGCCGGGCGACTGGTAGTCGTGATTGCCTGCGGACGGCCGCGTGCGGAGTCGATGTCGTCCCCAGAAGGGGTCGTAGCAGTCGCGAAAGTCCGCGTCGCTGCCGGCCGGATATGCGTTGTCGCCGGTCGTGAACACGACTCCGCCAATCACATCGAGGAGCCGCGCGGTCTCGTCCGTGCCCGCGCTGCCGCACCACCCGATGTCGCCTGCTCCGACGAGGACGGCTGCACCCGGAGGTTCGTTCGACGGGCCGAGCGTGCTTGAGCAGGCAGAGCCCACGCACGCGACGGCACCGAGAACCAGCAGGCGACGTCTCACGCCCGGACTATCGGTTGCAGGACGCCGGTCGTTCAAAAACGCCGACCGGTGTCCGGACCGGTCGGGCGTTCGCACGACCGAACGTCCGGGGCGGTGATGAACCGGCTACGGGACGAACTCCAGTGGAAGTGACGGTACCCCCGCTGTTCGAGCGCTGACGGACCTTCGAGACGTGCGCTCGGGCGGGCTACTGGCCCTTGAGTACTTCCGCTGACGAGATACCCGTGACGCGTCGCGACGGCAGGAGAGTCGCCATGACCGCCGTGACCAGGATGGCTACCATGACGAGGCCGTTGAGCCACCAGTCGCGGGAAGTGGTCCGGAAGAGAAACTGCTCGACGAATCGGCTGCCCAGCCACACGAGACTCAGCCCGGCCAGTGCGCCCAGGCACACCGAGGTCAGCCCCTGACGCAGGACGTTGCCGACTAGCCGTGAAGGAGTCGCGCCCAGCGCCATGCGGATCGCGAGCTCATTCCGGCGCTCAACGACCGCTCGGGTGACAACCACGATCAGACCGACCATGGTCAGAAAGAGCGCCAGGGAGGCCAGAGTCGTGGTCGCCACCGTGTGGAAACGCCGGTCGGAGACCGAGTTCGCTACAATGCGGTCGATCGTGGTCATGTGCATTGCCGGGAGATCCGGATCGAGATCGCGGATGATGGCGCGAAGCGACGCCTCAACATGACGGGCGTTAGGCGTGCGCCGGACGAGTAGGCACATCAGTTCGCTTGGAGCCTGCCGAATCGGGAAGTAGATAGCCGGTGAAGGATCCGCCTCAAAGCTCTGATAGCGGAGGTCAGTCACGACACCAACAACCGTTCCGGGGCCATCACGACTGTTGATCAACTGCCCAACCGGGTTTTCCTGTCCGAACATCGCCTCTGCGTACGCCTGTGAAACAACCATCACCCTCGGGTTGTTCGCCGCATCGGCGTCGGTAAAGAGTCGTCCGCTGATCGCAGAGACCCTCAGCACCGCAAAGAACCCCGGATCCACGAACCGCGCCTTGCCGGCAACCGAGTGCGACGACCCCGCGCGCCTCAGCACATAAGTAAAATCGACGCCGCGGAACGGGACGGCCGAAGTGATGCCAACTTCAGCCACGCCCGGAAGGGCCCGCACCCTCGCCAGCAGCTGCTCCTGGAAGTTCATGAGCGCGGGTGACGGCTGCATTCCGCCCGGTCCGCCTGGTGGACCCGGCGGCAGAACCGGCTGGTACTTCGTTGACAGCAACCTCATCTCTACCGTGAGCACGCCGTCACGCTCATAGCCGAGCGGCATGGCATTCAATCGCCAAAAGCTCGCGATCAGCAGAACCGCGAGCATGAGCATTGCGGCAGCCAGACCACTCTGGGCCGCGATCAGCGTGAGGCGCCACCGTGTTCCTGAGCGATCGACGGCCGCGCCGCCGGACTGCCTCAGGGCGTCCATGAGATTGACGCGTGTCCCTCGCCATGCTGGCGCGAGCACTGCCACAATCGTCGTCAGTGCTGCCGTTGCGGCGAAGAAGCCGAGGATCCAAGTGTCCACGCCAATCTCGTGGGCGCGTGGAATGGACGTCGGCACGAGCCCGCGCAAGACCGGCGCCGCCAGCCAGGCCATCCCGGATCCCCCGATGGCCGCGATGCCGGAGAGCAGCATGCCTTCGGTCAGAAGCTGGCGGAACAGTCGGCTTCGGCCGGCACCGATGGCCGACCGAAGGACCAACTCGCGCTGGCGTTCCGTCGCACGAATGAACAAGGCGCCGGCCACGGTAAAGCACGCGATGAGAAGCAGCAGAACAGCGACGCCGCTCAGCAGGACGACTGACGGCCGCGTCGCGCTCGTGATCCATTCCGTGATGGGCTCAAGGCGGATCGTGTCTTGGTCCTCGAGCGGCAGGCCGGCCTGGAGTGCTTCAGAAAGCCCGGCAAGACGGGCCTGCGCAGCCTCCCGGGTCACGCTGGGCCGAAGCCGTCCCACGGTCCAGAATCCGGTTGTCGGCGAATCGACTCGCCGCCACGGCAGAATCGCCCAGGCCTCCGTATCCTCGGGATACGTGAACTTGAAACCGGGCGCCATCACGCCCACGACTGTGAACACCGTGGGGACGCGGCTTCGCTGGGCGAGGAGCGTGATCGGCCGCCCGACGATGCCGGGATCGCCGCCGTACGCACGCTGCCAGAGGCTGTGGCTGAGGACGATTGCGGTCGGCTGCCCTGTCTCGTCAGCGGCCGTAATCGTGCGCCCTATAGCGGCCGGTGTTCCGAGGACGTCAAAGAAGTTTGCCGTGACGAGCGCGCCGCGGAGCCGCTCCGCGCGATCCTCGAGCCGAATGTCGAACTGCGCCTCCAGGTTTCCCTGCCAGCTCAGATAAGTGGCCGACTCGAGGACATCAGCGCCATCCTGATGGATGCGATAGGCCAGCCTGCCGAACGGCACCGGCCGCGCAAACATCGGCCGGAGCAAGTCGCCCGTGCGCAATGGCTGCTGCACGCGGGGCCGCCACACCATCATGACTCTGTGTGGATCCTTGTAGGGCAGAGGCTGAAGGAGTACGGCCCGCAGCACGGCGAAGGCGGCACCATTGACACCGACACCGACAGCGAGCGTCAAACACGCGCCCGCATAGAACCACCGTGAGCGCCTGAACAGGCGCCACGCGCTCGCGAGATCCTGACGGATCTCCTCCATGGAGAGTGCGACTCATTCTGCCAGACGTCGTGCCCTGGCGCGAGTGGGTCTCTGGCCAATCATTGCGCGATGCGAGGCGCGCAGTCCTCCGAACCGGCGCGCCTCGTCAACTCAGCTATGGAAGGGCGTCGACAGCCGAAGGCGCGCGGCCGCTATCAGTTGCCGTGCATCATGATGATCATCCCCCCGCCTCCGACGCCGTAGCGGGGGTTGACGATCGTGTTGTAGATCGAGCCGAAGCTGTAGCTCAGGCCGATGTTGAACGAATAGCTGTAGTTCGTGTTGAGCTGCCGCACTCTCAGCAGGATCTCTTCCGTCGTCGCCGACCCCTTCGGCAGGCCGATGAGGTCCCGGATCCGCGAGTAGCTGCCGAAGACGTTGAACGAGAACCCGCGGAACAGCCGGACGTCCGTGAAGCCGAAGAGCGACGTTCGGTACCGAGCCGTGTGGTTGAGATGCTGCGAAGCGCTGGCCGAGGCGCTGATCGATCCCCACGGCTGCCGCAGCCCGAGGGAGACGTTGAGCTCGTGCGCCGGCACGGTCTCCGCGAGCTTGTCGTAGATCGTCAGGTCGCGATAGTCGAAGCGCCGCGCGCCGACCTTGTAGTTAACCGTGAGCGAACGCCGGGAGGACTCGGCGTAAGGGAAGAAATCGAACTCGATGCCCGGCGACAGCCCGAAGACCTTGTCGGTATTCGAGAAACTCGAGTGGGACGCTTCGGCCTCGACGCCAAGCGACCACCTGGGCCCGAGGCTCTTCACGACCAGCGCGTTCACGTTCCAGGAATGGTGGCGGCTGACGATGGTGAGATCGTCCTCGATTCTGAAGGTGCTCCGCCGGCTGTCGCGGCCGGCCGAGAGGTTGACCTTCCACGCGTCGGTGGTCCGGCTGGCGGAAAACGACAGGCGATAGGAGCGGCCCGTGCTGGATTGCTCGCCGCTCGCGTCGCCGCCGCTACTCGCGCGGAAGACCCAGTAGTTCCACGGGTCCTTCGTGGGCGAGGCCTCAGCCTCCGTGGGAGGCGGCGTCCAGGTGACATCAAGACGAGCGGCCGCGGGCGTGTCGGCCGCGTAGCCGACAGCGCCGATCTTGAACACGCGCGCGAACTCCCGGCGTCGATCGTCCGACGTGGCCGTCTGCGGCGTCGTGAAGGTCAGCGTGCGGTCCTGGCCGCTGAACCGGCCGACGCCGATGTACTGCAGCGTCCATTCGAGGCCGCCGCCGCCGGTCGCCCGGGTCGTGACGAGCAGGTGCGCGTCGGCCACCGTCCGGTCCCGGACGTAGTCCACGAACTGGACAGTCTGTCTGAGGTAGTCCATGTCGCATTCCTGGCAGTCGAAGAACACGCGCAGGAGTGGCGAGGCGGAAGCGGTCTGGGCCGGTGTCTGCGGGGGCGTCTGGCCGGAAACGGACGGCGGCCAGGCCAGAATCACGGCCAGGGCGGTGCCGAGCATGAGCCGGCATCTCATGAGATTGCCCGCTTAGACACCGGGCGGGCGTCGGCGGACTGGGCGTTGGCAAAAGACCGACGTTGGATGCAGAATCAAGGGGTCCTGGACGGCGTGGAGCGGCGTCCCGTCCCGGGCGCGTCAGCGCGGTGAGGGGGAGTTATGGAGCCATTGTCCTGGTTGTTCCTCTCGGCGGCGTTGTCGGGGCCGCCTCAGTCGCCACCGCCAGGTGCGGCGGTGCCTGCGGCGATTCGAGCCAACTTCGACATCTCCACGGACGCAGGCGTTCAGCGCCGGCAGGGCGAGCCCGGCCGCGCGCCCGACGACGAGCGCCCGCACCGCATCGGGGTGGGCCCGAGCATCAGCGGCAGCAATCGGGGCGTTGGGGGGGCAACGCGGCTGTTCTTCAACGACCGCATCGGCGTGGACTTCCAGGCGTCGTGGTACCGGCCGCACGTCGCCTACGGGACCGGATCGATCTTTCACGCCACGCCGTCCTTCCTCTACATGTTGCGGCTGCCGGACGACCAGGCGGCCGTGGACATCCGGCCCTACGTCGGCGGCGGCCTCAACTACATCTCGTCGTCATATCGATCGACCCTGGTGCCCGATACGGGTCGGCGCGGCGGCACGGGCGGTCAGGCGTTTGTCGGCGCCGAACTCACGTTCAAGGACGCGCAGTGGGTGACGATCAGCGTTGAGGGCCGGTACTACCGGCTGCCGGTTCGCACGGTCAACGCGAGCATGATCGACGGCATGAACTACGTGATGCTGTTTCACTTCTACTTGAGATAAAGAGAGAAGGGGTCGTACCTCGATCTGTGGAAAACTCCGGGAACATCCCTATCGACAGAGTTCCCGGAAAGAGAGAAGGGGGAAAGAGAGAAGGGGTCGTACCTCGATCTGTGGAAAACTCCGGGAACATTCCTATCGACAGAGTTCCCGGAGTTTTCCACAGATCGAGGTACGACCCCTCATTCCTTAATTAGCACTGCTGTCGCGCCCACCCATTCCAGTCCCTTGTTGTGATCGACGCCCATCATGCGGCCCCGGCCCATCCGGCCGAGCGGCATGACGGTCCGGTAGGCGTCGCCGTCGCGGACCATCATCAGGCGGACCTCGAGCTGGGTCGGACCGTGCGGAGTGTCGATGACGGGCACGAACGGGATGCGCTCCTGGATGAGGTAGTCGTGTCGTCGGGCCGCCGGGATCGCCGCCAGATCCGCGTCACTCGGGCCGAAGATGATGCCGGCGCCGGCACATGAAAAGAGCGGCTTGAGCAGCCAGGCCTCGCGGGGGTCGGGCAGACGTTCGACGTCCGAGAGGTACCGCGTGGCCGGTACCGACGGGTGTCGCAGCCACGGGATGGCGTGCTTGCTGATCTTGAAAAACCAGTCCGGACCGCCGGCCCACTCGACGTCAACCGAGTCCAGCGCGAACGGCCACGAGCGCCCCTTGCGCGCCAGCTCATCGGGAATGACGCGGTTGTAGATGCGACGGATGCGCGTGCCGCGCCCGTCGCGGCGGTAGAAGAGCTGGCGGCCACGTTGTTCGACCTCCGACAGGTCGATCGCGCGCACGCCCCACAGCCGCTCGGTGGCCGAAAAGTCAGGGCGCGTTTTCTGGCGCTCCGGCTCGATCTCGAGGAGCACCACCTCGGCCGGGTCGTGGGCGCCCGCGATCGCGTGGCCGACGAGCCGCAGGTACGAGTCGCGATCCAGGCCGCCGGGCGAAACGGCGACGTCCGGAAGCGCGTACACGTCCCGGCATGTTTCGGCCAGGACGAGCTGGAAGCCGTACAGCGACGGAAACGCCTGCAGCTCCACGAGGCGCGGCTCGAGCCCCTCGGGCCCTCGCACGAACCCGAAGTCCACCTGGAGGAACGTCGGCCGATCCTCCGCGCGGGCCGGGCGGCAGTCCTCCGGCACGACGGCCTCGGCGGCGCGGAGGTAGTCCGGACGGCCGAGAAGCTCGGCGACGAGCATCTGCGCTGTTTCGTCGAGGCGGCCGACGAGCGCGGCCGGCAGAAAACACGGCGTCTCGGACAGGCGGAACTCGACGGGCACGCCGACGCGGCGCTCGAGCTCCGCCGCGAACGCGCGGTAGCGATCCGCGGTGAACTCGCGATTGAAGCGCGCGCGCAGGGCGTCAATCAATCAGGAACTTGCCTCGGGACATGATCGGCACGCCGTCCACCTCGATGTCGAACTCCGTGCCGACGACGTCGATGTGTGTGGACGAGTGCCAGGCGGCGCCCGTGTGCGCGCCGTAGGGGTTGCCGAAGGCGATGTGCACGCCCGGAAACTTCTCGTCCTGCAGGATGTGACCGATGACCGAGGTCAGGTCGATGTTCGTGCCGATCGCGAACTCGCCGACGCGGTCGCTGTTCTCGTCGGTGTGGGTGTACCGCCAGAAGTCGTCGCGCAACCGCGCATGGACCGAGGTCGCGCCGACCAGACGACTGTGGTCGATGTCGACCGTCAGGGGCGTGTCGGCCAGGGAGCCGTAGCGATCGCAGAGCCAGTCGCCGACGACGCCGTCGATGATGAAGCGGCCGCTCACGTCGGCCGGCGAGGTGAAGACCTCGCCGCCGGGCAAATTGCCCCATTTGTCCGCAGAGATGAGGCCGCTCGTCTTGACCCACCGGAGCGCCGGGTCGAGCGTCGCGCGGATGTCTGTGCCGGCGGGCGACGTCGCCCGGATCGATCGCGCCCGGCGGACGATCTCGAACACGCGCGTGCTCACGCGATCGACCTCGCGATAGTCGGCCCGCATGCCGTCCATCATGATCTGGTCGGTGATGTTCACCATGTGCGCGTGCCGCATCCGGCGTCGGTTGACGATGTCCGTCATCTGCATGCGGGAGCCGAGCTCGTGGGCCTGGGCCCGGGCGGCGAAGATGCTGACGGCGCTCCGCTCCATATCGGCGGCCACGGCGGCGGGCAGCCCGGCGAGCGGTCGCGGCGCCAGCTCCTCGAGCACGAACAGGGCGTGCGGCGCGCCCACCTGCTCGATTTCTCTGACGAGCGCCTCCGCGATCGACCGGCAGGCCTCGTCGGTGATCACCGTCACCCGCTCGTGCGGCTGGACGTTCAGGCACACGCGGACGGCGTTCTTCGCCCCCGGTGCGAGCCGTTCGTCATGACCAACGCCAGCCACGTTCCCATTCACCCCGGTTCTCGAGTTCACCAGTTCTCCAGTTCTCCAGTTCTCCAGTTCACCAGTTTCTCCAGTCGCTACACTCCCGTCTTCGTTTCCTCAATCATCAGGGCGACGACGGCCTTGAGATCGCCGCCGGATTCGGCATACGTCCGGAGCTGCCGGTCGGCGCCGGTGCCATGATCGAGGATCCACCGGACGTGCGAGACCTCTTCCCGGCTGTCCAGCTCGTCCAGCACGTCGTCGACGAAGTCGAGGTACTCGTGGATGAGGTCGCGCTCGGCGACCTCGCACTCGCGGCCGAAATCGATGAGCATGCCGCCCGTGCCGTAGCGCGCGGCCCGCCACTTGTTCTCCATGATGAGCGGTCGGCCGTACTGGCGCCAGGCCTGGTTGCGCGCGTGCAGGCGGTGCAGCTTGACGGCGGTCGCCTGAAGGAGCGCGGCGATCGCGATCGTCTCGACGACGCGCATGGGCAGGTCGCAGATGCGGACCTCGATGGTGTTGAAGAACGGGTGCGGCCGGACGTCCCACCAGATCTTCTTGGCGTTGTCGATGCACCGGGTGCGGACGAGGAGGTTCACGAAGTTCTCGTACTCGGCCCAGCAGCTGAAGGCGTCCGGGATGTTCGTCCGCGGAAAGCGGTCGAACACCTTGGATCGGTAGGACTTGAAGCCGGTGTTCATGCCGGTCCAGAAGGGCGAGCTGGTCGAGAGCGCCAGCAGGTGCGGCAGGAAGTACCGGAGCTGGTTCATCAGATGGATGAGCGTCTCGCGGTCCTCGATGCCGACATGGATGTGCAGGCCGAAGATCAGGTTGGCCCGGGCGACCATCTGCATGTCCTCGACGACCTGCCGGTACCGTTCGTCCGGGTAGATGTCCTGCACGCGCCAGTCGGCAAAGGGATGCGTGGCGCCGGCGGCGAGCCGCAATCCGGCGTCCTCGGTGAGGCGGATCATCCGGCGCCGGAGGTCCCGGAGGTCGGCGGCCGCGTCCTTGACGGTCTGGCACACCCCGGTGCCCACCTCGATCACCGACTGATGCATCTCCGCCTTCACCCGCTCGTGGAGCTCGCGCCGGCCCTTCTCCAGAATCTCCATCTGGATGTGCGAGCGCAGGTCGAAGGACTCGGGATCGACCGTCTGGTACTCTTCCTCGATGCCGAGGGTGAAAGACGGCGCGTTCATCGAAGGAGCGCGTCCCAGCGGTAGCGATCGGCGGCGGGTGGCGCGAGCGCCTGCTCGACCGCCAGCTCCGCCATGGTCGACACGATCCAGGCGAAGTTGTCGGGACCGACCGAAAGGACGTCGGCGTCCGGCGCGGGATTCATGAAGTCGATCGCGTACGGCACGCCGTCCTCGACCGCGAACTCGACCGTGTTCAGGTCGTAGCCGAGCGCGCGACAGAGCGTCAGGGCGTCGCGCTCGACCCGCGCGAGGAGCTGCGGGTCGTAGGCCGGCGGCTCGCGGACGTAGCGCTCGTGAAACGGCGCCCTGGGGTCGTACGGCATGATGCGGACGGCGCGGCGCCCGACCACGTAGCAGCGGAAGTACTCGCGGAAGTCGACGGCCCGCTGCAGCGTCATGCACAGATCGCGCGACCGATCGTAGGCGGCAAAGAGATCGTCCGGCGAGTGCACCTTGGTGACGTCGCGCCAGCCGCCCCCGTTAAACGGCTTGAGAAACGCCGGGAACCCGACGTAGGCGAACGCGGCTTCCCAGTCGATCGGGTACTGCAGGTTCCGCATCGACCGATCGGTCGTGCCGGGCGGCGGCTGCTTGTGCGGCAGGAGGACGGTCGGCGGCACCGCCACGCCCAGTCGCGCCGCCAGCGCGTAGTTGAAGAACTTGTCGTCGGCGCTCCACCAGAACGGGTTGTTGATGATCGTCGTGCCCGAGAGCGCGCAGTTCTTGAGGTACGCGCGGTAGAACGGAATGTCGTGCGAGATGCGGTCGACGATGACCCGATAGCGGTAGGGCTCGTCCATGCGCACGGCGCCGACCGTGACGGCCTCGGCCGTGACGCCGGCGACGTTCAGGCTGTTGATGCGTTCGACAAGCGCGGGAGGGAACGTCCCTTCCATCCCGAAGATCACGCCGATGCGATGCACGCCCATGGATATATCACGTGCAATGGGGCAATGCGGCAATGGGGCAATGCGGCAATGGGTGCAATGGGGCAATGATCAAATGAACGAATGAGGCACTGGCGCAATCGCGCACTGCGGCACGACGTCATTGCCTCACTACCCCATTGCAGCACTGCCGCATTGCCGCATTGCCCCATTGCCTCACTGCCCCATCGCCTCGTTTCAGGGAATGTAGGCCATCGCCATTTTGCGCCACTCGGGCCAGTCGTGGACGGAGCCGTCGCCCCAGACGTGCAGGCTGTGCGGCACGTGTTTCGCGGCCAAGAGACGTGCGGCGTGCTCGGTGTCCGCCCGGCAGATGTCCTGCTCGCCGGTCGCGAGGACCCACTTGTTCTGCCGGAATCGATCCAGATACCAGGGGTCGGCGAGCTGGGGCAGAAAGTGCAGCGGGCAGAGGAGGTAGGCGTCCTGGTCGTAGTACCCGTCGAGAAACCGTGTGATGTCGAACGCGCCGCCCATGGCGATGCACGTCGTAAACCGATCCGGATGTCTCAGCGCCATCGTCAGCGCATGGTACGCGCCGAAGGAGCAGCCGGTGAGGCCGGCCGTGGCGCTGCCGTTCGTTGCGGTGACGAAGCTCGCGACGTCGTCGAGGAGGTACCGTTCGTAGGCGAGGTACCGATCGAGGCGCGCGCGAGGAGGGCGGCTGGCGTCGTAGAACGACTCGGCGTCCACCGTGGAGACGCAGAAGAGCTGCAGGATGCCGGTCTCGAGCTTGCCGGCAATGGCGTCCACCATGCCGCGGTCCTCGTAGTCGAAGAACGCGCCCATGGATGTCGGAAAGACGATCATCGGCCGGCCGCCATGGCCGAAGATGAGGAGCTCCATGTCGCGATCGAGCTGCCGCGAATGCCAGCGATGATGGGCGCGATGCATCGGTCCGTCTCGGTCACCGCCCGCCGACGACAAGGCGGACGGTCGGGTTGCCGTACTCCCACTGCACGGCCGCCTCGAGGTACCGAAGCGGCATGCGCCGTTCGGTCCGCTCGTCCACGGTCAGCACGAAGCCGTCCGCAAGCGTCGGGTGGGTCTGCCGAAGGGCCGTGAGGAAGGCCCGGTACTCCTCGGTGCGAGCGCCGAAGTCCGCCACGCCGCGCCGGGCGAAATTGCCGAAGCGGACGGTCAGAAACAGCACGATGACGACCAGGCCGACGACACGCGCGCGGGCGAGTCCGCGACGGGCGGCCGCCGCGTCCAGGGCAGCCAGGCCCTCGGCGAGGAGCAGCGAAAAGCCGATGGCCGGCAGGTAGAGGTAGCGGGACACTCTGCCGTAGGCGAGCGGCGCAAACGGCAGCATCGCGATCAGCATCCAGCCGGCGGCGAACTGCGCGCGGCGGCGGCCGCGGATGAACACCCACGCCAGCGCGCCGCCGACCACGACGTGCGCCAGGATCGTGCGCTCGCCCACGTAGAGCGAGGACAGATACTCGAAGATGTTCCGGACCATGTGCAGCCCGACGGCGTACTGGCCCTCCGCGATCAGATAGTGACGCGCGTTCACCGTCAGATCGACGGCCAGGTACCCGGCCGTGACGGCCAGGTACGGCCAGTACATGCGCGCCACCTCGCGAACGCGCCACGACCAGCGCCCCGCGGTCCAGTCGATCATCGCAAGGAGCGGCAGGAATACGACGGAACTCTCGTGGGTGAGGAGCGCGCCGGCCAAACCGGCGACGGACACGATCCGCCAGCCCGCGCCGCCCCGTTCCCTGAACTTCAGGAAACCGTACAGGCTGAGGCACCCGAAACACGCGCCCAGGGGCTCGGCAATCGCGCCCACCCAGGCGACGGCGTGCACGTAACCGGGCAGGACGGCGAAGAGGAGCGCGGCGACAAATCCCCAGACCGGCCGGGTGCCGAGCGTCACGGCGACGAGGTAGACCAGGCCGGCGTTGAGGACGTGAAGTGCAATGCTCGCCAGGTGGAAGGCGACAGCCGACCCGCCGAAGAACGGCGACGCGATCCAGAAGTACAGCTCGATCACCGGCCGGTAGAAATGGCTGCGATTCGAGAGGTCGAAGAGATCAGCCGGACGGAAGGACCAGCGCGAAACCAGCCACTGGAAGTCGTCTTCGAAGAAATAGGCGGGAATCGCAGCGCGGTAGATGAACAGGACAGCCCCGACCAGGACCAGAGCCGCAGCGGCACGTCGAAGCATGGGAGAAGCGCGTAATAACCCGATACACGCGTCTCTATCTTCCCCCGCCTCGTCCTCCGCGACCGCCGGCCGGTGTGCCCGCCGCCTCGATCGTGACGGGCCGGCCGTCGATGAACACGTGCCGGATCGTGCCGCCGTCGAGGATGTCGCCCTGCGTGACGACGAGGTTGGCGATCTTGCCTTTCTCGATGGAGCCGGTGCGGTCGGCCGCGCCGGCCAGACGGGCGGCGTCGATCGTCAGCGCGCGGAGCGCCGCTTCGGCGGACAAACCGCCTTCCTTCACGGCCCGGCCGGCGTTCCGGACGAAGTCGGCCGCAGCCAGACCGCCAGACGTCAGCGCAAACGGCACGCCGCCCTGCGCGAGGGCTGCCGGCGCCTTGGGCGCGTTGGCCTGCGCTTTCAACTGATTCAGTGACGGGCCGCCCGCGCCGCCGCCTCGTCCGCCTCCACCGCCCGCGCCGGCCCCGCCGCCGCGACCGCCGGGAAAGTTGAGGCTGAGAATCACTCGCGCCTTCGCCTTCTGCAGCTCCGCGATGCGCTCGGCGGCGCCCGACGCGCCGACGACAATCGGCTGGGTCAGCGAGAACTCTGAGGCCATCGCCAGCACGCGATCGATCTCGCGCGGCTCGGACGCGTCCCAGGCGGTCGGCAGCGTGTTGGCCAGCGCCGGCTGCAGGGCGTCGAGCGCAGGCTCGATGAGCGGGCGCGGTCCGCGTCCGCCCGTGCGCGTGTAATGGGCCACGGCGTCGCGCTGCCACTGGGCATCGAGGAACCCCTGCCGTGTGAAGGCAATCGACCCGAGGAGCGAGTTCGGATAGCCCTGGCCGCCGCCGCGGCCCGCCATGTTGACGTGCATCGCCACCGGCGACTTCACGACCGCCAGTCCCCGGCGGTAGTCGGCAATCGTGCTGATCTGCGGGTCGTCTGGCGGCACCACCACGTTCACGAGCGCGCTCTGGCCCTTGAAGATGCCGGATCCGGGCACGGCCAGCACGGTCGTGACGCCCGCACTGGCCAGTTGCGTCAGCGTCGGCCCGGAGGCGCGCAGGTTGGCGGCGGCCCGGAAGTCGGGGCGCAGGATGGTCGCGCGCTTGGCGCGCTCGGCCTCTTCGAGTGTGGCGAAGGTCGTCGCCGGCGCGCCGCCGCGCCCGCCAGGGGCCGCGCCGCGACCCGCCCCGCCCGGGCCCGCACCGTCGTCGGCCTCGAGCGGCGCGTCGTTGGTCATGTCGATGAGGCCGGGGTAGACGTGCATGCCGGCGGCATCGATGACGTTGGCGTCGGGCGGCACGGTGACGCCGGCGCCGACATCGACGATGACGCCGTCCCGCATCAGGACGACGCCGTTCTCGATGGGCGCGCCGGCCGCGGTAAAGATTCTGGCCCCTCGGACCGCGTAGAGCGGCGCGTTCGAGCCGGTCGCGCCCAAGGGATCGAGGCCCAGCGCGCCCAGCACCATGGCGAGTGACGTGACGAACAGCGTGCGTGTCTGCATGGCTCTACTCAACGTTGTGAGAAAACAAACCAATACGCGTGGCAACCGGCTCCGGTCCTACTGCCGGCTCATGTACCGCCGGAAGAGCTCCGTGTGCTTGCTCTCGAGCGGGACGTCGCGGCCGGCGATCACGACATGCCGGATGCGCGACCGGATTTCGAGCGGGTCGCCGGCCACCACGAACAGATTGGCCAGCTTGCCGGGCTCGAGACTGCCCAGCACCTTGTCGGCGCCGAAGATCTTCGCCGGGTTGATCGTCAGGGCCTTGACGGCTTCGTCGCGGTTCAACCCCCACGCCACGGACATGGCGGCCTGGAACGGGATCAGCCGCGCGCCGTCGTAGCCCCCGCTCGAGAAGGCGAAAAGCACGCCCGCCTTCGACAGTTCGCCAGCGGCCTGGTAGCTGGCCGCATGAAACGTATCCTCACCCTGCGGCATCGTCAGGACGTTCGACAGAATGACGGGGACGTTTTTGGCCTTGAGGAGCGAAACGGAAGCCACGGCCGCCGCGGGGTTCGTGCGAATGACGATGTTCACGCCCGACCGCTCCGCCCAGGCGATGGCGTCGCGGATGGCCGTCTCGCTGCCGGCCTGCACGAACATCGGCTGCTGCCTGTTGACAATGGGCACGAGCGGATCGAGCGTCCAGTCCACCGTGCGATTGGGGTTCGCGCCGTACGCTTTGGCCTGCCGGACCAGGCGGTCCAGCTCCTGGAGCGAATTGCCGCCGCCGCCGGGTCCGCCCGCGGGCCCGCCGCCGCCGCGTCCGCCGCCACCCCCACCGCCCGGGAAGTTCATGGCCAGACCCGTCACCGGGCGCACGACGTTCTCCTCCCACGTCCAGCCGTCGAGGTTCATGAGTGGCACGTCACCCGTGATGGTGCCGCTCGTCATGAAGATGGCGGCGCTCGTGATGCCTTCGACCCGCGCGACGGGAATCGCGTCGCTGTCCGACTGGTAGGCCACCCGCGTGCGCAGCATCTGGTTGAAGTCCAGCATTTCTGCCATGTCGTCGTAGGCGCGCACGCCCGGCTCGTTGATGCCCAGGGTGGTGGCCGCGTCGATGAACCCGGGGTAGACGCTGGCGCCCCGCGCGTCGACAATCCGGCCGCCCGCGGGCAGCGACACGTTGGCGCCCACGGCGACGATCCTGTTGCCGCGGATGACAATCGAGCCCTTCTCGATCGCGGACCCTGTGACCGGCACGATTCGGGCGTTGGTGATGGCCCACGCCGGCCCGGTGGCGTTGAGGCGCACGTCGAACGGCTGGCTCTCAATACTGAACAGGTTGCCCGGCGTGGCCGCGGCGCCCGTGCCGGCGCCTGCGCCGCGCTGCCCGCCCTGCATCGTCGCTTTCTCCTTGGCGACCATGTCGAGCCGCGCGATCTCCTGCAGCCGGTCGTAGTAAAGCACGCCGTCGATGTACGTTTTTTCGACGATGGCGTAGGTGCTGAGCGGGTGATGCGACCAGATCACGACGTCGGCGTCCTTGCCGACCTCGAGCGATCCGACGCGGGAGTCGATGCGGAGCTGGCGCGCGGGGTTGATCGTCACGAGGCCCAGCGCCTGGTCGTCGTTCATGTCGCCCCAGCGCACCGACTTGGCGGCCTCGGTGTTGAGCCGCCGTGCGTGCTCGGCGCTGTCGGAGTTGATCGACACCGTGACGCCCTTGGCCGTCATGATCGACGCGTTGCCCGGAATGGCGTCCTCGGCTTCGATCTTGTAGCCCCACCAGTCGGAGAAGGTCGATCCGCCGGCGCCGTGGGCGGCCATCTCCTTGGCGACCTTGTAGCCCTCGAGCACGTGCTGGAACGTCGCGACCTTGAAGCCCATCTCGTCGGCGAGGCGAATCATCATGAGGATCTCGTCGGCGCGGTACGAGTGGCAATGGACGAGGCGCTTGCCTTCGAGCACCTCGACGAGCGCGTCGAGCTGCAGATCGCGCCGGGGCGGCGCGACGTCCTGGCCCGCGGCGCGGGCCGTCGTGTAGTCCTGCCAGGCGCGCTGGTAGGCCTTGGCGCGCGTGAACGCGTCGCGAATGACGTACTCGACGCCCTGGCGCGTGGCCGGATACCGCCGCGGCGTCGGCTGGTTGCCGCCGGGCCGCTTGGGGTTCTCGCCGAGCGCGAACTTGATGCCCGGCAGCGCGCCCTGGAACAGAAGATCCTCACCCTTCTTCACGCCCCAGCGGAGCTTGATCACGACGGTCTTGCCGCCGATGGGGTTGGCGCTGCCGTGGAGGACGTTCGCGATGGTCAGACCGCCGGCGAGATCGCGCTGGATGGCGATGTCCGTGGGATCGAGGACGTCGCCCATGCCCGTCATCGAGCTCACGGCGGTCGCACCCTCGTTGATGGCGTCGTTGGCGATGTGCGAGTGGGCGTCGATGATGCCCGGCGAGACGAACTTGCCCGCCGCGTCAACCACGGTGGCGCCGGCGGGAATCTGCACGTTGGCGCCGAGGGCGGCAATCTTGCCGTCGCGCAGCACGATGGTGCCGTTCGGGATCGTGCCGCGCGTCACGGTGACGAGCGTCGCGTTGCGGATGGCGACCGTGCCGGGAGCCTGGGGTTGGGGGGCGGGGCCGGCCGTGAGCAGCGGCCGGGCCGGGAGCGCCGCAGCCGCCAGGGCGGCCATCGCCACGAGAAACGAGCGCGGGTGTCGTCGAACCACAGGTGCCTCCACGCAGGGGAAACCGAATCGGGAGTGAAACTCTAGCGTACGAAGCGCGTCGCGGGCCAGCGCGAGCGCGCCCGGGCGCCGCGGCTAGAATCGCCGGCGTACTCAATGGCTCGATGCAAGGTGACAGGGAGGGACGATGTCACGTCTGCAGCCACGGCCCTGAACCTTGGCGGAAGCGCGCGACGTCTGGACCCGGTGGAAACGCGGCGAGTCCGTGTTGGCGATTGGACGAGCGCGGAACCGGAGGCCGACGGTCATGGCCCGGTCCGTCGGCCGCCACGGCGGGAGTCCGCCCCCGGTGCGGTGTCGCGCGGCCCGC
>Ga0187892_10001242_pt1 | contig 59607 bp, 57 predicted proteins | sample MA1701073metaG_FD_139345 | JGI IMG/M metagenome (GOLD analysis project Ga0187892, IMG submission 139345) | Bio-ooze microbial communities from a basaltic lava cave in the Kipuka Kanohina Cave System on the Island of Hawaii, USA - MA170107-3 metaG ...
CAACGCCACCAATGCCCAGGCAAGGGGCTGCAAGCTGGTCGAAGGCGGCAACGTCACGATCGTGCAGGGCACCCGGGTCGCGCCAGCCCCGGCGCGCGCGGGCAGCGCCGTGGCGGCGCCGCGCGTCGATGCCGGGGACCAGCGTGCCCGCGATGCCGATGCGCGCGCGATCCTCGAAGCCGAACTCAAGAAGGCCGAGGCCCGGCACGCCGAACTCCTGAAGGAATACAACAACGGCGAGCCCGAAAAGCTGGGCCCGGAGACGCGCAACCACCAGAAGTACCTGGACCGGGTGGCCGATCTCAAGGCCAGCATTGCCCGCAGTGAAAGCGATATGGCCGGCATCAAGCGCGAGCTGGCCCGCATTCCCGCGGCCAATCCTGCGTCAAAATAGCTGGCTTGAACAAGCCGCCTCTTCCTGCCTCGCGTTTTCAAGCCTTCGACCTGCTGGCGACATTGGTTGCCGTGGTGCAAAGCGACGGCATCGTGCTGTTTGCCAACGCCGCGCTCGAAGACGCCATGGGCACGTCGCGCCGCACCATCGAAGGCGCGCCGTTTGCGGAGTTCTTCACCGAACCCCATGTGCTGAGCAATGCCCTGGAGGGCGCCGGCAGCAACGAGTTTGCGGCCCTGCGCTATGACGCCTGGCTCAAGCGCCTGGGCCATGACCCGCTGCCGGTCCACGTGATCGTCGCGCAGACCGAGAAGCCGGGCGAGATCATCATCGAACTGCTGCCGCTGGAGCAGCAGGCCCGGCAGGAGCGCGAGGAGCGGCTGCTGGACCAGGCCCAGGCCAACAAGGAACTGATTCGCAACCTCGCGCATGAAATCAAGAACCCGCTGGGCGGCATCCGCGGCGCGGCGCAGCTGCTGCAGATGGAGATCGATTCGCGCGAGCTGACCGAATACACCCAGGTCATCATCCACGAGGCCGACCGCCTGCAAACCCTGGTGGACCGCCTGCTGGCACCGCACCGGCGGCCCCATGTGGTGGGTGACGTGAACATCCACGAGGTCTGTGAACGGGTCCGCTCGCTGATCCTGGCCGAGTTTCCCAAAGGCCTGAAGGTGATTCGCGAGTACGACACCTCCATCCCCGAGTTCCGGGGGGACCGCGAGCAGCTGATCCAGGCCGTGCTCAACATCGCCCACAACGCCTGCCAGGCCCTGGCCGAGCGCATGGCGGCCGGCGATGCGCAGCTGACTTTGCGCACGCGCATCGCGCGGCAGGTCACTTTCGGCAAGCAGCGCTATCGACTGGCACTGGAATTGCATGTCATTGACAATGGGCCCGGCGTGCCGGACTCGATCAAGGACCGCATTTTTTACCCGCTCGTGTCGGGTCGTGAAGGCGGCTCAGGGCTGGGGCTGACATTGGCGCAAACCTTTGTGCAACAGCATCACGGCTTGATCGAGTGCGACAGCATGCCGGGCCGGACGGATTTCAAACTGCTGATTCCGTTGCCGTAATTGTTTGACCTGAGGGACGCCCGAGATGAAGCCGATCTGGATAGTAGATGACGACCAATCGATCCGCTTCGTGCTCGAGAAGGCGCTGCTGCGCGAAGACCTGCCCACGCGCAGCTTCACCAACCCGCGCGACGTGCTGCAGGCACTCGACAGCGAGGACGAGGAAGGCCCCCAGGTCCTGGTGAGCGACATCCGCATGCCCGGTGGCTCGGGCCTGGACCTGCTGGACAAGGTCAGGGCCAAGCACCCCGGCCTGCCGGTCATCATCATGACGGCGTTCTCCGACCTCGACAGCGCGGTCTCGGCCTTTCAGGGCGGCGCCTTCGAGTACCTGCCCAAGCCCTTCGACCTGCCCAAGGCGGTGGAGCTGATCCGCCGCGCCGTCGAAGAAAGCCAGCGTGAAGCGGTGGCCGAAGAGCGCATGACGGCGGCGCCTGAAATGCTGGGCCAGGCGCCTGCCATGCAGGACGTGTTCCGCGCGATAGGGCGCTTGAGCCAGAGCAACGTCACCGTGCTGATCACCGGCGAATCCGGCTCGGGCAAGGAGCTGGTGGCGCGGGCCCTGCACAAGCATTCGCCGCGCGCCGACGGGCCGTTTGTCGCGATCAACACCGCGGCCATTCCCAAGGACCTGCTGGAGAGCGAACTGTTCGGCCATGAGCGCGGCGCCTTCACCGGCGCGCAGACCATGAGGCGTGGCCGCTTCGAGCAGGCCGAGGGCGGCACCCTGTTCCTCGATGAAATCGGCGACATGCCGTTCGACCTGCAGACGCGGCTGCTGCGCGTGCTCAGCGACGGCCACTTCTACCGCGTGGGCGGCCACAACGCCGTCAAGGCCCATGTGCGCGTGATCGCCGCGACCCACCAGGACCTGGAGCAGCGCGTCAAGGAAGGCGTGTTCCGCGAAGACCTGTTCCACCGCCTCAACGTGATCCGCCTGCGCCTGCCGGCCTTGCGCGAGCGCCGCGAAGACGTGCCCATGCTCACGCGCCACTTCCTGCAGCAAAGCGCCAAGCAGCTGGGCGTGGAGCCCAAGCGCATCTCGGACGCGGCGCTCGCCCGGCTCGGCGCGTTTGCCTTCCCCGGCAATGTGCGGCAGCTGGAGAACATCTGCCACTGGCTGACCGTGATGGCGCCGGCCCAGGTGATCGAACCCAAGGATCTGCCGCCGGAGGTGACGCCGCCGCCGGGCGAGGCGCTGGCGACCCGGCCGGGCGCCGCGGCAGAGGCAACGCTGCCAGTGGAGGCCGAACCGGGCGCCCGGCCGCTGGAGACCCCGTTGTCAGAAGACAGGCCTGTGGCCGCCCCGTCGGCCCCGCCCGCGGCGGCCTGGGAGCAGGGGCTGGAGGCCGAAGCCCTGGCGCTGCTGGCCAGCGGGCGCCACGATGTGTGGGATGAGCTGACGCGCCGTTTCGAATCCCGCTTGATCCTCACCGCCTTGGCCAACACGCGGGGCCGGCGCATCGAGGCCGCGCAAAAGCTCGGCATCGGCCGCAACACGATCACGCGCAAGATCCAGGAATTGGGTCTGGAGTAGCGGCCCTTGAGATCCTTCGCGATGCTCAGGATGACAGGCACAGTTTTCTTGTCATTCTGAGCCCTTCGACTGCGCTCAGGACGACAGGTGCAGCTTTCTTGTCATTCTGAGTGCAGCGACGAATCTTGCGCCAACCAGTTCAAAACTGCACGACGACCGGCGCGTGATCGCTCGGCTGCTTGTTCTTGCGCGGCGCGCGGTCGATGGTGCAGCTCTTGACGAGCGGCTCGAGTGCCTCGCTCACCAGGATGTGGTCGATGCGCAGGCCGCGGTTCTTCTGGAAGCCGAGCATGCGGTAGTCCCACCACGAAAAGCTCTTCTCGGGCTGCTCGAACAGGCGGAACGCATCGGTCAAACCCAGCCCCAGCAGCGCCTTGAAGTGGTCGCGTTCCTGCGTCGTGTGGTGAATGGTCTCGCGCAGGCCTTCGGGATCCCAGGAGTCGCGGTCCTCGGGCGCGATGTTGAAGTCGCCCAGCAGCACCAGCTGCGGGTGCGCGGCCAGTTCGTCGCGCAGCCAGTCGCGCAGCGCGCGCAGCCAGCTCATCTTGTATTCGAACTTGTCCGTGCCCGGGGCCTCGCCGTTGACGAAATAGCCGTTGACCACGCGCAGCGCACCGTCGGGCGCGTCAAGCGTTGCGGCGATGACGCGCGACTGCGGGTCATCAAAGCCGGGGATGTTTCTCACCACGTCGCGCATCGGCGCGCGGCTCAGCAGGGCCACGCCGTTGTAGGTCTTCTGGCCGAACACGGCGCTGTGGTAGCCCGCCTCCTGCAATTGCTGCAGCGGAAACTTGTCGTCGGTGAGCTTGAGCTCCTGCAGGCACAGCAGGTCCACCGGATGGGCGGCCAGCCAGTCCAGCACCTGCGGCAGGCGCACGGACAGCGAATTGACGTTCCAGGTCGCGATTTTCATGGTTTCAGGCTGTAGCCCCGATGGGATGGATGTGACTAGCTATCAAATATGTAGCACCGCAAGGCCGCCGATGGCGACGCCGAGGCCGGCCACGCCGAACATGCCGTACTCCAGCCATTTCTTCCTGGTCAGCAGCGCGATGGCGGCCAGCGCGATCGCAACCTGCAGCGCGGTCGTGGCCTGGGCCCAGCGGTGGTGCTGGTGCATCTGCACGTCGCTTTGCTGGTCCCAGGTTTTGGCCTCGTCTTCGAGCTTCTCGGCCACGGTCTTGATCTCGTTCTTCTCCTTCTCGTAGCGGTCGATCTTGGCCAGGTACTTGGGCTTGTCCGCCTCGCTGGAAAGGTCGCGCGACACTTCGGCCAGCGACTGCTTGGTGCTCTTGGCCTGGAAGTAGTTCCACTGGTTCGACGCTTCGGTCTTCTTGATCGCCGCGTTGTTCTTGTACAGGCCCGCATTGGCCTGGGTGGCGCCGCCCATGTAGGCAAAGATTGCGCCGACCGTGGCGATGACGGCGGTGAACATCGCGATCTGGTTGGTCATGCTGCCGCCGCCGATGCCATGGTGCGCCGTTGCACCATGTTCGCCGTGCGCTGCATGCTCGAGTTCATGGTCGTGCGGGCCGTGCACGTGAAATCCGGCTCCAGACATTTCAAACTCCTTTGGTGTAGGTGACAAAACTGAATTTCAGGCCGCTGGCGGAGACATGGGGTTCGCGCGCCGTCTCCACCCATTCGGGGCCGAATTGTGGCGCATAGGCGTCTCCGTCAAATGACGATTCGAGCTCCGTGACCACCGCGCTCGATGCCAGCGGCAGGGCCCGGGCATAGACCTCGGCGCCGCCGATCACCCAGGCGTCGGCCGCATCGCCGCACAGCGTGATCGCCTGCTCAAGCGATGTGGCGCGCAGCGCACCGGCAGCCTGCCAGTGCGCCTGGCGGGTCACGACCACATTGGTCCGCCCTGGCAGCGGGCGAAACTTCGGCGGCAGCGAATCCCAGGTCTTGCGGCCCATGATGACCGGGCAGCCCAGCGTCGTGCGCTTGAAATGCGCCATGTCCTCCGGCAGGTGCCAGGGCAGGGCGTTGTCTTTTCCAATCACGCCGTTGGCGGCGCGCGCGAAGATCAGGTGCAGTTTCATGCGGTGGCCCGGCGTAGGGGCATCAATACGGCGGCAATGGCCGCCATGACAAAGCCTATGGCCGCGAAATCCTGCCAGTGCGGCCATTCTCCAACAATCAGCGTGGCGCTCAGCGTGCCTATCAGCGGCACGGCCATGATGCTCATGGCGCTGGTGGCGGGCGGCAGGTCGCGCGCCAGGCCGAACCAGATGATCTGGGCAAAACCGTAGTTGATTAGCACGCCGTAGGCCAGGCTGACCCACATGACGGCAGAAAACTGCCAGGCCGGCCAGGGCTCGCTGGCAATTGCGATCAGCCACAGGCACAGGCTGGCCAGAATCATCATCCAGACCGTGAGCGCCTGGACCGGCAGGCTGAGCCGGGCGCGGCGCATCATCAGCGTGCCCAGAGCCCACAACAACGCGCCGAGCTTCATCCAGGCCACGCCCTGCGGCCGGCCCGACAGCGCGGCGAACTCATGCGAAATCAGCAGGCCGATGGCTAGCGCCACGGCGCAGGCGGCGAACGTGACGCGGCGCGTCAGGCGCTCACCCAGGAACAGCACGCCCAGCAGCACGGTCCAGATTGGCATGGTGAAGCCCAGGATCGCGGCGCGGCCCGAGGCCAGCTCCTTCACGCCCAGGATTGACACCCAGTGCCAGCCCAGCATATTGGGCGCGCCCAGCGTGATCACGCTGCCCCACTCCTTGCCCCGCGGCACCATGCGGATGCCGCGCGAGCGGTAGAACAGGTAGAGCCAGAGCGCGCCGCCGCTCATGGTGATGGCGCGGAAATACAGCGGCGTGAGCTCGCGCAGCGAGAGCTTCATCATCGGCCAGTTGACGCCCCACATCACGGTGAGGGCGACCAGGGCCAGCAGCTGGCGGCGGTCGATCACGCGCTGCGCTCACACCGCCACCGGCGCCTTGATCGCGCCGTGGCACTGGTAGTCCAACACCTCGAAGTCTTCATACTCGTATTCGAAGATCGAGGCCGGTTTGCGCTTGATCCGCAGCGTGGGGTAGGGGAAGGGGTGGCGCGACAGCTGCAGCGCCACCTGCTCCTGGTGGTTGCTGTAGATGTGGCAGTCGCCGCCGGTCCAGATGAAGTCGCCCACGGCCAGGTCGCATTGCTGGGCCACCATGTGGGTCAGCAGCGCATAGCTCGCGATGTTGAACGGCACGCCGAGGAAGATGTCGGCGCTGCGCTGGTAGAGCTGGCACGAGAGCTTTCCGTCCGCCACATAGAACTGGAAGAACGCATGGCAGGGCATCAGCGCCATCTTGCCGAGCTCGGCCACGTTCCAGGCGCTCACGATGATGCGGCGCGAGTCGGGATTGGTCTTGATCGTCTGGATGACCTCGGCGATCTGGTCGATGTGCCCACCGTCGGGCGTGGGCCAGCTGCGCCACTGCACGCCATAGACCGGGCCCAGGTCGCCATCCGCGCGCGCCCATTCGTCCCAGATCGTGACGCCGCGCTCCTTGAGCCAGTTGTTGTTGCTGCTGCCCGTGAGGAACCACAGCAGTTCGTGAATGATGGACTTCAGGTGCACCTTCTTCGTTGTCACCAGCGGAAAGCCCTCGTTCAGGTCAAAACGCATCTGGTAGCCGAACACGCTTTTTGTGCCGGTGCCGGTGCGGTCGGTCTTGGGCGTGCCATGCGTGTCCACATGGCGCATGAAGTCTTCGTATTGGGAGCGGATGGGGTGGGCAGACATCAGTGGCTTCCGAAAAGTGTGTCGAGTGCGCTTTGAATGACCAACTGCTGCGCGGCAATATTGTCGATGGCCCGGTGCAGTGCCGAAACCGGGACTGCGCCCAGCGCGGGCGTATCCATGACGACGCGCTGCCCCGCCACCTCGAATTCCGGATTCAGGTCTTCGGCCCGGGCAGGCAGCAAGCCGGATTTCCACATTGGCACCACAACACGGGTCTGGATGCCCTTGACATGGTCGTTTTGTACATCCAGGAAAAAGGGGATCAGCTTTCGCTCGGTACTGTCTGGATTGGCGTAGACGTCGAAACGGGCCATCTCAGATCTTCTCACGCCCATCGCCCAGGCTCTTGCCGAAGCTGCGGTACCTGGCCAAGGGAAGCCCGTGCTTGGCAATGCGGGCGTTGTAGGCGTCGATGGCGTCCTTGTTGCGTTCGTTCCATTGTTCCCAGTAGCGGCGCTTGACCTCTTCGGCCAACAATGTGTCCACTGTCTGCGAAATGTTCATGCCCAACTCGCGCGCCATCTCCAGCACTTTGGCGTTGAGCGAGAGGTTGGTGGCTTTCTTGGGGGCTTTGTCGAACTGGAGCAAGGGACACTCCCGGCGGATGAATGTGGGGATTGTATGCGCATGATCCATGCGCAAGAAATGGCGTTGTCCGTGCATGGCCCCGCCGGTCTGTCGAGGTTTCCTGCCATCGTAATTCTTTTGGCCATTGATGTTTCCGTTACTCACGACGGCCCGCACGGCCTCGTTGCTCATGGAAGGCCCGATGGGCCTACCGTCATTCCCGCGAAGGCGACGCCTTCGCGGGAATGACGAAACAGAGCCTTCATTTGTGGAAGGCTCGATAGCGTCTCAATGATCTGGATCGTCAGGGCGCGGGCGGGCGCTGGGCGCTTTTGGGCCGGAAGGCCTTGCAGACCTCGTCGCGGGTCTCGATGTAGGGCCCGCCGATCAGGTCCACGCAGTAGGGCACGGCGGCAAAAATGCCGGGCACCAGGGTCTCGCCTGCATCGTTTTTCAGGCCCTCCAGCGTCTCCTGGATCGACTTGGGCTGGCCTGGCAGGTTGATGATGAGACTGCTTCCACGAATGACGGCGCATTGGCGCGACAGAATCGCCGTCGGCACGAATTTCAGGCTGATCTGGCGCATCTGCTCGCCGAATCCCGGCATCTCCTTGTCGGCCACGGCCAGCGTGGCCTCGGGCGTCACGTCGCGCGGCGCCGGGCCGGTGCCGCCGGTGGTCAGCACCAGGGAGCAGCCGGCGTCGACCAGCTCGATCAGCGTGGCGCTGATGCTCTCGCGTTCGTCGGGAATCAGCCTGGCAGCGAACGTGATCGGGTTCTTCAGCGCGCGGCCGAGCCAGTCCTTGAGCGCGGGCAGGCCCTTGTCCTCGTAGACGCCGCTGGAGGCGCGGTCGCTGATGGAGACGATGCCGATCGTGATGGGGGCCAGGGTGGTCATGGGCGTTCAGGCCGGTTCAGGGCCTGCCTGTGGGTTGGTGTCCAGTTCGGCTTCGGCGCCGGCCAGCTGCTCCTTGACCAGCTGGAAGATCTCGCGGTAGGCCCGGCCCTGGCGCGGCGCCTCGCCCGGTTTGCCGGGCTTGGCGTCCTTGCGGGCCTGGCGGATCAGGGCGCGCAGCTGCTGGCTGTCGGTGCCGGGAAACTGCTGCAGCCACAGGCCCAGCGCTTCCTCGCTGGCGATCAGCTCGTCGCGCCATTTTTCGGCCCGGTGCAGGGCCAGGGTGTCGCGGGCCGAGCCGTTGCGCTGCTCGTCCAGCGCGGCGCGCACGGCCTCCAGCGCCCCGGCTTCCAGGCCGCGCATGAGCTTGCCGATGAACTGCATCTGGCGGCGCTTGCCCTCGAAGTTGCTGATGCGCTTGGCTTCGGCCAGCGCATCCGCCAGCTTGTCGGGAAGGGCCAGCCGGGTCATCAGGTCGGCGCGCAGGCCCAGCAGCTCTTCGCCCAGTTTCTGCAGTTCGGCGCTTTCGCGCTTGAGGTCGGTCTTGCTGGCCTCGTCCGTGCCCTTGAGCTCGCGCTTGAGCTCCAGGTCGAGTTCGCTGCCCTCGGCAACGAACTGGCCGCGGACGAAATAGCCTTTTTTGGGTTTGCGTGACATGGTGGGGTGATCGGGAGAAGCGGCGTCTGGACGCTGCAGCGGCAAGTATCATAGCCGTCGATATGAAGAAACCCCTCCCAAGCGCTGACAGCGGCTTCAGTTACAGCCGTCCGTTTTTTGAAGAACTGGTGGACACGGCCCTGGCGCACGCCAGCAAGCTGGGCGCGACCGACGCCGGCGCCGAGGCGTCGGAGGGCTGCGGCCTGAGCGTGAGCGTTCGCAAGGGCGAACTGGAAACCGTGGAGCGCAACCGTGACAAGTCGCTGGGCGTCACGGTCTACATCGGCCAGCGCCGCGGCAATGCCAGCACCTCCGACTTCTCCGGGGCCGCGATCGAGCAGACCGTGCAGGCCGCCTACGACATTGCCCGCTTCACGGCCGAGGACCCGGTCGCGGGCCTGCCCGACGAGGCCGACATCGCCCATGAGCACCGCGACCTCGATCTGTTCCACCCCTGGGCCATCACCAGCGAGCAGGCGGCGCAGATCGCCCTGGCCTGCGAAGCCGCCGCGCTGCAGACCGACAAGCGCATCACCAACAGCGAGGGTGCGGGCGTGTCGGCCCAGCAGTCGCACTTCTTCAGCGCCCACACGCGCGGCTTTCGCGGCGGCTACGCGAGCTCGCGCCACAGCCTGTCGGTGGCTCCGATCGCCGGCAAGGGCGACGACATGCAGCGCGACGCCTGGTACAGCTCGATGCGCAGCGCCGCCGAGCTGGCGTCTCCCGAGGCCGTGGGCCGCTATGCGGCCGAGCGGGCGCTCAGCCGCCTGAAGGCCCGCAAGATCGCGACCACCGAATGCCCTGTGCTGTTCGAGTCGCCACTGGCCGCCGGCCTGCTGGGCGGCTTTGTGCAGGCGGTCAGCGGCGGCGCGCTTTACCGCAGGAGCAGCTTCTTGCTCGATTCGCTGGGCAAGCAGGTCTTTCCCCAGCATATCGATGTGCTGGAAGACCCGTTCGTCCCGCGCGGCAAGGGCAGCTCGCCGTTTGACGAGGAGGGCGTGCAGACCCGGGCGCGCAAGGTGGTCGATGCCGGCCGGGTCGAAGGCTATTTCCTCAGCAGCTATTCGGCCCGCAAGCTGGGCATGAGAACCACCGGCAATGCCGGCGGTTCGCACAACCTCACGCTGAGCTCGCGCCTCACGCGCGCTGAGGACGACCTCGACGAGATGCTGCGCAAGCTGGGCACCGGCCTGTTCGTGATCGAGCTCATGGGCCAGGGCGTGAACTATGTGACGGGCGACTACTCGCGCGGCGCCAGCGGCTTCTGGGTCGAGAACGGCCGCATCGCCTACCCGGTGCACGAGATCACGATTGCGGGCAACCTCAAGGACATGTTCCAGGGGATCGAGGCCGTGGGCGCCGACGCTTACAACTACGGGACCAAGACCGTGGGCTCGATGCTGATCAACCGGATGAAGCTGGCGGGCAGCTGAGACGGCGCAGCCTTGGCGTGAGGAATCTGGCAGCCTGGGCCTTGTGTAACAGAGGATTTCGTAAGAAAGTGGGGCCTGATCTGAAATCCATCCGTCACGCAGGGAGGCCTCATGAAAAAGGCAACAAGCGCCGTCGCTGTCACCACCTGTTGTTTGATGTATATGCCTGGCGCGCTGGCCCAGGCCCCGGCTGCCGCGGCGGCCTTGCCCTCCAGCCTGCATCCCTGGCAGGCGGCCCTGCCCAGACTGACCCCTGAGGCCTATTTCACCAACTTGCAAAGCGATGCCCGTATCGAGGCGCCGTTTCTGTTGCGATTCGGCCTGTCGGGCGGCTGGGGCCTGGCGCCCATCAGCAAACCCGTCGGTGGCAAAAGCGGCCATCACCACCTGCTGGTCAACCGCGACCTGCCGCTGGACTTCAAAGAGGCGCTGCCCTTCAATGAGCAGTACATCCATTTCGGCAAGGGCCAGATGGAGACGGTGCTCAAGCTGGAGCCGGGCATCTACACGCTGCGGCTGTTGCTGGCCGACGACAAGCATTTGCCGCACTTCGTCTTCAGCAAGCCGCTGAAGGTGACAGTGACCGCAAAGCACAGCGGCGTCGATCCCAAGAGCCTGGTGAACAAAGGCATCAGCCTGCTGAGCCCGGCGGACAACGCCAAGGTGAAGTCACCGTTCCGGGTCCAGTTTCATGCGGCCGGCCTGAACGTGGCGCATCTGGAGCAAAGGGAAAAGGACACGGGCCACTTCCGCCTGACCATGACGCCCCGGCATGGCGGCAAGCCGGCTGAAATGGTCTTCGCCAAGGGCCAGACCGAAACCTGGCTGGCCCCGCCGCCCGGGGCCTACACACTCAAGCTCGATCTGCTGGACAACGTCAATGCCGGCAAGACCCTGGCCGTACCGGTCTCGGTGTCGATCCAGGCCGAGTGAGATCCCGCTGCGCCGTCAGCCGGCCAGCGCAACCTTGACGGCAGCCGACACCTGGCCCATGTCGGCCTTGCCGGCCAGCCGCGTCTTGACCAGGCCCATGACCTTGCCCATGTCGCCCGGGCCTATATTGCGTCCAAGTTCTGCGCCCAGCTCGGCGACGATGGCCTTGACCTCGGCCGCCACTTCGTCGGCGGACAGGCGCGCCGGCAGATAGGCTTGCAGCACCTTCATTTCGGCGGCTTCCTTGTCGGCCAGATCCTGCCGGTTGGCTTTCTGGAAGGCATCGATGCTGTCCTTGCGCTGCTTGATCAGCTTGTCGACGATGGCGATCACGGCCGTGTCGTCGAGTTCGATGCGTTCATCGACCTCCTTTTGCTTCATCGCTGCGGTCAGCAGCCGGATCGTGCCCAGGCGCTCGCTGTCCTTGGCGCGCATCGCGGCCTTCATGTCGTCGGTGATCTGGTCTTTGAGGGACATTGTTTGGCTCCGGAAAATGAAAAAGGCTCACCCGGGCGTCCCTGGGCGAGCCTTGTGGGCTTGGGTAAGCCGGGATCAGTACAGCTTCTTGGGCAGCTGCATCGAACGCACGCGCTTGTAATGGCGCTTGACGGCGGCAGCCTTCTTGCGCTTGCGCTCGGCCGTGGGCTTCTCGTAGAACTCGCGGGCGCGCAGCTCGGTCAGCAGGCCCAGCTTTTCGATGGTGCGCTTGAAGCGGCGCAGGGCCACGTCAAACGGCTCGTTTTCTTTAAGACGAATGGCGGTCATTACGTAATGTTTTCCAAAATGTGCCAGGAGAAGATCGGGCTCCGGGCGGGGTTCCCCAACTAAAAGTTGATCAGGCCGTTGGGGGTTTGCCAGCAAAACTTTAGATTATAGCCATTTGCGCTGGCCGGCAAGCGCCAATGCGGCAGGCGGTGCCGGGTGGCCAAGGTGGCGCCAGCCTGCGGCTGGAGCAGCGACCCTGCCAGCCCATCTGGTTGCCCGGACAACCTTGATTTTTTGATTTGCATTAGCCCCCTTGCAGGCCTATTCTTCAGCGCCCTGTCGGGCCTTGCGAGCACCAGCGGCCAAGGTCCGGCGACAGGGCAGCTTTGGTCTAAGGAGCGGATCCATCATGAAGATGCTACTGACGGTCGAAATCCCTCATGAGCCCTTCAACTCCCTCGTCAGAGGCGGGAAGGCGGGCGAGATCATTGGGCGCATCCTGGAAGCGATCGAGCCGGAGGCGGTGTACTTTACCGAGCAAGACGGAACGCGCTGCGGGATCTTTTTGATTGACGTCCAGAATCCATCCGACGTTCCGGCTTTCGCGGAGCCCTTTTTTCTCAACTTCCAGGCCAACTGCAAGTTCCGCATCGTGATGAGCCCGGAGGATCTCGCGAAGGCGGGTCTGGAGGCGCTCGGGAAGAAGTGGGCGTGAGCCAAGCGGCCGGCTGCGGCCAGCGTCAGCCGCCGTGCTTCTGCGCCAGGGCCTGGGCGCAGGCATAGCCACTGGCCCAGGCCCACTGGAAGTTGTAGCCGCCCAGCCAGCCGGTCACGTCCACCACCTCGCCGATGAAGTACAGCCCCGGCTGCTTCGATTCCAGGGTCTGAGACGACAGATCGCGCGTGTCCACGCCGCCGGCCGTGACCTCGGCCTTTTGGTAGCCCTCGGTGCCGGTGGGCGTGAGCTCCCAGCGCGCCAGCCGCTCGGCGAGCGTGGCCAGGGCCTTGTCCGAGGCCTCGTTGACCGGGCGTTGCCAGCCATGGTCCTGCTGCACCCAGGCGTCGGCCAGGCGCGAGGGCAGCAGCGCGGCCAGTTCGTTGGCGATGAGCCTGCGCGAGCTGGACTTGGCGCGCGACAGCGTCTGGGGCAGGTTGCTGTGGGGCGCCAGATTGAGCCGGATCGGCGTGTTGTGCTGCCAGTAGCTGGAAATCTGCAGCACGGCCGGCCCGCTGAGGCCGCGGTGGGTGAACAGCAGGTCTTCCAGGAACCCGGCCCTGGCCTTCTTGGCGCCGGTCTCGATCTGCACCGGCAGGGCCAAGCCGGCCAGTTGCGCATAGGGCGCCCATGCGCCGCCGTCGAAGGTCAGCGGCACCAAGGCGGGGCGGGGCTCGACCAGGCGCAGGCCGAACTGTTTGGCCACGCGGTAGCCGAAATCGCTGGCGCCGATCTTCGGGATCGACAGGCCGCCGGTCGCGATGACGACGGATCGGGCCTGAATGGTGCCGCGTTCGCTATCCATTTCATAGCTGCCTGCGCCCGTTCCATCGGGGCTATGGGCTGAAAACCTGATGTGCCTGACGCTGCAGGGCTGCCAGTGCGTGACGCCGCCCGCGCCGCACTCGCGCAGCAGCAACTGGATCACGTCTTCGGCCGAACGGTCGCAAAACAGCTGGCCCTTGTGTTTTTCGTGGAAGCCTATGCCGTGGCGCTGCAGCAGCGCGGTGAAGTCCTGGGGCGTGTAGCGGCTCAGCGCACTGCGGCAGAAATGCGGGTTGTCGCCCAGGAAGTGGCGCTGCGGCGCGTTCGGGTCCAGGTCGCGGTTGGTGAAGTTGCAGCGCCCACCGCCGGAGATGCGGATTTTCTCGGCCACCTTGGTCGCGTGGTCGACCAGCAGGACCTTGAGTCCGAGCTGTCCCGCCACGCCGGCGCAGAACAGGCCGGCGGCGCCGGCCCCAATCACCACCACGTCAAAAGAATGCATGGGCTGCAGTGTATGCGGCAGCCCCCGCAGGCGGGTTGGGGCGCCGGTTTAGGCTGCGCGCGCCTGGGGTTGTTGCAGCCGGGCCAGGCCCTGCAACACATCGCCGACCACGATGACCGAGGGGCTGGCCAGCCGGTGGTGCTCGACCGTGTGGTGCAGTTCGCCCAGGGTCGTGATCGCATGGCGCTGGCCGGGCAGGCTGGCGCTCTGGATCACGGCCACGGGGGTGTCGGCGCTCAGGCCGCTCAGCAGCTCGTCCTGGATGCGTCGGGCGCCGCTGACGCCCATGTAGATCACCAGCGTCAGTTTGGCGTCGCGCGCCGTGGCGGCCAGCGCCCGCCAGTCCGTGCCCGCGGACCCCGGCTTGGCGTGGCCGGTGACCAGCACCACGCCGTGGGCGTGCTCGCGGTGCGTCAGCGGCACGCCCAGCGAGGTGACGGCGGCCAGGCCCGAGGTGATGCCGTTGACCACCTCGACCTCGATGCCGGCAGCGCGCAGGTGCTCGACCTCCTCGCCGCCGCGCCCGAAGATGAAGGGGTCGCCGCCCTTGAGGCGCACCACGTTTTCCCCCTCTTTGGCGGCCATGACCATCAGCTTTTCAATGAAGGCCTGGGGCGTGCTCTTGCAGCCGCCGCGTTTGCCCACGTGCACGATGCGCGCCTGGGGCGAGGCGAAGGCCACGATGTCGTCGCCGACCAGGTCGTCGACCAGCAGCACCGTCGCGGCCTGGATGGCTTTGACGGCCTTCAATGTCAGCAGGTCCGGGTCGCCGGGGCCGGCGCCGACCAGGGTGACCTTTCCCCGGCCACTCAGGGTGTCTTGATGTGGTTTCATAGCTGGGAGGCGAGATGCAAGATGTGTTCCACCTGCCGGGCAATCGGCGCGGGCACGCTCTGGCGGCCGGCCATCACCGATTGAATATAGGCTGCGGTGCTGGCCGCATCAATTTCCTTGGGCAGCTCGGGCAGCTCGGCCAGGGTGCCGGTCTGCGCCTCTTCCAGCGCGATGTGCCGGCCGGCCACAAAGGCATCCATCTTGGGCATGCGGCGCGGGTTGGCCACCACTTCGCCTTCGGTGCCGCGCAGCAGCAGGGCATTGGCCCGCACCAGGGCCAGGGTTTGAGCCATCGAATCCGCGTACTCGGGGTGGGTGTAGCTGCTCACGACAATGCTTTTGCCTTCGCAGGGGTTCATGAGCTTGACCAGGCTGTGGGCCGAGTTGCGCAGGCCCACGGCGCGGCGCACATCGAGCAGGCGCTTGAGACCGGGGCACAGCAGCTCGGTCGGGGCATAGGCGACTTCGCCGCTTGCTATTGTTTTGATAGCGTTCAGCGGCCGTTGATCGAGGGCCTGCAGTACATCGGGCACGAAAACCCGGGCCGATTCGGTGGCCGTGCCGTGCATCAGCACCGCCAGGCCCTGGCGCGCCAGCAGCAGGGCCAGCAGCGGCGTGAGCACGGGCAGCTTGCGCGCGCCGTTGTAGCTGGGCAGCACGATGGTGGGCGTGCCGTTGTCGGGCAGGCGGTTCAGACGCGCATAGGTGGCATCGAGAAAGCCGGCCATTTCCTCGGGCGTTTCACCCTTGATGCGCATGGCCAGGCAGAAGCCCCCGATCTCGAGGTCGGTCACCGTGCCGTCGAGCACCTGGCCGAACAGGTCGGCTGCCTGCTCGCGCGTGATCGCGCGCGCGCCCTGCTTGCCGCGACCTATGACCTTGATGTACTGGCTGATACCCATATAGAGGGATTGTCGGCGATGCCTGATGACTTCAGGCTATATGCCGAATGATGACCCCGCTTTATGCTGCTTGCCGCACCGGCATCGCGGCGCGCACCAGGCGCTTGAGCTCGGGCACGCAAGAGCCGCAGTTGGTGCCGCATTTGAGCTTGTCCTGCAGCGAGGCCAGGCGGTCGTCTTCCGACCATTCGGTGCTCGCGGCCAGATGCTCGTGGATCGCGGCGTCGGTCACGTTGAAGCAGGTGCAGACCTGCTTGCCGCGCGACTGGATGGCGACCGGGGCCTTGGCGCCGGGCACCAGCAGCAGCCGGCCATAGGCCTGGGCCGGCAGCTCATCTTGCAGCAGGGTCTTGATCCAGGCTTCGGCGCTGGTGTCGCCGGCCAGCACAAAGCCTTCGAGCCGGGCCTGGTCGTCCGTGCGCACGAGCCGCACGACCCGACGCTGGCCTTTTTTCTTGTCGGCGTAGCGCAGCGCGTCAGCGCCGCCCAGGCCCAGCAGCTGTTCGATGCGCGAGAGCGCCTCGTCGGGCGGGGCCTCGTAGCTGGCGGCGCGCAGCAGCACGCCCGTGCGCTCGTGTCCCTGGGCCCCGGCCAGCGGCGCGTTGTTCGAAAACGGCACGCAGGAGGCGAACGGGAACAGGGCCATCATGCGTTTGAGTTCTTCGCGCGCGCTCAAGGCCTGGTCCTCGGGCAGCCAGGCCAGGCCCAGCAGCGACCAGGGCAGCTCGGCCTTGAGAATCTTCACGGCCGCATGCTTGAGCTCGGGTTGCTTGGAACTGGGGCAGTAGGCCGAGGTGGTGATCGCGTTGACGCCGGCCAGGCGCTCGCCGGTGCTGGAGCAGCCGCTCAGGTATTCGCCACCCCAGTGCATCGCGATGAACGCCTGGCTCAGGCCGACCTCGCTGGTGGCCTGCACCGGCACCACGATGGAGCCGCGCTTGGAGGTCACGTGGACCAGGTCGCCGTCCTGGAGCTGGCGGCGCACCATGTCCTGCGGGTTCATCTGGATCGCCGGTTCGGCCACATGGCCGAACAGCCGGCCCAGCGTGCCGGTGCGGCTCATGCCATGCCAGTGGTCGCGCAGCCGTCCGGTGGTCAGGGAGAACGGGTAGCGCGACTCGCGCGGCTCGGCCACCGGCTTGTAGACGGTGTTGGCAAAGCGGGCCTTGCCGTCGGCGGTGGGGAACACGCCGTCTTCGTAGAGCCTGACCTTGCCCGCCGACTGCCCTTCGGGCAGTGGCCACTGTTGGGGGCCAAGAGCGTCGAGCATCGCATAGCTCAGGCCCGTGATGTCCAGGTCGCGGCCCCGGGTCGATTCGCGGTGCTCGTTCCAGATGGCTTCAGGGGTTTCGTAGTTGAACAAGCTTTTTGTGCTGGCTGGCGCTGTGGGCTTGCTCCTTCCGCCGTTGGGGAAAGGTTGGGATGGGGGCCTGTCTGCGGTGTTTGGTGCGCTGCCCCCACCCCAGCCCTCCTCCAGAGGGGGAGGGAGTAAAGCCTCCAAGCGCCTTGCAAACTCCACCGCAATCGACCAGTCGTGCCGGGCTTCTCCGGGCGCCGGCACGGCCGGGCGCACCCGGCTGATGCGGCGCTCGCTGTTGGTGACGGTGCCGGTTTTTTCGCCCCAGGTGGTCGCGGGCAGCAGCAGATCGGCGTAGTCGCAGCTGGCCGTGGTGGCGAAGGCTTCCTGCACCACGACGAACTCCGCACGCTCCAGCGCGCGGCGCACCGTGCCTTGGTCGGGCATGGACTGCGCCGGGTTGGTGCAGGCAATCCAGAGCGCTTTGATTTCGCCGTCGGCTGCGGCCTGGAACATCTCGACGGCCGTCTTGCCCGGCTTGTCGGGCACTGAAGGCACACCCCAGAGCGCCGCGACTTCGGCGCGGTGCTGCGGGTTGGCCATGTCGCGGTGGGCGCTGATCAGATTGGCCAGTCCGCCGACCTCGCGCCCGCCCATGGCATTGGGCTGGCCGGTCAGAGAGAACGGCCCGGCGCCGGGCTTGCCGATCTGGCCGGTGGCCAGGTGCAGGTTGATCAGCGCTGCGTTCTTGGCCGTGCCGCTGGTGGACTGGTTCAGGCCCTGGCAGTACAGGCTCAGCGTCGCGGCCGAGGTCGCGAACATCCTGGCCGCGGCCAGCAGGTCTTCCTTCTTGAGGCCGCAGGTTTGCGCGACCAGGTCGGGTGTGCAGTCGCGCACCGTGGCCTTGAGCTCGTCAAAGCCCGTGGTGTGGGCCGCGATGTAGTCGGCGCGCGTCCAGCCTTCCCACAGCATGATGTGCAGCAGGCCGTTGAACAGCATCACGTCGGTGCCGGGCTGGATCGGCAGGAACAGGTCGGCTATTTCGGCCGTGTCTGTGCGCCGCGGGTCGCAGAAGATGATCTTGAGCGCCGGGTTGGCCCGCTTGGCGTCTTCGATGCGGCGAAACAGGATGGGGTGGGCATAGGCCGTGTTGCTGCCGACGATGAAGATGCACTGGGCATGGTTCACGTCGTCGTAGCAGGCCGGCGGGGCGTCGGCGCCCAGCGTGAGCTTGTAGCCGGCCACCGCGCTGCTCATGCACAGGCGCGAGTTGGTGTCGACGTTGTTGGTGCCGATCAGGCCCTTGGCGAGCTTGTTGAAGACGTAGTAGTCCTCGGTCAGCAGCTGGCCCGAGAGGTAGAAGCCCACGGCGTCGGGCCCATGCTCGCCGATGATGCGGGCGAAGTTGTCGCTGGCCAGGCCCAGGGCCGCGTCCCAGGACAGGGGCTGTGGGGCCTGACGGCGCTGCGCGCGCTGCATCGGCTGCAGCAGCCGCGTTTGCCGCGTGATGGCGACGCTGGCCGTGAGGTGCAGGGTCGAGCCCTTGGTGCACAGCCGCCCGAAGTTGGCGGGATGATCGGGATCGCCGCGCACGCCCGTGATCTGGTCGCCTTGCGACTCGATGACTACGCCGCAGCCAACGCCGCAGTAGGGGCAGGTGGATCGGGTTTCAGTCATGGCTTGAAAGGATCACGCTGCGGCGTCTTGACAATGCACCGCCCAGCGGTCCGTGCGCCAGCACGAGACCGCAGCCAACGCCGCAGTAGGGGCAGGTGGATTTGGTTTCTCTGTCGACACTCTCTTGCATGCCTGGGAGGGTAGCAAGGAGGGTGCCAGTTGTCAGTGCGGAACCCCTGAGGTCTGCGAGGTTTCACCCCATCGCACGCGAGTGCGATCAAATGCCTCTCAGGCTCTCAGGCTTTCAGTGGCGCAGGGGAGCGACACCGACCTGCGGCATCCGCGCCAGGCCGATGTCGCGCGCGTGTTCCTCGAAGCCCTTGTTTTTCCAGAAGAAGGCGCCGGGCATGGTGGTGGGAATGACCAGCACGTAGAACAGGGCGCGGCTGACGAGGCTGGAGGCCAGCACGGCGATGCCGATTGTCGCAAAGGCGGCGACGGGCAGCAGCGAGGTCGGCTGCGAGGGCAGCAGCGCCAGCAGCAGGGCGGTGGCGAGCAGGCTGGCGCCCAGCAGGACGTTGCGCAGCACGAAGGTCTTGCCGAAGGTCGTGCTCTGGACGTAGTACGACGCACCCCCCTCGTGCTCGGCGCGCCCCATGTCGCGCGCATGGGCCCAGTGACCCATGGCCTCGGCCGCCAGGCCAAGGGCCAGCAGGCTGGCGCAGCCGGCGAGCACGGGCTGCGCATTGGCGCCGGCGGCCAGCAGGGTGGGCAGCATCACGGCTGCCGCCAGCAGGCTGCCCAGGGACAGGGCGGTGCCGAAGAACGCGGTCTCGACCTGCCAGTGGTTCCAGAAAGGCCTGGCCTTGATGCGGTAGCAGCGGGTCATGTAATACAGGCCCACCACGCTGGCCGCGACGGCGAGCAGCCCCGTGGCGGTGGGCAGTGTGCCCACAGCGGCGGAGCCGGCCAGGGCGGCCACGCGTTCCGCTCCGAACAGCCGGCCGGCGATGGATTGGAACCAGGCGTTGGCCGGCAGGCTGAACAGCACGTGCAGGCCCAGCATGGCCTGGAACACCGCGATGCCCAGGCCCTCGCGCGAGACCGGCGAATGGCGCAGGTTGTTGAAGCCGCGGTAGAAGCGCTTGGGCTTGCCCAGGTGCAGGGTGGACATGAACAGGCCGAAGCCCACCAGCGCCAGCGCCAGCAGTGCCAGCGGCACGTACAGGGGCGAGCGCGCGAACTCGTCAAAACCCGGCAGGCCGGCCAAGCTGGCCAGGAACTGCAGCGCGAACGCGCCGGCTGCGGCCTGCGCCGCCAGGGTGAACAGCACCAGCGGGTTTTCGCGCGAGGACAAGCGGGCCAGGTTCCACTGGCGCTCCTGGCCCTGCTTCTGATCGATGGCCGGGCGGTAGCGGCCCTGCTCGTCCTTGTGGTACTTCACCGGCATCGAGTCGGTGCGCTTCATCTCGTCGGGCAGTTGCCTGACCTGCTGGAAACGGATGTTGGGATGGGTGATCTCGGGCGAGGGGAAGCCGGGGATTTCGACACGCGCCTGCTCGCGCCTGTCGGGCACGGTTTCGATCACGCCGAAGTCGAGCGCGTTGCCGACGCAGGCGGATACGCAAGCGGGCTTGAGGCCCACCTCCAGGCGGTCCACGCACATGTTGCACTTGCTGACCTGACCCTTCACGGGATCGAGCTGCGGCGCGTTGTACGGGCACACCCAGGTGCAGTAGCCGCAGCCGAAGCAGGTCTCGGGGTCTTGCAGCACGGCGCCGTACTCGGTGTGCTTGGTGTAGGCGCGCGTCGGGCAGCCTTTGAGGCAGACCGGGTCATCGCAATGGTTGCAGGCCATCGAGATGTTCAGGCGCTTGTAGTCGGGGTAGCTGCCGCCTTCGACATAGCCGACCGAGCGGAACGCCAGGTGCGGCGGGTTCTCGTTTTTCTCGCTGCAGGCGGCCTCGCAGGCGTGGCAGCCGATGCAATTGTCGGCGGTGAAGTAGAAGCCGTGCTGCTTGTTGCGATTCGGGTTGGGGCCGACCGCCGGGTTCTCGTTGATGTACATCGAGCGGCCCACGGGCAGCTTGCTATCGGTGAGGGCGATCAGATCGATCTTCTGTCCGTAGCGGTTGACATCGGGAATATCCTTGTCCGGCAGGAAGGCATAGGGCTGCTCCTCGGTGCGGATTTCCCAGATCTTGCGCTCGGCGCCGTTCTTGGAGCCGCAGCCCGTGGTGCCGCACCCCGGTTTGCCGCAGCCGCCCGCATCGAGCGAGCCTGTTTCGCGATGCATTTGTTTCTCGTCTAACAGCATGTCGTGCTTCCTGCCGCTCAAAAGGCGCGGCGTTCGAGGTTCAGGCGTGCCGCTTCGCGCTGGTCGACCGGCTCGACGCGCACCGCGTTTTGCTTGAAGGCGGGCTGGCGCGAGTACGGGTCCAGCAGGCCCAGCGTGAGGCGGTTGACGCAGTCGTGGAAGTGGAAGGGGATGAACAGCATGTTGCGCGGCACACGGTGCGTGCACTGCACCATCACCACGGCGTCGCCACGCCGGCTGACCACGCGCACATAGCTCTGGTGGGCGATGCCCAGCTCGGCCGCCGCGTCGGGGTTCATCTCCATGTAGGGCGTGGGGCTGAACTTGTTGCAGTTGCCGATCTTGCCGGTGCGGGTGCGGGTGTGGAAATGCTCGACCACGCGGCCGGAGTTGAGCCAGAACGGGTAGTCGGGGTCCGGGCGCTCGTTGTTGTCGACGAAGCGCAGCGCGATCAGGTTGGCGCGGCCGGAGTCGGTCTGGAACACGCCGTCGGTGTACAGGCGCGGGTTGCCTTTGAAGTCGAGGCGGTGCAACATGCCGGCCGCGCTGGCCGGGCCGACGCGCGCCTCGTCGGCCTGCGCCTGCGCCTCGCCGTAAGGCCACTGGATGCCGCGCGCGGCCTCTATGCGGTCGTAGCTCATGCCCGAAATGTCCAGCGTGCGGCCGGCGCCCACGGAGAGCTTTTTCATTTCCTCGAACGCAGCTTCGGGCTTGTCGGGGAAGTGGATCTTGTGGCGGTCCTCGAAGCGCCGGGCCATCTGGTTGAAGATCCAGAAGTCGGGCTTGGAGTCGGCATAGGCTGGCAGCACGTTGCGCGTGAGGTTCACGCGCCGCTCGGTGTTGGTGTGGCAGCCTTCCTTCTCGGCCCAGACCGCGGCCGGCAGGTAGACGTGCGAGTACTTGTTGGTCTCGACGTCCTCGTACACGTCCTGCACGACGAGGAACTCCAGTTGCTGCATGGCCTTGATGATGCGCGGCTGGTTGGGCATCGAGGTCATGGGGTTGGTCGCGATCAGCCACAGGCCCTTGATCTGGCCCGACTCGATCGCCGGGAAGATGTCGGTCTGGGTCAGGCCGCGCTTCGGGGGAAAAAAGCCCTCGTCTATGCCCCAGAAGTCGGCGATAAGCTTGCGGTCCTTCTCCTTCTCCAGCAGCCGGTAGCCGGGCAGGCCCGAGCAGGAGGACCACTCGCGCGTGCCCATGGCATTGCACTGGCCGGTGATGGACAGGCTGGTGCCGCCGGGCTTGCCGATGTTGCCGGTGATGAGGTTGAGGTTGTTGATGTTGACCACGCCGTCGGAGCCATGGGTGGACTGGTTGATGCCCATGGTCCAGATGCTCATCGCGGCCGGCGCCTTGGCGTACAGGCGTGCCACCTGGCGGATGCGGTCCTCGTCGATGCCGCAGACATGCTGGGCGTGCACCGGGTCGTAGTCGGCCACGAGGGCGCGCAGTGCCTCGATGCCCTGGGTGTGGCGCTCGATGTACTCGCGGTCCTCCAGGCCTTCCTTGAGGATCACGTGCATCATCGCGTTGATCAGCACCACGTCGGTGCCGGGCGTGATGGGCAGGTGGATGTCGGCGAACTGCGCCAGCATGGTCACGCGCGGATCGACCACGATGAGCGGGAACTTGCGCTTTTCCAGCGCCTCCTTCAGGCGCCAGTAGATGATGGGGTGCTGCTCCGGCAGGTTGGAGCCAAAGGCCATCAGGCAGTGGGTGTGCTCGAAGTCCTCGTAGCAGCCGGGCGGGCCGTCGGAGCCGAAGCTGCGCTTGTAGCCCGACACGGCCGAGGCCATGCACAGCGTGGTGTTGCCGTCGTAGTTGTTGGTGCCGATCTGGCCGCGCACCAGCTTGCCCAGGGTGTAGAACTCCTCGGTCAGCAGCTGGCCGGTGGACACCACGGCAAAGGCGTCGCGTCCGTAGCTGGCCTGGATGCGCTTGATCTCGGCGGCGGTCCGGTCCAGGGTGGCGTCCCAGCTGGCCGGCGAAAACGGCAGGTGCGCCTTGTCGCGCATCAGCGGCACCTTGCCGCGCCCCGGCGAGTCGAACAGCTCGTGCTCGAGCAGGCCCTTGATGCACAGCTTGCCGCGGTTCACGTCGGCCCCGGCATGGCCGCGACTGGTGACGATTCGGCCGCTCTCGTTCAGGCCGATCTCGATGGCGCAGCCGGTGGAGCAGTAGTTGCAGGTGGTGTACTTCCATTCCTTGACGTCCTTGACCGGAATGGAGATGGGTTTGCGACGCTTGCGGCCGAAGAGCATGGTGTGGACCTGCCGGTTGCGGGTTTCGGTCAGGCCGCCTGCCGGCAGGGGCCGGCAAGCGGCCGCGCCAGGTCGGTGGCATGGTTGGCGAGTTCGTCGGTGTCGAGTGAGACGAGGCCGTTGTCCACCTTGACGGCAAAGCGCGGCGTGCAGCCTTCGTCCGGCGCTTTCGCGCAGCCGTCGTCCAGGGCTATGGTCCAGTTGTGCAGCGGGCAGGCCACGCTGGTGCCGAACACGATGCCCTGGCTCAGCGGGCCGCCCTTGTGCGGGCAGCGGTCGAGCAAGGCGAACACCTCGTTTTGTTCATTGCGGAACACGGCCACGTCCAGGCCCTTCTCGCGCGCCACGCGGCGCGAACCCAGCACGGGGATGTCCTCCACCCGGCAAATCACTTTCCAGTCGCTCATTTTTCAATCACTTTCATCGCTGAGCGCGCCGCGTTGCGGCGCGGGTTCGGGGGGCGGGTTTCAGACTGGCGCCGGGCCGCCCCAAGCCGGTCTCGGCCCCCTCGGGGGCAGCGAGGACACGCAGTGCCGAGCGTGGGGGCGGTCATGCGGGCAGAGGCGTGAATTGCCGTGCGTCCACCGCCGCCTTCTCGGACTCGAGCCAGGGGTCGGGCGCGCCGTCCAGGCTGAACTGCAGGCGCTCCCACAGCGCCTTGCGGCCCTCGGCGTCGTCCAGGATCTTCTTCTTGACATGGTCGAGGCCGACGCGGTGGATGTAATGCACGGTGCGCTCGAGGTACCAGCCTTCCTCGCGGTACAGCTGCAGGAAGGCGCCGGCGTATTCCATGACCTCGGCCGAGGTCTTGACCTTGACCAGGAAATGCGCGACCTCGGTCTTGATGCCGCCGTTGCCGCCCACGTAGATCTCCCAACCCGAGTCCACGCCGATCACGCCCACGTCCTTGATGCCCGATTCGGCGCAGTTGCGCGGGCAGCCGCTGACGGCCAGCTTGACCTTGTGCGGCGCGTACATGGCCCACAGCGCGTGCTCGAGATCCTTGCCCATCTGGGTGCTGTCCTGGGTGCCGAAGCGGCACCATTCGCTGCCCACGCAGGTCTTGACCGTGCGCGTCGCCTTGGCATAGGCCAGGCCGCTGGGCATGCCGAGATCGTGCCAGACGTTGTGCAGGTCTTCCTTCTTCACGCCCAGCAGGTCGATGCGCTGACCGCCCGTGACCTTGACTGTGGGGATCTGGTACTTGTCGGCCACGTCGGCAATGCGGCGCAGGTCGCCCGGCGTGGTGCAGCCGCCCCACATGCGCGGGATCACGGAGTAGGTGCCGTCCTTCTGGATGTTGGCGTGGCTGCGCTCGTTGATGAAGCGGCTTTGCGGGTCGTCCTTGGCCTCCTTGGGCCAGGTCGAGATCAGGTAGTAGTTGACGGCCGGGCGGCAGCTCGAGCAGCCGTTGGGCGTGCGCCATTCCATGAACTTGAAGACCTCGGGAATGCTCAGCAGCTTGTTGGCCTTGATCGCGTCGCGCACGTCCTGGTGGCTGTGGTCGGTGCAGCCGCACAGCGCCTTCTTCTTGGGCGTGGCCGAGTAGTCGCCGCCGGCGGTGAACATCAGGATCTGCTCGACCAGGCCGGTGCAGGAACCGCAGGAGGCGCTGGCCTTGGTGTGCTTTTTCACCTCGTCGAGCGTGAACAGGCCCTTTTCCTTGATCGCCTTGCAGATCGTGCCCTTGCTCACGCCGTTGCAGCCGCAGACCTCGGCGTCGTCGGGCATCGCGGCAGCCTTGTTGTGGCCTTCGTGGCCGGTGTCGCCGATGTTGGACTCGCCAAACATCAGCTTGTCGCGGATATCGGCCACGCTGCGGCCTTCGCGCAGCAGCTTGAAGTACCAGCTGCCGTCGACCGTGTCGCCATACAGGCAGGCGCCAATCAGCTTGTCGCCCTTGATCACGAGCTTCTTGTAGACCCCGCCGAACGGGTCGGACATGACGATTTCTTCCGTGCCCTCGCCGCCCATGAATTCGCCGGCGGAGAACAGGTCGATGCCGGTGACCTTGAGTTTGGTGGAGGTCAGCGAGCCCGTGTACTGGCCGATGCCGTACTGCGCGAGGTGGTTGGCCGCGACCTTGGCCTGTTCGAACAGCGGCGCAACCAGGCCGTAGGCGATGCCGCGGTGGGCCGCGCATTCGCCGACCGAGTAGATGCGGGCATCGGTCACGGTCTGCATGGTGTCGCTGACCACGATGCCGCGGTTGCAGTGCAGGCGCATCTTTTCGGCCAATTCGGTGTTGGGGCGGATGCCGACGGCCATCACGACCAGGTCGGTCTCGAGCTCGGTGCCGTCCTTGAACTTGATGGCCTTGACGCGGCCGCCTTTTCCGTCATCCTGGTCGCCGGTCAGCTCCTGCGTCTGCGCGCCGATCAGGAACTTCAGGCCGCGGTCCTCCAGCGATTTCTGCAGCAGCTTGCCCGCCACATCGTCGAGCTGGCGCTCCATCAGCCAGGGCATCACATGGACCACGCTCACATCCATGCCGCGCAGCATGAGGCCGTTGGCCGCTTCCAGGCCCAGCAGGCCGCCGCCGATCACGACCGCCTTTTTGTACTTCTGCGCGGCCTCGATCATCGCGTTGGTGTCGGCGATGTCGCGGTAGGCGATCACGCCCTGCAAATCCTTGCCGGGCACCGGCAGCATGAAGGGGTTGGAGCCGGTGCACATGAGCAGGCGGTCGTAGGCCGCCTCGGTGCCGTCCTCGGCACGCACGATGCGCTTGACGCGGTCGACCTCGACCACCCTCTTGCCGGCGTGCAGGGTGATGTGGTTGTCCTTGTACCAGTCCCAGGAGTTCAGCACGATCTCGTCGAGCGTCTGCTCGCCGGCCAGCACCGGCGAGAGCAGGATGCGGTTGTAGTTGGGGTGGGGTTCGGCGCCGAAGACCGTGATGTCATACAAGTCGGGGGCGATCTTGAGCAGTTCCTCAAGGGTGCGCACGCCTGCCATGCCGTTGCCGATCATGACCAGTTTCAGTTTCTTCACGGGAAGCTTCTCCAGAACAATGCTGTGCCTGCCAGTGCAAACCCCATGCCAGCCCGGGCTTGCCATGGCGCGCGATCGCACCAAAAATAGCCGCTGGTGCACCTGTTTCGAGCGAATGCCTGGTTTTCACCAGAATGGAGCTAGGCATGGTGCTATCAGAAAAGTAGCAATCGGAACGTGAGGGGCGTCCACTCAGGGGGTCGGCAGGGGCGGCATGAGGCGAGCGGGCTCGCGCGACGGCCGGAGTGATGCTGCGACGCACCATTTTGGGCATGGCACTTGCTTAGGGTGGTGCATGGCTTTCGAACTTGATATCGGATTCAGCTCGTTGGCAGGCCGCAAGAGCCTCAACGAGGACTTTGCCGCCGCGCTGCTGCCAGGGCCGGGCGAGCAGGCCATGGGCGCGATCGCGGCGATTGCCGACGGCGTCAGCATGGGCGGCATGGGCAAGGAGGCTGCGCAGACCACGGTGACCAGTTTGGTGCGTGACTACTTCGGCACGCCCGAAACCTGGGACACGACGGTGGCACTGGACCGCATCATTGCGGCCCAGAACTCCTGGCTCACGGGCCTGAACCGCCGTCGTCAGCCCCAGATGGGCCTGACCACGCTGACGGCGCTGGTGCTGCGCGGGCACTCGTACACTTTGGCCCATGTGGGCGACACCCGCGCCTATCTGCTGCGCGACGGACAGCTCTCGCAGCTCAGCAGCGACCACGTGGTCGCCCACCCCGATATGAAGCACCAGCTGCTGCGGGCGCTGGGGCTGGAAGAGCGCCTGATGGTGGACTACAGCCAGGGCGAGCTGCTGGTCGGCGATGTGTTTTTCCTGCTCAGCGATGGCGTGCACGGCGTGGTGCCGGAGCGCCGGCTCAAGCAGATCGACATGGATGCCGGCGCCCAGGCGGTCGGCGAGCAACTGGTGCAGCTGGCCTTGCAGCAGGGCAGCCAGGACAACGCGACGGCGCTGGTCGTGCGCGTGCGCGGCCTGCTGGAGAGCAACCTGCAGGACGAGAACCGGCAGGCCCAGCTGCTGCCGGTGCCGCCGCGCCTGAAGGTCGGCGATGTGATCGACGGCCTGCTGGTGACAGCCGTCGTGGCCGACAACGGCATCAACATCCTCTACCAGGTGCGCGACCCCGGCAGCAAGCGGCTGTACGCCCTCAAGGCCCTGCTGCCCCAGCGCGCTCATGATGCCCAGGAGCGCACCATGCTGGCGCATGAAGCCTGGCTGGCGAGGCGCATGCAGTCCGGTCGCGCCGCCGAGCACCTGGTCATGCTCCACGAAGCCTTGCCCACGGGCTTGCCGCGCAGCGGTTTTTACCTGCTGTACGACTGGCACGGGGGCGAGACCCTGCAGCAGATGCTGCAGCGCAAACACCGCTTCGGCCTGGCGCAGTCGGTGTCGGCGGCCACGCAGGCGGCCCGGGCGCTGTCCTGGCTGCACCGCCAGGGCGTCATCCACCGCGACATCAAGCCCGCCAACCTGCACCAGGGCGAGGACGGCGCGCTGCGCCTGCTCGATCTGGGTGTGGCGCTCAGCGGGCGCGAGCCCGAGTCCGCGCGCCTGTTGCACGCGGGTACGCCGAGCTACATCAACCCCGAGCAATGGGGGTTCAGCGTTTCTGGTGGCGAGGCCGCGGCCGAGCCGCCCGACGCGCAGAGCGACCTGTTTGCGCTGGGCGTCACGCTGTACCAACTGCTCACCGGCGGCAAGCTGCCCTATGGCGAGGTGGTTCCGTACCAGAGCGGGCGCTATTTCCGCGATCCGGTCGCGCCCAGCCGCCACAACCCCGAGGTGCCGATCTGGCTGGACCATGTGGTGCTCAAGGCCGTCGCGCGCGACAAGCGCCAGCGCTTCGAGACGGCCGAGGAGCTGCTGCTGGCGCTGGAGCGCGGCGCCTCGCGGCCGCTCACGGCGCCGCCGGCGACGCCCTTGATCCAGCGCGATCCCACGGTGTTGTGGAAGATCGCGCTGGCGGTGAGCGCACTGTTCAACCTGCTGCTGGTCTACTGGCTGCTGTTTTTGCCGAAGTGACCAGAAAAAAACCGCCCAAGTCACAAATGACGAGACTATTTCGTCATTCCCGCGAAGGCGGGAATCCACGGCTCGCAGGCACTGGATCCCCCCTGCGCGGGGATGACGGGACCGGTGGCCCTTTCAGTTCCCACTCGCGGCGCGGGCTACGCTGGCGGCGACAGGGTGCTCGACAGTGCGTGCGCGTCCGCCTTTCTCCGCCCAGGTGCGGGTCCAGCGGATCTGCATGACGCGCAGCATGGCCAGCACCACGACGGTCAGCACGGCAAAGGCCACAAAGCCCCAGAGGTAGGTGCCGCTGTACTGCTTGCTGATGCCCATGGCGTTGGGAATGAAGCCGCCACCCAGGGCGCCGACTTCGCCGATCATCGAACCGGCCACCGCCGTGGTCAGCGGCCAGCGCAGCGGCACGAGCTGGAACAGCGCGCCGTTGCCGGCACCGAGCGCGGCAAAGCAGACCATGAAGAGCAGGGTGGTCAGCGTCAGCGAGGTTCCGGCCATGCCGCACAGCACGAGCGTGACGGCGACCACGACCAGCACGCCGCTGAGCGTGTTGATGCCGCCGACGCGGTCGGAGATGTAGCCGCCGACCACGCGCACGGCCGAGCCCATCAGGGCCGCGAGCATGGTGAGCTGGCCAGCCTGCACCTTGGTCACGCTGAATTGGTCGTAGAAGTAGGTCGGCAGGAAGCTGGCCAGGCCGATGAAGCCGCCGAAGGTGATGACGTAGATCAGGCTGAAGGCCCAGCCATCCTTCTCGAACAGGCAGGCGATGTGCTGGCGGAAGCTCTGGTGTTCGATGTCCGGCGGCTCTTTCGCGAACACGATCATGGCCACCATCGGGATCAACATGAAAAACGCGGCCAGGCCGTAGACCGTTTGCCAGCCGTAGGCCGTGGCCAGTGGCGGCGCAAACAGAACAGCCAGCACGGTCCCGGAGTTGCCCGCGCCCGCAATGCCCATGGCCAGGCCCTTGTATTTGGGCGGGAACCAGCCCGAGCCCAGCGAGAGCGCCACGCCGAAGCTGGCGCCGGCAATGCCCAGCAGCACGCCCATGGCCAGCACATGGTCGTAGGCGCTGATGAAGAAATAGCCATAGGCCAGTGCCAGCACGATCAGGCCCATCTCGACCAGTGCGGCGTTCTTGCGGCCGATGTATTGCGCCAGAATGCCCAGGGGAAAGCGCATCAGGGCGCCCGCCAGAATCGGCACCGAAATCATGAAGCCCTTTTGCGCGGCCGTCAGATGGAAGGCCTCGCTGATGAACGGGGCCATGGCCCCGTTCAATACCCAGACGGCAAAGCAGAAATCGAAATACAGAAAGGCCGCGAACAAGGTCGGTGCATGGCCCGACTTCAGAAAGGTGCGGAATCCCGCCATGGTGCAGTTCCCCGGTGAGTTGAGATGAAAGTTCACAGAGGCACAGCGAAAAGCGTGCCAGCTTGGACTGGCCATGGGCACGCCCTCCCTTTGTCTACGGCCGCGCTGCGCGCTTGACTTCGTCCTTGACGAAGTCAGCCTCCGACGAAAGGGTAGCCGTGCTTCTGGCGCGGCCACCCTTTTGTCTACGGCCGCGCTGCGCGCTTAACTTCGTCCTTGACGAAGTCATCCTGCGACGAAAGGGTAGCCGTGCTTCTGGCGCGGCCACCCTTTTCGGCCCAGGTGCGGGTCCAGCGGATTTGCATGAAGCGCAGTATGACCAGCACGACCACGGCGCAGGCCGCGAACAGCGCAAAGCCCCCGAAATAGCTGCCCGTGTACTGCTTGCTCAGGCCCATGGCGTTGGGAATCAGGCCGCCGCCCAGGGCGCCGATCTCGCCGATCATCGAGCCGGCTACGGCCGTGGTCAGCGGCCAGCGCAGCGGCACCAGCTGGAACAGCGCGCCGTTGCCCGCACCGAGCGCGGCAAAGCAGACCATGAACAGCAGCACGGTGGCGGGCAGGGATTGGTCGGCCAGCCCGCACAGCACCAGCGTCAGCGCCACGACCATCAGAACCGTGGTCAGCATGTTCACGCCACCCCAGTGGTCCGACAGCCAGCCGCCGAAGATGCGCAGGGCCGCGCCCATGAAGGCGGCCAGCATGGTCAGCTGGCCGGCCTGCACCTTGCTGACGCCGAACTGGTCGTAAAAGTAGCTCGGCAGGAAGGTGGTGAGGCCGATGAAGCCGCCGAAGGTCACGCCGTAGATGATGCTGAAGGCCCAGCCGTCTTTCTCGAACAGGCAGGCAATGTGCTCGCGAAAGCTCGAATGCTTGTCCAGATCGGGCGGCTCCTGCGCGAACAGGATCATCACCCCCATGGGCAGCAGGATGCCAGCGGCCGCGATGCCGTAGACCGTTTGCCAGCCGAAGGCCTGGGCCAGGGGCGGCGCCAGCAGGGCCGACACGGCGGTGCCCACATTGCCCGCGCCCACCAGGCCCATGGCCAGGCCCTTGTATTTGGGCGGGAACGAGCCTGAACCCAGCGACAGCGCGACGCCGAAGCTCGCGCCCGCGATGCCCAGCAGCACGCCCATGGCCAGCAGCTCGTTGAAGGACTGGACGTAGAAGTAGCCGAACAGCATCGCGATCGCGATGCCCGTCATTTCGACCAGGGTCGCGTTCTTGCGTCCTATGTACTGGGCCAGCACGCCGAGCGGAAAGCGCATCAGCGCGCCGGCGAAGATCGGGATCGACAGCATCAGGCCCTTCTGGGCCGGCGAGAGGTTGTAGGCCTCGCTGATGAAGGGCGCCATGGCGCCGTTCATGACCCAGATGGCGCAGGAAAAGGCGAAGTAGAAAAAGGCGGCACCCAGGGTGGGCGTGTGGCCTGCTTTCAGGAAGGTGCGGAATCCCGCCATGGTGCAAATCCTCTGTGAACCCAAACAAAAATCACAGAATGAGTGCGAGAAACGTGCCAGTCTGGGGCGCGCAAAAACGCACTCCAACGGGTCAGTTTCTGCCCCTCGGCCGTTTTTTTTGGTGCGTCGCACAAATTGTGTGCGACGCACCGCCGGCGTTTCAGCCGCGCCGCTCCATGTCCACGCAGACCAGGGCCGGCTGATGGTTCCAGCGCAGCGCGATCGCATAGGGATGCTTGCGCACCCGGGCCCTGATCCCGGCCGAGCCCTGCAGCTTGACCGGCACCGAAATCTGCAGGCCCGAGCCCAGGGTTTTGCGGGCGTTGCCGGCCAGGGTGTTGGCGATCTCGCCGACCGCATCGAGCAGGTTGCCGTCGCTGAGGTCGGTTTCATGCTGCAGCAGCAGCAGTTCGCGAAGCAGCCTGGGTGGCATCGAGACGATCACATGGCCGTTGTAGGAGCCCGAGAAGCTCACGATGCCGTTGAAGTCGTGGCCTTCCATGTCGCCGGTGGCGAGGAAGGCCGAGGTGATTTGCGGCTCCTGCGCGGTGGTGACCTTGAAGTAGTTGCGCACCGAGTCCACAAACAGCTTGAGCTCGTCTTCGTTCAATGTATTCATTTCGCGGACTCCCTCAGCGGCTTTCCATCACATCGAGCAGGGCCAGCTTGAGCTCGTCATCGCTGAAGGGCTTGGCGACGAAGCCGCGCGCGCCGAGCTTGAGCGCGGCAATCGCGGTGGACTTGTCGGAAAGCGCACTGACCACCAGGATGTTGATTTTGGGAGACAGGCGCAGCAGCTCGCCTATGCATTGCACGCCATCCATCTCGGGCATGGTCAGGTCCATCGTGACCACATCGGGCAGGGTGGCGCGGGCCAGGCGCACGGCTTCAGCGCCGTTGCGCGCCAGGGCCACCAGCGCGATCCCCTTGAGGCCGCCGTCCTGGACCACCCGCGAAATGCGCGAGCGGATCATGTTGGAGTCGTCAACGATCATGAGTCGCATGCTGGTTCTCCGGTGCTGTCAGGCTGCAAACCTGATCCTGAATTCGGTGAACTGGCCGGGCGTCGAGGTCAGCGTCATCCGCGCACCCAGCCGCTGCACATTGGCCTGGACCACGTCGAGCCCGACACCGCGGCCGGCGTGCAGGGACAGGGCGTCGGCCGTGGAAAACCCCGGCTTCAGGATGTGGGCGATGATCTGCCGCTCGTCGAAGCTGTCGAGCTGGGCCGGCTTGTACCAGCCCAGATCGAGCAGCTTCTGCCGGATGCGCTCCGCGCTCAGCCCGGCGCCGTCGTCGCGCACGCTGAGCGTCCAGTCGGCCTCGCCCTTGAGCAGCAGGACCTCGACCCGGCCTTCGGCAGCTTTGCCGGAGCCGGTCCGCATGGCAGGCGCTTCGACGCCGTGCACCACGGCGTTGCGCATCAGCTGCACGGCTATTTCGCGCACCAGATCGCCCGTGGCGGTATCGAGCTCGCTCTGGCCCCCCATGCGCACCAGCGCCTGCACGCGCTTGCCGCTGTCGGACGCGATCTCCTGAGCCAGCCGGGCCAGGGCCTCGTCGAGGGTTTCGCCTGATGAGTCCGGGGCCGCCGGCGCGCCGCGCTGGACGCCGGTCAGGCTCTTCAGGGCCGCCACCTTGTTCAGCAGGTCTTCCAGCGGCAGGGGAATCGACAGCAGGGCGTCGCCCAAATTGCCGGTGCTGCCGCCGGACTCGCGGATGCGCTGCAGCTCGGTTTCAAACCCATGGGCGTGGCTCGCCAGGGTTTCCAGCCCCAGCGTCGCGGCGTCGCCCTTGATGGCGTGGACGCGCCGGCAGGCCCCGTCGAGCGCCTTGAGGATGGCGGCCTCGCCCTGCGAGGTGGCGGTGCTGCGCAACAGGTCGTTGATTTCCAGCAGGCTGGCCTCGGCGCGCGAAACAAACTGCCGCAGCAGGGCCGGGTCGGCGCTGAACGCCTTGAGCAGCATGGTGAACTCTTTTTGCGAACGCTGGCGTTCGTCCTGCAGCTTTTTCTCGAGTTCGACGCGGGCCGTGATGTCCTGCACCGTGACCAGCAGATGGCGCACCGCATGGCCATCCTGCACCCGGTTGAAATGCAACGACAGGTAGCGCCGCACATCCTGCCCGAGGCGGTTCTTGACCGTGAGCTCGACTTCGGCCAAGGGGTTGATGCCTTGCACCAGGGATTCCTTCACGTGTGCGGAGAACAGCAGCGACACATAGTCTCGCGCGTCCCGCAGCGCCCTCTCGGAAATCAGCGGCTCCAGCAGGTGGAAGAACCTGTCGCCGGGCTTCAGCGTGCGGCCGAACAACCGGTGCGCCGACTGCGACAGCTGCGAGCCGATTCTGTAGTCCGGCGTCATGAGGAACAGGCCCTCTCGCACGCTCACCAGGATTTCGCGGTTTTCCTCGTTGGCCGCTTCGATGGCCGCGTCCGAGGTGCGCAGGCGGCGCAGGAACTTGAACAGGATGAAGGCGAAGTTCAGCAACGCCAGCGCTATGCCCCCGGTTTGCACCATGCGCAGCGTGTTGGCACGCGCGGAGGCCACGGCTTCGAGCGCCGTGGTCAGTTCGTTCATCAAGCCCAGCAGCCTGAGGTTGTTGGCCTTGGCATAGTCCACGGCTGCTTGCAGTTCAGCGTCGGTCGCCGTGCCGGAGAGCACCGGCGCCAGCCTTTGCTGGTAGGGCGTCCAGATGTCCTGGGTCCTTTTCAGGATGTCGGCGGCCTTGTCGCCTTCGGCCGCATGCAGCAAGACCGGCTTGCCGTCGCCACCGGGCACGGTGGCGCCGACCTGGAAGCCCTTGAGCGACAGGTCGAACAGCTGCACGGCGTTCTTCAACTCTTCGAGTTCCTTGTCGGCCGGCGCTCCCTTGATCCGGGCCGCTTCCACCGACAGCAGGGCCTTGGCGGTGCGCTGCGACAGCATGCGCTGGCGCCCCGACAGGTTGATGCCCAGGGCGTCTTCCGCGATCTGGAACGAGGTGTAGAAATTGAGGACCAGCACCCCGAGGTCAAACAGCAGGAAGAAGCCCACCGCGATGATGATCTCGCGGTATTTTCCGAAGGAAGAATGCCGCCTGGCCCTTTTGGTTTGGGGGCGATGCGCTACATTTTCGATAGCATCCACGGGCAGGACGGCAGACATGTTTTTCTTTCGGCGGTGTGAACAGCGGGGCGGGTCGGATCAGGCGGCGAGTTTCTCCACGTGCGCCTGGCGGGTGTAGAGGAAATCGATCACGGCCTTGCGGCAGGCCAGGTAGCGGGGGTCTTCGGCCAGCTCGACGCGGTCGCGCGGACGGGGCAGGTCCACGCTCAGGATTTCGCCTATGGTCGCGGCCGGCCCGTTGGTCATCATCACGATGCGGTCGGACAGCAGCACGGCTTCGTCGACATCGTGCGTGACCATCACGACCGTGCTCTGGGTCTTGGCAACGATTTGCAGCAGCTCGTCCTGCAGTTTGGCGCGCGTCAGCGCATCGAGCGCGCCGAACGGCTCGTCCATCAGCAGCACCTTGGGCTCCATCGACAGGGCGCGCGCAATGCCCACGCGCTGCTTCATGCCGCCGGAGATTTCGCCGGGGCGCTTTTGCGCGGCCGGCGTCAGGCCGACCAGGGCCAGGGCCGCATCGGTGCGGGCCTTGAGCGCAGTCCGCTTTTCGGTGGCACCGAACACCCGCTCGACCGCGAGGTAGACGTTCTCGAAACAGGTCAGCCAGGGCAGCAGCGAGTGGTTCTGGAACACCACGGCGCGCTCGGGTCCGGGCCCGGCAATCTCGCGGTTCGCGCAGATCAGCGCGCCCTGGGTCGGCTGGGTCAGGCCCGCGACCAGGTTCAGCAGTGTCGACTTGCCACAGCCCGAGTGGCCGATCAGCGCGACGAATTCACCCTTGGCGACCGTCAGGTCAATGTTGCGCAGCGCGCAGAAAGGCCCCTTGTTGGTCTTGAAGGTCTGCTCGACGTTCTGGATTTCGATGTATTTGGTGGTGAGGGATGCGCTCATGGTGTGTATCTCCGGTATGGCTCCTTCTCCCTCTGGGAGAAGGTGGGGATGTGGGCGCTTGCGCGCTTGCCCTCACCCCAACCCTCTCCCAGGGGGAGAGGGGGCGAAGTCAGGTTTTCACTTCTTCGAACGTGAAAGCGGTGGCCAGCTTGATCAGCGCGAATTCGAGGATCAGGCCGACGATGCCGATCACGAAGATCGCGATGATGATGTTCTTGACGTTGAGGTTGTTCCACTCGTCCCAGACCCAGAAGCCGATGCCCACGCCGCCGGTCAGCATCTCGGCCGCGACGATCACCAGCCAGGCCGTGCCCACCGCGAGTCGCACGCCGGTCAGCATGTAGGGCAGCACGGCGGGGAACAGGATCCTGGTGACGATCTTCCATTCGCTCAGGTTCAGCACGCGCGCGACGTTCATGTAGTCGCTGGGCACGCGCTGCACGCCGACGGCGGTGTTGATGATCATGGGCCAGATCGAGCAGATGAAGATGGTCCAGATCGCGGCCGGGTTCGCGCCCTTGAACACCAGCAGGCCGATCGGCAGCCAGGCCAGCGGCGAGACCGGCCGCAGCAGGCTGATCAGCGGGTTGAACATGCGGCTCAGGAAGCTGAAGCGCCCGATCAGGAAGCCTGCCGGAATGCCCACCAGAGCTGCCAGGCCGAAGCCCAGCGCCACGCGCTGCAGCGAGGACAGCACGTTCCAGCCCACGCCCTGGTCGTTCGGGCCCTTGCGGTAGAACGGGTCGCTGAACACGTCGACGGCCTGACGCAAGGTCTCTGCCGGCGACGGGAAGTTGCTGCTGTTCATCGACACGATGGCCCAGAGGCCGACCAGCAGGCCCAGGCCGAAGATCGGCGGCAGCACCTTGAGGAGCAGACCGCGCCAGTCGAACGGCGCCTTCTGCTCCCTCCCCCCCTGGGGGAGGGCGGGGGTGGGGGCAAGTTGCGCCACGGCATGCCCCCACCCCACCCCTCCCCCGGCGGGGGAGGGAGCATGAAGGCCTCCCCCGGCGGGGGAGGGGGTGACCGGCGCCCGCTCCAGCGGCGAATGAAAAACTGCGCTGACCATGGTGCTCTCCTTCAGGCGATCACTTTGAATGACTCGGCATATTTCTTCGGGTCCTTGCCGTCCCAGACCACGCCGTCGATCAGCTTGCTGGATCGCATTGGCTCCTTGGGAATTGAGACCTTGAGTGCCGACGCGGCCTGCCTGTAGAGCTCGATCTGGTTGATCTGCTTGGCCACGGCCAGGTAGTCCGGGTGGTCCTTGAGCAGGCCCCAGCGCTTGTGCTGGGTCAGGAACCACATGCCGTCGGACAGGTAGGGGAAGTTGACCGCGCCGTCGTTGAAAAACTTCATGTGGTTCGGATCGTCCCAGGTCTTGCCCAAGCCGTTCTGGTAACGGCCCAGAATGCGCTGGTTGATCGCATCGACGCTGGTGTTGATGTAGGCCTTCTCCGCCACAACTTCAGCCATCTTCAGCTTGTTCTGCAGGCTGGCATCGATCCAGCGGCTGGCCTCCAGCACGGCCATCGTCACCGCGCGCGCGGTGTTGGGGTACTTCTTGACGAACTCGGCCGTGGTGCCAAGGACCTTTTCGGGGTGATCCCTCCACACATCCTGCGACGTGGCCGCCGAAATGCCGATGCCGTCCATGATGGCGCGGTGGTTCCAGGGCTCGCCGACGCTGAAGCCATCCATGTTGCCCACGCGCATGTTGGCCACCATCTGCGGCGGCGGCACGGTGATGACCTTGGCGTCCTTCATCGGGTTGATGCCTGCCGAGGCCAGCCAGTAGTAGAGCCACATCGCGTGGGTGCCGGTGGGGAAGGTCTGGGCGAAGGTGTATTCGCGCTTCTCGCTGGCCATCAGCTTGGCCAGCGTCTCGACGTTGACCGCGCCCTTGTCGGCCAGCTTCTTCGACAGGGTGAGGCCCTGGCCGTTATTGTTGATCGTCATCAGCACGGCCATGTCCTTCTTCGGCCCCGAGACGCCCAGGTGCACGCCGTAGACCAGGCCGTACAGCACATGGGCGAAGTCGAGCTCCCCATTGACCAGCTTGTCGCGCACGCCGGCCCAGCTCGCCTCCTTGGTCGGGATGATCTTGACGCCGTATTTCTTGTCGATGCCCAGCACCGAGGCCATGACCACGCTGGCGCAGTCGGTCAGCGGAATGAAGCCGATCTTGACTTCCTCCTTTTCCGGCTTGTCCGAGCCCTGGGCATAGACGGCCGCGCGCAGGGCGGGGGTCAGGCCCACGGCGCCCACGGCGGCGGTTTGGAGGACAGCGCGGCGGCTGAGGCGGGCTTTCAAGAGGTCGGTCATGCAAACACTCCACAAAACAGGCAAAAACAAAAAAGGCGTCCTCACCTCGCATGCGGGCTGCCGATGCAGGCAGCGCTTGCGGGTGGGGACGCCTTTGTCCGGTGGCGACGGGCTCAACCCCTCGTTGGGTCGGTTCCGTCAAACGACCATCTTTGGTCTTGTGTGGAGTAACGCAAGCTCTGTGCCAAGTGTTGGACGGCGGCAAGATTCTTCGCGTTGCTCAGAATGACAGTAGGGGGTGTCGGGCGTCCCTTGTCATCCTGAGCGCAGCGAAGGATCTCACAACAGGCTCCGCGAAGGATCTCGGTGCGCAGGCAAGAATCTTCGCGTTGCTCAGAATGACAGCAGGGGGGCGTCGCCGTCTTCTGAGCAATCGATAGCAGTGAACGGCTGAGCGGTCAGGGCACTGTTTTTGTGCAATGCACCAAATCAGCCAAGCAAGTCGGCCACGTCCAGCATGCGCTGCGCCACCTCGGCCAGCCTCAGGTTCTTGTCCATCGCGGTCTTGCGCAGCTTGTCGTAAGCCGCCTGTTCGCTCAGGCCCTGGCGCTGCATCAGCAGGCCCTTGGCCCGGTCGATCAGCTTGCGGTCCTGCAGTTCGGAGCGGGCATGGGCCAGCTCCTGGCGCAGCGCCTGCTCATGCTGGAAGCGCGCCATCGCCACGTCCAGGATGGGGCGGATGCGCTCGGGCGACAGGCCGGCGACGATGTAGGCCGACACGCCGGCGGCCACCGCGTCCTGCACATGCGAGGTGTCGTCATCGTTGGTGAACAGCACGATGGGTCGGCGCGCGTCGCGCGTGGCCATCACCACATGCTCGAGCGCGTCGCGCGCCTCGCTCTCGGCGTCCACAATGATCATGTCGGGCTGCAACTGCGCCAGCCGCTCGCTCAGGAAGGTATCGGCCGGCAGCACTGCCACGATGTTGTAGCCGTTCTCCAGCAGGCCAATGCGCAGCTGGCGCGAGCGCTCGGCCTGCTCGAGGGCATGGTCGTCGCCACCCTCGGGGCTTAGCGAGTCCGGGGCGATGACGACAAGGCGCAGTGACTGGGAGGGGGTCATGGTCCGATGACGTGCAAGTTCCGCGCCAACTACACTTGTGCCATGCTGATTTTTGGAATCGAATCCTCCTGCGACGAAACCGGCGTGGCCCTGGTCGAGGCCGCGGAAGCTCAAGACAACGCCGGGCCGCCCCAAGTTGTCTTGCACCCCCTCGGGGGGCCTGACGCGCAGCGGCAGGGCTGGGGGCGCTCAAGCCTTCCCGTCCTGCTGGCGCACGCCCTGCACAGCCAGATCGAGATGCACCAGGCCTATGGCGGCGTGGTGCCGGAGCTGGCCAGCCGCGACCACATCCGCCGTGTGCTGCCGCTGGCCGAGCAGGTGCTGGCGCAGGCCGGGCGCAAGCTCGCCGAGGTCGACGTGGTGGCCTACACGCGCGGCCCGGGCCTGGCCGGTGCGCTGCTGGTGGGCGCCGGCGTGGCCTGCGCCCTGGGCGCCGCGCTGGACAGGCCCGTGCTGGGCATCCACCACCTAGAAGGCCATCTGCTGTCGCCATTCCTGAGCGCGGACCCGCCGCAGTTTCCGTTCGTGGCCCTGCTGGTGTCGGGCGGCCATACCCAGCTGATGGAAGTCGACGGCGTGGGCCGCTACGAGTTGCTGGGCGAAACCATCGACGACGCGGCCGGCGAGGCCTTCGACAAGTCGGCCAAGCTGCTGGAGCTCGGCTACCCGGGCGGGCCGGCCCTGGCGGCCTTGGCAGAGCAGGGTGATGCGACTGCGTTCAAACTGCCGCGGCCCCTGCTGCACAGCGGCGACCTGGATTTCTCGTTCGCCGGGCTCAAGACGGCCGTGCTGACCCAGGCCAAAAAGCTCGGTTCCGAACTGGAGGCACGCAAGGCCGACCTGGCCGCCTCGACTCAGGCCGCGATCGTCGAGGTGCTGGTGAAGAAGTCGCTGTCAGCGCTGCGCGAGACCGGCCTCAAGCGCCTCGTCGTGGCCGGCGGCGTCGGCGCCAACCGAGCGCTGCGCCAGCAGCTCGATGCCGCCTGCGCCCAACAGGGCGTGCGCGTGCACTACCCCGAGCCGCACCTGTGCACCGACAACGGCGCCATGATCGCGATGGCCGCGGCCATGCGCCTGCAGGCCGGCGTGCAGGAGGCCAGCCGGAGCTACGCGTTCGACGTCAAGCCCCGCTGGCCGCTGGATCAGATCAATGTGCTGCCGCTTTGAGCGAGACACGCTCACTGTGTGATGCGCAAGATGGCCGATGCGAGTTTCTCGAAGCAGGGCTTCAGCGCGTTCTCATCCACGGCGTGGCAGTAGATCCCTACCGGTTGCCCCGCACCCGCGGCAACGCAGCTCGGCTTGGCATCGGGCGTGTTGGCCATGCACTTGAGCACGACGTCGCCGCGCTCCCCGTCCGGCCCGGTCCCTGTCGTCAGCTGTCCGCCCAGCCCGAGCGTGAACACATAGACGCCTTCGCTGCGCGCCTTGGCTGCCATCGCCTCCACCAGGTTTCTCGACACCCGGTTCACATTGGCATAGCTCGGCGCGCTGGTGGCAGGCCGCGGCCCGCCGCCAGCCACGAGGAATTCGTCGATGTTGACGTTGGTCGCAGGATCGGCGTGCGCGTTGTAGTACTGGGGCAGCGCGTCGGGGGCAAGAAAGCCGCCGCCGCCGCCCACGTTGCACGTCGCGTCAACAGCAGCAAGCGGTGCGGCTTGCTGATCCATTTGCCACAGCCCGGCCACGTTGCCGCTGGCGCTGTCGCCCGAGATGAGCGAGCCGGGCCGACGAAATGTCGTCGCGGGGTTGCGGCAGCGCGTGTCGGGGTTGAACTTGAACTGGGAAGCAAAGGTGTTCGGCGCACCGTCGGAAAAGAACACGATGACCCGCAGGCTGGAGCGGTTTGCCAGCGCGATGCGGTTGAGCTGATCGCGGGCGCGCCAGAAACCTTCGGCGGAATTGGTCAGACCGTTAAAGTTGTAACTGTCGATGTGGGTGTTCATGCTCGCTCGATCAAAGCCCCTCAGCACGGGCCGGATGGCGTCATCCACCACCGCGCCGTAGGAAAAATGGATCAAGGCCATCCGGTCCAACGTGGTGTTGAACTTGGTCAGGAACAGTTTTGCGTTGTCGCGCACCTGAATGCGAGACGGGTTCATCGAGCCCGAGGTGTCGATCACGAACGACATGTCGAGATCGCGCCTGATGGTCTGGCCGGATGCGCCGACGTTCAGCAGATTGAAGTTCAGCACGCGCATGAAGCTCACGGGCAACACAGCGGTTGCCGTGGCATCGACGGTGACCTTGCCCTGATCGAAGGTGATGGTCGGGTTGTTGAAGGTCGGGGTGGAGCCCAGATAGCCGGCAGGATAGTTGGCTGCGAAAAACTCCCGCGCCGCCTGCTGGGCGCTGGCTGTCTGTGCTGCCTGGTCGGCACCCTGGGTCACGGCCCTGGCCGCCGCCACGGCGGCCGAATCGACGGCCGCGCTCAGCCTGGCCTTGACCATGTAGCCCAGACCCGAGTCGATGGCAAGCCCTACCGAGCCGATCAGGACCGTCAAGGATAGGGCCGCAATGATCAAGACCTGGCCCTTTTGATTCTTTGACGTCGACATTCTCATGGCATCTCCGGCAAATCACGACATCAAAAAATCGTCATCGCATGCAGATTGGTGCCGAGCTGGGGCGTCGTGATGCCGAACCCCAGATTCATGGCGCCGAACAGGATGTTGGCGCGGTAAAACGTCTCGACCACGTAAATCACTTCGCCGTCGACCAGCTGGTTGGTCATCACGTTGGCCGTTGGTGCGGCATTCGGATTGCTCGGAAGGCTGCCGCAGCTGCCGTCGGCGTTCCAGCCGCCGCAAGTCCAGAGCGCACTGGCGGGCGCATAGCTGCCCCCGAGCCACTTGTCCTGCTGCACGATCACGTTCCGGATGGCGGTGCCTTCCCTGTTGCCCATGACCTTGGTGATGTAGATCATGCCCCTGCCGCCCATGTCCAGCGGTGGCGCGGTGGCGGCGAGCGCATTCATGATGGTTTGCGGCGTCTCGGATGTTCGGGATGCCAGGTTGGCGCCCTCGCGGCTGATATTGGTCAGGATCATGTTGGCCTGTATCACTCGGGCGAAGTCGAAGATCGGGACCGCCAGCAGCACCAGCAAGGGCAAGATGAAGGCGAACTCCACCGCGGCATTGCCGACGGCCCTGCACTTGTTTCGCATGCGCTGTCGTGTCGTCATCAGAAAGCCTCGTTGCGCATGGTGGCGGCCACGCTGAAGGCGTACTGGCCGGGAGCATTGGCCTGGTTGCCGGGATTGAGCAGGGCCATCAGCCGCCATGCGGGCGTGATCACCGGCCAGTTGCAGTTCAGCTGCAGCACGACGAGGGTGTCGGCGGCGCCGAACATGCTGTTGTTGAAGCTGGCCGGGTCCTGGGGCACGCCGTTGACGGCAATGGTTGGATCGACCCTGCCATACAGGCCCATCGAGCTGTCCTTGATCCTTTGGATGACGGCCAGGTAGCGCTGCTGGTTCGCGGTGGCCGGGTCCAGATTGCTTTGCCCGGTAATGGCGTAGCGCGCGCCTTCCCTGACCGCATATTGCATGGTCAGGTTGACCCAGAACAGCACGCCGAGCTCGATGATCACAAACAACAGGAAGACCAGCAGCGGCGCGACCAGGGCGAACTCGACCATGGCCGCTCCCTGTTCAAGCGCCTTGTTCATCGTTCTTGCGCCATGGCGCCTGCTTGCCAACATGGTGATCCCCCTTATTCGGATTCGACTCGGGCACGGTGGATGCGAACAGCGGATGGAAATCCGCCAGGCTGGCGAACACCTGGCCCTCCCGCCTCCTATCGTCCCCCAGCCACCTATCAAGAGCTGTGCCAGCACGCTGGAGCGCAGAAATTTGCCAATTGAATCAAGCGGTTACGTGCGCCATTCGATGGCGCACAGGTGTCGCAAGCCGTGGAAAAGGCCCAAAGTGTTTCAGCCAGGAGACAGTTTCCTTATGTGTCGGGGGTAAGCCTGAAACACTTGCAAGGGAGGGGCTGCGAACAATCCTGCGAGCGGGCCCGGATGCAGCGCGCGTGAACGCCCCGTCCGCTGCTCGGTGGCCACATGATCGGACATGGAGAAATCACTCGAGGCGGGGTGTCCCGCACGCCTTGAGGGCTCTCGAACCGGGGGCTTCGAAGCGATTGCCTTCCCATCGTCTGCGCCCCACGGCAGAGGTCCCGGCGCGGGCTTCGCGGACCCGCTTCAGTCAGACCGTCCATTGCGATTCGACCCGGAAAAGCCCTCAAATGTGTTTCAACACCGTTACATCGCCCGAGTCATCGCTCAAGGTTGATGTCGGCGGCACCCGGAGCTTGCGAGTCGCGCCGCCCTGTCATCCTGAGCGCTGCGAAGGATCTGCGGGGCTGAGATGCGTCGCGTTGCTCGGTATGACAAACCCCGGGACTCAGTTGATGACCGGTTGCGCAACACTGCTGGCTGGCGTGAGCATCGCCCGTGCCATCGCTGCATTCACCATGTTGAAGAGGCAGCCGACGACCTGCGGCGATTGAGTGGCCTGATCACCGCAAGAGCCGCGGCGAATAGCTCGCCGATGCACGGAGTTCATCTCTGCTTGAGCCCTCCACAAGCGAAGGCGCCGCGCGTGCTGTCGTGAGTCACGGAAACGTCAATGGCAATGCGATGGGGCGTGGCGCCGGCCTTGCCGCTGGAGCTCGTCAAAGCGCCGTTTCCGCCCAGCCGATCCAGGCCATGTAACGGGGTTGAAACACATTTGGGTGCTGCCCCCCGTTGCAGCGCAACGGATGACTGAACTTGAAGATTCCCCGCAAAACGCACAGCAGAACCTGTGCCGACCGTGCGCAGACGATGACCGGCAACAACGCGTTCGACCACTCGACAGAGGCGGCCTTCAAGGCCCGCAGGGAAGCTCATTTCAGAACGTTTCGGAGCCCCTGATCATGTAACGATGCTGTAACGAACAGGGTGTTCGCTCACCCAAGGACTGGGCCCGATTCAGTGATTTTTCGCACCTGAAATCGAGAAGTGTTTCACGCCTTCCCCGGATGCTTCAGAAAACTGTCTCTGGGCTGAAACACTTTGCGACTTTTTTCCAGTCGGTCCGGCACGGGGTCGATCACAGGCCGGTGTAAGTGCTTGATTCCATTGAGCGCCCCTCGGGCTCCATCGCGCTGGCACGGCCCTTGATAGATAGCCGGCGGACGATCGGAGGCGGGAGGCGGGCCAGGTGTTCATGACCCCAGCGGCTTTCGGCAGTCTGCAACTGCGTCGGTTGCCCATGGGGGGTGGCCGGTGTTTCACTTGGACTGGAGCTTCATCATGGAAAAACTTGTTCTGGCGACCCGTCGTTTCCTGCGCGACGAAGAGGGCGTGACGGCGATCGAGTATGGGTTGATTGCGGCGCTGATTGCGGTGGTGATCATTGCGGCTGTCCAGCTTATCGGCACCCGCCTGGACGCCGCCTTCGACAAGATTGCGGCATGCCTGGTCCCTGGTGCCACTTGCTAATGCCAGCTCTGGTTTGGGCAATGACATCACCATTTCTCGGTGATGTCATTGCTCTGCAGTGCACTGGATACCGTTGGCGGTGGGAGACATCTCATGGTCGATCTACATGTGCGAGTCATGTGCGAGCACGTCGCCCGTCCCCGGCATCAGCAACGAGGTGTCACGTCGATCGAATATGCGCTGCTCGCATCTTTGATTGTCGTCGTCATCGTCGGTGCAATTGGTGCCACGGGTGACGCAAATGGGTTGAATTGGACGATATGGGTCGGCAGGGTCGTGGCGGCGATTGATGCGGTTTTGCCTTGACGCCTGAGGTTTCACGGCGGGCATGACACCGGGGACGGGGGTGCCGTGCCCGGGACAGACCAACCCACCGGTCAGCGTCAGGCCGAGATGGTCTGAGACTGATTGGCAAACCAACTGGAAAGCGGGGGAGGGGGAAATGCAAGTCGAACTGACTCCTGTGGCATGGCAGTTCTGGAGCCTTACAGCCTTGGCGCTGATCATGGCCGCAGCCCTGATGACGGACCTGCGCCAGCGGCGCATTCCGAACTCGCTCGTGCTCGCGGCCCTGGGCGCCGGGCTGTTGACCCACCTTCTCGGTCCGGCCAATGGCGACGGCGGCCTGTTCGCCTACTGGCCCGGCGCGCTGGGCGCCAAAGGCGCGCTGCTCGGCGCGCTGACGGGGCTGGCCGTGTTCCTGCCGCTGTATGCGCTGCGCGCCATGGGCGCGGGCGATGTCAAGCTCATGGCCGGCATAGGCAGCTTCGCCGGCCCGGCCGACATGCTCAACCTGACCCTGTTCATCCTCGCGATGGGCGGCGTGCTGGCCGTGCTGCGCATGCTGTGGAGCGGCACGGCGCGGCGCGTCATGGTCAATGTGCTGCTGATGCTGATGCCGTACACCAGCGGTGCGCCGCGCGTGTTCGATCCCGCTGTCCATTCGGCCGACCGCATGCCCTATGTGCTGGCCATGGCCGGCGGCATGCTGGCCTACGGCGGCTGGCTGCTGGCGGGTGGCTCGCCACCGATCCGGTTCTGAAGGTGAACACCATGCAAGACCTCCACACCCTGCAAGACCTGCACACCATGGCCCCGGAACTGGTGCCCGTGCCGCAGGCCAGCGACGGGCCATCAAGCGGCGCGGCAGCGGCCGCGGTGCCCGCCGCGTTCCTGATGGACCTGATGCTGCGCCATTTCTCGCGCCCGGGCGAGCTCAAGCTCTACGAGGTGTCGCGCCGGCTCGGCATGGGCCCGCTGGACGTCGAGCCCCTGCTCGCGCACATGCGCAGCCTGCAGATGCTGGAAGTGCCGCGCCGCGGCAGCTACGAGGGCGACGTGAGCTACGACCTGACCGAATACGGCCAGCGCCACGCCCAGATGGCCTTCGACAAATGCCAGTATGTGGGCCCGGCCCCGGTGACGCTGGACGAATATGTGGTGCAGGTACAGCAGCAAAGCCAGGGCCCGGCCCCCGTGACGGCCGGGGCCCTGAAGCAGGCCCTGGCCGACATGGTCATGGATGAGGCCATGCTGCCAGCGCTGGGCAGTGCGCTCAATTCCGGCAAGGCCATTTACCTGTATGGGGACAGCGGCACCGGCAAGACCTATCTGGCCGAGCACCTGGTCAAGACCCTTCACGGCCACATCTGGGTGCCCCATGCCATTTATGTCGATGGCGAAGTCGTGCAGGTGTTCGACCCCATGGTGCACCGGCGCGTGGCCGTGGCAGCGGCCAACGAGCGCGGGCTGGCGCGTGACCTGGCGTCCGACGGGCGCTGGGTGCGCTGCGAACGCCCGGTCGTGATGGCCGGCGGCGAGCTGACGCTGCAAACGCTGGAGCTGGAGTACGACCGCCACACCCGCCTGCACGTCGCGCCGCCGCAGATGAAGGCGAACAACGGGATCTTCGTGGTCGACGACCTGGGCCGCCAGCGCGTGAGCCCCGGTGAATTGATGAACCGCTGGATCGTGCCGCTGGATCGCCATGTGGACTACCTGAGCCTGAACACGGGGGGCAAGTTCGCCGTGCCGTTCGATGCGCGGGTGGTCTTCTCGTCCAACCTGCCACCCGACGAGATGGTGGACCCGGCCTTTGCGCGGCGCCTGGGCTACAAGATTCACATGGCGCCGCTGGACGCCGGCGGCTACCGCACCGTGATTGGCCAGGCCTGCGCGAGCGCCGGCGTGGAGCCCGATGCCCGTTCGATCGACTTTCTGGTCGACGCCTTGCACCCGCGCCACGGCCAGCCGTTTCTGCCCTGCATACCGCACGACGTGATCAGCAAGATTGCCGACCGCGCGCGCTACCTGGACCAGCCCCCCCGCATGACACCCGAACTCGTGGAATGGGCCTGGCATCTGTACTTTTGGGTCGGTGAAAAAAACCTGCAGGCCGACAGTGCAACTCAACTGAAGTGAGGAGACTGAGATGAAAAGCAAACGCGCAATCTTCATGCTCGCGCTGTCCGTGCTGGCCGGCGTGGCGGCGGTCCTGCTGGCCGCCCGCTGGATGGGGCAGCAGGCGGCCGGCAGCAACGCCCGCGTGGTGGTGGCCACACGCGACCTGCAGCTCGGCCAGGCCATCAACGCCAGCTTGCTGCAGGAGATTTCCTGGCCCCAGGGCACGTCTCCCGAGGGGTCGTTCAGCGAGGTTGCCAAACTCGAAGGCCGCGTGGTGCGCACGGCGGTGTTCAAGGGCGAGCCCGTCCTGGCCCGCAAGCTGGCGCCCGAAGGCGCCAAGGCCGGCCTGGACTCGGTCATCAAGGACGGCCGGCGGGCCATCACCGTGAAGGTCAACGAGGTGGTCGGCGTGGCCGGCTTCCTGGCGCCGGGCAGCTATGTGGACCTGATGGTCAACATCAGGGAGGAACAACGCGAGGCCGCGGTCTCCAAGATCGTTCTGGAGCGCATCATGGTGCTGGCCGTGGCCCAGGAAGCCAACCGCCCCGATGAAACCAAGCCCAAGGTCGTGAACGCGGTCACGCTGGAAGTCACACCGGAGGAGGCCGAAAAGATCGATCTGGCACGCAACATCGGCACGCTGTCGCTGGTACTGCGCAATCAGGTGGACGTCAAGGAGGCTCCCACCGACGGCATGCGGCGCCAGGACCTGTTCGCCAGGGAGGTGAAGGCGCCCGCGCCCGTGCCCGTGGTCGCCAAGGCGGCCGCGCCGGTGCGCAAGGTGGTCATGCGTTCGCCCGCCCGCACGCCGGAGGCCTCGGAGCGTGAGCCGGTCAACAGGGTTGAAGTGATTCGCGGGGTTCAAAAAGCAACATCTGACTACTGAGAGGGGACCATCATGAAGAAGAAGCCTGTTCTCACGAGTTTGTCGGCCTCCTTGTGGGCCGCCTTTGCCCTCACGCTGGGGGGCGCCGCGGGCCATGCGCAAACCCCGACTGTCACCAAGGGGGCGACCACCGCGAAGGGCGCGGCGCCGGCCCAGGCCACCACCGTGGCCAAGGTCGACCCCACGACCGAGTTTTCCACGGTGGGGCCGGCCCTGGACCTGGTCATCGGCAAGTCGACCCTGATGCGGGTTCCCACCGCGGTGCAGCGCATCTCGGTGGGCAATCCCAGCGTGGCCGATGTGACGCTGATCGGCCCGACCGAGCTCTATGTGCTGGGCAAGACCTATGGTTCGACCAATCTGATCGTGTGGCGCAAGGGGGGCGTGGCCACGGCGATCGACGTCAACGTCAACATCGACTACGACCGCATGGAGAAAAAGCTCAGGGACCTGCTGCCCGAGGAAAAGGGCATCAAGGTCCAGCCGGCGGCGGACTCCGTGATCCTGACGGGCGTGGTGTCCAGCGCGGCCAAGGCCAAGTACGCCGAGGACATTGCCAACGCCTTCGTGCGCGACGTCAACAAGAGCCTGGTGCTGCCGATTGTCGCGGGCGACACGCGGGTGGACCCGGGCACCAAGCTGGCGATGGCGCAGAACCAGGGCGCCGCCGCGGCCGTGGCCGGCGCCAAGGTGGTCAATCTGCTGCAGATCGCCGAGGCGCAGCAGGTCATGCTGGAAGTCACCATTGCCGAGGTGTCCAAGACGCTGCTGGACAAGCTGGGGGCCAGCTTCAGCGCCAAGCACACGACCGGCGGCTGGTCGTTCCAGCTGCTGTCCAACCTGCTCAGCGGGGGTGCCGGCGTGCTCGATGTGTTGAGGAGGGGAACCACCTCGGGCTTCACCTTCGACGCGGAAAAGAACGATGGCTTCGTGAAGATCCTGGCCGAGCCCAACATCGTGGCCATCAGCGGCCAGGAGGCTAGCTTCCTGGCGGGCGGCAAGATCTTCATTCCCGTGGCCCGCAGCAACAACGTCACCGGCACCACGATCACACTCGAAGAAAAGGAATTCGGCGTGGGACTGAAGTTCACGCCGACCGTGCTCGAAGGAGGGCGCATCCACCTGAAGGTCGCGCCCGAAGTGTCGGAGCTGTCGCAGACCGGTTCGCCGTTCACCACGGTGGGTGGCGTGACGGCCGTGCTGCCCAGCTTCACCACGCGTCGCGCCCAGACCTCGGTGCATCTGAATGACGGGCAGAGCCTCGCAATCGCCGGCCTGATCAAGAACAACGTCAAGGAGGCGGTGGACCGCGTGCCCGGGCTCGGCGAAGTGCCGGTGGTGGGCGCGCTGTTTCGCAGCAGCGAGTTCCAGGGCGACCGCAGCGAGCTGATGTTCGTGGTCACGCCGCGTCTGGTCAAGCCGCTGGATCCGAACTACATCCTGCCGACCGACAGCTTCACCCCGCCAAGCCGCGGCCAGTTCTACCTCGGCAACAAGCTCGAAGGCTCGGGCCATGAGGATGTGCCGGCGGACAAGCGCACAGCGCCGGTGACGTCGCCAGTGACGCCAGCAGGCGGTTTCCAGGTCAAGTAAGGAGTCCACACCATGTCAGCTGCAAACACCCATCAAGCCCGCAGTTCTGCCGTGGCCCTGCTGGCCCTGGCCGCCCTGCTGTCGGGTTGCGCCAGCGTCACGCCGGTCGCGGACTCGCGATTTGGCGAGGCCGTGCGCGCCGCCCGCGTCTCACAGACCCTCAACCCCAACGCCTCGGCCAACCGCGACCCGGTCAAGGGCATCGACGGCAAGGCCGGCGCGGCGGCGATGGAGCGCTACCACGATTCGTTCAAGACGCCGCCCAAGACGTTTGAAATCCTCAACATCGGCGGCGCCATCACCGGCAATTGAGGTCGATGTCAAACGCGCCCAGGGATCTCAGCCATGAAGGCCCGACCAATCCCAGCCTCGGCACGCAAGCGGCGTCAGCGCGGTGCGGTCGCCATCATGCTAGGGCTGACGCTGGCCGTGCTGGTTGGTTTCGCCGGACTGGCAATCGACCTGGGGCGCTTCTTCGTCGTCAAGTCGGAGCTGCAAAACGCGATGGACGCCTGCGCATTGGCGGCGGCCTCGCAGCTGCGGCCCGGGCAGAACAACCCTAACGCCTTGATCAAGGCCGTCGCCTATGGCCGCGTGTTTTCCACCGGTGGCGTCGACGACCCGTTGACCGCCCCGCTGGAAGGCAATATCGCGGCCATCAAGAACTGGGCCAACTTTCAGGACGCGGTGGTGGACGTTGCGCCCGATCAGATCACGTTCTCGAACACCCTGGCCGGCCCTTACGAAGGCAGCGCCAGCGCCAACTACAACACGGCACAGTTTGCCCGGTGCACCTACGAGCGCAACGACTTGCCCATCCTGTTCATGAAGGTGCTCAACCCGTTGCTGGGCACGCAAACGGTGGGCGCCATGGCCGCGGCAACGCTGGCACCGTCTTCCTCGTCATGCGCCATTCCGGTGGCGGTCTGCAAGGCGCCGGGCACCAGCGCTGCCAGCAACTTCGGCCTGGCGCCCGGCCAGTGGATGACGACCCCCTCGGGGCCGGGCTCGCCCTACGGCACGGGCAATTTCGGCTGGATTGACTTCACGCCACCGGGTGGTGGAGCCAGTGAGCTCGCCGACCTGCTCAAGGGGCCGGGCCAGTGTGCGTTGCAGATTGGAAGCCCCGTGGGTGAGCCGGGAGCCATATCGTCGCTGGACGTGGCATGGAATTCGCGTTTCGGCCTTTACAAGCCTGGAGCAGGGAACCCGCAACCCACTTCCGTGCCGCCTGCCTCGCCCGACGAGACGGGTTACTCCTACACCACGGCGACCTGGCCCGCCGGGGCAAATGCCTACGCAGGCATTTCCGCGGGAGCCTTCAATTACGAGAACGCGAGTGCCAACCACCGTCCGTACCAGTTGACCCCGCCCAATCCCTACAAGGCGCTGACCCAGGCTCAGCACACCAGTCTGGGCCGCAAGGCTCGCCGTGTCGTGGTGGCGCCGGTGGTGGACTGCACGGTCTGGAACTCCCCGGGCGGCGCCAACCCGGTCCTCGAAGGCTGGGCCTGCGTGCTGATGCTCAACCCCTTGTTCGGCGGCGTCAATCCGAGCCTGGAGTTCCTCGGCCTGAGCACGAGCCCTGGCAGCCCGTGCGCGACCAATGGAGAGCCGGGAACATTCGGCCCCCTGGTGCCGCAACTGGTTCAGTGAGGCCACATCATGCAAGCACGCAAGCAAAAAGGAGTGGCAGCCGTCGAGCTGGCGTTCATCCTGCCGCTGATGCTGGTGCTGTGCTTCGGCATCACCGAGCTGGGGCGCGCCCTGTACCCATACAACGGCCTGGTCAAGGCTACGCGCGGCGCGGCGCGCTACCTGTCGCAGCAAAGTCTGGCCAGTCCTCCATCCGGTGAAACCGCCGACTCGATCCGGCTGAAGGCCAGGTCCCTGGCGCTGTGCGGTGCCGACAGCTGCAGCGGCCAGCCTCCGCTGGTGGCCAACCTGACGATGTCCATGATCTCGGTCTGTGACCCCGTGGCCTGCCCCGCGACGCACAGCAACGTGCCGACCGGACAAGGCACGACCAGCCTGGTTTCGGTGATCGTGGGTGATCCTGGAACACCATTCGGCTTTACCTCGCTGGTTGCCTGGGCGGTCCCTAGCATGAACTTCGGGCCGATCCGCATCACCATGGCGTCGAGCACCAACTGAGAGTGATGATCATGTGTCCCAAGCTCCATCGATCAACGCGCCGCCCCACCGGCCCACAGCGTCAGCGGGGTGCGGCGATCGTCGAGTTCGCCCTGGTGGCCATGATTTTCCTGACGGCCCTGATAGGCACCATGGAGTTTGGCCGCTGGCTGTTCACCCTCAATGCGGCGAGCGAAGCGACGCGTCTGGGGGCGCGGCTCGCCGTGGTGTGCAGCATAGGAGACGCGGACATCAAGGCCAGAATGCGCCAGATCCTGGCCAGCCTGACCGATGCCCAGATCGACGTGGCCTACGCGCCGGCCGGCTGCGACGCGAGCAATTGCAAGACGGTCACCGTGAAGCTGAGCGGGGCCACGTTCACGCCCGTCGTGCCCTTCATGGGAACGGCCGCCGCGCTGCCCCCCTTTACCACCAGCCTGCCGCGGGAATACATGAACAGCGCGGGAAACCCCGTCTGTTCCTGATCTCGCAGCCATTGCGCCAACCCGGTACACAGCATCATGAGCATCAAAATCTCCCTCATCTGCAGCGGCAAGGACGAGCGCGACGAACTGGTCGCGCAGGCCGCGTCCATCCGGGCGGTCGAGTTGACCGCGCATATAGGCACCGCCAAGACGCTGCTGGCGGTGTTGAAGAAAGAGCGCCCTGACGTGGTCCTGCTCGACCTGCCGGAGTGGGACGCTCAGACCCTGGAGCAGATCGAGGGCGCGACGCTGAAGGCCCCCGGCACACCCGTGGTGGTGGTCAGCCCCGACCGTTCGCTCGAATTCCTCAAGCGCGCCATGCGGGCCGGCGTGCGCGACATTCTGCCCGCGCCCATGAGCGCGGCGACGGTCCAGCGTGCGGTGGACTACGTGCACGAAAGCCAGTCCCTCGGGTCGCGTTTCGGCGACTCGCACGGGGGTGTGCTGGCTTTCGTTCCGGTCAAGGGCGGGGCAGGCGCGACCTTTTTGGCGACCAACTTGGGCTATGCCCTGTCGATGCAGCGCAAGCAGGTGCTGGTCATCGACCTGAACCTGTATTTCGGCGACGCCGCCCTGTACCTGACCGATCGCAAGCCGGTCTCCAGCGTCGTCGATCTGGCACGCCAGACGCACCGCATGGACGAGTCCCTGCTCGACGCCAGCGTGCTGAAGGCGCATGACAACCTGCATGTGCTGGCGGCCCCGACCCTGCCGTACCGCATCGAGGAAGTGACCCCCGAAGCGCTGGAGCAGCTTGTTGCGCTGGCGCGCGGCCAGTACGACTTCGTGATCCTCGACATGAGCCGCATGCTCGATGCCGCGACGGTCAAGGCACTCGACCTGGCAGACAAGATTTACCTGACCGTGCAGGCCAGCCTGCCGGCCCTGCAGGATGCAAGACGCATCGTGTCGACGTTCAAGGAACTGGGCTATGGGCCCGACAAGCTGTGGCCGATCGTGAACCGCTATGACAAGGGTGGCGTGATCCGGCCCGAGGAGGTCGAACGGGTTGCCAGTCTCAACGTCAAACGAACCATTCCCGAACGCGCCGACGCGGTCAGCGCTTCGGTCAACCAGGGCGTGCCGCTGATGATGCTGGCGCCGCGCGATCCCGTGGCGCGCGCGTTGCAGGATTGGGCGCAGGAGTTGTCGCCGATGTCGGTCAAGGCCGGCCGAAGCTGGTTTCAAACCTTGACGGGGGTTTTCTGATGCGCTGCATCGAATCCCCGTTGCTTGTGTGGAGGGTTGCATCATGAGTCTCAGAGCACAGTTGCAGGACGTCGCCACGGAGCCGCGCGCCCTTGACGGGGCGTTCGCGCCAAGTCAGCGCGCAGCGCCATCGGCGCAGTACCACGCCTTGAAGGAGACCCTGCACGGCCGGCTGCTGGGGCGCATCGACCTCGAAGTCATGGGCTCGATGACGCCGCAGCGCCTGCGCGAGGAACTGGGCCTGCTGGTCGAGCGCCTGGTCGTGGAGTCGGGCGCGGCGCTCAACGGGGCCGAGCGCAAGCGCATCGTGCAGGACATCCAGGACGAGGTGATGGGCCTGGGGCCGCTGGAGCCGCTGCTGGCCGACCCCACCGTGTCGGACATCCTGGTCAACGGCCCGCATCATGTCTATGTGGAGCGGCTTGGCAAGCTGGAGAAGACCCACGTGGACTTCTCGGACGCGGACCACCTGATGAAGATCATCGACAAGATCGTCTCCAGGGTCGGACGGCGCGTCGACGAGTCCAGCCCCATGGTCGATGCGCGCCTGCCCGACGGATCGCGCGTCAACGCCATCATTCCTCCGCTGGCGTTGGACGGCCCCCTGCTGTCGATCCGGCGCTTTGCGGTGGTGCCGCTGACGATGGCCGATTTGAAGGGCAACCGGTCGCTCACGCCCGCCTTGGCCGAGCTGCTGTCGGCCATGGTGCGGGCCAAGATGAACATCCTCATTTCGGGTGGCACCGGCGCGGGCAAGACGACCCTGCTCAATGTGCTTTCAAGCTCCATTCCGGCCAGCGAGCGCATCGTGACGATCGAAGACGCGGCGGAACTGCAGCTGCAGCAGCCCCACGTGGTGAGGCTCGAAACGCGGCCGCCCAACATCGAGGACAAGGGCGAGGTGAGCCAGCGGGCGCTGATGCGCAACAGCCTGCGCATGCGGCCCGACCGCGTGATCCTGGGTGAGGTGCGCGGCGCCGAGGTCCTGGACATGATGCAGGCCATGAACACGGGCCACGAAGGCTCCATGGCCACGGTGCATGCCAACTCGCCCCGCCATGCCCTGACCCGGCTGGAGAACATGGCAGGTTATGGCGGCGTCACCATGACGCCCCAGGCCATGCGCCAGCAGATCAGCTCGGCCATCATGGCGGTCATCCAGATCGCGCGCCTGAATGACGGGCGCCGCAGGCTGGTGAGCCTGCAGGAGATCACCGGCATGGAAGGCGACATCATCACCATGCAGGAAATCCACCGGTTCACGCAGACCGGCATTGCGCCCGATGGAACGGTGCTCGGGCATTTCCGGGCCACCGGCGTTCGCCCCAAGTTCATGGACCGGCTCAAGGCCTACGGCGTCAGCCTGCCCGATGAGACCTTCGACCCCACCCTGACCTACGAGTGACATCATGAACCTCGGTTTCTCACTGTTTGTGATCTTCGGCTTCATCGCCGTGGTGCTGCTGCTCGAAGGGGCGTATGTCTTCTGGAGCGACAACAAGAGCCCCGAAGTGCGCCGCGTGGAACAGCGGCTGCGCGCCATTGCTGCGGGCGGACATGCACAGGCCGAGGCGCAGTTGCTCAAGGAGCGGGTGATGAGCCACACGCCCGCTGTGCAGCGCGCCTTGCTGCATCTGCCGCGGGTCCACCAGCTCGATCGCCTGCTCGTGCAGGCGGGTGCCGGCCAGACGGTTGCGCACCTGCTCGCGATTTGCCTGTTCTTCGGCCTGGGCGGCTTGTTGATGGGCCTGCTGCTGAAATGGCACTGGTCCTGGGCCCTCATGCTGGGAGCCGGCCTGCTTGTCCTGCCCTTGATCCAGCTGGTATGGAAGCGCAACAGGCGCCTGAGGCTGCTCGAGGCCCAACTGCCCGATGCCCTGGATCTGATCAGCCGCGCGCTTCGCGCGGGCCATGCCTTCACCTCGGCACTGGCGATGGTGGGTAACGAGGCGCAGGAGCCGATTGCCGGCGAGTTCCGGATTACTTCGGACGAGATCGGCTTCGGCATAGCCACCGATACTGCCCTGAACAACCTGGCGACGCGCGTCCCTAATCCCGATCTGCGCTACTTCGTGATGGCGGTGATCATCCAGCGCGAGACCGGGGGCAACCTGGCCGAACTGCTGGGCAACCTGTCCCTGCTGATCCGCGAGCGGTTCAAACTGCTGGGCAAGGTGCGGGCCCTGTCTGCCGAGGGCAAGCTGTCGGCCTGGATCCTGACGGCCCTGCCGTTTTGCGTGGCCGGCGTGATTCAGGTCATGAATCCCAAGTACCTGTCGGTCCTGTTCACCGACCCGTTCGGCATCAAGCTGGTGATCGGCGCCCTGGTCATGATGGCGCTGGGCATCTTTGCGATGTGGCGGATCATCGACATCCGCGTGTGAGGTGTGCCATGGACATGCAAGTCTTTATCCTGGTCCTGATCTTTCTGTCGGTCTCGGGCAGCGCGCTGGGCCTGGCGCTGTGGATGAGCCGCCGCTCAGGCGTGAACCAACGACTGCAGAGCCTGCAGGACGAGGCCCATGCCGGGGACAGCAAGGAGGCCGCCAGCGAATGGCAGGCCAGGGTGGTCAAGGTGGCCGGGCCCATGGCCAGGCTGTCGGCGCCCAATGAGGGATGGGAGGCGTCGAGCCTGCGCATCAGGTTCATGCAGGCCGGGCTGCGCGAGGCCAGCTGGCCCGTGATGTTCTTTGCTGCCAAGACGCTGCTGGCGCTGCTGCTGCCGGGTCTTTTCATGGTGTACCAGGGCCTTGGCTCGCCGCAGCTGACGATGAATGCCAACGTCCTGATCCTGCTGCTGCTGGCCGCTTTGGGCTACTACCTGCCCAACATCCTGCTCTCCATCGCGACCGATCGCCGTCAGCGCGAGTTAACGCTGGCCTTGCCCGACGCGCTGGACCTGATGATGGTGTGTGTGGAAGCCGGCCTGGGCCTGGACGCGGCCATGAACCGGGCGGCGGCCGAAATCGGCCTGCGCAGCCGCGCCTTGTCCGACGAGCTGAACCTGGTGGCGCTGGAGTTGCGGATGGGCGTGAAACGCGAACAGGCGCTGCGCAATCTGGCCCTGCGATCGGGCGTGGACGACATCTCGTCGTTTGTTGCCATGCTGGTCCAGTCGGACCGCTTCGGCACGAATGTGGCCGACGCGCTCAGAATTCAGGCCGATACCATGCGCACGCACCGGCGGCTAAGGGCCGAGGAGACAGCGGCCAAGATCCCGCTGAAGCTGTTGTTCCCGCTGATTTTTTTCATCTTTCCATCGCTGATGCTTGTGCTGATGGGGCCGGCCATGATCAGCATCTACCGCGTCCTGCTGCCCACGCTGGGCGGCTCGCGTTGAGCCTGTGAGGAGAGTGTCATGACACGCAAACTGAAAACGGTGGCGGCGGTTTCGGTGCTGGGTTCGCTGCTGGGCTGCGCCTTGGTCAGCCCTGTATCGCCACTCGATTCCAAGCAGGGCCGGCAAGCCGTGGTCGTTGCGAGCCTGCCCTCGAACGCCCCCAGTGCTGACACGCTGTATCTGATGGCGCGGGCCGCACACGGGCAGGGGCAGCTGGAGGTGGCGGCACAGCTCTATGCGGATGTGCTGCAGATCGCGCCGCGTCACCTCGGCGCACTCAATGCGGCGGCGGTCATTTATGCGCAAAAGGGTCGCACCGACGAAGCGCTGCAATGGTTCAAACACGCCATCGAGATCGCGCCCGGGACGGCCCATCTTCATAACAACGCGGGCTACGCCCTGCTGCGCGCCGGGCGGCTGGCGGAGGCCGAGCGCGAGCTCAAACTGGCGCAGCAGCTCGATCCGGCCAACCCGCATACCCTGCAAAACCTGGAGTTGTGGGCCGAGGCGAAGAGCAGGGCGGCACAGGCATCGGGTCGCGATGATTCCGTCCGTCAGTCGATCGCTGAGGATTCCTCCGGTCCGCGGCTGGTGGCGGTGGGTCCGAATGTCTATGAGCTTCAGGCTCGCTCCTCCGCCCAGTCCGCGCCGCAATTGGCCAACTCGGCCGCTGCTGCTGCGGCGCCGATCAGGCCAGCGGCCATCACGCCCGTCGTGAACCCGTTGCGGGGCGTGAGGATCGAGGTCTCCAACGGCGTCGGCATCACCAATATGGCCAGGCGCGTGTCGCTGCGACTTGCACCTGCGGGCGTGATCACGGCCCGGCTGTCCAATGCGCGGCCTTACCGGCAAATGAAGACCGAAATCCAGTACGCCGCGGGACAGGACCTGCCGGCCCAGGCGCTGCAGGCCCGCCTGCCGCTGGCCGCGCGGGCGGTCGCTTCGGACCGCCTGCAAGCCGGGGTCCAGCTACGGCTGGTGCTCGGTCATGACCTGGCCGGCAAGACCATGGCCGCGTGGCCGGATTCGGACGGCGAGCTCAGCGCAGGAGGGGCGAACCGCGGCGGATGGCTGTGGGGGTGACTGCGCTCAGTGCAGGCTTGGCGAAGGACCTCCGCCACTGTCATCCTGAACGCAGTGAAGGATCTCCAAGCCTGAGATTCTTCGCGTTGCTCAGAATGACGGTCACTGTTCTCAGTTGATGCTCAGCTGCGCCACATTGCTCACCGGCACTTTCCTGGCCAGCTTGAGCGTCAGCACGCCGTGCTCCAGCTTCGCGTCGCTCGCCGCCACGTCGATGTCCTGCGGCAGCTCGTAGGCGGCCTTGAACTGGCGCTTGGCCTGCTCCTTGCTCTCGATGCGGACCACGCTGCCTTCGATGCCGATCGTCAGGTCCTCCTTGGCGATGCCGGGCAGGTCCAGCGTGACGGTCCAGGCCTTTTCGTCCTGTTCCACATTCAGGCCGCGCTGCGTGCCGGCGAACAGGGCATCGTTGACGAAGCGCTCGAAGCTGCGGTCCAGCGAGCGGAAGGCCGGTGCGAGGGCGCGGGTGCGAACGACGGGTGCGAAAAACATGGTCAACTCCTTGTCAGTCAAAGCGGGACGATGGACGGGTTTTTTTCCCTGTCGTCCCTTACACTGCGCGGCTTTCAACCGTGATCGCCGCATGCATCGAATCTGAGAACCCTGCGGCGTTTTTCAAGGGAAGTTCGTGATGAAAAATCTGCGTCGCTGGGTCTTGAAATCGCTGGCAGCGGCTTCACTTGGCCCCGCCAGCCTGTGGGCGCAAACCCAGCCGGCACCGATCAAGATCGCCATGATCGAGGGCTTGAGCGGGGCCTTTGCCAACACCGGTGAAGCCGTGTTCCGCAACCTGGTCTGGGCCATCGAGCGCGTGAATGCGCGCGGCGGCGTCAGGCTGTCCGGCGGCAACCGGCCGCTGGCACTGGAGCGCTACGACAGCAAGGGCCAGAACGAGGAAGCGCTGTCGGCCCTGCGCGCTGCGATCGACGACGGCGCGCAGTACGTGATGCAGGGCAATTCCTCGGCCACCGCGGCCGCGCTGATCGACGCGATCAACAAGCACAACGAACGCGAGCCGGCCCGGCGCGTGCTCTTTCTGAACTACTCGGCGGTCGATCCGATCCTGACCAACGAGAAATGCAGCTTCTGGCACTTCCGTTTCGATGCCCATGCCGACATGCGCATGGCCGCGCTCATGGAGGTGCTCAAGGACGACAAGACGCTGCGGTCGATCTACCTGATCGGGCAGGACTACAGCTTCGGCCAGGCCGTGCTGCGCGAGGCCAGGCGCCAGCTCGGGGTCCAGCGCCCCGACGTGCAGGTGGTTGCCGACGAACTGCACCCGCTGGGCCGCGTCAAGGACTTCATGCCGTACGCGGCCAAGATCAAGGCCAGCGGCGCGCAGGCCGTGATCACGGGCAACTGGGGCAACGATCTGACGCTGCTCGTGAAGGCCGCGAGGGAGGTGGGCTTCGAGGGCAGGTTCTACACCTTCTACGGCAACGCGCTGGGCGCGCCGGCGGCCATCGGCGACGCGGGCATTGGCAAGGTGATCGCCGTGGCGGACTGGCTGCCCAATGTTCCCCATGCCCATAGCGAGGCCTTCTACCAGTCGTTCAGGGCCCGCTACCCCAAGCCGGCGGATGACTATGTGCACATGCGCATGCAGCTCATGGTGGAGTCGCTGGTCCAGGCCGTCGAGAAGGCGGGTGCTTCAAATTTGATAGCAGTTGCGGCCCAGCTGGAGAGGGCCAGTGTCAGTTTGGCGGCGCAAGCGGGCACGATGCGCGCGTCGGACCACCAGTTCCAGCAGCCGCTGGTGGTGGGCGTGATGGACCGCCAGGGCGCGCCCGGCGTGAAGTTCGACGTCGAAGGTTCGGGCTACGGCTTTCGCGTCATCAAGCAGATCGGCGCAGCGCAGGCCGAGCAGCCCACGACTTGCCGCATGGTGCGCCCGTCTTGATGCCGCGGCCGGCCAGGCGCGGACTACCGGGCGTAGCCTTCGCAGGCGCCGGCGTTGGGCCGGCCCTGGCATTCGCGCACCAGCCGGCGCTCGCGCTCCAGCGTGCTTTCTTCGGAGCCACGGTAGAACTTGGTCGCGCCTGCCTTGGGCGCCTTGGCCTCGGCCTTGGCTGCCGCCTTGGTCTTGCGCGGCTCGGCCGTGGTGGCGTGGGCTGCGGCGGTTGAGAGCAGGGCGCCGGCGCACAACAGGGCGAGGGCGGGCTTCAGCAGGGGACGGGCAGTGATGCGCATGGGCCTTTTCTTTCTTTGTGGTTGGGCTATGGCTGCAAAATAATAGCCCAGCCATATTCGTCCCCGGCACATCACCATCATGCGTCCCATCATCCAGAACCTCGAAGCATCGAAAATCCGTGAAGTCGCCAATGCCGGCATGGGCCGCAGCGACGTGCTGGCCTTCTGGTTCGGCGAGAGCGACGAGGTCACGCCCGACTTCATCCGTCAGGCTGCGATCGACTCGCTGCAGGCCGGCGAGACCTTTTATCCTATTTTCCTCAGTTACCCAGTCCCGCAGGCGCTCAGCCCGGGGTTTGGTTTGGGTGCGTAAGCCAATATTCGCTCGACGATGTAGCGCACCAAGGCGAACCAGCGTTGGGATTTGTCCA
>Ga0187892_10001243_pt1 | contig 59590 bp, 53 predicted proteins | sample MA1701073metaG_FD_139345 | JGI IMG/M metagenome (GOLD analysis project Ga0187892, IMG submission 139345) | Bio-ooze microbial communities from a basaltic lava cave in the Kipuka Kanohina Cave System on the Island of Hawaii, USA - MA170107-3 metaG ...
CCGGGAAGGCTGCGCAGCCAGGTCAACTGGCGCTTGGCCAGTTGGCGCGTTGCGGCGACGCCGGCGTCACGCATCTCCTTGTCATCGCATTTTCCTTCGAGAAAGTTCCAGACCTGCCGGTAACCGACGCAGCGCATGCTCGGCAGGTCCGTCGACAACTGGAATTTCTTCCTGAGAAGCTTCAATTCGTCCACCAGGCCTGCGTTGAGCATTTGGTCGAATCGCTGGGCGACGCGACGGTGCAGGTCGGCACGGTCCTGCGGCACGACCGCGAAGGCACGCAGCGCGAAAGGCAGAGCCGCGCCGCGCGCGGTCTGCAACGCGGAGAGCGGCCGCGCGGTGAGACGCCAGACCTCGAGTGCGCGCTGGATGCGCTGCGCGTCGCCTGGCGCGATGCGCGAGGCGCTCTTCGGATCGGCGCGCGCGAGCTCGGCATGCAGCGCCGGCCAGCCGCGGCGCGCCGCCTCGGCGTGGATCGCGGCGCGCGTATCCGCTTCGGCGGGCGGCAGCGCGTCGAGGCCCGCGGCGAGCGCGCGGTAGTAGAGCATCGTCCCGCCCACGAGCAGCGGGACGCGGCCGCGCCCCAGGATGTCTTCGACCGCGCGAATCGCATCCTGGCGAAAGCGCGCCGCCGAATAGCGCTGGTCGGGGTCGAGCAGGTCGATCAGGTGGTGCCGGACCCGCGCACGGTCGGAGCGGGTCGGCTTCGCGGTGCCGATGTCCATGCCGCGGTACACCTGCGCCGAATCCATGCTCACGATCTCGAGCGGCAGCTTCGCGGCGAGCGCCAGGGCGAGCGCCGATTTACCGCTCGCCGTAGGGCCGAGCAGCGCGAACGCCGTTCTACCGTCCACGCAGGAAGAGCTTGTCGAGATCGGCCAGAGTGAGCTGGTACCAGGTCGGACGGCCGTGGTTGCAGCTTCCGGCGCGCTCGGTCTCCTCCATCTGGCGCAGCAGCGCGTTCATCTCTGCGACCGACAGCACGCGGTTCGCGCGCACCGCTGCGTGGCAGGCCATCCCGGCGAGCAGCTGGTCGCGGCGCGCCGCCAGCGCCTGTGCCGCGCCGTGCGCGCGCAGCTCGGCGAGCACGCCGCGCGCGAGCGCGGCGACGTCCCCGTCCGCGAGCGGCGCCGGCGCCGCGCGCAGCGCGAGCTCGTTCGGCCCCGCCGGGGCCAGCTCGAGCCCGAGCTGCTCGAGCGCCTCGCGGTTCTCCTCCGCCGTCGCCAGGTCGAGCGCCTCGGCGCGGAACACGGCCGGCACCAGCAGCCGCTGGCGCGGCACGCCGCCCGCGTCGAGCTTCGCTCGCAGGCCCTCGTAGACGATGCGCTCGTGCGCCGCATGCATGTCGACCAGCACCAGCCCGGCGTCGTTCTGCGCCAGGACGTAGATGCCGTGCAGCTGCGCGAGCGCGAAGCCGAGCGGCGGCGCTTGCGCCGACTCCGGCAAGGGCGCCGGCGCCGCGGCCGCTGCGGCAAAGGCATGGTAGGCCGCGACCGGCTGCGCGACGCCGAGCGAGGGCTGGAAGGGCGCGCCGGACCCGGCCGGCGCGACCGCGGCGTAGGCCACCGGCGCCTGCGCCGCGGTCGGCGAGAGCGCGCGCTTGAGCGCGTGCAGCACGAACTGGTGCACGCTGCCCGCCTCGCGGAAGCGCACCTCGGTCTTCGCCGGATGCGCGTTCACATCCACGCCGCGGGGATCGAGTTCGAGGAACAGCACGTACGCCGGCTGCCGCTCGCCGTGCAGCAGGTCGCGGTAGGCCTCGCGCACCGCGTGCGCGAGCATCCGGTCGCGCACGAAGCGGCCATTGACGAACAGGTACTGCGCCTCGGCGCGCGCGCCCGCCGCCTGCGGATTGCCCGCGATGCCGTGCAGGCGCAGCGGCCCGGATTGCGCCGCGAGCGCGAGGCCGGCGTCGAGGAAGGCGCTGCCGAGCAGCGCCGCGGCGCGCTCGCGCGGTGCCTGCGGGCCGACGGCGGCGGCGACGCGCGCGTTGTGCCGCAGCTGCAAGGCGACGTCGGGCCGTGCCAGCGCGATGCGGCGGAACGCCTCCTCGCAGTGGCCGAACTCGGTCGCGGCGCTGCGCAGGAACTTCCTACGCGCCGGGGTGTTGAAATACAGGTCCGCCACGCTCACCGTGGTGCCGGCGGCGCGCGCGGCGGGCTCGACCTCGCCGACGCGCCCGCCCTCGGCGCGGATCGCCCAGGCGTGCGGCGCCCGCCGGGTGCGCGAGGCGATCGCCAGGCGCGCCACCGCGGCGATCGAGGCGAGCGCCTCGCCGCGAAAGCCGAGCGTCGCCACCGCCTCGAGGTCCTCGAGCGAGCCGATCTTGCTCGTGGCGTGGCGCGCCAGGGCGAGCGGCAGGTCCTCTTTCGACAGCCCCACGCCGTCGTCCTCCACCTGCACGCGCCGCACGCCGCCCTCGTCGAGCGCGACGCGGATCTCGCGCGCGCCGGCGTCGAGCGCGTTCTCCAGCAGCTCCTTCAGCGCCGAGGCCGGCCGCTCGACCACCTCGCCCGCCGCGATCTGGCTGACGAGCAGCTCGGGCAGGACGCGGATCGCGCTCACTCGGCGAGGTCCGCCTGCGTCGCGTTCGTGATCCGCACCAGCTCCTCGTAGCTGAGGCGGAAAACCGTGTGCGGATGGCCGGCCGCGGCCCAGATCTCGGCGTGCGCGGCGAGGCTGCGCTCGACGAACGCGCGCAGCGGCGCGGCGTGGCCGACCGGCGGCACGCCGCCGATGGCGAAGCCGGTGGCGCGGCGCACGAACTCCGCGTCCGCCTTGCCGACCGGCGCGCCGATGAGCGCCGCGAGCCGCCGCGTGTCGACGCGCCGCGCGCCCGAGGACATGACCAGCAGGGCCTCGTCCGCGGCCTCGCCGCGGAACACGAGCGAATTGGCGATCTGTCCGGCCGCGCAACCGAGGAACTCCGCGGCGGCGCGCGCGGTGCGCGCCGCGCCCGGAAGCTCGACGATCGCGCTCGAGATGCCGCTGCGCGCGAGCGCCTGGCGCACGCGCTCGATGCTCGGCGAGGAAAGCACCGCGGACATCGCGGCGATTATAGCCGCCGAGCCGATACAATCCGCGCATGGAGCTGCTGGCGTGGCTGTGGGATCTCGCGGTGCATCTGGACCGCCACCTTGCCGCCTTCGTCGCGCAGCACGGCGCCTGGGTCTACGTGCTGCTGTTCGTCATCGTGTTCTGCGAGACCGGGCTCGTGGTCACGCCCTTCCTGCCCGGAGATTCGCTGCTCTTCGTCACCGGCGCGCTCGCCGCGGCGGGCGGCATGGACATCGGTGCGGTGATGGCGCTGCTCATCGCTGCGGCGCTCTGCGGCGACAACGTCAACTACTGGATCGGGCGCTGGGCCGGGCCGCGCGTGTTCCACTACGAGAATTCGCGCTGGTTCAACCCGAAGCACCTTGCGCGCGCGCACGCCTTCTACGAGCGCCACGGCGGCAAGACCATCGTCCTCGCGCGCTTCGTGCCCATCGTTCGCACCTACGTGCCCTTCGTGGCGGGCATCGGCGCGATGCCGTACCTGCGCTACCTGGCGTTCTGCATCCTGGGCGCGCTCGCCTGGGTGCTGTCGCTGTGCCTCGCCGGCTACTGGTTCGGCAACGTCCCGGCGGTAAAGGAGAACCTGACGCTGGTGATCGCCGCGATCGTGCTGCTTTCGGTGTCGCCGGGGATCCTTGCCTGGCTGCGCGCGCGGCGCGCCAGGGCTTCGCTCAGCGGTTGAGCGCAAGCGGCGCCTGCGGGCGCGGCGGGTGCTTGGCGAGATAGCGCTTGATGCCGCCGAGGATCGCGCGCGCCAGGCGCTCCTGGTAGTCCTCGTCGTTGAGACGCTTTTCTTCCTCCGGATTCGAGATGAACGCGGTCTCGACCAGGATCGAGGGCACGTCGGGCGCCCTGAGCACGGCGAAGCTCGCCTGCTCGACCTGGGCCTTGTGCAGCGTGTTCACCTGGCCGAGCTCGCCGAGCACCGAGGCGCCGAGCTTGAGGCTGTGGTCGATGGTCGCCGTCTGCGACAGGTCGAGCAGCGTCTGCGCGAGGTAGCGGTCCTTGACGTCGAGGTTGACGCCGCCGATCAAGTCGGCGTCGTTCTCACGCTTCGCCAGCCAGCGCGCCGCTTCCGAGGTGGCGCGGCGCTCCGAGAGCGCGAACACGCTCGAGCCGCGCGCGTGCGGCCGGACGAAGGCGTCGGCGTGGATCGAGACGAACAGGTCGGCCTTCACGCGCCGCGCCTTCTCGACCCGCAGGTGCAGCGGCAGGTAGTAGTCGGCATCGCGCGTCAGCAGCGCGCGCATCTCGGGCTCGGTGTCCACCAGCGCCTTCAGGCGCCGCGCGATCGTCAGCGTGATGTCCTTCTCGCGCGAGCCGAGCCGCCCGACCGCGCCCGGATCCTCGCCGCCGTGCCCGGGGTCGATCACGATGGTGGCGAGCCGCGCCATCTTCGGGCCCGCCCCGGGCTCTTCGCGCGTGCCCGCAGCCGGCGCCTCGTCGCTCGCGGCCGGCCGCTTGCCGTGCGACTCGATCAGCGCCGCGAGCGGGTCCGGCGGCACCACGGGGTAGAGGTCGAGCACCAGCCGGTGGCCGTAGTCGGCGATCGGCTTGAGGGTGAACACCTGCGGCTTGACCTCCGTCTTGAGGTCGAGCACCACGCGCACGACGCCCGGGCGGTTGCGGCCGACGCGCAGCTTCTCGATGTAAGGATCGCCCGCGGTCACCTTGCCGTGCAGGTCGGCGAGCGCCGGATCGAGCTCCGTGCCCTCGAGGTCGACCACCAGCCGCTCCGGGTCCTTGACCGAGAAGACGTTGAACTTGAGCGCGGACCGCGATTCGAGGGTGACGCGCGTGTAGTCCTTGGCCGGCCAGATCCGCGTCGAGACGACCTGCGCCTGCGCGCAGGCCGCGCTCAGGACGAGCGCAAGCGCTGCAGCGCCGCGCCAAGCCAGGCTTCGCCCTGCGGCGTGCGCGCCGCAGGCGAGGCCTCCCGGCCCTCGCCCCGATAGGCGAGGCGGATTTCCAGGTCCGGGCGCGCCATCAGGCCGCCGGCGCGCTCGGGCCATTCGACCACGCACAGCGAGTCCGGACCGAAGTATTCCTGGAATCCCGAACTCAGCCATTCCGCTCGATCTTTGAATCGATAGAAATCAAAGTGATACAAGTTTAATCTCGAAACATCATAAAGTTCAACCAGGGTATAGGTCGGGCTTTTGACGCGCTCGCGCCAGCCCAGGCCCCGCAGCAGCCCCCGCACCAGCGTCGTCTTTCCAGAGCCGAGCTCCCCCGAGAGGTGCAGCACGCGCCCGTTCGCCGCACCCGCGGCGAGCGCTTCGCCGAGCCGGAGCGTCGCCGCGGCGTCGGGCAAACTAAGATGCTCTGCCATGGATTACGCGGGGCTCGCGGCGCGCATCAAGCACTGGGGGACCGACCTCGGGTTCCAGGCGGTCGGCATCGCGGACGCCGATCTCGCCGCCGCCGAGCCGCGGCTCAGCGAGTGGCTCGGCATGGGGTGGCACGGCGAGATGGATTATATGGCCCGTCACGGCGCGCTTCGCGCGCGGCCGGCGGAGCTCGTGCCCGGGACGCTGCGGGTGATCTCCTGCCGCATGGACTACAGCGCGTCGCTCGCCGACGAGTGGCCGGCGCTCGGCGATCGGCGCCGCGCCTACGTGGCGCGCTACGCGCGCGGGCGCGACTACCACAAGGTGCTGCGCGCCCGCCTGCAGCAGCTCTGCGACCGCATCGTCGCCGAGGCCGGGCCTTTTCCGCACCGCGTGTTCTCCGATTCCGCGCCGGTGATGGAGGTCGAGCTCGCCGCGCGCGCCGGCATCGGCTGGCGCGGCAAGCACACGCTGCTGCTGTCGCGCGAGGCCGGCTCCTGGTTCTTTCTCGGCGAGATCTACGCCGGGCTGCCGCTGCCGGCGGACGCGCCCGCCGCGGACCACTGCGGCACCTGCACGCAATGCATCGAGGTCTGCCCGACGCGGGCGATCCGCGGGCCGTACCGGCTCGACGCGCGCCGCTGCATCTCGTACCTGACGATCGAGCACAAGAGCGCGATCCCCGAGGAGCTGCGGCCGCTCATCGGCAACCGGGTCTACGGCTGCGACGATTGCCAGCTCGTCTGCCCCTGGAACCGCTTTGCCCGCGCGAGCCCCGAGCCCGACTTCAGGGTGCGCAACGGGCTCGACGCGGCGAGCCTCGTCGAGCTCTTCGGCTGGAGCGAGCAGGAGTTCGGCGAGCGCATGGCCGGCTCACCCATCCGCCGCATCGGCTACGAGCGCTGGCTGCGCAACCTGGCGGTCGGCCTGGGCAACGCGCCCGGCACCCCCGAGGTGGTCGCAGCGCTGCGCGAGCGCGCCGCGCATCCGTCAGTCCTCGTGCGCGAGCACGTGCGCTGGGCACTCGAGCGTCATGGCGTGGCGGCCTGACCGGCTGCTGGCGGGGTTCGAGGCGCTCGAGCTGGCGTTCGGCGAAGACTACGACGGCAGCGTCGTCGCGACGCTCGTGCGCCTGCCCGCGGCAAACGCGCCGCGCGGCGCGGTGCTCTACGTGCACGGCTTCATCGACTATTTCTTCCAGCGCCACATGGCCGAGCGCTTCGCCGCCGAGGGCTACGCGTTCTACGCGCTCGACCTGCGCAAGCACGGCCGCTCGCTGCAGCCGCGCCAGCACCCCTGCTTCTGCCGGGACGTCTCCGAGTACGACGCCGATCTGACCCGCGCAATCGACGAGATCGGGGCTCCGGTGCTGCTCGCCGGACACTCGACCGGGGGACTGGTCTGCGCGCTCTACGCGGGCCGGGGCGAGCGCCGCGAGCGGGTGAGGGCGCTCTGGCTCAACAGCCCCTTCTTCGAGTTCAACGCCGCGCCCGCGCGGCGCCTGCAGCTCAGGATCGCGGCCGCGCTCGGCCGCGCGTTCCCCTTTCTCAGCGATCCGAGGGCGGTCCCGCCCGCGTACGCGAAGAGCCTGCACCGGAACTGGGACGGCGAGTGGGACTTCGACCTGAGCCTCAAGCCGCTCGCCGGGTTTCCCGTCTACTACGGCTGGGTCGGCGCCATCCGCCGCGCCCACGCGAGGATCCACGCCGGGCTCGCGCTCGATTGCCCGGTGCTCACGATGCATTCCGACGAGGCCGACATCATCCTCGACTGGCGCCACATCGCGCGCTGGTCGCGCACCCTGGGACGCGAGGTCAAGGTGCTCGCTTTTCCCGGCGCGCTGCACGACCTGGTGCTCTCGCGCGCCGCGATCCGCGAGGCGGTGTTCAGCCAGCTTTTCGCCTGGGCGGCAAGAGCCGCAGCGTGACCAGCGTCGCCGCGGCCCAGGCGACGTACAGCGTCGTGAATACCCACTCGGGGACGTTGTAGTAGAGCAGCCGGTAGACCCAGCGCCCGACGAACGATTCGGGGCGCATGCCGCCGCGCAGCACGTCTTCCCAGACGGTGAGCGGGCAGGTGTAGCCGAGGAGCGCTTCCAGGGCAACGAACGCGATCGCCGCGAGGTGCAGGTAGCGGAACCAGGCGGTTCGCACCCAGGCCCAGCCTGCGAGCGCGCCGATCCAGACGAGGATCAGCCCGCCGACGATGAACGCGGCGATGAGGAAGTGAAAGACGAGCAGCGCATCCGCGGCGAGCCCGGACATACGCCCATTGTCTCTCCGGGGTCGCGCGCCGGCGTCAGCCAGTCTCCCTGGGGCGGCGCGGATCGGCGATCCATTCGCTCCAGGAGCCGGGGTAGACGCGCGAGCCCGGAAGCCCGGCGACCTCCATGGCGAGCGCGTTGTGGCAAGCGGCGACCCCCGAGCCGCAGTAGTGCACCACCTCCGAGGGGGCGCGCCCGTGCAGAAGCGTGCCGAACTCCGCGCGCAACGCGGCGGGCTCCTTGAACCCGCCGTCCGCGGCGAGGTTCTCGTTGCAAAACCGGTTGCGCGCGCCGGGAATGCGGCCGGCGACGGGATCGATCGGCTCCGTCTCGCCGCGAAAGCGCGCCGGCGCGCGCGCGTCCACGAGCACGAGCTGCGCGCGCTCGCGCGCGACGCGGGTTGCGTCGAGCGCGAGCTCCGGGCGCGTCGCGGGTCGGTACGTCGTGGCGGCAAACCTCTGCACGTCCTTGGTCACCGGATGGCGCTCGGCAATCCAGCGCGCATAGCCGCCGTCGAGCACCGCAGCCGACGGATGCCCGATCCATCTCAGCAGCCACCACAGCCGCGCGGCCATGGTCCCCCCGCCCGCGTCGTAGCAGACCACCTGGTCCGAGGCACGCAGCCCCTGCTTCCCGAGCCAGGCCGCGAAGCGCTCCGGCTCCGGCAGCGGGTGCCGGCCGTTCGATCCGCTCCTCGGCGCGGAGAGGTCGCGGTCGAGATGGGCGAAGACCGCGCCCGCGATGTGCCCGTTCGCGTACCCCTCGGCGCCGAGTGCGGTCTTGACCAGATCGTGGCGGCAATCGAACGTTCGCCACCCCGGATCGGCCAGATGCGAGGCGAGCTCCGCGGCGGAGACGAGCGTCTCGGGCATGCCGCCCCATTCTAGCGCCGCCCACACGGCGCGCCGGCCCTGCTAGCGGCCGCGCGCGCCGCCGCCCTGCAGACGATGCACCATCGGCCGTCGAGCCGCTCGCGGGGCTGCGCGCGTACGTGCTCGCCACGTTCGCGCCCGATGGTGCGCTGCGTGCCGAGCGCATCGTGGTTCCCGCGACCGGGCAGGTGCCGCCGGCGCCGCGGCGCGAGACCCTTGAAGGCGGCGGCATCGAGCTGCCGGGGCGGGCCCGCATCCCGGAGCGTCCGCAGCCGCGCGAGATGCAGCGGCCGGCGCGCTAGGGGTCGCCGCGCGAGCCGCTCTACCGCCGCGGAAAACCGCGCGCGGATCCTTTGACCCGCTTGCGACTCTCGGCTAAGGTGGCTACTCGCTATGAGCAAATCCCCGCGGCAGGGTCCCCGGGCGCAGGCGAAGCCCGGCGCCGAGTTGAGCTTCGAGCGCGCGCTCGCCGAGCTCGAGCGCATCGTCGACCAGATGGAGGGCGGCAGCCTTTCTCTCGAGCAGGCGCTGGCAGCGCACAAGCGCGGCCTCGAGCTGGCGCGGATCTGCCGCGAGCGCCTCGACCAGGCCCAGCAGCAGGTCGAGGTGCTCGAAGGCGAAGTGCTCAAGCCGCTCGCGGCCGCGGCCGACCCCGGTGCGAGTGATTGAAACGGGCGCGCCGGCGGCGCTGGACGCTGCCGACTTCCAGGCCTGGATGGGAGCGGTCCAGGCGCGCATGGAGGCGGCGCTCGCGCGCCTCCTGCCCAACCCGCAGCATGCGCCGCCGCGCCTGCACGAGGCGATGCGCTACGCCACGCTCGAGGGCGGCAAGCGCGTGCGGCCGATGCTCACGTTCGCCGCGGGCGAGCTCGTCGCCGCCGCGGCGCGGCGGCTGGAGATCGCGGCCGCCGCGGTCGAGCTGATCCACGCCTACTCGCTGGTGCACGACGATCTGCCGTGCATGGACGACGACGTGCTGCGCCGGGGCAAACCGACCGTGCACGTGGAATTCGACGAGGCGACGGCGCTGCTCGTCGGCGACGCGCTGCAGGCGCTCGCCTTCCAGCTGCTCGCCGAGCACCGGCTCGCCGGGGACCCGGCCGAGCAGCTGGAGATGGTCCGCGCGCTCGGCATCGCCGCCGGCTCGCGCGGCATGGCGGGCGGCCAGATGATCGATCTCGAGTCGACCGGCAGGCAGCTTTCGCCCCCCGAGCTCGAGTTCATGCATATCCGCAAGACCGGGGCGCTGATCCGCGCCGCAGTGGTCCTGGGCTGCGGCTGCGGCACGCCGCTTGCCGCCGAGGACCGCGCGGCCGCGGACCATTACGCCAAGTGCATCGGGCTCGCGTTCCAGGTGGTGGACGACGTGCTCGACGCCGAGGCGAGCACCGCGACCCTGGGCAAGACCGCGGGCAAGGACTCGAAGCAGGGCAAGCCGACCTACGTCGCGGCGCTGGGAGTCGCGCGTGCGCGCGCGTTCGCGCAGGAGCTGCGCGGCGAGGCGCACGAGGCGCTGGCGCGCTTCGGCGCGCGCGCGGCGCGCCTGCGCCAGCTCGCGGACTTCATCGTGCTGCGGAAGTTCTGATGGCGAGCGTGCTCGGCGACGGGCTCCCGGAAGCGGCGCCGCGCGGCGAGCGGGACGCCGCGGCGCGCGACTACAATCCGGCCATGTACGAGGTGCTCAAGACGGTCAACGATCCGTCCGAGCTGCGCAAGCTCGAGCGCCGGCAGCTCGTCCAGCTCGCCGACGAGCTGCGCACGTTCGTGCTCGACTCGGTGTCCAAGACCGGCGGGCACCTCTCGTCCAACCTCGGCACGATCGAGCTCACTATCGCGCTGCACTACGTCTACGATACGCCCGAGGACCGGATCGTCTGGGACGTCGGCCACCAGACCTACCCGCACAAGATCCTCACCGGGCGCCGCGAGCAGATGGCGCGCCTGCGCATGATCGACGGCATCTCGGGCTTCCCGCGCCGCAGCGAATCGAAATACGACACTTTCGGCACCGCGCACTCCTCGACCTCGATCTCGGCCGCGCTCGGCATGGCGGTGGCGGCGCGGCGCAAGGGCGACAAGCGCCGCGTCGTCGCGGTGATCGGCGACGGCGCGATGTCCGCGGGCATGGCGTTCGAGGCGCTCAACAACGCGGGCGCCATGGACGTGGACCTGCTGGTCATCCTCAACGACAACGAGATGTCGATCTCGCCGCCGGTGGGCGCGCTCACCAACTACCTGGCGCGGCTGCTGTCGGGGCGCATGTACGACACCGCCAAGCGCGCCAGCGAGCACCTGCTCAAGCGCGTGCCGGGCATGCTCGAGCTCGCGCGCCGCGCCGAGGAGCACGTCAAGGGCATGGTGACCCCGGGAACGCTGTTCGAGGAGTTTGGCTTCAACTACATCGGTCCGATCGACGGCCACGACCTCGACACGCTCATCGCGACGCTGTCCAACATCAGGAAGCTCCGCGGCCCGCAGTTCCTGCACATCGTCACGCGCAAGGGCCAGGGCTACAAGCTCGCCGAGGACGACCCGATCGCCTACCACGGGCCGGGCAAGTTCGACCCGGCGGAGGGCCTCAAGAAGGCCGCCCCCGGCAAGCCCACCTACAGCCAGGTGTTCGGCGACTGGCTCTGCGACATGGCGCGGCTCGACGAGCGGCTGGTCGCGATCACCCCGGCGATGCGCGAGGGCTCGGGCATGGTGCGCTATTCGGAGGAGTTTCCGGAGCGTTACTTCGACGTCGCGATCGCCGAGCAGCATTCGGTAACCTTCGCCGCGGGCCTCGCCTGCGAGGGCCTGAAACCGGTGGTGGCGATCTACTCGACGTTCCTGCAGCGCGGCTACGACCAGCTGATCCACGACGTCGCCGTGCAGAACCTGCCCGTGCTGTTCGCGCTCGACCGCGGCGGCTTGGTCGGCGGCGACGGCCAGACGCACAACGGCGCGTTCGATTTCGCCTACCTGCGGACCGTGCCGAACCTCACGGTCATGGCGCCCGCGGACGAGAACGAGTGCCGCCAGATGCTCTACACCGGGTTCCAGCTGAACGGTCCAGCGGCGGTGCGCTACCCGCGCGGCAGCGGGCCCGGCGTCGAGCCGCAGAAGGAGATGCGCGCGCTGCCCGTCGGCCGCGGCGAGATCCGGCGCGAAGGCAGCCGGATCGCGTTTCTCGCGTTCGGCAGCATGTTGAAACCCACGCTCGAAGCCGCCGCGCAGCTCGGCGCGACAGTGGCGAACATGCGCTTCGTCAAGCCGCTCGACACGGAGCTCGTCGAGCGGCTTACGCGCACGCACGAGCTGCTCGTCACAGTCGAGGAGCACCAGATCATGGGCGGGGCCGGCGGCGCGGTGTGCGAAGCCCTTGCCGCGATGGGGTCTTCGCGCCGCGTGCTGCTGCTCGGGCTGCCGGACCGCTTCATCGAGCACGGGGATCCGGCGAAGCTGCTGACGTCTGTCGGCCTGGACAGCGCCGGAATCCACAGCGCAGTGCGAAACGTAATACCCGAGCAAAAAACTCGGAAGTTATAATCGAACGCATGAAAGCCAAGGACCTGCACAATATCCCGGACGTCCAGAGGACGCCCGACTCGCGCAAGCTCGCGATCGACAAGGTCGGCATCAAAGCGATCCGCCATCCGATGCGCATCCAGGAGCGCGGCGGCGGGCTGCAGCACACCATCGCCACCTTCAACATGTACGTCGGCCTGCCGCACCACTTCAAGGGCACACACATGTCGCGCTTCGTCGAGATCCTCAGCGCCCACGAGCGCGAGATCACGGTCGAGAGCTTCAAGGTGATGGTGCGCGAGATGGTCGACCGGCTCGAGGCGGAGGAAGGCCACATCGAGATGGCGTTCCCGTACTTCATCGAGAAAGCGGCACCGGTCTCGGGGGTGAGGAGCTTCATGGACTACGAGATCACCTTCATGAGCGACATCCGCGACGGCCGGCAGAGCTTCAGCATGAAGGTGCTGGTGCCGGTGACGAGCCTGTGCCCGTGCTCGAAGCGGATCTCGGAGCGCGGCGCGCACAACCAGCGCTCGCATGTGACCGTCACCTGCCGCACCAACACCTTCGTCTGGATCGAGGAGATCGTGGACCTGGTGGAGAAGCAGGCCTCGAGCGAGCTCTACGGCTTGCTCAAGCGCCCCGACGAGAAGCACGTCACCGAGCGCGCCTACGACAACCCGAAGTTCGTCGAGGACATGGTGCGCGACGTTGCCGCCCTGCTCAATCTCGACGATCGCATCGAGGCCTACGCGGTCGAGTCCGAGAACTTCGAGTCGATCCACAACCACAGCGCTTACGCGCTGATCGAGCGGCACAAGCACGCCGGATAGGCGCGTGCCGCTGCGCGTTTCCGGCGCCTGCCTCCTCGCCGCGCTGCTCCTCGGGATGAGCCAAGCGGATGCGCAGGACGCCGCGGGCCTGTTCGCGGACCTGCGCGCGCGCATGGTCGCCGAGGTCGACGCGATGTACGCCGAGACGCGCGGCGAGACCGGCCTCGCGGCGATGTCGCCGCGCGTGCGCGCCGCGCTCGGCAAGGTCGAGCGCCACCGGCTGGTGCCGCAGGGGCAGCAGCGGCTCGCGTACCGCAATCACCCGCTGCCGATCGGCCACGGCCAGACGATCTCGCAGCCTTACATCGTGGCGCTCTCGACCGACATGATCGCGCCCGAGCCGCACCACGTCGTGCTCGAGATCGGCACCGGCTCGGGCTACCAGGCCGCGGTGCTCGCCGAGGTCGTGCAGCAGGTGTACTCGATCGAGATCGTCGAGCCGCTCGGCGCGGAGGCCGCACGGCGGCTCGCCGCGATGGGCTACGCCAACGTCGAGGTGCGCATCGGCGACGGCTACCGCGGCTGGCCGGAAAAGGCGCCTTTCGACGGCATCGTGGTCACCGCCGCCGCGCCGCGCGTGCCGCAGGCGCTCGTGGACCAGCTCAGGCCGGGCGGGCGCATGGCGATCCCGGTGGGCGAGAGCTGGGAGGTGCAGCAGCTGGTGCTCGTGGCGAAGAGCGCGGATGGCGCGGTCACGCGCCGCAACGTCCTGCCGGTGCGCTTCGTGCCGCTGGTCCCGGGCAAGTAGGGCGGGTCTTCAGACCCGCCGACCCGCCGCTTCAGAAGCGCCGGATCAGAGTCATGGTGCCGGACTCGCGCTTCATCTCGACGCGCTCGAGGAAGCTCATGCCGAGCAGCACCACGCTGAGTCCGTGCTCGATCACGATCGCATCGACGTTCTGCAGCTCGATGCCACCGACGCGCACCGTATCGAGCTTGACGATGTACACGGACGTCGGTCCGGCCGCGGTCTGCGTAATGCCGCGCCGGCCTTTGCGGTAGTCGATCCCGAGGCGGGTTGCGTCGCTCGCCGGCAGCGCCACCGTGGTTGCGCCCGTGTCGACGAGGAAGCGCACCGGGCCGCCGTTGATCTGGCCCTCGGCGAGGAAGTGGCCGCCCGGGCCCGCGGCGAGCACCACCGTCTGGCGGCCGGGATTGGCGGCCGCGGTGCTGTAGGTCTGGCCGCGCTGCAGTACGCGGCGCTTGCCCTCGACTTCGACGATGGCGCGATCCTTCTCCACCGTGATCACCGTCACGGCGCCGACCTTCTGCCCGACCTTGATCGTCCTCGGCTCGCCGCCGTCGATCGCGATCACCGCCGCCTTGTCGCCGAACACGCCCACCAGGGTGATGTCGGTCGCATACGCCGGCGCCAGCGCGAGCGCCAGCAGCAGGCCACTACAATAAGGTCGGATGAAACCGGTCGCCATGAAGCCAGTCGCGATCTTTCGGCACGCCAGAACCGAGGGTCCCGCCTATTTTGCCACCTGGCTCGAGCGGCGGGACATTCCCTGGAAGCTGATCGCGCTCGACGAGGGTGCTGCGGTGCCGAAGGACGCGCGCGCCTTCGCGGGTCTCGCCTTCATGGGCGGGCCGATGAGCGTCCACGACGACCTGCCGTGGATCGAGCCGGCGCTCGCCCTGGTGCGCGACGCCGTGCGCAAGGACGTCCCCACGCTCGGCCACTGCCTCGGGGGGCAGTTGATGGCGCAGGCGCTCGGCGGCGAGGTGACGCGCGTCCGCGTCAAGGAGATCGGCTGGGGCGAGGTGCAGGTCGCGGACAACGGCGTCGCGCGCGCCTGGTTCGGCGACGTCGTGTCGTTCGAGTCCTTCCACTGGCACGGCGAGACTTTCAGCATCCCGCCCGGCGCCACACGCGTGCTCGGCAACGAGCATTGCGCGAACCAGGCGTTCGCGGTCGGCAAGCACCTCGGCATGCAGTGCCACGTCGAGATGACCGAGGAGCTGGTCGAGGAATGGTGCCGCGCAGGAGCAGGGGAGATCCGGCGCAGCGCGGCGAGCCCGGGCGTGCAGAAGCCGGAGGCGATCCGCCGCGGCCTCGGCGCGCGCATCGCGGCGCTGCACCAGGTCGCGGACCGGATCTACGAACGCTGGAGCAAAGGCCTCAGCCGCTCGTAGGGCGGCAGCTCGCCGCCGCCGCGGCGGATGCACGGCATCCGCCCTACCGCGAGTTCAGGCGCAGCAGCTCGTCCACCCAGCGCTGCGTCACGAGGCGCAGCCACTCGGGATCGGCATCGTCCTCGAAGTCGGTGTAGGCGGCGAGCTGCAGCGCCTTGCCGCGCAGCAGCAGCAGCGTAGTCGTGGCGAGCAGGTATTTCGGCTTCTCGCCCCAGAGGCCGGCTGCCGGGACGCGCATGCCCTGCAGGACCGAGACCACCTGCGGATCGCGGCGCAGCTCGGCAAGCAGGCTCGCCTTGCCTTGCGGCTGGCGCTCGAGGAGGCCGAGGTACCCGGTCGAGCCAGGCGGCGGCCCGAGCGCGCGCAACGACTCGTTGACGTATGCCGAGAACTCGGCCTGGCTGACGCGCGCGCGCTCGAGCTCGCGCGGCGTCACCGCGATCAGGTAGCGGCGCAGCTCGAGGCGTTCGCCCGCCATGAAGCGGCGCAGGTCGGCGTCGGTGAGGGCGAACAGCAGGATGCGGTTCGACGCCGAGGTGAGCGACTCGGCGAACTCCCGCATGCGCGGCGAGCCGAGGAAAGACGTGTCGGCGAAGCCGGGCGGGGCATCGAGCACGACCCGCTCGGGCCCGATCTGCACCGTGAATGGCGCCGCGCCCGCCGCTGCGGCCGCAGCGAGCAGCGGCGCGGCGAGGAGCGCGCGCAGGCTCAGCGCGCCCCCCTGGCGCGGCGCGCCGGCCGCGAGCGCAGGCGCGCCGCGATGCGCATGCGCAAGGCGTTCAGCCGGATGAAGCCGGCGGCGTCGGCCTGGTCGTACGCGCCGCGATCGTCCTCGAAGGTCGCGATCGCCGGGTCGAACAGCGAGTCCGACTTCGAGGCGCGCCCGGTCACGAGCACCGTGCCCTTGTGGAGCTTTACCCGCACCGTGCCGTTGACGTTTTTCTGCGACTCGTCGATCAGCGTCTGCAGCAGGCGCCGCTCGGGGCTGAACCAGTAGCCGTTGTAGACCAGGCGGGCATAGCGCGGCATCAGGTCGTCTTTCAGGGCGAGCACCTCGCGGTCGAGCGTCAACGACTCCATCGCGCGGTGCGCGCGCAGCAGGATCGTGCCGCCCGGGGTCTCGTAGCAGCCGCGCGACTTCATGCCGACATAGCGGTTCTCGACCAGGTCGAGCCGCCCGACGCCGTGGCTGCCGCCGAGGCGGTTCAGCTCCGCGAGCGCGCCGGCCGGGCTCATGCGGCGCCCGTTGACCGCGACCACGTCGCCGGCGCGGTAGTCGAGCTCGACGTAGCCGGGGCGGGCCGGCGCGCGCGCCACCGGCACCGTCCGGCGCCACATCGATTCCTCGGGCTCGTAGGCCGGGTCCTCGAGCACGCCGCCCTCGTACGAGACGTGCAGCAGGTTCGCGTCCATGGAGTACGGGGCGCCGCCCTTCCTGCCGGCGCCCTCGACCGGGATGCCGTGGCGGCGCGCGTAGCGCAGCAGCCTTGCGCGCGACAGCAGGTCCCACTCGCGCCACGGCGCGATGATCCGCACCTCCGGCATGAGGGCGTACGCGCCCAGCTCGAAGCGCACCTGGTCGTTGCCCTTGCCGGTCGCGCCATGTGCGATGGCGTCGGCGCCGACCTGGCGCGCGATCCTCACCAAGTGCCGAGCGATCAGCGGTCGCGCGATCGAGGTGCCGAGCAGGTACTCCCCCTCGTAGAGGGCGTTGGCGCGGAACATCGGGAACACGAAGTCGCGCACGAACTCCTCGCGCAGGTCCTCGACGAAGATGTTCGCGGCCTGGATGCCGAGCTTGAGCGCCTTGCGCCGCGCCGGCTCGATCTCCTCGCCCTGCCCGATGTCGGCGGTGAAGGTGACGACTTCGCAGCGGTAGCGGTCCTGCAGCCACTTGAGGATCACCGAGGTGTCGAGGCCCCCGGAGTAGGCGAGCACGACCTTTCTGACCTTGCCTTTCACGCGCTCACTCCTTCACCCGCCCGAGCACCAGGAACTCGAGCAGCGCCTTCTGCGTGTGCAGCCGGTTCTCGGCCTCGTCCCAGACCACGCTCTGAGCGCCGTCGATCACCTCGGCCGCCACTTCCTCGCCGCGGTGCGCGGGCAGGCAGTGCATGAACAGCGCGTCCTTCTTCGCCGCGCGCATCATCTCGCCGTCCACCTGCCAGTCCTGGAAATCCTTGCGCCGCTCGGCGTCCTCGGCCTCGAATCCCATCGAGGTCCAGACGTCGGTGGTGACGAGATCGGCGCCGCGCGCCGCGTCCATCGGGTCGGCGAACTGCTCGCAGTGGCTGCGGCGGGCGCGCTCCCGCTCGACCTCGTAGCCCGGCGGTGTCGAGACGCGCACGCGGAAATCGAACACCTCGGCAGCCTGCAGCCACGAGTTGCAGACGTTGTTCGAGTCCCCGATCCAGGCGACCGCCTTGCCGCGCACGTCGCCGCGCTGCTCGATCCAGGTGTAGACGTCGGCGAGCGTCTGGCAGGGGTGGTACTCGCTGGTGAGCCCGTTGATCACCGGCACGCGCGAGGCTCCGGCGAAGCGCGCCACGACCTCCTGCTCGAAGGTGCGGATCATGACGGCGTCGCACATGCGCGAGACCACCTTGGCCGCGTCCTCGACCGGCTCGCCGCGCCCCAGCTGCGAGTCGCGCGTGTTGATGTAGATCGCCGAGCCGCCGAGCTGGTGCATGCCGGCCTCGAACGAGAGGCGCGTGCGCGTGGACTGCTGCTCGAAGATCATCGCCAGGGTCCGGTCCTCGAGCGGCCAGTAGCGCTGGTAGCGCTTGAAGCGGTCCTTGATCCAGCGCGTGCGCGCGAACAGGTGCTCGTACTCCTCGCGCGAGAAGTCGCGGAACTGCAGAAAATGGCGCACCGCCGCCATGCGCAGAACCCCGGCGCAGGCTAGCGGCCGGCGGCCGCGGCCTTGGGCTGCGCAGAGGAGGCGAGGAAGGCCTTCACCAGCGGCACGAGCCGCTCGAGCACCTCGCGGCCCTCGGCCTCGCTCAGGATGAGCGCCGGCAGGAGGCGAACGACGTTCTCGGCCGTGACGTTGATCACCAGCCCGTCCTCGAGCGCGGCCCGCACCAGCTCGCCGCAGGGGCGGTCGAGCTCGATCCCGATCATCAGCCCGCGTCCGCGCACCTCCACCACCCCCGCGACGCCGCGCAGCGCCGCGGCGAGGCCGTCGCGCACAGCGGCGCCGACCCGCTCGGCGTTGGCGAGCAGACCCTCGTCGCGCACGGTGTCGATCGTGGTGCAGACCGCGGTCATGGCGAGCGGGTTGCCGCCGAAGGTGGAGCCGTGGTTGCCGGGCTTGAGCACGCCGCGCGCGCGCCCGCCGACGACGCAGGCGCCCACCGGGACCCCCGAGCCGAGGCCCTTGGCGAGGGGGACCACGTCCGGCAGGAAACCGGCATGCTGGTAGACGAACCACTTCCCGCTGCGCCCCAGCCCGCACTGCACCTCGTCCGACATGAACAGCCACTCGTTGCGGTCGCAGATCTCCTTCAGCTCCCGGAGGTAGTCGAGCCGCGCGACGTTGATGCCGCCTTCGCCCTGGATCGGCTCGACGAACACGGCGGCGACGCTGCGGTTGTGGCCCGCGACCTGGCGCACCGCCTCGAGGTCGTTGAGCGGCACGCGCACGAAGCCCTGCACCAGCGGCTCGAAGCCGGCCTGCACCTTGCGGCTGCCGGTGGCGGAGAGCGTGGCGAGCGAACGCCCGTGGAACGCCTTCTCCATGACGATGATCGCGGGCTCCGCGATGCCGCGCTCGTGGCCGTACTTGCGCGCCACCTTGATCGCGGCCTCGTTGGCTTCCAGCCCCGAGTTGCAGAAGAAGACCTCGTCCAGCCCGGTGATCTCGGCGAGGCGGTCGGCGGCCTGCTCCTGCAGTGGCACCTGGAACAGGTTCGAGCTGTGGATCAGGCGCGCGATCTGCTCCGAGAGCGCGCGCACCAGCCGCGGGTGGTTGTGCCCGAGGGTGTTCACCGCGATGCCGGCGAGCGCATCGAGATACTTCTTCCCGGCCTCGTCCCACAGCCACACGCCCTGGCCGCGCACGAACGCCACCGGCTGACGGGCGTAGGTGTTCATGACGTGGCTCATGGCGGCACCCCCAGAACGCAAAACGGCGGCCCTCGCCGCCGTCTGCACAACTCTAGCAGAGCGGCCGGGACTTGTCAGCCGATCCCGGGTCGCGCGCTATGATTCCTTATGCCCGATCCGGCCGTCATCGAGTTCGTCATCATGGGCGTCACCTCGGACGGCAAGCCCTTCCGCCCCAGCGACTGGGCCGAGCGGCTGTGCGGGGTGATGGCGGCGTTCGGGGGCGATCACCGCATGCAGTACTCGCCGTTCGTGCACCCGGTGAGCGCGAACGGCGTGCGCTGCGTGGTGGTCGACGTGCGGCTCGAGGAGCTCGAGCCGATGGCCTACCGCTTCCTGCTCAGTTTTGCGCAGGACAACGACCTGAAGACGCGCGACGGGCGCACCCCGGAGCGCAGCCGGCTGGCGCAGCTGCAGCGGACGGGGGATACCGACTAGTGCGGGCGCGCCCGCGGCTAGGGCATCGCCTTGAGGGCGTGCGCCAGGCGGCTCTTGTGGCGCGCCGCGGCGTTCCGGTGCAGCACACCCTTGGCGGCGACCCGGTCGATCACCGCGCTCGAGCGCGCGAGCGCGCGCGCCGCGGCGGCCTTGTCGCCCGCGGCGATCGCTTTCTTCACCTCGGTGATCGCGCTGCGCGCGGCGGTGCGCAGGCTCACGTTGTGGGCGCGGCGCTTGAGCGTCTGGCGGGCGCGCTTGCGCGACGACTGGATGTTGGCCATGGATCCGCTTGCGGTGCGAAAAGGGCGCGCATTCTAGCATGAACCTGCTGCGCGCTCTCGCCACCGTCAGCAGCTGGACGCTGGTGTCGCGGGTGCTCGGTTACGTGCGCGACTTCTTCATCGCGCGCGTGTTCGGCGCCGGGCTCGCGACCGACGCCTTCTTCGTCGCGTTCCGCATCCCGAATCTCCTGCGGCGCCTGTTCGGCGAAGGCGCTTTCTCGCAGGCCTTCGTGCCGATCCTGGCCGACTACCGCGGCAAACGCGGCGAGGCGGAGACGCGTGCGCTCGCCGACTGCGTCGCGACGCTGCTGCTCGTCGCCCTCGTGGTCACGGCGGCGCTCGGCGTGGCCGGCGCTACGCTCATCGTCTACGTCTCTGCGCCCGGCTTCGCCGACCAGCCGGACAAGTTCGCGCTCACCACGACGCTGGTGCGCATCACCTTTCCGTACGTCCTCTTCATCTCGCTGGTCGCCTTCGCCGCGGGCATCCTCAACACCTGGAACCGCTTCGCCGTCCCCGCGGCGACGCCGGCCCTGCTCAACGTCTCGTTCATCGTCGCCGCGGCGTTTCTCGCCGAGCGCTTCGATCCGCCGGTGCTCGCGCTCGCCTGGGCGGTGGTCGCGGGCGGCGTGCTGCAGCTCGCGCTGCAGCTGCCGTTTCTGGCGCGCATCGGGATGCTGCCGCGCTGGCGCCTGAGCCTGCGCCACCCGGGGCTGCGCCAAGTGCTCACGCTGATGGCGCCCGCGGTGTTCGGCGTGTCGGTGGCCCAGGTGTCGCTGCTGCTCAACACGGTGTTCGCGTCGTTCCTCGTGACCGGGAGCGTTTCCTGGCTCTACTACGCGGACCGGCTGATGGAGTTCCCGGCCGGCGTGCTCGGCGCCGCGCTCGGCACGATCCTGCTGCCGAGCCTGGCGCGCTACCACTCCGGTGGCGCCCCGCAGGAGTACAGTAGGCTCCTCGACTGGGGCTTGCGCCTCACCCTGCTCCTCGCCCTGCCGGCGGCCGCGGCGCTCGCGGTCCTGGCCCTGCCGCTGATCGCGACCCTGTTCCATTACGGCCGCTTCGGCGCCGAGGACGCCTGGGCGACGCGCCAGGCGCTGGTCGCGTACAGCTTGGGGCTGGTCGGGCTGATCCTGGTGAAGATCCTCGCCCCGGGCTTCTACGCGCGGCAGAACGTGGCGACACCGGTCAAGATCGGAATGCTGACGCTCGTTGCGACGCAGCTCATGAACCTCGCCCTCATCGGCCCGCTCAAGCATGCCGGGCTTGCGCTCGCGATCGGGCTGGGGGCCTGCCTGAACGCGGGACTGCTGTACCGCCACCTGCGCAAGCAGGGCATCTACCACCCGCAGCCGGGCTGGGGCGCGTTCGCCGCCAAGGTGGCCGGCGCGGTCGGGGTCATGGCCGCGGTGCTGCATTTCTCGATGGGCGCCGCGTCCTGGTGGCTCGAGTCGGGCTGGCAGGCGCGCGTGCCCGCGATCGCGGGGCTGGTGGCGCTCGGCGCCGCGGTCTACGGCGCGTGCCTCGCCGCGCTCGGCTTCCGCCTGCGCGATTTTTCGCGCCAGGGGGCGTGATGCGCCCGCGCGCCGGCCCCGGCGGGACCGTCGACGAGATCGCTCTGACGCCGTTCGCCGACCTGGTCGCGCGCGAAGACCCGCAGATCGAACTCGCGCGCGCCTGCCTCCTGATCGCCGAGGATGCCTACCCGGGGCTCGACGTCGAAGGCTATGTCGGGGAAGTCGACCGCTTCGCCAAGCGCCTGCGCGCCCGCGTCGGGCCACGCGCGAGCGCCGAGGAGAAGGTGGTCGAGCTGAACGAGTTCCTGTTCGACGAGCTCGGCTACCGCGGCAACACGGACAACTACTACGACCCGCGCAACTCCTATCTCAACGAGGTGATCGACCGCCGCACCGGGATTCCCATCACGCTTTCGGTGCTGTACCTCGAGATCGGGCGGCGCATCGGCCTCGCGCTGCAGGGCGTCTCCTTCCCGGGCCATTTTCTGGTGCGCCTGCGGGTGCGGGGCGGCACGCTGGTGCTCGATCCGTTCGCGGGCGGAGTGCCGCAGTCCGAGGAAGATCTGCGCGAGCGCCTCAAGCGCGTCGTGCCGCGCGGCGCGACCGGCGGCATCCCGGTCGCGGACCTGCCGCTCGACCAGTTCCTCGAGCCGGCGACCAACCGGCAGATCCTCGCGCGCCTGCTGCGCAACCTGAAAGGGATCTACCGCGAGGCCGACAAGCCCGAGCGCATGCTCGAGGTGCTGAACCGGATGATCATCGTGGTGCCGGATGCCGCGTCCGAGCTGCGCGACCGCGGGCTCGTCTACCAGCGGCTGGAATGCTGGCGCCCGGCGCTCAAGGACCTGAGCGACTACCTCGAACGCGAGCCCGCCGCCTCGGACATCGACGAAGTGCGCGCCAAGCTGATGGAGCTCTCGCAGCGCTGCGCGCGGCTTAATTAGCCGAAGCCGGCAGCTTCTCTCCGACCCCCGCCTGCGCGCGCATCTCGAGCGCGCGCTTCTGCACCGCCGCGTGCAGCGCGGGCTTGTAGCCGAGGGCGAAGAACACCTCGGCGGCGAGGAAGATCGGCGCGACGAAGATCTGGAACAGGTTGTCGACGAGCGCGGGCTTCCTGCCCTCGAAGACGTGGCCCCAGAGCTGCAGCACCCAGCCGCCGACGAAGAGCACGAGGAACCAGGCGAGGCCGATTGCGAGCGGCGCCTGCACCAGCGGCTCGGCCAGCCAGAGCATGAGCGCGAATACCGCGCACATCGCCAGGCCGAGCGCGAGATCTAGCGCCAGGTAGTAGGCAAGCAGCACGACCGTCGCGACGAGCGCCGCGCTCAAGGCGAAGCCGCCGACGTCCACGCGCAGCCAGCCGAGCGGAATGAGGAGCGAGAGCACGATCACCGGCACGCCGACGAAGTGCGTCGCCTTGTTGCGCGCATCCTGGTGATAGGCGGCATAGAACGACATCTGGTCTTCGAGCGTCTTCATCGTTCTCCTCCTTCGAGCAAGGCGCGAAAGCCGCTATAATTCAGCATTTTAGCGCGCAGATGGACGTAACGCACGGCAGCCTTGCGCACGGCGCCCGCAGCGCGAGGCGGCCGGAGTCGGCACTTGCAGTCACGGTCGGCAGCTTCGACGGCGTGCACCGCGGCCACCGCGCCATGCTCGAGCGCCTGGTGGCGAAGGGCCGCGCGCTCGGCATCGGTTCCTGCGTGCTCACCTTCGAGCCGCACCCGCGCGAGTTCTTCGCCCCGGCCGCCGCGCCGGCGCGGCTTTCGCGGCTGCGCGAGAAGCTCGAGCGGATCGCGGAGACCGGCGTCGATCGCGTGCACGTGCTGCGGTTCGACGCCCAGCTTGCCGCGCTCAGCGCCGAAGCATTCATCGCCGAAGTGCTCGCGCAGGGCCTCGGCACCCGCTGGCTGCTGGTCGGCCGTGACTTCCGTTTCGGCGCTGGGCGGCGCGGCGACTGCGCGCTGCTCGAAGCTGGGGCCGGCCGGCACGGGTACGTGCTCGAAGCGATGCCGGACGTGACCGATGCCGGCGAGCGCGTGTCGAGCTCGGCGGTGCGGGCGGCGCTCGCCGCCGGCGATCTGGAGCGCGCGCGCGAGCTGCTCGGGCGACCGTACATGATGAGCGGGCGCGTGGCGCACGGCGAAAAGCTCGGCCGCTCGCTCGGCTTTCCCACGGCCAACATCGCGCTGCGCAGGCGGCCGCCGCTCGCCGGCATCTTCGTGGTCGAGGCCGAGCTGGAGGAAGCGCAGCGCGTGATGCAGGGCGTGGCGAGCGTCGGGCGGCGGCCCACGGTGCGGCCCGACGCCGCGCCGCTGCTCGAGGTGCACCTGTTCGATTTCGAGGGCACGCTGTACGGCCGCCACCTGCGGGTCACCTTTCTCGAGAAGCTGCGGGAGGAGCAGAAGTACGAAGGCCTGGAGGCGCTGCGCGCCGCGATCGCGCGCGACGCGGCGCGCGCCGCGGATTTCTTCGCCAGGCGGATCCATGCCTGACTACAAGGAAACGCTGAACCTCCCCGAGACCCCGTTTCCGATGCGGGGCGACCTGGCGCGGCGCGAGCCGGCGCGGGTGCGGCAGTGGCAGGAGAAGGGCGTGTACCGGAGGCTGCGGGCGGTCGCGCAGGGGCGGCCAAGGTTCGTGCTGCACGACGGGCCCCCTTACGCGAACGGCGACATCCACATCGGCACCGCGGTCAACAAGATCCTCAAGGACATCGTGGTCAAGTCCAAGACCATGGCCGGCTTCGATGCCCCGTACGTGCCTGGTTGGGACTGCCACGGCATGCCGATCGAGGTCCAGATCGAGAAACGACACGGCAAGAACCTGCCGGTCGCGGAAACGCAGCGTCTGTGCCGCGCGTTCGCCGCCGAGCAGATCGAGCGCCAGAAGAAGGATTTCCAGAGGCTCGGCGTGCTCGGCGACTGGGAGCACGCATACACGACCATGGCCTACCGCAACGAGGCCGACGAGATCCGCGCGCTCGGTACGCTGCTGGCAAAGGGCTACGTCTACCGGGGGCTGAAGCCGGTCAACTGGTGCTTCGACTGCGGCTCAGCGCTCGCCGAGGCCGAAGTCGAGTACGAGGACCGCAAGGACCCGGCTATCGACGTCGGATTCGCCTTCGCCGAGCCGGAGAAAGCGGCGCGCGCCTTCGGCCTTGCCGCGTTGCCGGACAAACCGGGCTACATCGTCATCTGGACGACAACGCCATGGACGCTGCCCGGCAACCAGGCGCTCAACGTGCACCCCGACTTCGGCTACGACCTGGTCGACACCCGCAAGGGCCTGCTGATCCTCGCCACGGAGCTGCGCGACGCCTGCCTCGCGCGCTACAAGCTCGCCGGGCAAACGCTCGGCTCCTGCAAGGGCGCCGCGCTTGAGGGGATCCGCTTCAGGCATCCGCTCTACGACCGGCTCGCGCCCGTGTACCTGGGCCGGTACGTCACGCTCGACACGGGCACGGGAATCGTGCACTCCGCTCCCGCCTATGGCGTCGAGGATTTCGACTCGTGCCGCCGCCACGGCCTCAGGGACGAGGAGATCCTTGCCCCGGTGATGGACGACGGTCGCTTCGCGGCGGCGCTGCCGCTTTTCGGCGGGCAGATGATCTGGGACGCCAATCCGAGGATCGTGGCGGAGCTCGAGCGCCGCGGCGCGCTGCTCGCGCACGAGAGCTTCGTCCACAGCTACATGCATTGCTGGCGGCACAAGACGCCCGTGATCCTGCGCGCGACCACGCAGTGGTTCGCCGGCATGGACGAGGTGCCGGGCTACCGCGGCGCGAAACCGAAGGAAAGCCTCCGGGCGATCGCGCTGCGCGGGGTCGCCGCGACGCAGTTTTTTCCTGCCTGGGGCCAGGCACGGCTGCAGGGCATGCTCGCCAACCGACCCGACTGGACGCTGTCGCGCGCGCGCCAATGGGGCGTGCCGATGCCGTTCTTCCTGCACAAGGTGACGGGCGAGCTGCATCCGCGCACCCTCGAGCTGCTGGAGGAGGTCGCAAGGCGCGTCGAGCAGGGCGGGATCGAGGCCTGGCAGGCGGTCTCGCCGGAGCAGCTGCTCGGCGCGGACGCGCCGCACTACGAGAAGAGCAGGGACACGATCGACGTCTGGTTCGACTCCGGCTCGACGCACTTCACCGTGATGCGCGGCTCGCATTCCGCCGCGACCGCATTTCCAGCGGACCTTTACCTGGAGGGCTCGGACCAGCACCGCGGCTGGTTCCATTCGTCTCTGCTCGTGTCCTGCATGATGGACGGCCGGCCGCCCTACCTTGGGCTGCTGACCCACGGCTTTGTCATCGACCTCGAAGGCCGCAAGATGTCGAAGTCGAAGGGCAACATCATCAAGCCGCAGGAGATCGCGAGCACGCTCGGCGCGGAGATCCTGCGCCTGTGGGTGGCGAGCGGAGACTGCTCGGGCGAGCTGACGATCTCGAACGAGATCCTGAAGCGGGTGGTCGAAAGCTACCGGCGCGTGCGCAACACGCTGCGCTTCCTGCTCGCCAACACTTCCGACTTCGACCCGGCGCGGCACGCGGTGCCGGTCGCGCAGCTCGCCGAGGTCGACCGCTACGCGCTCGCCCTCGCCGCGAGGCTGCAGGAGGAGCTGGCCGCCGACTACGGCCGCTACGCTTTCCACCTCGTGTCGCAGAAGCTGCAGGGCTTCTGCTCGGAGGACCTGGGGGCGTTCTACCTCGACATCCTCAAGGACCGCCTCTACACCTGCGCCGCGGGGTCGCGCGCCCGGCGCTCGGCGCAGACCGCGCTCTGGCACATCACCGCGAGCCTGGTGCGCCTGATGGCCCCGATCCTCTCGTTCACCGCCGAAGAGCTATGGCAGGTGTTCACCGGGGATGCCGACGACAGCGTGTTCTTCCAGACCTGGCATCGGCTGCCCGAGGTGCCCGGCGCAGCAACGCTCCTGGCGAAGTGGCAGCGCCTGCGCGAGCTGCGCGCCCCCGTCCGCAAGCGGCTCGAGGAGCTGCGCGTCGCGGGCAAGGTCGGCTCGTCGCTCCAGGCCGAAGTGGAGATGTGCGTGAACGGCGCGGACTACGAGCTGCTCGCGAGCCTGGGCGAGGACCTCAAGTTCGTGCTGCTCACGTCCGCGGCGCGCGTGCGCCGGGCCGGCGAGGCCGGGGTCACGGTGACCCCGAGCGCACACGCGAAGTGCGCGCGCTGCTGGCACTACCGCGCGGATGTCGGCGCCGAGGCAAAGCACGCCGCGCTCTGCGGGCGGTGCGTGCGCAACCTCTTCGGGGAAGGCGAGGAGCGCGCCTATGCCTGAGCATCTCCCCGGCTCGCGCGCGGCGAGGGGGAGGGGGGAGGCGGGGGTGTGGTTCGGCATCGCCGCGCTGCTGGTGGCGATGGACCGCGTCAGCAAGATCGTGATCCTCGATGCCCTCGTGCCCGGGGAGAGCCGGGCGGTCACGGGGTTCTTCAACCTGGTGCTGGTGTTCAACCGGGGCGCCGCGTTCAGCCTGCTTGCCGACGCGCCCGGCTGGCAGACGCCGCTGTTCGCCGTCATCGCTCTCGCCGCCGCGGCGATCGTTTCGGTGCTGCTGGTGCGGCACCCGCAGCGGCGCCTGTTCTGCGCGGGGCTGGCGCTCATCCTCGGCGGCGCGCTCGGCAACCTCTGGGACCGGCTCGCCTGGGGCCACGTGGTGGATTTCCTCGACTTCCACGCCGCGGGCTGGCACTGGCCCGCGTTCAACCTCGCCGATTCGGCGATCACGGTGGGAGCGGGCATCCTGATCGCAGAGAGCTTCGTGCACCATGAGCCGGCCAATGCCGCGCGCTGACCGGCGCCCGGACACAGCATGCGCTGACGGGGTGACGTCCGTCACGGCCGCACCGCGGTGCCGGTGGTATCATAAGCGTATGATTTTGCGAACCGGATTGGCGCTCGCGGCGCTCGTCGCTGCCGCTGCGGCGCAGGCGCAGCAATACCGCTGGGTCGACGACAAGGGGCGGGTGCAATACACCGACCGGGCGCCGCCGGCGACCGCAAAGGAAGTCCGGAAGAAGGACTTCAGGCCCGGCAGCACGGCGCAGAAACCGCCGGCGCCGTACGAGCTCCAAGTGCTGCAGAAGAATTTCCCCGTGTCGCTTTACACCTCGCCCAACTGCAAGGAGCCGTGCGCACTGGCGCGCGACGCGCTCAACAAGCGCGGCGTGCCCTTCGGCGAGATCCAGGTCTGGGACCCCGAGACCAACGAGGCGCTGAAGAAGGTCTCCGGCGGCGCCGAGGTGCCCACGCTCACGGTCGGCCGCACGGTGCAGAAGGGGTTCGAGGCGGGCGCGTACGACGCGCTGCTCGACTCGGCGGGCTATCCGAGGGAGGGCATTCTTCCGGTCGGGCAGCAGGGCGTGCCGCCGCCGCCCGAGGGCTACGTGCCGGTGTCGGAGCGGCCGCAGGAAAAGCCCGTCGCCGAGCCGGTCAAGCCCGAGGCGCCCGAGCCGCTCGGACCCTACGCGCCGGGCAGGACACCGCCCGCGCCGCGCAAATGAGGCCGCACGGCGCGGCCGCGCGCCGCGCCGGCGAGCACGCCATGCCGACCGTCGAAGCGCTGCTCGCCAACCCGCGCGGCTTCTGCGCCGGCGTGGAGCGCGCCATCGACATCGTCGAGCGCGCGCTGCGGCGCTTCGGCCCGCCGATCTACGTGCGCCACGAGATCGTCCACAACAGCTACGTGGTCGAGGACCTGCGCAAGAAGGGCGCCGTGTTCGTCGAGGAGCTGGACGAAGTACCCGCGGGCGGCACCGTGATCTTCTCCGCGCACGGGGTTTCCAAGACGGTGCGCGCGGAGGCCGAGCGCCGCTCGCTCAAGGTGTTCGATGCGACCTGCCCGCTGGTCACCAAGGTGCACGTCGAGGTCGCCAAGATGCTGCGCAGCGGGCACGAGGTGGTGATGGTCGGACACCGCGGGCACCCGGAAGCGGAAGGCACGATGGGCCAGGCCACGACCGGCATGCACCTCGTCGAGACGCTCGAGGACGTCGCGCGCCTCGCGGTGCGCGACCCGGGGAAGCTCGCGTACGTCACGCAGACCACGCTCTCGGTGGACGACGCGGCGCAGATCGTGGCGGCGCTCAAGGCGCGCTTTCCCGCGATCCGCGGGCCGAAGCGCGACGACATCTGCTACGCGACGCAGAACCGGCAGGACGCGGTCAAGTTCATGGCGCCCAGGTGCGACGTCGTGATCGTGGTCGGCTCGCCCAACAGCTCGAACTCGAACCGCCTGCGCGAGGTCGCCGAGAACATGGGCGTCAAGGCCTTCATGGTGGACAGCGCCGCGCAGCTCGATCCGGCGTGGCTCGCCGGGGCGCGCCGCGTGGGAATCACCGCCGGAGCCTCCGCCCCCGAGGTGCTGGTGAGCGAGCTGATCGCGCGTTTGACCAAGCTCGGGGTGCGCAGCGTGCGCCCGCTCGAGGGGATCGCCGAGGACGTCGTGTTCACGGTGCCGCGGGAGCTGGCGCGGATCGACTGATCCGGATGGGCGTCGTGGCCGCGGCAGGCTGGTTCGCGCGCGCCGCCGCGAGAGCCGCGGCGGCGCTGCTCGCTGCCGCGCTCGCGACCGTTCCGGCGCTCGCGCTGACCGAGGCCGAGCTGAGCGAGCTTGCGCGCCAGGCGGCAAAGGGCTCGGCCGAGGCAGGGGAGGCGATCGAGCGCGCCGCGAACGGCGGCGACACGATCGCCGAGCACCTGATGGGGATGATGTTCATCAGCGGGCGCGGACGGGCGCAGGACGACGCGCAGGCGCTCGACTGGTTCCTGCGCGCGGCGCGCAAGGGACACGTCGAGTCGGCGCACAACGTGGCGGTGATCTACCAGCGCTCCGGCGCCGGCCTGAAGGACCCGGGCGAGGCGCGCCGCTGGTTCCGCGCCGCCGCCGAGGGCGGGCTGGCGCGCGCCCAGGCGAACCTCGGCGAGATGCTCGCCACCGGCCAGGGCGGGCCGGCCGATACCGACGAAGCGCTCGCATGGCTGCGCAAGGCCGTCGCCCAGGGCGATGCGCGCGGCCAATACCTGCTGGGAATCCTGCACCTGAACGGGCATGGCACCGCCAAGGACGCGGCAGAGGCGGCGCGCCTCATCCGGCTCGGCGCCGAAGGCGGTGACCGCGAGGCTCAATACCAGCTCGCGCTGATGCACGGCAGCGGCCAGGGGATGGAAAAGGACGACGCGCAAGCGGTCGCGTGGCTGCGCAAGTCGGTCGACCAGCGCTACGCGCCGGCCGAGTATCTGCTTGCCGCGGCGCATGCGCGCGGCCTGCACGGCCTGAAGCGCGACCAGGGGAGGGCGATCGACCTGCTCCGGCGCAGCGCCGCGCACGGCTACGCCGAGGCGCAATACGCGCTCGGCCTCGCCTACGCGGACGGCGACGGCGTGCCGCGCGATCCGCAGGAAGCGTACGGCTGGCTGCTGCGGGCCGCGCGCGGCGGTCACCCGCAGGCGATCGAGACCGTGCGCCGGATCCAGGCGCGCACGCAAGGCGCGCAGGGAACGAAAGAACCGCCGAAGGAAAAACCGCAGTAACGCCTCAGCGCTGCGGCGCGCGCGCCGCGGCAAGCGCGGCGGCGTCGCCCGCGTCGAGCCCTTCCTCGAGATCGCGCGCGAGGTCGGCGAACGCCGTCTTCCAGCGCGCCGGGCGCTCCTCCCGATAGATGCGAAAGCCCGGGAACCAGGGCGAGAACTCGCCCGCGGCCATCCAGCGCCATTCGTAGGGACGCGGCACGAGCACCCGGGCGGTGCGGCCCGCCGCGGCGCGCAGGTGCATGTTCGTGTTCGATACGCCGACGTACTCGTCGAGCGCCTCGAGCAGCGCCAGCATCGTCTCAAGGTCCTGGTTCGCGGCCGACAGGTCGGCCGCAGGCCGTCCGAGGCCGGCTTCGAACGCCGCGTGGTCCTCGGGGCGCGGCAGCCGCTGCAGCGAGAGCACCGTGCCGGACCAGGCCGCCACCGCCGCACCCAGGCGCCGCGGGTCGATGCGCTTGTGCAGCGGGTTGCAGGCAAGGCGCCGGTCGCGGCGGTCGATCCCGCGCATGCCCGCCTCCCAGGTGACCGCCAGATATGGCGGCGGGCCGGCCCGTTCGAGCAGCTGCACGGCCCGCGCCCGCGCCTCGGGGAGCGTGCCCAACCGGTACGGCGCTGGCACGAACGTCGCATCGTGCGCCGCGCAGATCACGGGCAGGTCCCCGAGCAGCAGCCCGGGCTCGGCGAGCGGCACGTCGGTCACGGCGTCGACCGCGGCGACGCGCCGCGCGATCGAGCGCAACTCCGGCCGCGAGACGAACACGATCTCGGCCGGTTCGGCGAGCGCGCGCAAGCGCGACGTGAAGCGCAGGAAGAAGATCTGGTCGCCGAGCCCCTGCTCCCAGTGCACCACCGCCCGCCGGCCGCGCAGCTCCTCGGCCGTGGGCGCGCGCCCGCCGCGCGCCAGCCGGGCACGGGCGTGCGGCCGGTAGGCATACTCCGCCCAGCCGTCGGCGAAGCGACCCAGCTCGAGGAGGATCGCCGCCAGCTCGAACCGGATGCTGGCGCTCGCCGGATGGGCGCGCACGAAGTCGCGGTACAGCGCGGCGGTCTGCTCGAGCTCGCCCCGCTCGTACAGGACGGTTCCCAGACCGATGCAGAACGAGGCGCTCGCCGGCTCGCGCGCGAGCGCGGCGCGGTACTTCGCCTCGGACTCCTCGAGCCTGCCGCCGACCGCGGCGAGCAATCCCTGGTGGCCGAGCACCAGCGGCATCTCGGGCGCGAGCTCGGCCGCCCGCGCGACCGCCTGCGCGGCAGCGTCGGGCCGGCCCGCCTCGAGCCGCGCCAGCCCGAGGTTGCTCCAGATGCCGGCGTTCGATCGCTCGAGCGCGAGCGCGCGCTGGAAATGCAAAATCGCCTCGCCCGGCCTGCCGACATCGCCGAGGCTCGACCCCAGGTTGACGAGCGCATCGACGTGATCGGGCTGCGCGGCCACCGCCGCCTGGAACGACTCGATCGCCTCGTCGAGCATGCCCGCGCCCAGCTGCAGCACGCCTTGCGTGTGCCAGAAATGCGCGCGGCCGCCGCCCGCCTCGCGCGCCTGCGCGGCGAGCTCGAGCGCGGCGGCATGATCGCCCGCCTCGGACCGCAGGATCGCGAGGCTGAGCAGCGCGTCCGCGCTGCGCGGCTCGAGCGCCAGCGCGCGCTCGAGCGCCTCGGCCGCCTCCTCGCGGCGGCCGAGCTCGGCGAGCGCCGTGCCCAGGTTGACGAGCGCCGGGAGATGCCCCGGGTCACGCTCGTGTGCGCCGCGGAACGCCTGCGCCGCTTCCGCGACGCGCTTCAGCCGCAGCAGCGCGACGCCGAGCGCGAAGTGCGCGTGCGGCGAGTCCGGATCCACCTCCAGGCAGCGGCGCAGCAGCGCTTCGGCCTCGGCGAACTCGCCGCGCTCGGTGAGCAGGATCGCGAGGTTGCGCAGGCCATCGCGCTGGCGCGGCTCGAGACGCAGCGCCTTGCGGTACAGGTCCTCGGCGAGATCGAGCCGGCGCTCGGCATGGCGGCGCACGCCCAGCGCGACGAGTTGGTCGGGATCGCGCGCTGCCGCGCCGAGCGGCTTGCAGCAGGCGTGGTAGCGCTGGCCGCTGCCGCATGGACAGGGATCGAACAGCCCCGGTCGTCTGGCCATACGCGCGCGCGCTCGGGAACGCTGGCTCCGGCGCAGTGTACCATCGGCCGCCGACCGGCCATGGCTCACTCGGACATCGCGGCGCGGCTGCGCCGCGCCGCTTCGCTGCATCGCGCGGGCAAGCTGGCGCAGGCGGAGCGCATGTACCGCGCGGTGCTGCGCGGCGCGCCCGACGAGCCGGATGCGCTGTTCATGCTCGGCAGCCTCGCGCTGCAGACCGGGCGCGCCAGGCAGGCGCTGCCGCTCCTCGAGCGCGCGGTGCGGCGCAAGCCGCTGCAGCCGGAATTCCAGGTAGGCCTCGGCAACGTGCTGCGCCTGCTCGGCCGGGCGAGCGAGGCCGATGCCTGCTATCGGCAGGCGCTTGCACTGCGCCCCGACTATCCCGAGGTGCGCCTCAATCTCGGCAACCTGCTCGCCGAAGCCGGGCGGCCCGCCGAGGCGCTCGCCGAGTACAGCGCTGCGCTCGCGCGCAGCCCCACGTTGCGGGCCGCGCGCATGGGCCGTGCGAAGATGCTGCTCGCGCTCGGTCGCGCCGCGGAGGCGCACGCGGACGCCGAAGCGGTGCTCGCACGCGACCCCGCGCATGCCGAGGCGCTGCACTTGCGCGCGCGCGCAGCGCTGGCGCGCGGCGACGAGCCGGCCGCGGAAGCCGACCTGCGGCGCGCGCTCGCGGCCGATCCGAAGCTGGCCGTCGCGCTCAACGACCTCGGCGCGCTCCTAGAGCGGCGCGGCGCCGTGGACCAGGCCGAAGCGCTCTACCGGCGCGCGCTCGAGGCGCAGCGCGCGTTTCCCGATGCGCTGCGCAACCTGGCGCGACGCCTTCTCGCGGCCGCGCAATGGCGCGAGGCAGGCCAGCTCTGGGACCGGCTGCGGCTGCTGCAGCCGGCGGACGGCCCGGCGCTGCTCAACCTGGCGTACTGCCTGCAGAAGTTCGGCAAGCCGAAGCTCGCGGCCGAGCGCTACCGCCAGTACCTGGAGCGCAACCCGGACGATCCGCAGGCGCGCAACAATCTCGCCAGCTGCCTGCTCGCCCAGGGCGAGAACGCGGCCGCGGAGGCCGAGTACCGCAAGGTGCTGGAACGCGCGCCGCAGCACCCGGAAGCGCTGCACAACCTGGGGCGAGCGCTGCTCGTGCAGCAACGCCTTGCGGACGCGGAGGCGGCGTTGCGCAGCGCACGCCGCCTGCGCCGGCGCGATCCGCAGGTCGCGGCGAGCCTGGGCGACGTGCGCCGCGCGCAGGGACGCGCCGAGCGCGCCGCGCTCTGGTTCGGCCGCGCGCTGCGGCTCGATTCGGGCTTCGCGAAGGCCGAGGACACGCTGGTGTACACGTCGCTCGCGTTGGGCCGCTTCGAGACCGGCTGGCGCCTGCAGCGCAAGGTGCGGCTGCGCGACCGCCGCTGGCAGTCGCAGCTCGCGCGCTTTCCGCAGCCCGAGTGGCGCGGCGAGGCGCTCGCGGGCAAACGCCTGCTGGTGTGGTCGGAGCAGGGGCTGGGCGACCAGATCATGTACGCGGGCTGCCTGCCCGAGGTGCTCGCGCTGGGCGGCAGCGTGGTGCTGGAAGCGGGCAAGCGGCTCGCGACGCTGTTCGCGCGCGGCTTTCCCGGGGTCGAGGTGGTCGAGAGCGCCGGCTGGAATCCTGCCCCCCGGCTGCTCCAGCCCGACATCGACTGGCAGAATGGGATGAGCGCGCTGCCCTGGTTCACGCGCGGCGGGCGCGACGCGTTTCCCGCGCGCCAGGGCTATCTGCGGCCCGACCCGGCGCGCGTGGCGCGCTGGCAGGCGGAGCTCGCGGCCTTGGGCCCCGGCCTGAAGGTGGGGATCTCCTGGCGCGGCGGCACGCAGTGGACCGGGAGTGAGCGGCGCTCGACGGGGCTCGCCCGCTGGCGGGGACTCCTTACGCTCGACGGTGCGCGCTTCGTCAGCCTGCAGTACGGCGACGTCGCCGCGGAGCTCGCGGCGCTCGAGCGCGAGCACGGGCTGCGGCTGCCGCACTGGCCGGAGGCGGGCAGCGACATGGAGGAGCACGCCGCGCTGATCGGCGCTCTCGACCTGGTGATCTCGGTGTGCAACACCGCGATCCACATGGCGGGCGCGCTCGGCAAGCCGGTCTGGGTGCTGGTGCCGGCGCGCGCCGGCTGGCGCTACCTGCAGCGCGGCGCGCGCATGCCCTGGTACCCGAGCGCGCGGCTCTACCGGCAGCCGCGTCCCGGGGAATGGGGCGTGGTGTTCGCGGAGATCGAGCGCGCGCTCGGCGCCGGGCTACTGCGGTAGCAGCTCGCGCCACTGCACGCGCCGGCCGGCGAACGTGGCGCCGGCGATGGGCGTGTCGAGCGTGAGCTGCTGGTTGTCCGCGGTGGTGACGATGGTCTTGATCTTGTCGCCGAGCTGGATCGGGCTGACGCCCACGATCAGCGAGCCGCTCACCTTCTGGCTGGCGTAGGGCGTCGCCAGGCCCTGCACCGCGCAGCCGCGGTTGACGTCGATGAAGTTGACGAAGCCGCTGCCGCCCGCGGTGCAGGCGTTCACCGCCGGGATGTTCGAGGGCACGATCCAGGTGGTGGCGACGATGCGCGAGTCCACGTTGACGCGCTCGCCGGTGTCGGTCCCGGGCGGGTTCTGCGGGAAATCCGCGAACCAGCCGGCGGCGGCGGTGAAGGAGTCCGTGGTGCAGCCGGACATGTCGCGCGCCGTGATGGTGTTGCCGGAGGCGTCGGTGGTCGAGAACTCGGCGCTGAAGGTGCGCGTCTGCAGCCCAGTGCGCGCGTTGGCGAGCGGCGTCGTGACGCCCGGCACGTCCTTGATCGCGTAGATCGACTGTTGCGACGTGTTGGAGCGGTCGGCGGTGCCGAGGTAGCGGCCGGTGCCGACGAAGAGCGCGGCCGGGGCGTGCCACGGGTTGCTGTAGCCGATCGCGGTCAGCTCGTTCGGCAGGAACAACTCGGGCGGCGTGGTGATCGGCTGGGCGGTGCCCGAGCCGTCTTTCAGCGTCGCCACCAGCTGCACGCGCGGATAGGTCGGTGCCACGGTCGTGGACTGCTGCGTGAGATCGATCCGCCACACCTGGCCCTTGAGGTCCACACCGTAGACGCGCACCGGCGAGTTGTTCAGCTTCTCGTCGGCGAGCGGGTGGTAGGTGTTGATCCGGGCGAAGCCGCAGGGGTCGGCGTCGCTGAACGTGGGCCCGGTGCCCGGCGAGCCGGTGCAGGTCTGGAGCTTCTCGATGATGGTGCCGGCGAGCGCGTCGAGGATGTACAGGTAGCCGTTGCCATCGCCCGCCGTGGTGGTGGTGCTGCCGTCCACGCCGGTATGGTTGTTGTAGCCGGAAGTGAGCAGCACCACCCACTTGCCCGAATGCTGGTGGCCGAGCGGGAGCTTGGTCACGAGCGCATTGCCGTAGGAGAGGCCGAGGTCGCAGTCGTTGCTCGCCCCGACCGCGGCCGCGGTGGTGGCCGCGCACGCGGTGACCGAGGGGTTGCGCGCGTTGAACTCCCATAGCCCCTTCGGGTTGAGCGGATCGGTGACGTCGAGCGCGTAGAAGCCGCGCCCGCCGCCGTTCAGGCCGCCGACCAGGATCGCCTTCCAGGAGCTGCTTCCCGGGCAGCTGAACGCTGGCGTGGTCAGGGTACCCGATCCCACCGTGCCGGTGGTGGCGCACACGTCCTCTACGATCGGGGTGCCGTCCACGTACCAGCGGTGCGTGTAGTTCTTCTCCGCGAGCTTGTACAGGTTGGGCAGCACGCGCGAGGGGATGTACGCCCAGCGCTCGCCGCCGCCGTCGTTGTTGGGGGACGTTGCCGGCGTGCCGCTCGGGGAGAAGACGTCGTCGGCGGTGCTGGTCGTGGTGATGCCGGCGGTCTGGAAGAACGGGATGTTGTCCGGATCGGTCTCGATCGCGTGAACCATGCCGTCGTTCGACGCGATGTACACCGTGCCGCGGCGCCCGGCGTTCGCGCTCTTGTACGCGGCGTAGCCGTTGTCGCTGTAGCTGAAGGGCGGGCCCTTGATGTAGATCGGCTGCGCCTGCACGATGTCGCCCAGCACGTGCACCCGGTCGCGGAAGAGATCGGTGATCAGGCTCGCCCCGGTGTCTTCCTTCGAGGTGTCGCCGCGCAGGAAGTCCACCACGTCCTTCGCCCGCGCCGTCGCGGACTGCGCCGCGTTCCAGCCGTTCGCCACCGCGAGCTGCGAGGGATTCACGAACGCCTGCTCCGAGGCGTTGAGATTGGTGTCGGTGGGGTACGCGGCTCCCGCGGCGTTGGTCCAGGTGAAAGGCTTCACCTTGTCGGGGAAGTTCGCCGTGTCGCTCGTGAACATCCAGATCGAGCGCGTCGAGGGCAGCTTGGTGTCGAGCTTGTCGCGCGCCGACCACAAGGTGACCGACGAGATGATCCCGCTCACCAGGTCGATGGTGCGCGCCTTCAGGTCGCCGTGCCAGGTGCCGGTCTCGTACTCGGCGGTGAACGCCCAGTTGTCGCCGGCCGACGGCTGCAGGTTCGAGGTGGCCGCGGCCGCGCCCGCGCCGACCACGGCGCTGATCTGGGTCAGCGCCTCGGCGAGGCCCGCGGCGAGCGCGTTCGGGTCGCGCGCGCTGAAGAATTTGCCGCGGCCGTTGACCGCGGCGTGCCACAGGTCGTCGAGCGCCTTCTCCTCGTTGCCGCTCGCGGAGGGCACCGGCCAGTTCTTGGTGCCCGCGACGATGTCCGCGAAATCGCCCGCAGGCGGCGGGGTCGAGTCGTAGTTCGCCTGGTAGTTGAGCACGCCTTCCAGCCCGAGGCCGAGCGTGAACGTGGTCATGTGCTGGTGCGGGGCCGTGTCCCTGGAGGTGGTCGGCACGTTGTTCGCCCAGATGTCCTGGCCCGACACGAGCACCGCCGGGCGCAGGTCGTTCTTGTAGTAGTACATCGCAACGTCGGCGAGCGTGCCGATGGACGTGCCGGCCGAGGTGTTCTGCACCCCGGGACCGTCGAAGAACGGCCGCGGCTCGGTCTCGTCCTGGTCGTCCATGCGCGTCGTGCCGTCCACCTTCCAGCCGGTGTTGGCGATGCCGTCGAAGGCGGAGCTCGCGGTGGTCCAGTAGCCGTCGGTGGTGAGCAGCGCGAAGTTCTGCTGGCACGAGGCGATCATCGAGTCCGGGTTGCCCTGCGGGTTGAGCGAGCCCGCATCGAACCCCATGCCGCTGTTGATCCGGTCGGTCTTGCCGGCGTAGTGGCGGCCGACGCGCGCGAGCGCCTCGCGCAGCGGCGTGCCGCCGCTCGCCACCTGCTGGTAGAACTTGGCGTACCAGGCGCTCTTGTGGCCGGCATCGAACGTACGCAGCGCGAGGTACCGGCTCGCGGTCACCGGCGACTGGGGATTGATGGTGATGAAGCCGACCCGGAACTTGTCGTCCACGGTGAAGAACGCCTTGCCCGCGGCGGTCTTCATCATCAGCATGCGGTTGCGGTAATAGGCATACCAGTTCGCGAAGTTGGTCATCTCCTGCGCGTACGTGCAGGGACTGTTCGAGCAGTCCGAGCGCGTGCCGTAGACCGCGGCATCGGCGCGGCTCGGGTAAGTCGCCGGCAGCACCCCGCCACCGATGTCCACGATCTGGTGCTTGCGGAAACCCGACATGCCCGCCCAGCGGTTGGCGTTGCTGTCGGTCGCCTCGCCGGCCGCCGGCGTCGGTTCCTGCTGGTTGAGCGCCTGGGTGTCCGCGGTCGAGCTGTAGGGGATCAGCCCGAAGCGCGGGAACTGGAAGTTGTTGGTGCCGTCGTTGAAGCGCCGCACGCTGCAGCGGTCAGTCAGGTTGGCGAGCGAGCCCTTGCCGAAGCGCGACTTGGAGGCCGACATCCCATGCGCCGGCCGGGTGCCGGTGGTACTGCCATTGCGGTTGACGCAGAAGATCACCTGGCTGATGGTGTAGAAGTACGGCGGGAGCGGGTTGGCTGCGCTGCCCGTCCGCGTGAAGGTATAGGCGTAGTGCGAGGCCCCCGGCAACGTCGCCGGCGCGCTTGCGGTCGTGGTCGCCGGCACGGCGTACGGCACACGGGGATAGCGCCAGACCCCGGTACCCGCGGCCTCGGCCGCGATCGCGACCGAGGTGTCCACCGGCTCCTTGCACACGTTGAGCGCGGGGTCGAAGAGCTGCGCCGTGGTCGGCGAGGCGGTGTTGCAGAACACCACGTCGACGTTGCCGTTGATCACGTTGCGCGTCCCGGAGGGGTTGTTGCTCGGGTACGGGTCGTGCTCGACCGCCGCCCAGAGCGCGGCCGTGTTGAAGCTCTGCATGTTGTAGTTCGTGCCCGGCGCCGGCGGCGCGAGCGACGGGTCGTAGCCAGGCGTGTAAGTGGTCGCCGGGTTGTACCACTGGAAGTTGAAATTCGGGCTGGTGAAGCTCGGGTCGCCCACCACGCAGGTGTCGAGGGTGGAGTTGTCGTCCTTGTTGTCGGCGAAGGTATTGGTGCCCGAGAGCGAGATCGAGCTGAGCGTGGTATCGACCCCGCGGCTGAAGCGCCGGTCCTCCCAGGCATCGCGGCACAGCGCGTCGTTGACGTAGTCGGGCGTGAAATCGGACGCCATGCTGCCCGAGTCGTCGAGGATGAACATGAGGTTCGGCGCCACCGACACCGCGGCGCTCGCGAGCGGCTCGTTGTGGATCTGCGTCGGCGTCGGGCTCGCGAACGGCACGTGGCTCACGCCGTAGATCCCGACGATCGCCTGGCAGATCGCCTTGGTCGCAAATTCGTCTCTGCGGCTCATACGAACCTCGTCAATACATCAGCGCCTGGATATAGCTCACGGTGTTGCGCGGCGCATCGATGCGCACCGTGACGCGGTAGAAGACCTGCGTGGTCGAGAGATTGAAACCGCCCGCCGAGCCGCCCGCCTCGTAGCCGCGCCGCCCGCCGTATTCGCCGCCCGAGGCGCCGCCGCCGCCCGACGCCGACGACACCTTGACGCAGGTGGTCGAGGCGGGTGCGATGTTCGACTGGGCGCAGAGGCGGTGGATCACGTAGCGCAGCCGGTTGCCGGCGCCGTCGTCCGCGGTCACCTGCAGGCCGTTCGCGTTCCAGTCGAAATCAGGCTTGAGCGGGTCGGTGGCGGTGAGGTCGACGTTCGTCTGCCAGTTGGCGAAGTACGCCGCCGCGCCGGGGGAGACGTTGTCCGAGTTGAGCACCGCCGCGTTGGCGTTCAGCCAGGTGCGCGCCGCTTCCAGGCCCTGGTCGCCGGCGGTGGTCGCGCCCTGCTTGAAGGCGAGGTTGCCGGCCACGATGACCCCGGTGTCCACGGCGCGGATCAGCCCCAGGCCGGCGAGCGCCATGGCAACCATCACGATGAGCGCGATGAACAGCACCACGCCGCGCTCGCGGCGGCGCGCACCGAGTGCCCGGCTCGCCTGGATCAGTCCGGCAGCCATATCGCGTTGCGCAGCGGCACGATGGTTTCGAACGCCCGGTAGCGGTATTTGCGATCCGGCACCGCGTATGTCGGGCCCGCGGAAGGCGCGTTGGTGAGCGCCGCGGCGCCGGTGCAGCCGCTGTTGCTGGTGGCGTCGGGCCACAGCTTCAGGGTCGCCGCGGTGACGTCCTCTTTCTCGAACTGGCTGCTGCGCACCACGATCGCGACGCGGATCGCCATCACCCGCGACCAGTCGTAAGCACTCGGCACGCCGCTCGACCAGGTGTCCACCAGCCCGTCGGCATTGGTGTCGGTGGCAGTGGTCCAGACGCTGCCAAAATTGTCGCCGGCGGTGGCGGTGTAGGCGGTGGTGTCGCGGCAGATGCGGGAGTCGTACGTGTCCACGATGCCGTCGTCGTTGGTGTCGAGCCCGTACTGCGCCTTCATGAAGACCACGTTCTCCATGATCGGCGTCCAGTTGGCGGCCGCGGTGCTGGCACAGTTCGACACGCGCATGTTGCAGAGCGAGAGCGTGTTGTTGATGATCCGGTAGACGTTGAAGGCGGGCTCCGGACCGAGGTCGTAGTAGCGGGTGTTCGCGGTTCCCGCCTGGACCGTGTAGGTCGGCGCGCCGGTCAGCCCGCCCGCGGGGTTGTAGATGCGGGCCACGCCGTCGGCGTCGGTCTTGGCGACGCCGGCGCAGATCTCGACCGAGTCGGTGGCGTTGGCGCCGGCGCATTGAACCGGGCCCGGCGAGTCGAGCGGCAAACTGACCGCGTTCAGCAGGCTGCAGTTCGCCTGCCCGGGCTGGAAGGCGAGGAGGAAATCGAAGCGGCGCACGCCGCCCCGGTTCTCCATCTGGAAGTTCTGGCCGGGCGCCATGTTCGCCGCCGACAGGCCGTAGCCCGGCGCGAACTCGAACGGGTTGCCGAAGCTGATGCTGAGGATGTCCTCGCCGTTCGAGCCCGTGCCCGGATGGATCTGCGCCGGGAGCAGCGCGATGCTGTAGCTGGTCGGCACCCGGGTGCTGGTGTAGCCGAGCATGGTGCAGCCCTGCGCCACGCGGTCGTTGACCCCGAAGCCGGCCATCTTGAGCTCGCGCTCGAGCGCGTATATGCCGAGCGCGCCCGCGACCTGCGCGTCGCTGCCCGAGGCGGTCGAGCGCTTGTAGCCCTCGTTCACCGCGAACACCTGGAAGATGATGACGCAGCCGATCAGGCCGATCGCGACCCCCACCAGCACCTCGATCAGGGTGAAGCCTCGCCGGTGCGCTTCCGGTCGCATCTGCGGAATCTCTAGTTGATCCTTGTGATGACCATGTAACGCCGCGCATCGGAGGTCCCGACCTGCCAGCGCAGCGTGACCGTCACCGTGTCCGCGGCCACCGTGATTGTCGGCCGGTTAGCGCCGGCGGTGATCCCCGGGAGCGTGGCCTCCACCTGGCAGAGCCACTGCATGAGCGCAGTGGTGGTCGCGACGTTGCAGACCGTGGCCGCGGTCAGGGCGTAGTTGGCGAGGTTGGTGCGGTCGGTCCACATCCGCCCCACGATCTGGTTGGCGAGGTAGCTCGCTTCGCTGCGGTACTTCGCCTCGACGGTGTTGCGGATCGAGGCCGCCTGCAGGCCGAGCAGCCCGAGGATGCCGACCGAGAACAGCAGGATCCCGAGCAGCGCCTCGAGCAGCATTACGCCGCGCATGCGCGCCGGGGGGACGGGGCGCTTCGTGGCAGCGACGGCGATCACGCCGCTCATTGGCAATACCTGGAATCGGCGGCGTCCGTCACCTTCGGGTCGCACATCATGACCTGGCCGCCGCGGCCGACGAGGATGCGCAGGCAGCGCATTTTCCCGTTGACGGCATCGACGTGCTCGCAGACGCCGCCCACGGGATTGGTGACGTTCACCGTGTCGATGCTGCCCGCGGCGACGCGCCCAAGGCCGGTGAAGATGACGCTGTTCGCCGCCGCGCCGCCGCTCGTGGCCGCGAGCGCGACGTTGACCGAGCCCTCGCGCGAGTCGCGCTTCTGCAGGATCTGGGGTTGCGCGAGGTCGTTGGGCTCGACGAACGTGTCCACGGCTGCCTGGTCGCAGGCGGCGGTCGGATCGTTGCGGCTCACCACCCAGTTCGGGCCGCTCGAGACCATGTTGCAGTCGGCGTCGAGCGAGTCCACCAGCTGGAAGCGCACGCTGGCGTTGCGGCGCAGCGCCTCCATGCGCGCGACCTGCAGCCCGGCGAGCACCGACTCCGCCGCGGTGCGCAGCTGGAAGTTCTGCAGGCCGACGGTGAAGGCCGGCAGGCCCATCATGAGCAGCATCGCCACGATCACGAGACCGAACATGATCTCGATGATCGAGAGGCCGCGCGGCCTGCTCAGCACGAGTCGCCCTTCTTGGTGATCCAGCAGTTGTAGGTGGTATCCGCGGCGACCCAGGTCGAAGCGGAGGTGAGGGTGGTCGTCTTGGCGTTCGCCTGGTCGATGGTGAAGGTGAACCCGTTCATCCCCTGGGCGGCGACGCCGGCGGCGGTCACGGTGTAGGTGGTGGCGGCCAGGTTCGAGCAGGCGAAGGTGAAGTACTTGACCTGGGGCGAGGCGGGCGGCAGGGTCGCGCCGCCCGCGCAGGCGCCGACGAAGGTGCGGTTGTCCTGGAACCACTGCTCGAGCTTGACGCGCATGTCGGCGAGATTGGAGGTCGCCTCCGGGATCTTGCCGCGCCGCACATAGTCCGAGTAGCTCGGCAGCGCGAGCGCCGCGAGGATCGCGACGATTGCGATGACCACCAGAATTTCGATCAGCGTGAACCCGTTGCGCCCGTGCATCCGACCTCCGCGTGGCATGCAAATCGTAGTGGAACCCCTGCGCCGCCCGCGATCCAGCCCGACGAACGGCTCGCGCGCCCGCACCAGCGGCCGCCGCGACGCGGCGCGGCGGCATTATTTCACGGACGCGGCCGGCGTCACTCGAAGCTGAATTCGATGCGCAGCGTGACCCGGCTCGCGGTGCGGCCGCCCGGCCCTTCCGCGGGCCGGAACTTGGCACGGCGCGCCGCCTCGCTCGCGGCCTCCGCGAGCGCGCCCGTTCCGCCATCCTCGATCACGACGACGTCTTCCACGCCGCCGTCCGCGTCGACGAAGACCTCGAGCAGCACGTAGCCCTTGCGGCCCTGCGCCAGCGCCTCGGCGGGATACCTGGGCCTGATCGGGCCGGCCGGCTTCGGCGGGCTCGCGAGCTCGATGCCGCGGGGGATGGCGCGCTGCGCATCGGTCAGCTTCTCGGCTTCCAGCGGCGCGGCCAGCTCTTCGTACGCGGTGCTGACTGCGAACGAGGGCGTGCGCAGGGGCGCGGCGGGCACAGGCGTCTGCGCCGGCGCGATTAAGGGCGGCGCCGGACGCGGGCGCGGCGGCGGCGGGGCCGCCGCGGGCTTCGCGGGCGCCTTGCCGGCGCGCGGTGCCCGGGGTGGAGGCTCGAGCACGGGCAGCGTGGGCTTGGGCGCCGGAACGAGCCGAGCGGTCAGCGGAAACGGCGCGTGCGCGCGCCGCGCATCGGCGGGCGCAAGCGCCAGCAGCACCGCGTGCAGCACCAGCGAGATGCCGAGGGCCACGCTCATGCGCCGCCAGCGAATCGGTGGGAACGTGAGCGATGGGGCCACGTGTGCGCGGGCGTGATCTGCGTGCGCGAGTAGATGCAGAGGCGCCGCAGTATACGGAGCACGGTCCGCACGCCGCAACGCGCGCGGTGCGGGCCGGGAGCGCTCGCCGCACCCGCGGCTCTGGGCTAGAATGGCGGCGCCGCGTCACGGCGCGTGCGCGCGAAACGCTGGTGTAGCTCAGTTGGTAGAGCAACTGATTCGTAATCAGTAGGTCGCCCGTTCGAGTCGGGCCACCAGCACCACCGTACTCGTAAGGGGGGGCATGGCGGCCCGGATCCTGGTGGTCGACGACGACGACAGCCTGCGCGAGCTGCTGCGGCTGCACCTGTCCTCGGCGGGCTACGAAGTGAGCACCGCGCCCGATGCGATCGCCGCCGGGTACCTGGTGCTGAAGAGCCCGCCCGACCTCATCATCTCGGACGTCAACATGCCGCACATGGACGGCTTCGAGTTCGTCGCCGCGCTCAAGGCCGACAAGACGCTGCCTTATATTCCGGTGATCTTTCTCACCTCGCTCGAGGACGGCGACCACCGCGGCAAGGAGCTGGGCGCGGTCGGCTACCTGACCAAGCCGGTGCGCGCCGATCGCCTCCTCGCGCTCGTCGCGCAGCACGTGCCCGGCGGCGCGGTGCCGATCGGCTAGACGGTCAGGAGCCCGCGGGGCAGTCGCGCACTTCGGTGCCGGCGTGGCCTTGCGCGAGCTCCTGCAACCGGGCGCGCAGCGCGCCGTCGGCAGGGCGCACCTGGAACCAGACCTTCTGCACCTGCGTGTCGCGCTCGCCGACCAGGGCGCTGCGCACGCCCTTGGCGCGCAGTTCCTCGAGCCGGCCGCGCGCCGCCTGCTCGGTGCTGAACACGCCCAGCGAGACCGCCCAGCGGGTGCGGCCTTCCTCCTGCACGACGAAGTAGTCGTCCACCCCGAGCAATTTGAGCTCCGCGGCCTTCTTCTGCGCCCCCTGGCGGCTGGCCTGCGGCGGGATGTAGACCCACCACCCGGCGGTCTCCTCGGAGCGGCGCTGCGCGAGCCGGTTGCCGAGCGCGAGCGGCGCGAGCGCCTGCTCGGCGCGCGGCGCTTCCGCGACGGCGAAGCCTCCCCATTCGAGGCAGGCCGCGGGCTGGGGAACGGCGGCCACGGTCGGCTTGGGCGCGGGCTCCTCGACTGCGTCCGGCCGGGGCAGAACGCGCAGCTTGCCCGGCTCGTGCTGCTGCGCGAGCGGTCGCGGGTCGAGGCCCGGGTCCGGCGGCGCGAAATAGCCCGCCCAGGCGAAGAAGCCGAGGTTCGCAGCGACCAGGAATAGGAACAGCGCCCGCATCGCGCTAGGCGAGCCCGATCCGCGCCAGGCCCTCGAGCACGAGGTTCTCCGCGAACTCGCAGGGGAGCTCGAGGCGCTCGATCAGCGCCCTGCCGCCGCCCCCCGAGACGAGGCAGGCGCAATCGCCGCCGATCGAGCGATGCATGCGCTCGACGGCGCCGGCCTGCGCGTGGCGGCAGCCGGTCTCGATGGCGTCGAGCGTGTTCTGCGGCGTGCGCACGAAGCTGCCTTGCTGCAGCGGCAGGCGGCCGGTGTGCTCATGCAGGACGAAGCGCATCAGGTCCACGCCCGGCAGGATGAGACCGCCGAGGAAATCGCCCGCGGCGGAGAGCGCGTCGACCGTGGTCGCGGTGCCCGCGTTGACCACCAGGCAAGCGCGCCGCGGCTGCCGGGCGCGCGCCGCGATCAGCGCGGCCCAGCGGTCCGGGCCGAGCTGCTCGGGCCGGTCGTAGAGGCTTTTCACGCCGCAGCGCTCGCGCTCACCCCGGATCCAGCAGGGCTCGGCCTCGAAAATGCTGGTCCAGTTGACCAGCAGCTGATGGGTGCCGTCGCCCGCGACGTTGGAGATCAGGATCTTGGAGGGGTTCTCGTGCGTGACCGAGAAGGGGTTGATGTGGTCGCTCGAGGCGGCGAACTCGATCAGCGACACGCTGGCGATGCTCGACCAGCGGATCGCGCCGTCGCCGGCCTCGCACCAGCCCCACTTGACGCGCGAGTTGCCGGCGTCGATGACGAGGATCAAGCCGCCCTCGCTGCGACGACGCGGGCGCCGGGGATCTCGCGCACGCCGGAGCGCGTGCGCAGGCGCAGCGCCCCGTCGCGCGCGAGGCCCGTCGCGACGCCCGAAACCAGCCGGCCGCCGGCGAGCCGCAGGCGCAGCCGGCGGCCCTCGTGCGCGTGCAGCGCAGTCCATTCCGCGGCGAACGCGGCGAGCCCCTCGCGCTCGAACGCTGCCAGCGCCGCGAGGACTTCGCGGGCCACCGCGCCGATCAGGGCGTTGCGCGCGATCGCCGGCTGCAGGATCTCGTCCAGCGAGGCCACCCGGCGCGCGCCGAGCGCCGGCGCCGCGCGGCAATTGATGCCGATGCCGACCACCGCCGCGATCTCCCGCCCCTGCAGCCGCGTCTCGACCAGGATGCCGCCGAGCTTGGCTTCCCCGGCGAGCAGGTCGTTGGGCCACTTGAGGGCAACCGAGCAGGCGCCCAGCGCGCGCAGCGCGCGCACTGCGGCGACCCCGACCGCGAGCGAAACCCCGGCGAGCGCCGCAGGCGCGCAGCGCATCCGCCGCAGGATCGAGAAAGTGGCGCCGGCCCCCGGCGCCGAGCGCCAGCGCCGGCCGCGCCGGCCGCGGCCCGCGGTCTGCTCCTCGGCCGCGAGCAGGACCGCGCGCTCGTCGTGGAAGGCCCTTGCGAGCAGCCGCGCGTTGGTCGAGTCGCAGCGCGCGGCCACCTCGACCCCGACCGCCGGCAGGCCGAGGCGCGCGGCGATCGCCCGTCGATCGAGCGCATCCATGGGATGCGAAGTTTACGCCGAGCCGAACGCGAAGCCGCGCCCCGGCGCGGCGTCGAACAGCGCCCTGGTGTAGTCGTGGCGCGGCCGCGAGAACACTTGTTCGGCCGGGCCGTACTCGACGACCCTGCCCTCCTGCATCACCGCGATGTGGTCGCAGACCTGCGCCGCGACGCGCAGGTCGTGGGTGATGAAGAGCATCGCCAGATCGAGCCGCGTGCGGATCTCCTCGAGCAGGGCCAGCACCTGCGCCTGCACCGAGACGTCGAGCGCCGAGACCGCTTCGTCGGCGATCAGCAGCTCCGGCTCCATCGCGAGCGCGCGCGCGATGCAGATGCGCTGGCGCTGGCCGCCGGAGAACTGGTGCGGGTAGCGGCCGAGCGCGCCCGCGTCCATGCGCACGAGCTCCATCAGCCGCCGCGCGCGTTCGATCGCCTCGGCGCGCGGCACGCCGTAGTTGAGCGGGCCCTCGATGATCGCCTCGCCCACCGTGCGGCGCGGGTTGAGCGAGCGGTACGGGTCCTGGAACACGATCTGCACGCGGCGCCGCAGGGGCTGCAGTGCGGCGCGGCTCATCGCCGCGATCTCCTCGCCGCCAAGGCGGATCTCGCCCGCGCTGGGGTCGATCAGCCGCACCACGCAGCGGGCGACCGTGGACTTGCCCGAGCCCGACTCGCCGACGATGCCGAGAGTCTGGCCGCGCCGCACCTCGAGATCGACCTCGCGCGCTGCGTGCACCTCGCGGCGCGGCGCAAACCAGCCGTGCTCGCTGTAGGTCTTGGAGAGCTTGCGCGTAGCGAGCACCACGAGTGCATCGGGCGCCAGCGGCCGCGCGCGCGGCTGCAGCCCGGGAACCGAGCCGATGAGCATCTTCGTGTACTCGTGCCGCGGCCGGGTCAGCACCTCCTGCTTGGAGCCCAGCTCCACCAGCTCGCCCAGGCGCAGCACCGCGACGCGATGCGCGATCTCCGCGACCACGCCGAAGTCGTGCGTGACGAAGAGCACGCCCGTGCCGTGCCGCGCCTGCAGGTCGGCGATCAGCTTCAGGATCTGCGCCTGCGTGGTGACGTCGAGCGCCGTGGTCGGCTCGTCGGCGATGAGCAGCGCCGGGTCCAGCACCAGCGCCATCGCGATCATGATGCGCTGGCGCTGGCCGCCCGAGAGCTGGTGCGGGTAGGAGGCGACGATGCGCTCCGGGTCGGCGAGGCGCACCTCGCGCACGATGTCGAGGATCTTGGCGCGGCGCGCGGCCGGCGCGAGCGCGGTATGTTCCTTGAGCACCTCGTCGATCTGCGCGCCGCAGGTCATCACCGGGTTGAGTGCCGTCATCGGCTCCTGGAAGATCATCGACATGCGCGTCGTGCGCAGCTCGCGCAGGCGCCTCCCGGGCGCGCGCGCGAGGTCTTCTCCCTCGAGCCGGATCGCGCCGGCCGTGACCGGCAGCGCGGCCGGCAGCAGCCCCATCACGCTGTGCGCGATCACCGACTTGCCGGAGCCCGACTCGCCGACCAGGCAGACGATCTCGGCCCGCTCGACGCCGAGAGAAACGCCGGCGACGGCGTGCGCGCGCTCGCCGCCCGCCGGCAGCGCGACCGTCAGGTCTCGGATCTCGAGCACCGCCTTCATACGCGCTTCGCCATCTTCGGGTCGAGCGTGTCGCGCAGCCCGTCGCCGAGCACGTTCACTGCCAGCACGGTCGCCGCGAGGAAAACGCCGGGGAAGAAGATGTTGTGCGGGAAGTCGTTGAACTGCTGCCGTCCCTCCGCCATCACGTTGCCCCAGGTCGGGATGTCCGGGGGCAGCCCCACGCCGAGGAACGACAGGATCGCCTCGACCAGGATCGAGAACGCGCAGATGAACGTCCCCTGGACGATGAGCGGCGCGATGCAGTTGGGCAGGATGTGGCGGAACATGATCTTCCAGATGGGGGTGCCGAGCGAGATGGCGGCCTCGACGTACGGCTCCTCGCGCACCGAGAGCACGATCGAGCGCACCAGCCGCGTGACGCGCGGGATTTCCGGGATCGCGATCGCGACGATCACCGTGGCGAGGCTCCCTCGCCACATCGCCACCAGCGCGATCGCGATCAGGATCGCCGGGATCGCCATCAGCCCGTCCATGAAGCGCATCAGGATCCCGTCCAGCCAGCGCAACGTTCCCGACGCCAGGCCGCACACGATGCCGATCGCGAGCGCGAGCAGGGCGCACAGGATGCCGACGACGAGCGAGACCCGCGTGCCGTAGATGACCCGGCTGTAGACGTCGCGCCCGAGCGAGTCCGAGCCCATCCAGAAGGTGTGGCGCAGCTTCTCTCCGTCCAGCGTGGTGATCTCGCCGCTCCGGCCCGGAAGCAGATCGCGGCTCGCGGCGTCGAACAGCGTCGGGTCCACCGTGCCGAGCCAGGGCGCGGCAAGGGCGATCAGCACGAGGACCCCGAGCGCGCCGGCGCCGATGCGCACCGACCCGTTGGCGGCCGCGCGCCGCAATGCGCCGGGCGGCGCCTGCGTCGCGGCCGCCTCGATCGAGAGCGCCTCGTACTGCTTCGCGCCGGGGGCGTCCATTCTTCAGTAGCGGATGCGCGGATCGAAGACCAGGTACGACAGGTCCACCAGCAGGTTGATCAGCACGTAGACGAACGAGAAGAACAGGATCACGCCCTGGATGGTCGGGAAATCGCGCGCCAGCACCGCGTCCACGGTGAGGCGTCCCAGGCCGGGAATCGCGTACACCGACTCGGTCACCACCACGCCGCCGATGAGCAGCGCGATGCCGATACCGATCACCGTGACGATCGGCACCGCGGCGTTGGCGAGCGCGTGCCGCACCAGCACGCGGACCTCGGGCAGCCCCTTGGCGCGCGCGGTGCGGATGTAGTCCTCGCCCAGCGCCTCGAGCACCGAGGCGCGCGTGACTCTCGCGATCAATGCGATGTAGATCACCGAGAGCGTGACCGCCGGCAGCACGAGGTGCGTGAGGAACGGCCACAGGCCGTCGGCGATGCGCCGGTAGCCCTGCACCGGCAGCAGCCCCGCCTTGAGCGACACCAGATAGATCAGGATATAGGCCAGCACGAAGACCGGCACCGAGAAGCCGAGCACGGAGAAGCCCATGAGGGCGCGGTCGAACCAGCCGCCGAAGCGCCAGGCGGCGAGCACGCCGAGCGGGACCGCGACCAGGACCGCGATCAGGATGGTGAACGTGGCGAGCGCCAAGGTCGGCTCGAGCCGCTGCCCGATGAGCGTCGCGACCTTGGTCTTGTAGTAGAAGGACTCGCCGAGGTCGCCGCCGAGGACGTTGCCGATCCAGATGCCGAACTGCACCACGATCGGCCGGTCGAGGCCGAGATTGGCGCGGATGCGCGCGATCTGCTCGGTGCTGGCCGCGTCGCCGGCGAGGATCGCGGCCGGGTCGCCGGGGGTGAGCCGCAGCATCAGGAACACCAGTACCGCGACGATCAGCAGCACCGGGACGGTGGCGAGGATCCTGCGGGCGACGAATCCGAGCATGGGCCGGATGCTACACAAAAGAAAACGGCCCCGGCCTGGGCCGGAGCCGTCGGTTCGTAGGGCGGGTCCTCAGACCCGCCGCGGCCTAGTTCTTGCGCACGTTCCAGTAGAAATTGCCGGTGCCGCGGAAGTGGCCGGTCACGTTCTTGCGCGAGGCGAGCGGCGCGTCGAACTCGCCCAGCGGCACGTGCGTGGCGACCTCGAACGCGCGCGTCTGGATCGCCTCGGCGAGCTTCTTCCTCTTGCCGTCGTCGGTCTCGCGCATGAACTGCGCCTTGAGCTCCGGGATCCTGTCGTCCTTGCCCCAGCCGAACCACCCCGAGGCCTCGCCGCGCGTGTCGAGCGTCGGATTGACGATCGGGTTCCAGATGTCCGGACCCTGCCAGGCGGTGAGGAACATGTTCCAGCCGCCCTTGTCCGGCGGGTCCTTCTTGGCGCGCCGCCCGACGAGCGTCTGCCAGTCCATCGCCTGCAGGTCCACCTTGAAGCCGGCCTGACGCATCAGTTGCGCCGCGACATCCGGCAGCTTGTCGATCGCCGTGAGGTCGGTCGGCTTCATGAGGATCACGACCGTGCCGTCATAGCCCGAGGCCTTGAGCAGCTCCTGCGCCTTCTTCATGTTCGATTTCGACTGGATGTCGCTCCCCGCCGGGCTCGCGTAAGGCGTGCCGCACGTGAACATCGAGGGGCAGGTGCGGTACAGCTCCTTCACCCCCACCTGGGCCTGCAGGAAAGGCTCCTGCGCGAACGCCGCCATCGCCGCGCGCCGCACCGCCGGGTTGTCGAACGGCTTGTGCAGGTGATTGAAGCGCGCCATGTACTGCAACGGGACCGGACTGTAGCTGTAGACCACGATGTTCGGATCGGCCTTGAGCCCCGGGATGAGCGGGAACGAAGGCTGCTCGAGGATGTCGACCTCGCCCTTCTGCAGCGCGTTCACCTGCGCCTGCGCGTCGCGCAGCGCGAGGTTCCACTCGACGCGGTCGACGAACACCTGCTTGCCCCCGGCCGAGCCCGACGGCGGCTCCTTGCGCGGCACGTACTTCGGGTTGCGCACGTAGACCGCCTTGTCGCCCGGCTTGAACTCCTCGCGCACGAACATGTAGGGCCCGGAGCCGACGTGCTCCTCGATCTGCTTGAAGGCGTCGGTCTCGGCGACGCGCCTGGGCATGACGAAGGGCACGTTCGAGGACGGCTTGCCGAGCGCCTCGAGCACGAAGCCGCACGGCTCCTTGAGCGTCATGCGCACGGCATCCGCGCCGACGGCTTCGAGCTTCTCGACGAAGCTCATGAGCGCCACGCCCATGGCGTCGCGCTTGCCCCAGCGGGTGATCGACGCCACCACGTCCTCGCCGGTCACCGGCTTGCCGTCGTGGAACTCCAGCCCCTTGCGCAGGCGAAAGTCCCAGACCTTCTTGTCGGCCGAGACGCTCCAGGTATCGACCATCTGCGGCTTCACCACGTTGTTCTCGTCGGTGCCGAACAGCGTGTCGTAGATCATGTAGCCGTGGTTGCGGCTCATGTAGGCGGTGGTCCAGATCGGGTCGAGGATCGCGAGGTTGGAGTGCGGCACGACGCGCAGCACCTTGTCCTGGGCAATGGCGCCGGCGGTAGCCGCAAGCAAAACGAGCGTGAGGATCTTGCGGAGCATGCGGGTATCCTTTGCAGTCGGGAACGCGAAAAAGAGGGTAGCAGGGCATGGCACGTATCGCAATCGGCGGCTTCCAGCACGAGACCAACACCTTCGCGCCCTCCCGGGCGGAGTACCGGGACTTCGAGGACGGCGGCGGCTGGCCGGGCGTGCAGTACGGCGAGGCCATCTTTCCTGCGGTCGAGGGCGCCAACATCCCGGCTGCCGGAGCGATCGAGGCGCTGCGCGCGCTTGGCCACCGGCTGGTCGGCACCGCGTGGGCCGCGGCGAGCCCCTCGGCGCACGTCACGCGCGACGCCTTCGAGCGGATCCTCGGCGAGATGGTTGCGCGTCTGCGTGCCGCGGGCCCCGTGGACGGCGTCTACCTCGACCTGCACGGCGCCATGGTCGCCGAGCACCACGACGACGGCGAAGGCGAGATCCTGCGGCGCGTGCGCGAGGCGCTCGGCCCGCGCGTGCCCGTGGTGGCGAGCCTGGACCTGCACGCCAACGTGACGCGCGCCATGTTCGAGCGCGCCGACGCCCTGGTCGCCTACCGGACCTACCCGCACGTGGACATGGCCGCGACCGGGGCGCGCGCGGCTCGGCTGCTGCAGGTGCTCCTCAAGTCGGGCAAACCGCTCGAGCGCCGCTACGACACGCTCGACTACCTGACGCCGATCCAGACACAGTGCACGTTCATCGACCCCTGCAAGAGGATCTACGCCGACCTTGGTGCGCTCGAGGAAAAGCACGGCGCGACCCTGAGCTACACGCCCGGCTTTCCGATGGCCGATTTCGCCGAATGCGGCATGGCGGTATTCGGCTACGGCACGGACGGCGGCGAGCCGGAGGCTGCGATCCGGGCTCTGCGCGAGCGCGTGGCCGGGGCCGAGAAGGACTTCGCGCTGCCGCTCTACCTTCCGGACGAGGCGGTGGCGCGGGCGCGCAGCCGCGGCGCGTCGGGTGCGCCGGTGGTGCTCGCCGACACGCAGGACAACCCCGGCGCGGGGGGCAACGGCGACACGACCGGGCTGCTCGTCGCGCTGGTGCGCCAGGACGCGCCGGACGCGGTGCTCGGCATGCTGATCGATCCGCAGGCGGCGATGCGCGCGCACGAAGCCGGGCAGGGCGCGACGCTCGAGTTCTCGCTCGGCGGACGCTCCGGGATTCCCGGCGACCATCCGTTCACGGGCCAGTTCACGGTGGAGCGCCTGGGCGACGGGCGCTTCACCTGCACGGGCCCGATGTTCAAGGGCTTTCGCATGAGCCTCGGGCCGATGGCGCTCCTGCGCTGCCGCGCGGCGAGCGGGGTGCGCGTCGTGCTCGCCTCGAAGAAATGCCAGGCCGCGGACCAGGAGATGTTCCGCCACCTCGGCGTCGAGCCGCGCCGCCAGCGCGTGGTCGCGCTCAAGAGCTCGGTGCATTTCCGCGCCGATTTCGAGCCGATCGCGAAGGAAGTGCTGGTGGTGAAGGCGCCCGGGCCGGCGCTCGCGGACCCGTCCGAGTTCAAGTGGACGAAGGTAAGGAAGGGTCTGAGGCTGCGACCGCTGGGCCCGGCATACCGCGGCTAGCGGGGGGCGTTCTTCATCGCCTCGACGATCTTCTGTGTCTCGACGCTGACTCGCGTGACGCGCGCAAGCAGATCGATGACCTTCTCCTTGTAGTCGGCGAAGCGGTAGGTGTCGAACTTGTCTCGGATCGTTGGGTCCCTTGGCTTCGACTCCTTGTATTGGTCGAGGATCCACTCCAACGCGGAGCGATTGCCAAGTCGGTAATTCCAAGCTTCCGTTGGCACGCCTGAGAGCGTGGTTTCGCTGTCCAGCGCGATGCGGCCCGTTTCCTTGTCGGCCTTCAGCAGCGCCTTCGGCGCTTGACCGCTTCGCTTCGCGTTCTCGTCAGTCACATCGGTGCGCCTCAGCTTCCACGGCTCGACTTGTTCGTAGGTGGTGTGCAGGGCCATGAGCTCCATGCCCCAATCGGCCCACTGCCAGAAGTCGTTGTAGAAGGGGATGCGTGGGAACTCGCGCTTCAGATTGAGCGCGTACTTCTCGCGATAGATCGGGTCGTGCAGGACAGCGTAAATGTAGTGGAAAATCGCTTGCTTCACGAATAGCCTGTCGTTCCTGACCCGGCTAGGTTCGTAGTGCTTGAGGAACTTGGTGAGAGCCCAGTTGGAGATGTTGGCCTGACGATCCCCGTGCGCGTCAAATCGGTCCAGCGGGAGATATTGCGTCGCGTCCGCCGAGTAGAGGTTCAAGTTTGGGACAACGCGCGTAGCGAGAACCGAAAACGGCTGGCGATCTCCGGCCAGCAAGCACAACGCTACATTGTCCGGTCCATCGGACGGAAAAGTAGCGTCCGCCGATCCGCGCTCGTCAATGAACAGCGCAGAGTCATAAATTAGCGCCGTCGTGTATGGTCGATAGAGAGTCGGGCGAACCCTTGCTTTATTGAACGCTTCGCGGCGTCCTTGGGAACGACGGCGCTTTAGGTTGCGTGACCACTTTATCGTATCCGGGAAAACCTTCGCATTCGTCGGCACCTTCTCGAATTCTTCAACGAAGAATCGCATTTTGCGTTCAATGGAGAGCGTATCGAAATCGATCACCCACTCATCGCGATTAGTCGAGATGCCCAACGAAAACAGTTCGAAGATCGCCGTCGACCTCGATTTGCCGGCCGAACTCCTTGACTGTTTGTCAGCCAGCAACGCGAAGTCTTCAAAGGCCGTGTCCCCTTGGTTGATCCAAAGGTTCGTCTTTGTTGGTTGTATTTCCTTGAACTCTAGAACCCCTGGTTTCGCTCCGGCGAGCCATGCCAGCTTGTCCTGGGCACTTTCGAACTCCGGTCTACGGAGATAGAAAAGCCTGATTCCCTTCTGCTTGGCTCTTCGAACCATGAAGCTGATGGCGATTCCGGTCTGGATCCCGAAAACGTTGTGGGTCGTACCCGACAGTTTCGGATTCGCCCGAATGTCACCACCGAGATCGGCCACGTAGATGTGATTGAACTCTTCGCTGACTACTTTCCGGAAACCATCGAACGTACGGCTCTCGATAAAGCTGCGGTTCGAGATAAAAGCAAGAACTCCGTTAGCATCCAGCCGATCACTCGCCCACCGGAAAAACCTCGCATACATGTCGTACAGCTTCGTCTTCTGCGCCGTGCTCGCCGCGATGTAGGTCTCCCTGATCCGCTTGTCGATCTCCGGATACTCGCGATTCTTGTTGTTCTCGTTCTCGCTTAGTTGATTAGCGTTATACGGTGGATTGCCAATGATCACGCTGATCTTGCGGCTGTTCTGCTCCCGGATGCGCTTGATGTTGACGTCTGTCACTCCGCCGAACAGATCATCGACGTGCCCAGCGTGCTTGCGCAGTCCGGCGACGTTGTCTAGCGTGTCGACGAAGCACAGGTTCGGAAACTCCTCGTACTCCCCGGTGATCGCCGCGTAGGTCGCCTCGATGTTGAGGTTCGCCACGTAGTAGGGAAGGATCGCGACCTCGTTGGCGTGCAGCTCGCGCCGGTACTTGTGCTTGAGCTTCGCAGGCTGCCCGCGGAAGTGCTCCAAGAGTTCGCAAATGAAGGTGCCGGTGCCAGTGGCCGGGTCGAGAATCTCGACGTCCCTGTCGAGCAGGTTCCGGCCGAAGTGCTTCTCGCAGAGCCAGTCCGCGCTCTCGATCATGAAGCGCACGATCTCGTTGGGCGTGTAGACGACGCCGAGCCGATCCGCGGCCTTGCGGTTGTAGACCTTGTAGAAGTTCTCGTAGATCACCTTGAGGAAGGTCTGCTTCTCGTGGTGGCTGCCGATCTGCGACGCCGCGGCGCGGATCGAGGCGTAGTAGGGCTCGAGCCCCTTCAGGGTCTTGAACTTGGTGTTGCCGGTGAAGAAGGTCGCCTCAAGTTTGTAGAGCTCGCGCGCGACGTTGTTGTCGCGGTGAAACGGGGTCTCCGGAAAGACAGCGGCAAAAATCTCCTCCGTCAGGATGTGCTGGATCAGCATCTCCCGCACGTCGGCCTCACCCAGGCTCGAGTTGATCGTCTCCTGCGCGTGCTTGAGGAACTCGGCAGCGGCCTTGCGGAATCCCGGGTTCTCTTTGTGCGCCGCGTCGATCATGTCGCGCAGCGCTCCGAGCACTGCCGGGAGGTCGGCCTTGAATTGCTCGACTGCCTTTCTAAACTCCGCGATCTCCTTCCGCTCGTAACCGAAGAAGAGGGTGAGCAGCTTCTCAAGACCCTTGACGTCGTCAACGAACGCGCGCATCACCTCTTCGCGGTCCTGGATCAGCATCGCGTGCCTGGAGTTCTCGAAGATGATGTTGTCCTGCGGGTAGCCGCGCTTGAACTTCTCCTCGACCATGGCCTCAAGGTCGTCCTTGGCGTCCTTCGCCTCCCAGTAGCCGAAGGGCATGCGCAGTTCGTAGAGGAGCGCACCGTCCACGTAGCGCCGTTCCTTGGTCTTCGACTCGATCTCGTACTCGGGAACGAAATGCAGGTCGCGCGAGCGCGCCCAACCCTTCAGCAGGTCCTTGAACGCTTCACGCAGCACGCTCTCGCGCTGGCTGCCCGAGACCTTCTTCAGGGTCGCGAGCTGATTGAGGTACTGCTGGATGAGAAGCTGGCTCACCTATCCTGTTGTGAGATCGATCCTTGTCGGCCGCGACGATAGCACGGGCGTTATGGCAGGCTGGGGGAACGATGAACGCGCTGGACGACGACGGCCTCGCCGTGAGCGAGGCGGGCGAATGGACCCGCGAGAAGCACGCGCGCCTGCGCAGGTACGTGGACGCTGCGCATGGAGCGCGCCGTCGCTTCCGAGGCCGTACCACCTACATCGACCTCTACTGCGGGCCAGGACGGGTTCGGCTCAGGGAATCCGGCGAGGTGGCCGACGGCAGCCCCCTGGTGGCCTGGGAAGCCGGAGGCCGCCATGGTGATCAGTTTGCTGAGTTCGTGATCGCCGACCACGAACCGGCCAGCGTCGCTGCGGCGAAACAGCGGCTCGAGTCGAGGGGCGCCAAGGTCAGGGCCTACGCCGGCAAGGCCGAGCATGTGGTCGGGCAGGTCGCCGAGGGGCTTGACCCCGGCGGCCTGCACTTCGCGTTCCTCGATCCCTACAACCTCGATGACCTTCCCTTCGCTGTCATCCAGCGGTTGGCGCGCTTGAAGCGGATGGACCTCCTCATTCATGTCAGCGCCATGGACTTGAAGCGAAACCTGCGCATGTACCTGGATGCGGCCGGCGGAACGCCTTTGGACCGCTTCGCTCCGGGCTGGCGAGAGGCCGTAGACCGGAACCAGCGCGACGAGTTGATCCGACTTGCGGTGCTCGATCATTGGCAGGGGCTGATCGCCCGGCTCGGAACGTCAGCTGATGAGCGGGTGGAGGGGATAGAGAACAGCAAGGGCGTCGATCTCTACTGGCTCGTGCTCGTCGCCCGCAGCGATCTCGCGCACAAGCTGTGGGGAGAGATCGCGAACGTGACCCCTCAGGGCCGTCTGCCGTTCTGAGGCGTAGACTGCGCGCCATGCCGACGAAGTCGAGCATCGAGTGGACCGAGATGACCTGGAACCCGGTCACCGGCTGCACCAAGGTCAGCCAGGGCTGCAAGCGCTGCTATGCCGAGCGCATGGCGAAGCGGCTTCGCGCCATGGGCAGCGACCGATACCGCAACGGCTTCGGGGTCACTCTCCACCCCGATCTGCTTGAAGTGCCCCGCAGGTGGCGCCAGCCGCGCACGGTGTTCGTCAATTCGATGAGCGACCTCTTCCACGAGGACATCCCGGAACCGTACATCGGGCGGGTGTTCGACACGATGCGCGAATGCCCACGGCACACGTTTCAGATCCTGACCAAGCGCGCGGAGCGCCTCGCAGAGCTCGGCGGACGGCTGCTCTGGCCTGGGAACGTCTGGATGGGTGTGAGCGTCGAGGATTCCAGGGTGTTGAATCGGATCGATCACCTCCGCTCGGTACCGGCGGCGGTGCGTTTCCTGTCCCTGGAGCCGTTGATCGGTCCCCTCGACCAACTCGACCTGCGGGGCATCGATTGGGTCATCGTGGGCGGCGAATCGGGACCGCGAGCGCGACCGATGAGCCGCGAGTGGGTCACTTCTATCCTCAAGCAATGCCGCGCCGCCGGCGTCGCCTTCTTCTTTAAACAGTGGGGCGGGGTGCGAAAAGACCTCACCGGCCGGCAGCTGGACGGCAGGGTGTACAACGAAATGCCGCTCGGGGGAGTGGCGCGACGACTATCCCCGATCAGGAGTGATCTTCCTTTGAGGAACTACGCCGGCTGAGGCCAGGGGCGCTGCGCGGGGCGCATGCGCTCCAGCAGCCGCGCGAGCCTGAGCACGCCGAGGTCGTCGAACCGGCGCCCCGCCACCTGGACGCCGATCGGCAGCCCCTCGGCGCTGAAGGTCCAGTTGAGCGACGCCGCCGGCTGCTCCGACATGTTGAACGGCACGGTGAACGCGATGTGCGGCAGTGCATCGTGCGGGTCGTTGCCCGGGCAGGCGAGCTCCGCCGCGTACGGCAGGATCGGCGAGGTGGGCGAGAGCACGAAGTCGAACCGCAGGCATGCTTTCACCGTGGCTTCGCGCAGCGCGACATAGCAGGTGTAGGCGGCCATGACGTCGCGCCCGGTGAAGGAGCGCGCGCGCCAGGAGCACCACTCGGCGATGAAGGGCAGCACCTTCGCCTGCTTCTCCGGCGGCAGCAGCGCGAAATCGTTGTACGAGCGCGCTTCGAAGAAGCGCGACATGCCGTCGAGCAGCTCGGGCGTGAGGAACGATCCCATCTCCTCGACCTGCGCGCCCGCCGCGGCGAGCGCCTGCGCCGCGGCCGCGGCCGCCGCACGCACCTCCGGGTGCACCGGCAGCCCCACCTTCATGTCCGGAAGGAATCCGATGCGAAGCTTCCACGGATCCAGGCCGTCGAGCGCCGCATAGTCGGTCCCCTCGTGCGGCAGGCTCATGAAGTCCCGCGGGTCGGGCTTCGTCAGCAGGTTCATGAGCAGCGCGGAGTCGGCGACCGAGCGCGTCATCGGCCCGGCGACGCGCCCGATGTAGGGCGGGTAGGTGGGCACGCGGCCGAGGCTCGGCTTCAGGCCGAAGATGCCGCAGTGCGTCGCCGGCAGCCGCACCGAGCCGCCGATGTCGGTGCCGAGGTGCAGCGGCGCATAGCCCGCGGCCGCGGCCGCGCCGGCGCCCGAGCTCGACCCCGACGTGTTGCGGTCGAGCCGCCAGGGGTTGCGCGTGATGCCGTGGATGCTCGACAGGCCCGAGGAAAGCATGCCGTAGTCGGGCATCGTGGTCTTGCCGAGGATCACGCAACCCGCCTCGCGCAAGCGCGCCGCGGGAGGCGCGTCCGCGGTCTGGGGCGGCGCGTCCTCGTGGGCGCGCGTACCGATCGGCGAGGGATCGCCGCGCGTGTAGATGTTTTCCTTGATCGTGACCGGCACGCCGTCGAGCGGCGAAAGCGGCGCGCGCGCGCGCCAGCGCGACTCCGCGGCGCGCGCCGCGCCGAGCGCGCCTTCCTCGTCGAGGCGGTACATGGCGCGAATGCCCGGCTCCCACGCCTCGATCCGGTCCAAGCACGCGCGAGTCGAATCGACCGGAGAGAGCGCGCCGCGCGCGAACTGCGCCGCCATCTCGGCCGCGGAAAGCTCGTGCGCAGCGCTCATTTGCGGCCGATCATATCCGATATACTGCGGCGGCCATGCTGCGTTTCATGCTTTTCGCCGCGGCGGTCGCGTGCGCGTCGGGCATGGCACGCGCGCAGACCGAGATCCGCTTCTGGCATGCGCTCGGCGGCGTGCTCGGCGATCCGCTCGAGGCGCTGGTGCAGCGCTTCAACGACTCGCAGAAGGAGTACTGGGTCGTCGCCGAGCACAAGGGCAGCTACGAGCGCACCATGATCGCCGCGCTCGAGGCGCAGCGCGCCGGCAACGGGCCGCACCTGGTCCAGGTCTACGAGGTCGGCACGGCCCACATGATGGCGGCGCGCACCGCGTTCCGGCCGCTCTGGCAGGTCGCCGGCGAGGCTGGCGAGCGCATCGACGCGAAATCGTTCCTGCCTGCGGTTGCGAGCTATTTCTCCGACGATACGGGGCGCCTGGTCGCGCTGCCCTTCAACGTCTCGACGCCGATCCTGTTCTACAACAAGGACGCGTTCCGCAAGGCGAAGCTCGATCCGGAGCGGCCGCCGGCGACCTGGTACCAGATGCCGCAGGCGATGGGCGAGCTTGTCGACGCGGGGTACGAGTGCGTTCTCACCACGGCCTGGCCCTCGTGGGTGCACATCGAGAACATGAGCACCTGGCACAACCAGGACTTCGCCACGCGGGACAACGGCCTCGGCGGCCTGGACGCGAGCCTGGTCTTCAACACGCACCTCATGGTGCGGCACGTGTCGATGCTCTCGTCGTGGGCGCGCTCCGGCTACTTCACCTACAGCGGCCGCCGCATCGAGGGCGAGCGGCGCTTCGCCGCCGGCGAGTGCGCCATGCTGACCGCCTCCTCCGCGAGCTATGCGGACCTGCGCCGCAACGCCAGCTTCGACTTCGGCGTCGCCGCGTTGCCGCACTACGACGAC
>Ga0187892_10001244_pt1 | contig 59562 bp, 49 predicted proteins | sample MA1701073metaG_FD_139345 | JGI IMG/M metagenome (GOLD analysis project Ga0187892, IMG submission 139345) | Bio-ooze microbial communities from a basaltic lava cave in the Kipuka Kanohina Cave System on the Island of Hawaii, USA - MA170107-3 metaG ...
AACCACGGAGGCCGGATACCGAGGATGGTGCTGTAGAGATCGCGGTCATGCATGGGCTCCAGGATACGCACCGTCGCCCTCGTCCGGTGAAGCGCGTCGAGGAGAGCAATTCAGCCAACGCCCAGAACGAGTCGCCCCTGCCGCCTGGACCCTTCACGCACCGCTGAGGGTTCGGGCGGGCAGGGGCGACGGGCATCCAGAGCCAGAGAGACCCACACGAAACCCCGAAGCGCCGAAGACTCTTAGCCTTCTCGGGCGCGTCGAGCCGAGCCGGATCGGCGGCGCCGAGGAGATCGTCTCGAGACGAATGCCGGCCGGGCGGCCGGCGGAATCCGCATCATCCTAGGAAGGGGAGGGCTCGCCATGTTTCACCGTTTCTGCCCGCAGGGGCGGCGGTCTTCGTTCGTCGTCGCGTCGGCACTCGCCGCCGTTCTCGCAATTTCCCGCTCGGCGCCGGCCCAGTCGGTCGTGGTCGACGGCGACTGCGCCGATCTCGCAGCGATCGCGCGCGTCGCTGCGAATGACAGGGCGTTCGACGTGTCGCCGGCCCTCCGCAGCGGCTTCGACTTCACCCGTGTTCTCGTTCACTACTACCCGAAGTCCGACACGCTCTACCTCGGCCTCAATCTCCTCGACTCGATCGACGGGCCGGGCGTCGCTGGCGACGCGGACGGCGACTCGAACCCGCACGATCGCACGCACGCGGGTGTCCGCGAGGACCAGGTCGGCGTCGGCCGGAACGAGTACTACGTTTTCGAGATCGACACGGATCTCGACGGCGGGTTCACGGGCTACGAGGATCTGAGAGTGATCTACAAGGACAATCGCCTGAAGCTCGAGCGAGGAACCGGCGACGGGGCGGCGCCGGTGACGAGCGGACGCGTCGCGCTCGGGACTCGCGGCGTGCCGTTCGACTCGCATCTGCCGAACCAGAACCGCGAGACCGAAGACGTCGAGATCGCGGTCGCGGGCTACGCGAACCAGGACAACACGCCCGGCTCGTTCGGCCTCCGGGTGACGGCGGGCTCCGCGGTGGACAGTCTTCCGGACGACGTCTCCGACGGGCCGATCCACTACGAGCTCGGAAGCCCGCTCACGCTCCGCACCGAGTTCGCCGACCCCGACCAGCGGACGCTCGGCGACTGCGCGGTGGCGTTTCCCGGCGACGTGGTGAGCGTGGCGGCGATCGTGACGAACGAGGGCCGCGAGCCGCTCCGGCCGGCCTGGCTCATCGTCCACTTTCCGACCGGGCTCGATTACGTCCCCGGCAGCGTTCGGGGCGCGGCCGAGGGGCGCACGATCCCGCGGCCGGACGGGCTTATCGTGCGCTTCGTGCGGCCGGGCGGCGACGCGACGCTCGAGCCCGGGGAAACGGCGCGGGTCACGTTCGACATCGCGATCGTCTCTTTCCCCGAGTGCCACATGACGGTGCGCGGCTACGCCGAAGGCGTCTTCATGGACGGGATCACGTGCCTCTTCTCGAGCACGGAGACGATCTGTTTCGTCGAGTAGCGGCGGTCAGGGATTCGCCGGCGCGGTGACGATGTGCGCGCGGGCGGAATACCGGAGCTCTCCGTCCGTCGCCACGAAGGGAGCGAGCTCGCGCTCCGCCGCGGCGACGAGCGTCTCGAATCGTTCGGGATCGTGCTCGTGGCCGGCGAGCGCGATCCAGTCGCTCCACTTGTACTCGATCAGGCTCCGGACCGACGGGTAGCGGACCGGGCCGTCCTCCGTCCGGATCCGAACCCACGAGAAGCCGGCGTCCCGAAAGAGCGCGACGATCGCATCGGGGTCGCCCAGCGAGAACGGCGCTCGAAGCGCGTCGGCGGCCGGCCGGCCGACGAGCCGGTCGAGTAGCCGCGCGAGCGCCGAGAACGGCGCGCTCCGCTCGAGCGCGTCCCAGACGGCGAGGGCGAGACGGCCGCGTTCTCGCAGCACGCGACGCACTTCGCGAAGGGCCGCGGCGCGGTCGGCGAAGAACATGAGGCCGAACTGGCTCACGACGGCGTCGAAAGAGCGGTCGTCGAACGGGAGCGACTCCGCGCTCGCCTCTCGCCACTCGATCGCGGGCGCGATCCGCTTCGCCACGGCGATCATCGCTTCGCTCGAATCGAGTCCCGTGACCGAGCCGCCCGGGGCGATGCGCTCGGCGGCGGCGCGCGCGAGGACGCCCGTGCCGCACGCGACGTCGAGAACGCGATCGCCCGGGCGGAGCGAGGCCGCTTGGGCGACGCGCGCGCTCCACGGTCCGACGAGCGCCGGAACGACGAAGGACTCGTAGGCTTCCGCCGCGGCCAGAGTCAGCGGGGCCGTCATGGCGGACTCGCGGGTTTCTCGCCGGCTTCGAGCCCGAAGAGTCTGCGGAAGTCCGGATGGCCGTGAAGGCTCTTCAAGTCCGGGTCTCTCAGGTGCCAAGAGCGCGAGAAGTTCTCGAGACCCTTCACGGCGAGCCTCAGTTGCTCGATGGCGAGATCGGGCTCGCCGAGCCGCGCGAGGACGCAGGCGAAGTTGTAGCGGATCTGCGAATCGTCGGGCCAGAGCTCGACGGCGCGCTTTCCCTGGGCCATCGCCACGGGCTTGTTGCCGACGTCGGCGTACGAGGCCGCGAGTCGCGAGCGCGTGAGCGCGTCCGCGGGGTCGCGGCGGAGGACCCGGAGCGCGGCCTCGACGAAGCGCTCGCGGGCCTCGCTTTCGGCCGCGCGGTCGTTCAGCATCTTAAGCGTGTTGATGAGCCAGGTGTGCGCCGTGCTGCAGTCGGGGCGCAGAACGACGAGGCGCTCGAAGAGAGGGCGCGCGGCCTTGGGGTCGCCGCCGGCCGCGAACGCCCACCCGACCGCCTCGAGCGTGTCGGGGCAGTCGGGACTGATCTCGAGCGCGCGACGGCCATGCTCGAGCGTCGCCTCGTTGTCGCCCTTGTTCCGGTGCGCGCGGCAGAGCGCGATGTGCGCCTCGAGGAGCCCGGGCTGGAGATCGAGCGCGCGCCGGGCGTGGAGAATCGCGAGATCGGACGCCTCGCCGCCCGCCCACCAGCGCCCGGCGCTCTGCGCGTAGGCTTCGGCGAGCACCGCGTGCGCCTGCGCGAACTCGGGATCGAGATCGATCGCGGACTTGAGCAGCTCGATCGCGCGCCGCGCGCCGTCCTGCGTCTCCTGGTCGAGAAGCTCGCGGGCTCGCAGGAGGAGGCGATACGCCTCGTCGTTTTTCGTCGGCCGCTTTTCGAGGAGGGCGCGGTCGTCCGGCGAGAGGCGCACGGCGAGCGCCTCGACGATCTTCCGCGAGACCTCCGTTTGCACGTCGAAAAGGTCCACGATCGTGCGGTCGAACCGCTCGCTCCAGACGAGCTGGCCGTCGATGCCGCGGACGAGTTCCACGGTGACGCGCGCGCGCCGACCGGCGCGCCGGACGCTCCCCGTGAGGACGAAGTCGACGTCGAGCTCGCGAGCGATCGTCCGGGCGGGGAGCGGGCGCGCCCGGTACGCTCGCACTTCGCTCCGCGGCACGACGGAGAGCCCCGTGACGCGCGTGAGATCGACGATGAGATCCTCGGTCAATCCGGTCGCGAGATAGGCGTCGTCCGCGTCGTCGCTCAGGACTTCGAAGTAGAGGACCGCGAGGCGCCGCTCGCGCGAGACGTGCGTCGCGTCGGAAGCGTGCCCGGAGTTCATCGCTCGGAGGTCCGCGAGCACTTCGTCCGCGCGCTGGTATCGGTGCGACGGGTCCTTGCGCAGCAGCTTTCGCACGACGTGGTCGAGGTCGGCCGGGATCTCCCTTCGGACGGCGGCCGGGGGCGCCGGCGCGTCGTTCACGATGGCGTAGAGAACGCGCTCCGGGCTCTCGCCGTCGAACGGAGGCCGCCCGGTGAGCGCGCGGTAGAGGACGACGCCCAGCGCCCAGAGGTCGACGCGTCCGTCGATCGCGCCGCCCTTCACCTGCTCGGGCGCGAGAATCTCGAGCGTGCCCGCGACGCTCCCCGTCCGCGTCAGCGCGGACTAGCCGCGAAGGCTCGCGATGCCGAAGTCGAAGAGACGCACGCGGCCCTTCGACGCGAGAATGATGTTCGAGGGCTTCAAGTAGCGAGGGACGATGCCGAGCGCGTGCACCTCGGAGAGGACGTCGGCGATCTCGACGCCGATCCGCGCCGCGTCGGCGACGTCGAGCGGGCCGCGCGACAGCCGCGCCTCGAGAGTCTCGCCCTCGACGTACTGCATCGCGAGGAACGGAGCGCCCTCGTGGCGGCCCGCCTCGTAAACCGTGACGACGCCGGGGTGGTCGATGCGGGCGATGGCGCGCGCCTCGCGCTCGAATCGCTCGAGGCGCTCCTCGTCGGACGAGCACGCGTCCGACAGGAGCTTGAGGGCGACCTGGCGTGGGAGGGTGAGATCCTCCGCGAGAGAGACCTCGCCCATGCCGCCCCGGCCGAGCGGCTTCAATACGCGGTAATGCGAGATCTCTCTGCCGATCATCGGACAGCCTCCGATGCTGCCGCCCGCCGCCCGCTAGACTGGTCTCCGTGATACATCGTCCGCCGCGCGACGGCACGCGCTTCCTCGTCGAAGACCCGTTCGAGCCCGCCTAACGCCGGCCAGCCGCAACCGAACTCGAGCGTCGCGCGTGCACGCGACGCCCGACAGTCTTCATCGGGGACCGAGGAAGGGCTCAAACTTCGTCGCAAGATGAGGAGAGGTTGGGGTTGAAGACTCTATCTCGCCCTTCATCGCTCGGGAGAGATCGCGGAGCGCGTCGCGCGCGGGCTCGTGGAGCTGAGGGACTGCCGGGCTTGCCCGCGGAACTGCGGCGTGAACCGCATGGCGAACGAGACGCGCGTCTGCGGCACCGGGCGGCACGCCCGCGTCGCCAGCGCGTTCGCGCACTTCGGCGAGGAGGACTGCCTCCGCGGATGGCGCGGCTCGGGGACGATCTTCTTCTCGCTCTGCAATCTCCGCTGCGTCTTCTGCCAGAACCGGGACATCTCGCAGAGGCCCGCCGGCGGCGAGATGCCGGCCGAGCGGATCGCCGATCTCGCGATCGCTCTCCAGGACGAGGGCTGCCACAACGTCAATTTCGTGACGCCCGAGCACGTCGTGCCGCAGGTGATCGAAACGATCGCGGCCGCGGCCGGGAAGGGGCTCCGGCTTCCGATCGTCTACAACACGAGCGCGTACGACTCGGTCGAGTCTCTGAGACTGCTGGACGGCCTCGTCGACGTTTACATGCCCGACTTCAAGTTCTGGGAGAGCGAGACCGCGCGGCAGCTCGCGAAGGCGAAGGACTACCCGGAGCGGGCGCGCGAGGCGATCGCCGAGATGCACCGGCAGGTAGGGCCGCTCCGCTTCGGGCCGGACGGGCTCGCGCGCCGCGGCGTCCTCGTGCGGCACCTCGTCATGCCGGGCCAGCTCGCGGAGGCGCGCGCGATCTTCCGGTGGCTCGCGGCCGAGGTCTCGCCGGACACCTATGTCAATGTAATGGGCCAGTACCGGCCGGAGTACGAGGTGGGCGGGATCGCGCGGGACGGAAACCCGGCGCACCCGGACATCGACCGGCGGCCGGCCGCGCGCGAACTGTCGGCGGCCGTGGACGCCGCGCGCGACGCGGGGCTCTGGCGGTTCGACGAGCGCGCGAACTAGCGCTCGAGCCGGATCGCGACGTCCTTCTCCGCGCCCGGCCGCGGACTCTCGAAGCGGTCGGCCGAGAACTGGGGCGTCACGAGCCGCGAGGGAGGGAGGCCGCGCAAGAGAAACCGGCCCTCGGCGTCGCTGTGAGTCTTGTAGACCCATTCCGGACTCGGCGCATCGCTCCACGGCGCGAGCGTGAACGCGAGGAACCGGCCGCCCGTCGGCCGCCCGCCCGGATCGAGCGCCGTGCCGGTGACGCGGGCCCCGGGCTCGAGAGCGAGATCGCCCACCGCGACACCGTCGCTCGAGAGGACGAAGTCCGCCTCGGCGAAGTAGCTCGCGTCCGAGCCGGGCTCCGAGAGCGACATCGAGTGGACGAGTATCTCGTACTCGTCCGCGGGCATCGCGATGCGCTCGACGGCCTCTACGGCGCCGGCGTCGCGTGGGACTTGCACTTCCAATCGGTGGAACCGACCGAGAGTCTTGGCGCGGAGGTGCGCGGTGCAGCGGAACGGGGCCATCCCGGACGGGTATCGGATGCGAAGGGTCGCGGTCGCCTGCTTCTCGGCCACGATCGAGACGACGAACGGTTCCTCGGGGGGAACCGAGAACGCGAGGACGCTCGGCGCGCGCACGGTCACGTCCGGCGCGACCGCGCGCGGCCACGCGTCGATCTCGCCGACCTGAAGGTGAAGCGATCCCCGAGGAATGCCGTGAAGGACGAACAGCTCGCCGAGGCGGGCGGAGACTTCGTCGAACACGGCCGGGGCGAGACGCGCGTCGATCGGGCTTCGCGCGCTCGTGAGGTGGAGCGCGAGCTGTGGAATCGCGGCGTCGCGCCCGAACACCTCCATCGGGTCGAGTGGCCGGCCGCGCTCGTCCTCCAGGCGAACGATCCCCTCGACGCGCTCGAAGGGGAGCGCCGAGAGCGTCCCGAGATCGCGTTTCTCGCCGCGCGCGAGATCGAAAGCGGCGCCGGCGAAGAAGAAGGAACGGAAACCGTCGTTCTCGGTCCACGTCGCGCGAACGCACTTTTGGCCCGGACGCACGCCTTGGAATCGGAAGGCGCCGCCCGCGCCGGCGGTCGTGCGCCCTTCAGGCAAGACCCGACCGGCCATGACGCCGGCATCGTTTTCGTAACGGGCGAGTTGATCGAGCTTCACCTTCGCGCCGGGTCCGCCATCGACCCGCCCGAAGACGGCCGACCGCGCGTACGCGGGAACGATGACGACGGTCTCGCGCCCGGCCTCGACGGCGATCGGTCCCGAGAGTTCGTCGGGCGGCGGCGCTCCTCCGCCTCGGACTCCCGACTCCGTTAGCTCGAACGCGCGCGCTTCGTGCGTGGGCACGACGTCCACCGTGACGGGAGCGGAGACGAGCTGCCAGCGATAGGCGCCAGAGGGCGCGAGGTCGAGCCAGCGAATCGTCCCTTCGTCCGCGGAGCGGCGCTCGGCGGCATCGCTCGCCGCGGCCGGATCGCGCAGCCGGGCTACGACGCCCGGGACGGGCTCCTCGTCCTCGTCGAGAAACCGGAGCGTGAGGTCGCCCGCGGGATCGAGCGCGAGCGTCAGTCCCGGCTCGCTCACGTTGCGCTCGATCGCGAGGCCCACGAATCCGCGGGCGCGCGCGACGATGCGATGGCGGCCGGCGCTCGTGACGAGGATCTTCCCGTCCTCGTCTGTGGTCGCGCTCACGACCGCGCCGGAGTCCTTCGCCGTCGCGTCGATCCGTCCGCCGCGGATCGGCTCGCCCGTGGCGGCGGATCGCAGCGCGATCGGGATCGCAGCGCGGTGCGTCTCCTCGCGCGGCGGGGAGGTCTCTGGAGTCTCGGCCGCGGCCGAGCGCGGCGCGGAACCCGGGCGCCGCGGCGCCGAATCGCGCGGCCGGAGGACGCCGCTCGCGAAGGCGGCGACGAGGGCCGCGGCGAGGACGGCGATCGCGAGAACGGCGCGGGATCGCTTCATCGTTCGGACGGACGGGCTCCTGTTCTCCCGTGGGGCGACGGCGGCGATTCTAGCGCCGCGCGGCGGTCGCCGGAGCCCTCGCCGCGGCATATAATCGACTCGTCCCCAGCCGGAGAACGCGCGTCGTGTCGACATCGAACGAACTCCCCGTTCCTCCTCCGAAGGATCCGGTGATCGAAGTCCTGATGAAGGACGTCGATCGCACGCTCCTCCGCGAGAATCTGAAGCTCACGCCGGACGAGCGGGCCAGGCGGCTCGTGAAGCTGCTCGAGGCCGCCGAGGAATTCGCCCGCGCCGGCCGGAATCTCGAGAACACGTCGTGACGGTCGACTTCCGGGGCCTCCTCGGCGCGCTGAACTCGCGCCGAGTCGAGTTCATCCTCGTCGGGGGATTCGCCGGAACCCTGCACGGCTCGGCCATCCCCACGCAGGACGTGGACGTCGTGTACGCTCGGAGTCCCGACAATCTCGCGAGGCTCGTCGAGGCGCTCGAACCCCACTCGCCCTACCTGCGCGGAGCACCCCCGGCCTTCCTTTCCGATTCGACGTGGAGACTCTCCGGAACGGACTCAGTTTCACGCTCTCGACGGCGCTCGGGCCCATCGACCTCCTGGGGGATATCGCCGGCGGCGGGAGGTACGAGACTCTCGCGCCGCACGGTTGGGCGGTCCGCGTGTTCGACGTGGACTGAATGTGCCTCGGGCTCGAGAGGCTCATCGAGGTGAAGCGGGCGGCCGGGCGGCCGAAGGACCTCGCGGCCATCGCGGATCCGACCGCCCTCCTCGAGGAGCGCCGAAAGCCGGGGCCGCCGCGCGCGTGACGCCGCAGATGCCTGTGCAAATCTAAAGTCGCATTTTGGATCTGCACGATGCATGCTGGGGCCATGACCTACGTCCACCGTTATCTCTCCCACGCCATCCGGCGTGCCGCGCGGACGTTTCCCGCGATCTTGGTCACGGGTGCTCGGCAGACGGGGAAGACGACGCTCCTCCGGCACGAGTTCGGAAAAAGCCATCGCTTCGTGTCGCTCGACCGCCCCGACGTGCGGGCGCGAGCCCAGGCGGATCCCCTCGCGTTCCTCGGCGATCATCCCGCGCCGCTCGTTCTGGACGAGATCCAGTACGCGCCGGACCTCTTGCATTTCGTGAAGGAGCGGATCGACGCGGATCGCAAGCCGGGCCGCTTCATCCTGAGCGGGTCCCAGAGCTTCGCGCTCATGAAGGGCGTTTCCGAATCGCTGGCCGGCCGAATCGCCGTCCTCTCGCTCGACCCGTTCTCGGTCGCCGAGTCCAGCGCGAATCCCGCCTCGCCATCGATCGACGCGCTGCTCGATCGTGTATTCGGCGACGGACGATTCAGCTCGACGTCGCTCGACCTCGGCGACTGGCTGCTCCGGGGCGGCTATCCCGAGATCCGGGCGTCATCGAACGTCGATCGAAGCTTGTGGTTCTCGAGCTACGTGCAGACCTATCTCGAGCGGGATGTCCGGGATCTGCTCCAGGTGGGAGATCTCGACGCGTTCGGGCGCTTCCTCGCTCTCGCGGCCTCGCGCACGGGGTCGCTCCTCAACATGACCGATCTCGGGCGGGACGCCGGCGTCACCGGTCCGACGATTCGGCGATGGGTGTCCGTGCTCGAAGCCAGTCACGTCGTATTCCTTCTTCCCCCCTATCACGAAAACTACGGCAAGCGCGTGATCAAGAGCCCGAAGCTCTACTTCACCGATCCGGGCCTCGCGAGCTACCTCTTGGGTCTCCACACGGCCGAGGCGATTCTCGGGGGACCCACCGCCGGCCCGCTCACGGAGACGGCGGTCGTTTCGGAATGGCTGAAGGCCTTCCGGCAGCGGGGAGAGCGGCCGTCGCTCTATTTCTGGAGCACGGGGCGCGGCATCGAGGTCGATCTTCTGATCGAGAGGAACGGCCGGCTCCACGCGCTAGAGGTGAAGGCGACGGCGACGCCGACTCCGCACCACGCCGACGCGCTCGCGGCGTTTCTCGAGGTGGCGGCGGGCAAGAAGAAGAAGAAGGCCCAGCCGCGAGCCGCGCTGGCGTGCCGGGTCGCGGCGCCGATGGCGCTCCGTCCGGGCATTCGCGCCGTGCCGTGGCACCTCGACGGCTGACGGACGCGCTCGCCTGCGCTACCGCTCGACGCGAATCGTGTCGACCACGAGCCGGAACGGCCCCGCATTCTTGTCGGCGAGAAGGAAGCCGATCGAGTTTACGGTCGCGGCCTCGACCGGCGCGGCGCCGGGCACCGGACGGCCGAAGGAGGTCGCGCGAAACTCGCCGAGGGGCACGCGGACGTCGATCCACTCGTCCTTCCGGGTCTCGAACGGAAAGCGGTACGAGAACGCCGGCATCCGGCCGGGGACGTAGAGGTTCAGCGCGTACTCGCGACCGTCGCCCCGGACGCGAGCCACGAGGACGTCGCCCGCACGGAGGCCGAGGTCGTTCTCGCGCGAGCGCACCGACGCGAAGCCTCCGTTGTTCTCGAGCGAGAGGACGCCCGTGAACTCGAGCATCCCGTCCTCCCCGATCCGGAACCGTCCCTCGGACACGCCGCCCATGACGCCGTCGTTGACGGTCAGCCATTCGCGATCGGCGCCCTTCTCGCTGAAATCGAAGAGTGTCCGGTGGGGCGGCGATTCCTTCGGCATGGAGGGCTCTCCGTCCTGGAGGAGAAGCGCTGCGGCGACGACGCGGACCGTGGTTGGGAGCATGGTGTGGTGGGGTTCGGGCTTTGGGGCGTCGCGGATTCACGCGTCATTCGAGCGCGTCCGGATCATCGGATTCCGCGAGCGCGCCGTTGCCCCCGGGCTCGGTGAGACGGAAGTCGAGATGGGATCCCGAGCTACGCAACGTCAGGAATGCCCGGGGACATCTTCGGCCCGTGCGGGATCGGTCGATGGATTCGCCAAGACTCTGCTCTCGCGAGGATTCCTGCGATATAGTTCGCGCCGGCATGAGGATGAGAGCCACAACCGGGGGCGGCGCTTCGGGTGGCACCGCGCTCGCGGCGCAGGTGTACGACGAGCTGCGAAGGCTCGCCGCGCGCCGGCTGCGCGCGGAAGCCGACGGCCATTCGCTGGACCCCACCGATCTCGTTCACGAGGCGTACGTCAAGCTCGCGGCGCGGCCGGACTGCCGGTTCAACGACCGAGCGCACTTTTGCGCGACCGCCTCGCGCGCGATGCGGCAGATCCTGGTGGATCATGCGCGAGCACGAAAGCGCGTCAAGCGAGGGGGCGACAGTGGCGTCCGCGTGACGCTCGCCGAGATTCAGCTCGGTGCATCCCGACCTCAGGAGATCGACGTCCTCGAGCTGAGCGATGCGCTCGATCGCCTCGCGCGTCTCGACGAACGCCAAGCCGCGGTCATCGAGCTGCGGTTCTTCTCCGGGCTGAGCGAGGTGGAGGCCGCGGAGCTTCTCGGCGTGTCGCGTCGTACGGTGCAGGAGGATTGGGCACATGCAAGAGCCTGGCTCAAGCGGGAATTCGAACGGGGGAAGTGACGACCTGAGCACGGACCGGCACCGGTTGGGGAAGGAGATCTTCCTCGCCGCGTTGCAGCGGGAATCCGGTGCGCGGCGGGCCTACCTCCGCGAAGCCTGCCGGGGCGACCGTGTACTCGAGAGCGACGTGCTCTCGCTACTCGACGCATTCGACCGCATCTCGGGCTCTTGGCTCGGGAGCGAAGATCGTCGCCGCGAGCTCTTGATCGACGATCCCGCGCAGTTCGTCGGGAAGACGCTGGGGCGGTACCGGGTCGTCCGACTGATCGCATCCGGCGGGATGGGAACGGTCTTCGAGGCCGAGCAAGACTCTCCTCGGCGTCCCGTCGCCCTGAAAGTCCTCGTCTCCTCGCTCGCGTCTCCGGAGCTGCACCGCCGGTTCGAGCAGGAGGTGGCGATCCTCGGCCGGCTCCGCCATTCCGGCATCGCGCAGATCCACGATGCGGGGCTCTTTCAGGTGGGAGACCGGAGCTTCCCTTACTTCGCGATGGAGCTCGTCCCCTATGCGCGGCCGATCACTCGCTATCTCGAGAGGGCCAACCTCGGGCAGCGCGCCGCGCTCGATCTCTTCGCGTCCGTCTGCGACGCCGTGATGCACGGTCACCAGCGCGGCGTGATCCATCGCGATCTGAAGCCAGAGAACATCCTGGTCGATCGTTCGGGGGCGCCGAAGATCATCGACTTCGGCGTCGCTCGCGCGACGGACGCGGAGAGGCTCCAGGCAACGATGGCCACGACGCCGGGTCAGCTCGTGGGCACGTTGCAGTACATGAGTCCCGAGCAGTGCGGCGGGGATCCCGCCGAGCTGGACACGCGCTGCGACGTTTACGCGCTGGGCATCGTCCTCTACGAGATCCTGACCGGTCGCCTGCCGTTCGACGTTTCCGGGCGATCGCTCGCGGAAGCCGTTCTCCTCGTCCGAGTCCATCGACCGCCGCGGCCGCGCGCTGTGAACCCCCAGATCCGGAGAGATCTCGAGGCCATCGTGCTGAAGGCCACGGCGAAGGAGCGGGCGCGACGCTACCAATCCGTCGGCGCGCTCGCGGCCGACATTCGTCGCTTTCTCACGGGCCAGCCGATCGAGGCGCGCGCGCCGGGCCCGATCGCGCGGACGCTCGCGTGGGTGCGCCGACATCCCGTTCTCGCCGCCACGGCGGCGACGTTTCTGGTCGGAGCGGTGCCGCTCCTCGCGGTGACCGCCGCGATCCGCTACCTCGCACTTCGCCCGGCGTGGGTATCGGTCGATTCCGCGCGGCGGTTCGCGGCGGTGGAGTCGCGCGCGGGGCACAAGCTGCGGGTGTGGGATTCGGAGATCGAGCGCGGAATCGTCCTCGCGGATCTCGTGGACAGACCGCAGGAACTGGGCGGCGGACGCCTCGCTCTCGTCGGGTTCGCCCTCGACTCGCGCTTCCCCGTGGGTCAAGGTGAGATCCTGGCGTTCGACCCCGATCGAACGGAACAACCACTCTGGTCCACGGGAGACTCTCCGCTCGAATTCCGACCGAAACCACCGCAGGTCGTCGAAGCGGAGCCCAGCATCGGGCTCGCGCGAGTCGTCGACATCCTGAACGACGTTCCGGGCCACGAGATCGTGGCGCTCGAGTTCTTCCACCCCTACTCGGCGGGATCCATCCGGGTGTTCGATCTGGCCGGGCGACTCCGCTACGAGGTGTGGCACGACGGCGGGCTCGGCGGGTTCGTTTGCACGCAAGACCCGCCGAGAATCGTCTGCTGGGGACTGAACAGCGAAATTCGATGGCCGGACGGCGGGGAATACCCCCCCGAGAAGAGCCCGGCGACGGCGCCTCTCGTCGTGTTCGCCGTCGACGTCGTCGATGGTCACATCAACAATGACGAATTCATCGTGCAGAACGGCGAGATCCTGGACGAACGTGTCGCGTGGTACAAGTGGATCGGACCGTACGACCACGTTCACTACTTGGCGGGGCTCTTTCCGCAACCGCTCGGCGACCCGGGGCGGCTGATCGCGGACCAGTACGTCGCGATAGCGATGATCTCGTCCATCGAGAAGTTCGCCGACGTGTGTCTGTTGATCGAGCCGTCCGGCGTCGAAGTACGCCGATTCGCGAACGAATCCTGGCGAGCGCTCCAAAAGGAAGACCGCCTTCCGAGTCCGTCCGTGTTCCAGCTCCTCGACTACGAAACGCTCATGTCGCGCTTCATCCCCGAGCAGAGCGCCCCGTCGCCCGATGATCCCGCCGATCGCGTACCGAGCGACGAGTGAGCTGAGAGCGCGACCGACCCGCCATCGATTGCCCGCTGCGCCTCCGGGGCGATTCTGTCGCTATGGGAGGCGGGAATGCGCCGGGACCCTTCGAACGACTGGCGGTCGGAGCGACCGGAGCTTCCGCCGGACCCCGTTTCTCGCGGAGGTGGCCATGCCAGCCGGACGATATCGCATCGAGATCCTCGTGTCCGCTTTCTCGCTCGCGATCCTCGTCGCCTGCTCTAGGGCGCTCGACGCGCGGCCGTCCGGGTCGAGCGGAAGCGGGGAGTGCGAAGTCGTTCTGAACGAGACGGCGTCGCTCGTTCCGATCGCGGACGGAATGGAGCAGTTCATCCCGTCGATGGCATTCGGGTACGAGGTGCACACCGACGGCGATCGGCTGGTCGTCGGAGCGCCCGCGGTTCAGAGCACGGAGCGGGGGGGATCGGTCCACGTCTACGAGCGTCATCAGGCGACCGGCGAGTGGCTCCCGACGACCGTTCTCACGGCGCCGATTCCCGCTGTGGGGGATCAGTTCGGAGTTCGAGTCCGGATCGACGGCAACACCCTCGCCGTTTCCTCGCCAGGTCGCACGGTCAACGGGTTCCCGCAGGCGGGGGCCGTCTACGTGTTCGTCTGCGCCGACGGCGGTTGGAGCTTGCAGGCGACGCTGGACGAGGGCGATCTCGCCGGCCAGAGCCACCTCTTCGGACAGGGGCTCGATCTCGAGGGCGACCGATTGGTCGTGGGCAGTCAGCACACGGGCGGCGGATGCTCGACAGGTCGCACGTTCGTTTACCTTCGCTCGGGCACCGCGTGGTCGGCGGAGGGAATGCCACTCTTGGCGGATGACGGCCGACACAACGACGCATTCGGCAATTCGGTCGCGCTCTTCGGTGACACCCTGGTCGTCGGCGCTCCCGGTCATACCCACGATGCCAATCCGACGCGATGCGCGCCCGAGCCCTCCGGTGAGGCCGGCGCCGCCTACGTCTTCACTCGGGACGCGTCGGCGGGGGAATGGGTTCAGAGGGTGGAGCTGAACGCCGGCGGTGGATCGGACGTCGATCAATTCGGCTACGCGGTGGACATTTGGGGAACCACAATCGTGGTCGGCGCCTTTCACGCGACGTCTCGCATCGATCCGTCCGCTCTCATGTCTGGCGTGGTTCACGTGTTCGTGGGCGACGGCGGGACTTGGACCGAGGAAGCGATCCTGGAACCCTGTCTCCCGGAGCTCGCCGGCGTCTTCGGGTTCAACCTCTCGCTCGACGGCGACCGACTCGCGGTCTCGGCCATAGGATATGGCGAGCCGAACTCCGGAACCGCGTACGTCTTCTTCCGATCTGGAGGGTGCTGGTCCGCTTTGGCGCAATTCGCGGACTCGATCTCGGAAACGGGAGAAAACTTCGGACATGGGATCGCTCTGGCGGGCGACTGGGTTCTCGTGGGGGCGGAACACAAGTCGGCGGGGCCGTCGTCGATGGGTCGTGGCGCCGCGTTCGTCTACGACGTGCCGAGCCTCCTGGCGGGGAACGTGAACACGGGAAGCGGAGGATCGCCGATCGACGTGCTGTTCGTAAACGGCAGCGCGGGCGGTGCGACGAGGGAGGTGGGCGTGGTCGCGAACGCCGTGAGCCGTCTCGACATCTTGCATCCGCCGAGCCTTCCGCCCGGGCGGGCGCACTACGGCGTCTGGATTCTCGATGGCGTGCCGAGCGCGTGCGATGCCACCGAGATCCGCTTCCTCGACAAGTTCGGTGTGACCGTCACTCTGGGCCTCGGCGCGCGCTGCTTGCCCATCAACAACAGCGTTTCCGCCGACGCTTGCCCATGCCCGATGACGTTTCCCGCGGGGTTCACGTCCATGTCGTTCGGTTCTCAGACGGCACGCCGGTTCTGCCTAAACGCGCGACCCGGCCATGATCTCGCGCCGGAGCATTTCTTCGTCCGGTTCCCCACGGGGGATTTCACCATCGGGGGAGTGGTTCTGGACAGAAACGCTCCGGCGTCTCCCGAGACGAACATAGCGGTCGCGAACTGGATCATCGTCCGTTCTCGACCCTGACGCGGAGGCGTCGATCGTGAGCTGACGCCGTCTGCCCGTGGGCGCCGGACCGCGAAAGTCGATCGAACGAAAGCCCGGCTCGCTCGCCGCGCGGCCGCTCGGTGCGGAACGCGCTCCGGGGCGATCGGCCCTGCGAAGCAAACGTCGTGGTGCGGCTGGGCTCGAGGGCCCGGAGTCCCTGTGCGAGATGGCGTCTCCGGCGTCCTTTGACGCGTGGGGATCTCTTTCGACAACGATTCGGCGATCGCGAGGCGGCCGATCGCGAGAAAGTGAGGCCGCAATCTCGATGATTCTGCCCCTTGATGCGTTCGCGACCTCCACGGATTCCGATAGTGGCAGCGAGTAGTCGTCTTCGTCGATCGGCACCGCGCTTCCGGACCGATTCCGTCGCTTTGGATAGCGGAGATCCGCAAGGTGTCGCCGTTCAGCAGGGTCGATCTTGCGCCTCCGCCGATGCCGCTGCAATTCAAGTGAATGGAGGCGCAGATGAGAATCCGACGAAGCAGTCTGTCCTGGCTCATGCCGGCGCTGTCCGCCGTCGTGATGATCGCGGGATCCGGATCCAGCGGAAGTGCTTCGATCGTAAAGGAGCTGCAGCGCATTGCACCCGTGTCGTGCGGCGAAGAGGATACGACTCAGAACCTGAGATTCGGCCACGCGTTGGACATGGATGCCGAGACCGCGGTGATCGGCGCACCGTCGTATCCGGATGGGATCGGATCGGTCTACGTGTTTCAGCGGAACCCAGACGGGACGCTTGCAGCTACGTGCACGAAGTTCGAATCGCCCGCTCCACAGTCGGGAAACAACTTCGGACTCCAGGTTGCGGTGGACGGGACGACGATCGCCGTTTCTGGACTGGAGGGCCCTGTAGGCGATCGGACGTTCCATGTCTACATCTACGAGCGCTCGCCGCTGGGGATCTGGAGCCTCGTTCAGGAACTGAGCGCTCCCGACAATTTTGGCGACGGGTGGAGCGCGATCGACATCGACGGCGATCGACTGGCGATCGGCGCCTTTCGAGGCAACGGACGTTGTCCGGGAACTGGCCTCGTCTACGTCTATCAGCGTGGGATGGATGGCATCTGGGTCCTCGACGGTCCGGCCCTCGCGGCCAGCGATGGCGAGTTGACCGACTGGTTCGGCATTTCTTTGAGTCTGGATGGAGACTCGCTCGCCGTCGGCGCCCCGGGGCACGGGCACGGACGGGGACCTGGCGCTCCGTGCGACGATCCGGACCTTCCGGTTTCGAATACGTCTGGTGCCGCCTACGTGTTCTCGCGGGCGAGCGGGGCGTGGACCGAGGTGGCCGAGCTCGTTCCCGGCGATCTGATGACAAGCGACTACTTCGGCAGTTCCGTTTCGATCCAGGGTGAGACCTTGGCGGTCGGGGCGTTGGGGGCCAACTCGCGCAACACCGGCTGCGGAGGCGTCGAGGCTGTTGGCACGGGTGTCGTTCACGTCTTCGACGGCGCCGGTTCGAGCTGGACACGAGAGACCGTGCTGCAGGCGCACGATCCGATCGGGGTCGCGTACTTCGGCCACCAGGTTGCCGTGGAAGGGGATGCGATCGTCGTGGGGGCGAGCTTGTCGGGGCCAGGATCGCGAGACGGGGCGGCTTACGTCTTTCGTCGCGTGGCGAGTTCGTGGAGACAGGTCGCGCAGCTCGACGCGAGCGATTCCCCGGCGGAAGCCTGGCTGGGCAACGATGTGGCCATCGTGAATGACACGATTCTGGTTGGCGCTCCGCTCACGCCGGCCGGTATGTCGACGCTTCGCGGTTCGTCGTACCTTTACAAGCAACTGAACCCGCTCGATGGCAACGTCGACACGGGCGATGGCTCGCCGCCAGCGATGGTCTTGTATCTGAACGGGAGCACCGGTGGGCAGACGCACGAAGTCTCGGTCGGTGCCGGGCAGACCGTACGCCTCGACGTCCTTCATGCACCGAGCTTTGCGCCCGGCCGCGGTCACTACGCCGTGTGGATTCTCGATGGCGATGGACTCGACTGCGTCTCGCGGGACATCTCGTTTCGAGACGGCAGCGGCCAGGCGGTCGCGCTGGGCTGCGGACTTCGGTGTCTTCCGATCAATAACAGCGTGTCGGCCGGCTCGTGTGTCTGTCCATCGACGTTTCCCCGCGGGTTCACTTCGCGGCAACTGAGCGCCGGAGCCGCAGCTCGGTACTGCCTCAACGCGAGGCCGGGACACGACCTCGCGCCGGAGCATTTCTTCGTCCGGTTCCCCGTGGGGGAGTACACGATCGGGGGAGTGGTTTTGGACAGGAATGCTCCGGCGTCTCCCGAGACGAACATAGCGGTCGCGAACTGGATCATCGTCCGTTCTCGACCCTGACGCGGTGGCGTCGATCGCGCGCTGACGCCGTCTGCCCGTGGGCGCCGGACCGCGAAACGATCGAACGAAAGCCCGGCTCGCTCGCCGCGCGGCCGCTCGGAGCCGAACGCGCTCCGAGGCGGTCCGCGCGGCGAAGGAAACGTCGCGATGCGGCTTGGCGCGAGGGCCCGGAGAGCCCTCGCGCCGGATCGGAGCCCGGAAGTCTCTCTGCGAGGTGGCGGCATCCCGTGTCCCAGGAACGGGACGATGACGCCGGCACGGTTCGCGACTCCGTTCGGGCCCGCGACCTCGTTCCCAGCCTCGTCGCCGGGGGGCCGCCTCTCTCTGTCCCCGCCGATCGCGGCCGAAATCCTCTTCCACCCGTCTCCGCTCGTCCGCCGCTGGCCGGGGCGGATCGCGAAGCCGGTGGGATTCGGCCTCTGTCGGGCGAGTCCGGACTTCCGTTCTCCCTCGAACCTCTGGTCTCGCGCGCCTCGCGACCGAGGGCATCGCGAGGTGCGGTCGAGCGTCGGCAACGCGCGTGCCAGACGCGAGCGGCGGCCGCGAGGCCCTGGAGGGGAGCCGCGACACCGCCGTTCCCGCGCTGCGTCGGAGGATTCCGCGGAGTGGGGGGGAAGATGCCGGGGTCGGAGTGGCGCGAACGAGCGCCCGATCGTCGAGGACGACCACCGCGCCGACGACGTCGCTCAGTCGACGATCGCGGCGGCGCTCGCTCGCCCACCCGCCCGGCCGAACGCGCTCGGGAGCTGGCTCCGCCGCGTCGCCCGGAACTTCGCGCTGAAGGAGATCCGCAGCCGTCGGCGCGTGACGGACCGCGAGCGCCGCGCGTCGCGCACGGAACGGATCCCCGCCGCCGACGTCGAGATCGCGCGTCGCGACGCCGCGCGAGCGGTGTCCGAGTCGATCGCGGAGCTCGCGGAGCCCTATCGATCGGCGATCGTCCGGCGCTACTACGACGGACTCTCGAGCCGAGAGGTCGCGGCGGAAACGGGCATTCCCGTCGAGACGGTGCGCACGCGCGAGAAGCGGGCGATGTCCCTGCTCCGCGCGCGCGTCGTGGCGCGGCTCGACGGCCGCCGCGGCCTTCCGGGAGCGGTGGCGCTTCTCGCGCTGGTCGAGTCGCGGCGGGTTCCCGAGGGGCTCGCCCTCCGCGCGCATCGCGGCGCCGCGCGGCGCGATCTCGCCGCGCTCGCCTCGGTCGCGGCGGCCGTCGCGCTCGTCGCGACGTGGGTCGAGTGGCCGGCGGGGCGCATGGGCGCGCTCGAGGGCGAATGGCCGACCGATCCGCTCGCGCCGCGTTTCGTGTCGCCAGAGCGCTCGCCGCGCGAGGAGGCGCGGCCCGTCGGGAATCTGGGCGGCGTCGAGTCGCCCGGGCCGGTCCAGAACTCTTCGGTCCAGCCAGGCGAAACCGCGACCGGTGGGCTCGAGATCCACGTGCACTGGAGCGACGGGTCTTCGGCCGCGGGGATTCGCTTCGCGGTCGATCCGGTCGGCAATGGTGACGCGCCGCGCCCGATGATCGGCCAGAACATGCGGCACGAGACCGACGCTGCCGGATTCGTGAAGATCGTCGGCCTCGCACCCGGCTGCCACGTACTCACGTTCGACCGTTCGATTCTCGCCCCCGAGGCCCGCGTCGTGGTCGGCCGAACGACGATCGCTCGCGTGGATCTCCCCGACGGCCTCGACGTCGAGGGGCGATTCGTGTCACGAGGCGGCGCTCCCATCGCCTCGGCCGACGTCATCCTGTGCTCGTTCGCGCGGTCGTCGGACTCGGGCGTGGTCGTCGCCCGGACCGGCGATGACGGTCGCCTCGCGGTCCGCGACGTCTCGGCGCTGCGTTGGGTCGGCGCGCGGGTACCGGGATTCGCTCCGGCGCACATGGTCATGGTCGAGGGGGGCGGAGCCGTCGGCCCCCGTCACGTCGCGCTTCGCGTACCGCGTCCGGGGGCGCGCGTCGCGGGCGAGGTCAGGGGCGCCGCCGGACGGCCGCTCGGCGGCGCCGAGGTCGTGATGGACGTGCTCAGGCCGTCGACCTCCATGTCCGACGACGGCCAGTTCATCACGCTTCCCGCGCCGTTGCGCGTGCTCACCGATCGGGACGGACGATTCGTGATCGAGGACGCGTTTCCCGCGCCTTCGCTTCGCTTCGTCTCGTCGCCGGATCACGCGCCGACGTCGACCGAAGTCGAGCTAGCCTCGGGCGGATCGCTCGAAGTGTCCATGTCGCTCGCGTCGCCGGCGATCGTCGCCGGCGTCGTTCGAGGCGCGCGGTCCGAGCCCATCGCCGGGGCGGACATCTGGGTGATCGACTCCGCGACGAGCCGCTTCCGGGCTCCGGTGCGAACGCGTTCGGGACCGGACGGAGCGTTCCGGGTCGCCGGCCTCGCCGCCGGCCCGGTACGCGTGATGGCGGTCGCGTCGGGCTCGTGCGGGCTCACCGGACTCTCGCTCGAGGCTGGACGCACCGACGCCGTCGAGATCGCTCTCGCCGCCGGTCCCGGTCTCGCCGGGCGTGTCGCTTCCGAGCGGGGCGAGCCTCTGGCGGGCGTTCGAGTCGTCGCCGAAGCGCCGGCCACGAGGATCGCACGGGTCATCTCGAAACCCATGTACGAGCCGCCGCCCGTCGAAGCGAACGACTCCGTCGCGGCGTGGCCGCTCGTTCTCGCGCGGTCGATCGCCACCGCGACCGCGTGGACGGGGGAGGACGGCCGATTCGTATTCGAAGGCCGAGTGCCGGCGCCGCACGTTCTCGAACTGTTCGAGCCGGGTGTCCCGGACGGCATGGCCAGCGAGCGTGTGTTCGGGGCCGAGCCCGGGACCGACGTCGAGATCGTCGTGAGGGACGCTCGCCGCGCCTCCGGAGTTCTCGCGGGCACGGTCCGAGGCCTCGTCGCGGAGCCGGTGGAGGGAGCGACGGTCCGCCTGCACTCGAGCGGGCGAGAGCCGTCCGCCTTCGCGAGCGCGATCACGGACTCGAACGGAGCCTTCAAGGTCGCAGGGATCGTGCCCGGCCGCTATCGCCTCTCCGTCGAATCACCGGAAGGCGCTCGAACCTACGGCCGCCATGTCGAGATTGGTCCGGGCCAGTCGGTCGATGCGGGCGAAATCCGCTTCGTCGCGGCGGGAGGGCTCCGGGCGCGAGTCTTCCGCATCTCGGACGCGGCCGCCGCGGTCGTCGGCGCTCGGGTCGTCGACGAAGAGCTCGCGGGCGACTGGATCGAGTGCGACGACCTTCCTCCGGGGAACTACTGGCTCCTCGTGCCCGGCTTTCGGACGTCGCCGATCGCCGCGCAGGCGGCCGCGTTCACCGTGAGATCCGACGAGGTCACGGATCTGGACGTCACGATCGAACCGGGAGTGCCCGTGTGGATCCAAATGCGCGAGGACGCTCCGACGGACCTTCCCATCGACGTCCGCATCGAAGACGCGGGCGGCCGGCTCGTCTTCGTCGCGCGGAGCGCGCCGCGAATCGACGGCGTGCACGCCGTTCATGTCTCGCTGCCGCGCGGGACGTTTCGCGTCCGAGCGAGCAACAACGCCGGCTTCGCCGGATCGCACGATGTCGCGGTCGACGACGGACTCTTCCGCGAATCGCCGTTCTGGCTGCGCCTCACGGCGAACTCCGCGCGATGAAGTAGCGGCGTCGTGAACCAATTTCGATGCGCGCGGGATCTGTTTCTGATTCCGAACGCCCGCAAGCCGCTGCGACGATCGGTTTTTCGCGATCCATACTTGAACCACGGATCACGTTCGCGGGATTCCTGAGACGGGTAGCGCGATCCACTCTCGCTCCATCTCGTTCTCGTCCGGCCGGACGATCGTCGGTGCCGTGCGGCACGATGCACAGGGAATCGATCGAAAGGTCATCATGAAGACACTCAAGGGGATGCTCCGTATCCAGTCGGTCCTGCTCGTTCTCGCGGCGACGGCATCGCCGGCGCTCGCGCAGGCGACGATGCGCGTCAGTCTCCACCCCAGCGGATCGCAGGCCGCGCTCGGCGCTGGACAGATCACTTCGGTCACCAACGACGGCCGCGTCGCGTTCGAGTCGCTCGAGCCCTTCGACGGGCGCGACACGAACGGCGTGAGCGATGTCTACCTCTACGACAGGAGCCTCGGAACGACGACGCTCCTCAGCGTGAACGCCGCCGGCACCGCCGCGGGGAACGGCGTGAGCACGGATCCGGAGATCACGCCTTCGGGAGCGTTCGTCGTCTTCGCCAGCGTGGCGAGCGATCTCGTGTCGGGAGACTCGAACGGCGTGTCGGACGTCTTCGTCGTCGCGGTCGCGACCGGAGCCATGACGATGATGAGCCGCGGGCCCTCGGGCGCGCCGGGAAACGGCGCCAGCACGGAGCCCAGTATCTCCAACACCGGGCGCATCGTCGCCTTCACGAGCTAGGCGACGGATCTCCTGGGGCCGGGCGGTGACACGAGCGGCTTCGCCGACGTCTTCGCGCACGACCGTGACACCGACGTGGACGGCGTCTTCGACGAGAGCGGCGCGACGCTCACCACGCGAGCGAGCGTCACGGTGACGGGGGGCGAAGCGTTCTTCGGGGGATTCTCGCCGACCGTGTCGGGCAACGGCCACTACGTCGCTTTCGGAAGCTCGTCGTTCGACCTGCACCCGGGCTTCTCCTCGCCGACGTTTCAGGTGTACCGGCACGATCGGCTCGCGACGGGCGGTGCGCCGGTCACGACGATCGTGAGCTTCGGAGCGATCGATCCCGGCCTTTGCCGGCAGGTCTCGACGGACTCCTTCGATCCGTCGATGAACAACTCGGGTGCTTTGGTCGCTTTCTGGAGCGAGGCGGCGAATCTCGTTCCCAGCGATTGCAACGAGCTCGCCGACGTGTTCGTCGCGGATCTGAGCGGCGGCGGCCCGCCTCCCTTCCCGATGACGCGCGTCAGCGTCGGACCGGGCGGCGGGGAGCTGTCCGACTCGTCCTTCACTCCGTCGCTCTCCGGCGGCGGGACGATCATCGCGTTCGCGAACTACGCGTCGAACGTCGATCCGACGAGGCCCGACGCGAACGTGGGGTGCGTCGACGTCTTCGTGCGCGATCTCGTGGCGGGCGTCACCACGCGCGAGAGCACGACGATCGTCGCCCAACCGGGCTTCTTCGGTGGAAACGACGACAGTCTCCGGCCGAGCCTTTCGCGCAACGCGAGCTTCGTCTCGTTCTGGAGCGAATCCACGGATCTGGTCAAAGGTGACTCGAACGGGGCCGAGGACGCGTTCCTTCGCGATCTGCGGTCCTTCTCGGCCTCGACGACGGGGGGCACGGAGATCTTCGTCTTTCCGGGGGCTCCCGGTTCAACGCCGCCTCCGGGCGTCGTTCATGTGTCGCCGAACACGCAGTTCACGCTGGTGTACGCGCCCTCGACCGCGGTGATGGCGGACGGGGCCGTCCTCGCGTGGAAGGGCGCCACTCAGAACGCCCAGACGATCGCGGGCGGCATCACTCTCGTCAATCCGACGTCGCAGGACCCGAACGCCGTTCCCCAGGCGCTGCGGTGCGCCCGGCCGGATCCCGCGGCGAATCCGAACCCGCCGCTCCTCACGGTGCACCAGTGCACGAGTCAAGCGGCGTCCACGGTGAACCTACAGTGGATGGGGTCGCCATTGTTCTGGTGGGAAGCGACTTCTCCGGGGCTGCCGGCAGGATCGGTCTTCACGTTCCAGGGTCTGCAGCCGGGCGCCGTGCCCGGCTTGCCCAGCGAGCGCACGAACGCGCTGACGCTCGTCGTGTTCTGAGACGTGGGCGCGCGAGGGCTCTCCGCCGCGAGCGGCGCGCCCTCGCGATCACGGCGGACCCGGAACGGGCTCCGCGAGGATCGCCTCGAGCGCGCCGTCGCGCCCCTCGACCCACTGCGCGAACGTGGGCGGCGCGAGCAGGCGCGGCGCGATGAACGTGCGCGAGTCGAACGGCTGACCGCGCTGGAAGTACGTGTTTGCGATGCTGCCGAACATGCCGCTTCTCCGGGCCGGCGGTATAGATCATGACGATCGGCATGCTCGCCTTCCTCGCGTTCGCCGGACTCCTCCCGGGTCCGGATGCCTCCGGGACCGTCCCCGTGCTCGAAGTCGGAAAGCCGATCACGTCGACGATCACGGCGGCGGATTCGGTCGTCACCACGGCCCGGATCGATGCCGATCACAAGGACGCACCCGTCCGGGGACGGACGCTGCTCGTTCGCGTTCCGGAGCCCGGCCCGTACACGATCGACCTGAAATCGCACTTCTTCGACGCCTATCTCGTCGTCCGGGATCGTTCCGGAACCGTGCTGGCCGAGGACGACGACGGACTCGTCGGCACGCACGCGCGGATCGCGATCGAACGCGCGTCGCCCTCGGACGATCTCACGGTCGAAGCCTGCGCGCTTCACGGAGGAACGGGGGACTTCGTCGTCTCGCTGTCACCGGGCCGGCCTCCGTCCCCGTCCGAGCTCGAGCTTCGAACGCTGATTCTCGAGGACGCTCGAGAACGGCTTTCGGCCGTCGAGGCCGCGCGGGGCCCCGAGGCCGTCGAGACTGCGGACTGCCTCCATTCGCTCGCATTGCTCCTCCGGTCCCGTGGAGATCTCGGCGCGGCTCAGCCGCTGTTCGAGCGCGCGCTCGCAATTCGCGAAAAGCGCCTCGGATCCGAGCACCTGACGACGGTGGAGAGCCGCCACACGCTCGCTCTCACCCTCATGCACCAGGGACGGCTGGCGGAGGCGCGGCCGCTCTTCGAGAGCGTGCTCGCGATCCGAGAGCGGGTGCTCGGCCCTGAGCACCGGAACACGGGGGTGAGCGTCGGCCAGATCGGAGAGCTCCTGCGGCAGGAGGGGAAGTACGGCGAAGCCGTGAAGTACTTCGAACGGAGCGCGGCCATCATGGAGTCGGCGCGAGGCCCCGATCACCCCGACACGGCGACGAGTCTCCACAACTGGGCCGGGTGTCTCATGCGCTTGGGAAAGTTCGCGCCCGCCCTTCGGCTCATCGAGAGAGCCCGCGAGATCCTGGAGCAAAGCTACGGCCCCGAGCACGGCGACCTGGCCCAAATGCTCGGCAGCCAAGCTCTCGCTCGCCAGTACCTCGGCGACTACGCGGCGGCCCGCGCGGACTACGAGCGGGCGCTCGCGATGTCCGAGAAGTGCCTCGGGCCGGATCATGCGACGACGGCCGTTCTCGTCTCCAATCTTGCGAGCGTCCTGGACCATCAGGGCGAGTACGAAGCGGCGCGGCCCATGCTCGAGCGCGTCCTCGCGCTTCGCGAAAAGGTCCTCGGGCGCGACCATCCCGGCACGGCCACCAATCTCTTCAACCTGGCCGCGCTACTCGAGGCGCAAGGCAATTTCGACGCGGCGGAGCCGCTCTACGAGCGAGTCGTCGCCATTCGCGAGAGAACCTACGGGCCGGATCATCCCGAGACGGCGACGGCCGTCAACAACCTGGCGCACCTTCACTACTCGCGTGAGAACTACGGCGAGGCTCGACCGCTCCTCGAGCGCGCGCTCTCCGCCTTCGAGAAGTCGCTCGGCCCCGAGCACTCCGATACGGCCGTCTGCCTCGACGGGCTCGGCGTCCTTCTCCGTCTTCAAGGCGAGTTCGCCGCCGCGCGGCCGATTCTCGAGCGCGCGGCGGCCATCAAGGAGCGCGCGTTCGGACCGGATCACCCGAGAACGGCCTTGGGCTTGAGCAACGTCGCCGACTGCCTCTCCGACCTCGGAAGCTTCGACGCGGCGCGGCGCCAATACGAACGGGCCCTTTCCGTCCTCGATTCCGTCATCGGGCCGTCGCACGTCGAGACGACGAGGGTCCGGCTCAACTACATTCGAGCGCTGCTCAATGGCGGGGAGAGGGAGCGCGCCTGGTCCGTGACGGAATCGGCCCTCGCCGCCTGCGAGGAGGCCGCCCGCCGTCGCTTCGCCGGCTTGAGCGAGCAGGAACGGTTCGCGTTCCTCGCGGTGCTGCGGCCCATCCTCGATCTGCACCTGACGATCGCGCGGGAGTTTCCCGCTCGGGAGCCCGCGGCGTACGAGAGCGTCCTCAGGTGGAAGGGGATCGTCACGCGGAGCCTCGCCACGAGCCGCCGGACGCTCGAGGCGCAGGCGACTCCCGAGGTGCTCGCTGCGATCGTGGATCTCCGAGCCACTCAGGCGCGGCTCTCGCGATTGGCCTCCGCGGCCGGAAGAAAGGACGGCGACGCCGGCGGGCTCGATCTCGTCGAACTCGGCGAGACGCGCGGCCGACTCGAGAGGGAGATCCTCGGCCGGCTCGGGACGTCGCCCGACGACCGGCCCGCGACCACGTCCGATCTGGCGGACGCCCTGATGCCGGGGATGATCCTCGTCGATTTCTTCGTTCATCGCGTGTACGAACCGGCCGAATGGAAGGAGGGCGTTCCCGGAAGTGACGGGAAATGGACGAAGGACCAGGTCGCGGCCTGGGTGGTGCGCGCCGGGGAGGCGAAGCCGCACCGGATCGATCTCGGTCCGGCCGCCCGAATGGAAGATGAGGTCCGGTCCTTTCTCGAAGAGATGCAGTCGGACATGGCGGCGGCGCGCGGCATCGCCGCCACGGTGCCGAGCGGCGGGAGGAAAGGCCACGCGAACGATCGGCTGCGCGCCGCGCTCTACGACCCGCTTCGCCGGTTCGTCGAGAGCGCGTCGCTCGTCGTCGTCTCGCCGGACGGGTTCCTCGGGACCGTTCCGCTCGGAACGCTCCGCGACGAGGACGGCACCTTTCTCATCGAGCGCACCTCGTTCGTCACGTTGCAGGACGCGGCCTCCCTCGGGACGATCGGGCGAACGGAACGCCGCTCCCAAGTCCCGAGCCTCCTGATCGCCGGCGGGATCGACTACGGCGAGCGCGAACGCCCGGGCGAGCGCTCCTCCGCGCCGGGGAGGGGGATGGGCGGCGTCGCCGAGGCCCTCCCGCACGCGTGGGAGCGGCTGCCGTTCACGGCGAGCGAGGCTCGCTCGATCGCGTCGCTCCACGAGCGCGAGTTCGGCCCGGAGAAGCGCGCGGGCCGGCTCCTTCTCGAGAACGCCGACGCCGGTGAAGGACGGATCAAGCTCGAGCTGCCCCGTCACACGCATCTCCATCTGGCGACTCACGGCTACTTCGAGCCCGAAGGGGTTCCGTCGATGTGGCGCGCGGCGCGCGAGAGCGCAGAAAAGCGGTCGGGCCGGGGGCTTCGCGGACCGGGAGACGAGGGGCGGCGGGTCGCGGGCTTCTGGCCCGGCCTCCTCTCGGGGCTCGTCCTCGCGGGCGCCAACCGGCTCGACGAGAAGGGCGGCGAGGACGGACTCCTCACCGCCGAGGAGGTGTCCTGGCTGACCTGTCGCGGTGCGATCTCGTCGTCCTGTCGGCGTGCGATTCGGGGCTCGGGCTGGCCCAGGGCGGAGAAGGGATGCTCGGGCTCCGGCGCGCTTTCCGTCAGGCGGGAGCGCGGACGGTGATCGGCTCGCTCTGGCGCGTCGACGACGAGACGACGGCCGCGCTCATGCGCGAGTTCTACGCCAATCTCTGGCATCGGAAGGAGGGGAAGCTCGAAGCGCTCCGGAACGCGCAGCTCGCTCTCCTGCGCAGGAACCGCGAGACGACCGGGAGCGAGGGGATGCCCTTCACGTGGGGGGCGTTCGTCCTGGACGGAGATTGGCGGTAGATCGGGCCTTTCCCACGCGCCGGGCACCCTCCGATCGCCGAAAGCGCCGGAGTCGATTCCCGCGGCCGCCATCTCGGCCGATTCCGCGCGGTCCTATCCCGCCGACTCGTGCGAGACGCGCGCAAAGTTCGGCAGGCGGCAGCGGAGCGCGCTAGCCCGCTCGCCGGCGGCGCCGGACCGGCGGAAGTTCGTGGGCTGGATTCAGACGGCGGAGTTCGGCGCGAGCCTTCGGAAGATGATCGACGGGCCTCTTCGAAGGAAGGCGGGCTCCGCGGAAAAAAAGCGAGTCATCGCTCCCCATGAACTTCGCGCCGTCTCGCACCGGCCGGCCCGAAATCCCGCGAGTCCGGCGAGGTGCTGGACGCCGTGGCGGCGCCGAAGATATCCTCCCCGCCGACGGGTTCCTCGAGACGGAGCGGATCGACTGCCCCGAGGAGATCGAAACCAGGCGCCGGCCGGGCGGCCGGCAGACCGCGCATCAGCCGATGAAGGGGAGGGCCTTCCATGTTTCATCGTTCGTGCCCGCGAGGGCGGAGTAGCCTCGTCGTCGCCGCCGCCGCGATCGCCGCCGGTCTCCTCGTCTGCCGCGCGACGTCGGCCCAGTCCGTCGTCGTCGACGGGGACTGCGCCGATCTCGCGGCGATTGCGGGAGTCTCGGCCGAGGACCGCGCCTTCGACGTCGCGCCGGCGCTCCGGAGCGGATTCGACTTCACGCGCGTTTTCGTCCACTACTCCCCGAAGAGAGACACGCTCTTCCTCGGGCTCGACCTCCTGGACTCGCTCGAGGGTCCCGGCGTCGCCGGCGACGCGGACGGCGACTCGAACCCGCACGACCGGACGCATCCCGCGGTGCGGGAGGACCAGACCGGCGTCGGACCGAACGAGTACTACGTCTTCGAGATCGACACGGACCAGGACGGCGCCTTCACTGGCTATGACGACCTCCGGGTCGTCTACAAGGCGAACCGCCTGAGGCTCGAGCGCGGAACCGGCGACGGGGCGGCACCGGGGCTGAGCGGGCGCGTCGCGATCGGAACGCGTGGCGTTCCGTTCGACTCGCACCTGCCGAACCAGAATCGCGCGACCGAGGACATCGAGATCGCGGTCGCGGGCTACGCGAACCAGGACAACACGCCCGGGTCGTTCCATCTCCGGGTGACTGCGGGCTCGTCGGTCGATTCACTTCCCGACGACGTCTCCGACGACGGACCGATCGGATACGAGCTCGGCAGCGTGCTCGAGCTCCGCACGGAGTTCGCCGACCCCGACCAGCGGACGCTGGGGCGTTGCGCGGTCGCGTTTCCCGGCGACGTCGTGTCCGTGGCGGCGATCGTCACCAACAACGGCTTCGAGCCGTTTCGTCCGGCGTGGTTGATCTTCCACTTCCCGACCGGGCTCGATTACGTCCCGGGCAGCGTCCGGGGCGCGGCGGAAGGGAAGATGATCCCGCGGCCGGACGGCCTCGTCGTCCGTTTCGTGCGGCCGGGCGGCGACACGACGCTCGAGCCGGGAGAGACCGCGCGCGTCACGTTCGACATCGCCGTCGTGTCGTTCCCCGCGTGCCACATGACCGTCAGGGGCTTCGCCGAGGGGATGTTCCTGGACGGGATCACATGTGCTTTTTCTTCGACGGAGACCATCTGCTTCGTCGAGTAGCTTCCGTCAGGCCTTCGACGCCGTGACGATGTGGGCCCGGGAGGTGAACGCGATCGCGCCGCCCGGGGTCGCGAACGGTGAGAGCGCCCGCTCCACCGCCGCAACGAGCGACTCGAGCCGCTCGGGGTCGTGCGGCCGGCCCGCCAGCGCGATCCAGTCCGTCCACTTGAACTCGAGCCATCTCCTGATGGACGGGTAGCGGACCGGGCCTTCCTCCGTCCGGATCGAAGCGTTCCCGCACCCGGCTTCCCGGAAGAGCGCGAGCAGCGCGCGCGAATCGCCCATCGCGAACGGCTGCCGATACGCGTCGCCCGCCCGGCGGCCGACGATGCGGTCGAGGAGTCGAGCGACCTCACCGAACGGCGCGTTCCGGTCGAGCGCGTCCCACACCGCGACCGCCAGGCGTCCCCCCGGACGCAACACGCGGAGCGTCTCCCGCAGGGCCGCCGCGCGGTCCGAGAAGAACATGAGCCCGAACTGGCTCACGACCGCGTGGAAAGAGCGCTCGTCGAAAGGGAGCGACTCCGCGTTGCCGACCCGCCACTCGATCCCGGGCGCGATCCTCCTCGCCACGGCGATCATCGCGTCGCTCGGATCGAGACCCGCGACCGAGCCGCCCGGGGCGACGCGCTCGGCGGCGGCGCGCGCGAGGACGCCCGTTCCGCACGCGACGTCGAGGACGCGGTCGCCCGGACGGAGCGACGCCGAGTCGGCGACGCGCGCGCTCCACGGTCCGACGAGCGCCGGCACGGTGAAGGCCTCGTAGGCTTCCGCCTCCGCGAGCGTCGACGGGATGGTCATGGGGGGGCGTTCGAGCGCTCGTCCCCGGAGCCCGGCCCGAAGAGCCTGTGGAACTCCGGATGTCCGTGGAGCGCCGCGAGATCGGGGTCCTTCAGGTACCAGGTCCGCGAGAAGCCTTCGAGGCCCTTCACCGCCGCGCGGAGCGTCTCGATGGCGCGATCGGGCTCGCCGACTCGCGCGAGGACGCAGGCGAAGTTGTAGCGGATCTGCGAGTCGTGGGGCGAGAGCTCCACGGCGCGCTCGCCCTGCTCCACGGCGGCCGCGTTCTGGCCCAGGTCCGCGTACGCGGCGGCGAGCCGCGAGCGCGTGAGCGCGTCGGAGGGATCGCGGCGCAGGACGCGCGCCGCGGACTCGATGAACCGCTCTCGCGAGTCGCGCTCGGCCGCGCGGTCGGGCAGCATCTTGAGCGTGTTGAGGAGCCACGTCCACGCCGTGCTGCAGTCGGGGCGGAGTTCGAGGAGGCGTTCGAAGAGCGGACGGGCGGACTCGGGGTCGCCGCCGGTCGCGAACGCCCAGCCGACCGCCTCGAGCGTGTCGGGGCAGTCGGGGCTGAGCTCCAGCGCTCGGCGGCCGTGGCGGAGAGTCGCCTCGTTGTCTCCCTTGTTCCGGTACGCTCGGCAGAGCGCGATGTGCGCCTCGCGGAGATCCGGCTCGAGCGCGAGCGCGAGTCGCGCGTGCTCGATCGCGCGGTCGGACGCCTCGCATCCCGTCCACCATCGGCCCACGCTCTGAGCGTAGGCGTCCGCGAGCACCGCGTGCGCCTGCGCGAACTCGGAGTCGAGGCCGATGGCCGATTTCAGGAGCTCGATGGCCCGGCGCGCTCCGTCCTGAGTTTCCTGGTCGAGCAGCTCGCGCGCGCGCAGGAGGAGCCGGTACGCTTCGTCGTTCTTGGTCGGCGGCTTCTCGAGGATCGCGCGATCGCTGGGCGAGAGCCTGATGGCGAGCGCCTCGGCGATTCTCCGGCTGACCTCGGTCTGCACGTCGAAGAGGTCGCCGACCGTCCGGTCGAAGCGCTCGCTCCAGACGAGCTGCCCGTCGATCCCGCGCACGAGCTCCACGGTGACGCGCGCCCGCGCGCCCTGGCGGCGCACGCTCCCCGTCAGGACGAAGTCCACCTCCAGCTCGCGGGCGACCGTGCGCGCGGGGAGCGGGCGCCCCCGGTAGGCGCGCACCTCGCTCCGCGGCACCACGTCGAGCCCCGAGACGCGCGTCAGATCGACGATGAGATCCTCGGTCAGTCCCGCTGCGAGATAGGCGTCCTCCGCGTTCTCGCTCAGCACCTCGAAATAGAGGACCGCGAGCCGGCGCTCGCGCTGGCCATTTTCGGACTCGGCCGGCGGCGCGGGCCCGGCGATCGTGGCGCGGAGATCGGCGAGCACTTCGTCAGCGCGCTGGTAACGGTGCGCCGGGTCCTTCCGCAGGAGCTTTCGCACCGCGTGATCGAGATCGGGCGGGATTTCCGGCCGGAGAACCATCGGCGCATCGGGCGCGTCGTTCACGATCGCGTAGAGGACGCGCTCGGGGCTCTCGCCGGAAAACGGCGGCTTCCCGGTCAGCGCGCGGTAGAGGAGGACGCCCAGCGCCCAGAGATCGACGCGGCCGTCGATGGAACCGCCCTTCACCTGCTCGGGAGCGAGGATCTCGAGCGTTCCCGCGACGCTCCCCGTCCGCGTCAATGCGGACGAGCCGCGGAGGCTCGCGATGCCGAAGTCGAAAAGGCGCACGCGGCCCTTGGGCGCGACGATGATGTTCGACGGCTTCAAATCGCGGTGGACGATGCCGAGCGCGTGGACCTCGGAGAGGACGTCCGCGACCTCGATCGCGACGCGAACCGCCTCCGCGACGTCGAGCGGGCCGCGCGCGAGCCTCTCCTCGAGCGTCTCGCCTTCGACGTACTGCATCGCGAGGAACGGCGCACCCTCGTGCCGGCCCGCCTCGTAAACAGTGACGACGCCCGGGTGGTCGATGCGGGCGATGGCGCGCGCCTCGCGCTCGAAGCGCCCGAGGCGCTCCTCGTCGGACGTGCGCGCGCCGGAGAGAAACTTGAGCGCGACCCGGCGGGGAAGCGTCAGGTCCTCCGCGAGATAGACCTCGCCCATGCCGCCCCGGCCGAGCGGCTTCAGGACTCTGTAATGCGAGATCTGAGTGCCGATCATCGGACAGCCTCCGATGCTGCCGCCCGCCGCCCGCTAGACTGGACCTCGTGATACATCGTCCGCCGCACGTTGACTCGCGCTTCCTTCTTGGCGACCCGTTCGCGCCCGCCTATCTGGCGCTCTCCCGGTCGGGCGAGATCGCGGAGCGCGTCGAGCGCGGCCTCGAGGAGCTCCGCGAGTGCCGCGCCTGCCCGAGGGACTGCCGCGTCGACCGGATGGCGAACGAGACGCGCGTCTGCGGCACGGGCCGCCACGCCCGCGTGGCGAGCGCGTTCGCGCACTTCGGGGAAGAGGATTGCCTGCGCGGATCTCGCGGCTCGGGGACGATCTTCTTCTCGCTCTGCAACCTCCGGTGCGTCTTCTGCCAGAACTGGGACATCTCGCAGAAGCCCGCCGGGGGCGAAATGCCCGCGGATCGGATCGCCGATCTCGCGATCGCGCTGCAGGACGAAGGCTGCCACAACATCAACTTCGTGACGCCCGAGCACGTCGTGCCGCAGGTGATCGAGACGATCGCGGCCGCGGCGGAGAAGGGGCTCACGCTCCCGATCGTCTACAACACGAGCGCGTACGACTCGCTTGAGTCGCTCAAGCTCTTGGACGGTCTCGTCGACGTCTACATGCCGGACTTCAAGTTCTGGGAGAGCGAGACCGCGCGGCGGCTCGCAAGAGCGAAGGACTATCCCGATCGCGCTCGCGAGGCGATCGCCGAGATGCACCGCCAGGTCGGGCCGCTCCGGTTCGGTCCTGACGGGCTCGCGCGCCGCGGCGTCCTCGTCCGGCACCTCGTCATGCCGGGCCAGCTCGCGGAGGCGCGCGCGATCTTCCGGTGGCTCGCGAGCGAGCTGTCGCCCGACACGTACGTCAACGTCATGGGGCAGTACCGTCCGGAGTACGAGGTGGGCGGGATCGCGCGGGACGGAAAACCAGAGCACACGGACATCGACCGGCGGCCGCGCGCACGCGAGATGGCGGCGGCGTTCGAGGCGGCGCGCGAAGCGGGACTCTGGCGGTTCGACGAGCGCGCGAACTAGCGCTCGAGCCGGATCGCGACGTCCTTCTCCTCGCCCGAGCGCGCACTCTCGAAGCGGTCGGCCGAGAACTGAGGCGTCACGATCCGCGACGAAGGGAGGGAGTCCGCGCGAGAGGAACCGGCCGTCGGCGTCGCTGTGCGTATTGTAGACCCACTCCGGACTCGCCGCATCGCTCCACGGCGATCGATCCCGAGAGGCCGTCGGGCGGCGGCATCCCTCCGCCGCGGACGCCCGTCTCCGTCAGCTCGAACGGCCGCGCTTCGTGCTCGGGCACGACGTCCACCGTGACGGGAGCGGAGATGAGCTCCCGGCGACAGGCGCCGGAAGGCGCGAGATCGAGCCAGCGAAACGTCCCGTCGCCCGCGGAGCGGCGCTCGGCGGCACCGCCCGCGTCGGCCGGATCGCGCAATCGGGCGACGACGCTCGGGACGGACTCCTCGTCCTCGTCGAGGAACCGGAGCACGAGGTCGCCCGCGGGATCGAGCGCGAGAGTCCGTCCCGGCCCGCTCACCTCACGTTCGGTCGTCAGGTCCACGAGTCCGCGGGCCCGCGCGACGATGCGATGGCGGCCGGCGCCCGCCTCGAAGATCTTCCCGTCCTCGTCGGTGAACGCGCTCACGGCATCGCCGGAGCCCGGCGCTGTCGGCTCGATCCGCGCACCGCGGATCGGCTCGCCGGTGGCGGCGGAGCGCAACGCGATCGCGATCGCCGCGCGGCGCGGCTCTTCGCGGGGGGACGTCTCGGGGATTTCGGCCGCGGCCCGGCGCGGCGCGGATCGAGGACGCCGCGGCACCGGATCGCGCGGCCGGAAGACGCCGCTCGCGAGCGCGGCGAAGAGCGCCGCGGCGAGGGCGGCGATCGCGAGCGCGGCGCGGGATCGCGGCATCGTTCGGACGGGCTCCCGTTCTCCCGTGGGGCGATGGCCTCGATTCAAGCGCCGCGCGGCGGTCGTCGGGGGCCTCGCCGCGGCCTATAATCGACTCGTCGCAAGCCGGAGACCGCACGTCGTGTCGATATCGAACGAACTTCCCGTTCCTCCGCTGAAGGATCCGGTGATCGAAGTCCTGATGAAGGACGTCGATCGCACGCTCCTCCGTGAAAACCTGAAGCTCTCGCCGGACGAGAGGGCGAGGCGGCTCGTGAAGCTTCTCGAGGCTGCCGAGGAATTCTCCCGCGCGGGCCGGAATCTCGAGAACACGTCGTGATGATCGACTACGGGGGGCTTCTCGTCGCGCTGAACCGGGGCCGAGTCGAATTCATCATCGTCGGCGGATTCGCCGGAACGCTGCACGGCTCGGCTATCCCGACCCAGGACCTGGACGTCGTGTACGCCCGGACTCCCGAGAATCTGGACAAGCTTGTCGCGGCTCTCGGCCCTCACTCACCCTACCTGCGCGGAGCGCCCCCCGGTCTCCCGTTCCAGTTCGACGCGGAGACTCTCCGGAACGGACTCAATTTCACGCTCTCGACGGCGCTCGGTCCGATCGATCTCCTGGGGGAGATCGCCGGGGGAGGGAGGTACGAGGATCTCGCGCCGCACGGCCGAACGGTGCGCGTATTCGGCGTGGACTGCCTGTGCCTCGGGCTCGAGAAGCTCATCGAGGTGAAGCGGGCGGCCGGGCGGCCGAAAGACCTCGTGGCCATCGCGGATCTGACGGCGCTCCTCGAAGAGCGCCGAAAGCCGAGGCCGCCGAGCGCGTGACACAGGAGTGTCTTGCAGTTCCAAGACTGCGATATCGACCTGCTCGATGCGCTTGGGCGGCGGCGCCGAGGTCGATCTCCCGATCGACAAAGATGGCCGCCTCCAGACGCTCGAGGTGGAGTCGACGGCGGCGCCGACCCAAAGGCTTGCCGACGCTCTCGCGTGCCCGATCGATTCGCGTGTCGCGCTCGCCTGCGCGCGACCGCTGGATTCGGATCGGCTAGACCTCGAACCGGAATGGCCCCGCCGGCAGGTCGCCGAAGAGGAAGTCCACGGCGTTGACGGTCCGGGGCTCGACCGAGTGTTGGCCGTCTACTTGCCTCCCTCCGCCTTCGGCTTCGGATGCTCGATCTTCTTCTTGAACTCCTCGAAGTGGAACTCCTTGTAGGCGGGGCTCTCCTCGTTGTGGCAGGTCCGGCAGAGCTTCTCGTCGGGAATGACGAGGCCCTTCGCGATCGCTTCCTCCCGGCCCTTCTCGAACACCTCCTTCGTCGCGTAGAACTCGCCGGGGCCGTGGCAGCTTTCGCAGCTCACGCCCTCCTCGAGCGAGAACTTCTCCCCGAATCGCTCGGTGGGGAGGCCGTGCCCGGTCACGTGGCACTTGAGGCATTCGGCGGCCTTCTGCGCGTCGGCGATCCCCTTGGCCTTGGCGAACTCCTTCGCCTTGTCGGTCGCGAGGACCTCGTACGCCTTCGAGTGGCGGCTGTTCTGCCAGATCTTGTGCTGCGCTCCGGTCGACGGCGCGATGTGGCAGAGCTTGCAGGAGCGGGCGCCGACGTACTTCGGAAGGACTTCGTCGGGCTCCCGCGCCTCGCTCGCGCCGCGTCCGAGGACGGCAGCGAGGGCGAGGCCCGCGAGAGCGCCGAGGAGGGTGGTCGCGGGGCGTCGTCTCATTTCGGTTGACCTCCGTGTCGATCGGTGCGCCGGCCGGGGCGGCGCGTCAGTGTCGCTTCGCCAGGGACTCGAGGTACGCGACGAGATCCCGCATCTCCGTCGACTCGAACGTCGGCCACCCGACGACGACGTCATGGGTCTTCTCGAGCATCTCCGGAGCGTGATTCCAGAGCGCGGCGGCCAGCGCGGGCGGGGACTCGAGCGCCTTCGATGTGACGAGATCGGGCCCGATCCCCTCGGTGCCTTCCGTCGCGTGGCACCCGACGCAGCCCTTCGCGCGGAAGGCGGCCTCGCCGGCGCGAGGGTCGCCCTTCCGGTCGAAGAACCGGATGAAATAGAGAAAAGCGATGAGGTCCGACATCTCGCCGGGCTCGAGCGTCGGCACCTCGACTTCGAGTTCGCGCATCTTGTCCCACATCACCGGACCGTGGTTCCAGAGCGTCGCCGCCACGCCCGAGACGCTCCGCTGCAGGTCGGACGTGCGGAGATCGGGACCCGTTCCCTGTAGTCCCTCTCCGGTCACCTCGTGGCACGACCGGCAGCCCTTCGACTCGAAGATCCGCCGTCCGCGGTTCGGGTCGCCGGGAACGAGATACTCCCGCGGAGCGGTGCCGCTCGCGGTCCCCATGCCGCGCAGGTACGCGAGGATGTCCGAGATGTCCTGGCTCTCGAGACGCGGGCGCTCGACGTTTTGGCTGCCCATGATGCGAGCCCTGCCCGGCCCGCGGATCCCGAGGAGATCGAGGCCGCCGAGGGCTCGGCCGATGCCGTCGTCGAATTCGCCGTCTTCGACCGACCGGCCACGTCGGTGCGGGTCGGGCACCGGCTCGCGGAGGAACGCCTCGAGCACGCGGCCGCGACGAGCGGCTCACTCCGGGAACGCGGGCGGGACGAATCTGCGCGGCGCGACGAACGATTCCGAATCGAAGAGCCGCGCGCGCTGGAAGCGACGGGAGACGCATAGACGCGAGGACGGGGCGACGGCCCCGTCGTTGGAGGGGATTCAATGGACCCGCCGTCGCGTCGGCCTTCCCCTCCCCCGGCGGCCTTGTGCGCTTCTCTCCTGCGGGTTACGCTCTCTGGTCGATACGGTCGATCTGCGGCGGGCACGGAGCCTTCGCACAAGCCCCGGCCGGGCGCGACCGACCGCGGGAGCCGCGAGCGCACGCGACGCCCGACGGACGATGAGAGTGAGAATGAATTGGATGCCGAGGACGGGCGCCGGACGCTCCGCCGGATGAGGAGTCGCCCGGGTTGACGTTTCTGCCTCGATGGCGCCGTTCGACCCGTAAGGAGAATCGCATGTCTCGTGTCATCGCCGCTCTGGCCTTCGCCGCCTTGTGGGGCGCGACCCCGATCGCCGACGCCGACGAAGTCGGTCTCGTCGGCCAGCCCGCGCCCGAGCTGCAAACGAAGGAGTGGATCAACTCCGACGGCCGAACTCGGGTCGCCGACTTCAAGGGCGAAGTGCTCCTCGTCGAGGCCTTCGCCACCTGGTGCGGCCCGTGCCGATCGCAGATGCCGCATCTCACCGAGCTCGTCAAGAAGTACGGTAAGAAGGGCTTCAACGTCCTCTCGATCACGAACGAGTCGCGCGAGACGGTCCTCAAGTACATGGCCCAGCTCAACACCGCCGACATCGGGTACACGATCGGCCTGAAGGGCGGCCACGGCGGGTTCAAGACGCAGTACATCCCGCACGCATGGCTCGTCGGCGTCGATGGCACGGTGCTCTGGCAGGGAAACCCGGGCGGGCTCTCCGACAAGGCCATCGAGGCCGAGTTGAAGAAGATCGAGAAGCCGTCGGACGAGATCCTCGAGGCGAAGGCCTCGAAGGGGATCGCGTTCGCCGAATCGCTCGTGAAGGAGAACGACCTCCTGCAGGCGGCCGAGGTGCTCGACCGGATCGCGGCCAGGTACAAGGGAACCGAGGGCGCGACGAAGGCCGCGGCGCGGCTCGCGGAGCTCGAGACCGATCAGTCGACCGCCACCGAGTTCGCGGCGCAGCAGCAGGTCGCGAAGCTCGTCGGCTGCGCGGAGCTTCCGAAGGACAAAGTGAAGGACAAGTCGCGGAAGAGCATCGCCTCGAAGCTCGAGAAGCTGATCGAGGAGAACCAGGGCAAGAACCCCGGCGCGGTGGCGCTGGCGGAGACCTGGCGCAAGGTCATGATCGAGGACTGGTCCGCCGAGAAGTAGGGCTGCCGTCCCCGATCCACGACGTCTTCTGGCCGGCGCGCGCGGCGAGCGATCCCGCGCGCGCCGGTTTTCTTTTTCGGGTCTTCGGGGATTCGTGTGGGTGCCCGGCATTCGACGCCCGTCGCTCCTGCCCGCTCGGACCCGATGCCGAGAGTGACGGGCGCGAGCGGGCTCTGGCATCTTAAAGTCTACATAGATAGACTATGAGCCATGGCCCGACGCCCGAACCGGTCCCCGCAGACGATGGCGCTCCTCGAGGCCCTTCTCGAGCGACCGCGCGAGTGGCGCCACGGCTACGACCTCGCGCGGGAGCTCTCGCTCCTCTCCGGGACTCTTTATCCGATGCTCCGCCGTCTCCACGAGAACGGCTGGCTTGACGCGAAGTGGGAGGAGACGCCCGAGCTGGGCCGCCCGCCGCGGCATCTCTACCGGCTCTCGGGCGCGGGCGCGGCGCGCGCGCGGGAGCACCTCGCGCGGCCTTCGCCCGGGCGCGCGCGCGGCCTTCGGCCGAGGGAGGCCTGACCGTGCCGGAGCGTTCCCTTTCGCGCCGGCTCGCGCTCCGGGTCGTGCGGCGTCTCGCCCGCGGCGCTTCTCCCGGGGATAGCGAGTGGCTCCACGCGCTCGCGGCGGAGATCGATCACGTGCCGCCCGGAGCGGCCGTTCTCTCGTGGGCTCTGGGCGGGGTCCGCCTCGCGCTCGGCGCGCGGGTCCGCGATGCGGGCCGCCACGCGGCGCTCCTCGGGTTCGCGGCGTGCGCGTCGCTCGCGGTCGCGGCGGTCGACGCGCGCGCGTCGAGCCGCGTGCCGCTCGCCGTCCTCGTGACGGGTCTCGCCGCGGGCCTCGCGTTCGCGAAGCCGAGCCTCGGGGCGGCGATCGTCCTCGCCGTCGCGCCGTCGGTCCCGCTCGTCGCGCTCGCGACCGGCTTCGAGGGACCCTACGCGATCGATCGCGGCGACGCCTTCTATCCGGTCGTGCTCGTCCTCGCTGCTGTTGGCCTGGGAATTCGCGCCCGAAAGCTGCGCCCCGTGAGCCGGCCGGCCGCGGGCGTCGCGCGCGCGCGACGCCCGTCGGACATCACCGGAGGCCGAGGAAAGGATCCCGCTCCGCCGCGGAATGAGGAAAACACCGGGTCGAGGACTCCATGCTCGCGCTGACGCTCGCTCTTGCGCTCTCCGTCGCCGGGCCGTCCGACTTCGACGCGATCGTCGAGCGGCTCATGAAGGCTCACGACGTGCCGGGCGTCGGTCTCGCGCTCGTGAAGGACGGGAAGCCGCTCCTCGCGAAGGGCTACGGCGTCGCCGACGCGGCGACGGGCGAGCGCGTCACGGAGAAGACGGTCTTCTCGCTCGGATCGGTGAGCAAGTCGTTCGCCGCCGTGACCGCGATGAAGCTCGTCGAGGAGAAGAGGCTCTCACTCGACACGTCGGTCGCGAGCGTCCTCGAGGGCTTCCGGCTCTCGGACGGCGAGGCGACGCGCGCGCTCACGCTCCGGCACGCGCTCTCGCACACGAGCGGGCTCCCGCGCCTCCCGGAGTGGATCCTCCCGACGCGAGCGGACATCGTGAAGCGCCTTTCCACCGTCCCGCTCGACGCGGCGCCGGGCGCCGCGTGGCGCTACTGCAACCAGAACTTCATTCTCGCGGGCCACGTCGTCGAGCGCGTCGCCGGAAAGCCGTGGGAGGAGGTTCTCGCCGCTTCGGTCCTCGACCCCCTCGGCATGACGAGCTCGTACGCGGCCAACGCTCTCGCGCGCGGCGACGGGGGCGTCGCGCGGCCGCACGTCCTCGATGTGCGGCGCGGGCAGCGGACGATCGCGTTCGAGAGCCATCTCGAGCCGTGGGGCCCGTCGGGGAACGTCCGCTCGAGCGCCGCCGACATGGCGCGCTACCTCGCCTTTCACGCGGGCGGCGGGCCGGAGATCCTTTCGAGCGGCTCCCTCGCAGAGATGCACCGCGAGCAGGTCTCGCTCGAGCAGAGCCCCGCGGCGGCCGACCGGTTCGGCCCTCTCCCGGTGAAGCGGCGGGGGTACGGGCTCGGTTTCTACACCGAGGAGTTCCGCGGCGTCCGTCTTGCGTCGCACGAGGGCACGCTCGACGGATTCACCGCGAGCGTGACGATCGCGCCGGAGGCGGGGGCCGGCATCGCGATCCTCACGAACGCCGACCACGCGAACCTCTTCGTCGCCGCCGCGCGCCTCGCGCTCCTCGAAGCCCTTCTCGGAATGAAGCCCGACGGCGCGGGCGCCGCGGCCGAGGTGCACGCTCGCGCGGGGTTCGACCCGGAGGCGCACCGCGCCCGGCTCGAGTCCGTGCGGCGCTTCGTCGCCGATCCGGCGGCGTTCGCCGGGCTCGCGGGGACGTACGCGAGCGTCCCGCCCGGCGGACCGACGCTCGTCGTCGCCGTCGAAGGCGGAGCCGTCACTCTCACGGTCAACCGAGAGATCGTCCTCGACCTCGTCCCTTTCGAGAACGACGGGTTCATCGTCAACAGCCACCCCATGATCGGGCGCGCGCTCCGCTTCGTGCGGGGCGGCGAGGGGCAGGCGACCATCGTGGCCGACGGCCGGCCGATCGGGGTCCGGACTTCGCGGTAGGCCGGTCCCGAATCGCGGCGCCCGCTCGGTGGCGCGCCGCGCGATTAGAATGGGCGCCGGGTGCGGCGAACGTCGCAAGTTCTCGAAAAACCCCTACGAACTCCGATGGTCCCTCCCGTACGGCACCCGGGACCGAAACGCAGAGAGGAAAAAGAGGAATGAAGACGAGATCCGTCCTGTCGATCGCCTGGGCCGCCGTCCTCTTCCCGGCGATCGCGGTCGCGCAGGAGGGCATGGATCCGGCAGGCCCGCAGCATGCCGCGCTCATGAAGCGGGCGGGGACTTACGAGACGACGTCCCGGTTCTCGATGCCGGGGATGCCCGGAGACGAGACGAAGGGCACCGCGACGATCAAGGCCGCCTGCGCCGGGAAGTTCCTCCTGGAGGAGAACGCGGGCACGATGATGGGGTCGCCGTTCACCGGCATCCGTCTCCTCGGCTACAACAACGGCACGAAGGAGTACGAGGCGACGTGGGTGTACTCCGAGTCGACCGCGTTCTTGAGCCTCCGCGGGAAGAGCGACGACGACGGGAAGACATTGCGGTTGAAGGGTGACGTCGTCGAGGCGGGCGAGACGATGACCCTGCACGTCCATTACAGCTTCGAGAGCGACGACAAGATCGTCGTGAAGCTCTACGGCGGGGATCCGGCGTCGAAGGACACGCCCGTCCTCGAAGAGGTCTACACGCGGAAGAAGTGAGCTCGAGGCCTCGTCCATGGCCATCAAGGCGAAATCGCTCTACAGCCTCCATCCTTCGTTCAAGACCGAGGAGGCTTCGCTGAAGCTCCTCCTCGAGCGGACCGGACGGTCGCTCGAGCAGTGGATCGCGTTCTTGAAGAAGACCGGTCCGCCGACGGAGAAGGAGCGGCGCGAGTGGCTGAAGAAGCGCCACGGGCTCACGACCAACTACGCCTGGTGGGTGGCCGAGCGCGCCGAGGGCAGGGGCTCCTCCGACGACTACGATCCTGACGCGCTCGTCGAGAAGATGTTTTCCGGCGGGAAGGAGGGGCTCCGGCCGATCTACGAGAAGTGCCTGAAGCTCGGCCTCGCGATGGGGAAGGACGTGAAGGCGTGCCCGTGCGAGACGATCGTCCCCCTCTACCGGAGGCACGTCTTCGCGCAGATGAAGCCGTCCACGAGGACCCGCCTCGACTTCGGCTTCGCCCTCGGCGACACGAAAGCGAAGGGGCGGCTCGTCGACACCGGCGGCTACGCGAAGAAGGACCGCATCACGCACAAGATCCCGATCTCGTCGCTCGCCGAGATCGACGCCGAGGTCGAGCGCTGGCTGAGAACGGCCTACGACCGGACGGAGCCCGGCGAGTCACCGAGATAGGGCCGTCGGCGCGAAGTGGGCTTCGGCTCGCGGGGGAAAGGCAATCCTTCCCCGGCCTCCGCGGACGAGCGCCGGTCGTCGCGCGCGCTGGGGAAGGGGGGGCAGGGCGGCCGGATCCGTTCGCGGCTTCTCGCGGCAGGGGCCGGGCCGCGAGGGTCTCTCCGACTAAATCAAAAGCTCGGCGGCTCCTCCCGCGCTCCGCCGCGCTTTCGGTTCGAGGAGCGCTTCCGCGATCGCGTCCGAGATCGGGAAGCCCGGCGTCTTCTCGAGCCAGAAGAACTCGCCGGCCGGGTTGATCTCGAGGAAGACGTGCGTTCCTTCCGGGGTCACGATGAAGTCGATCGCCCCGTAGTCGAGCCCCAGCCGGTCCATGAGGCGGAAGAGCTTGTCGCCGATCCCCGCCGGCAGCTCGTACTCCTTCCACTCGTCGATGAGGGCGACCCCCTCGCGCCGCCAGTCGACCTTCGCGCGCGCGAGCGCTTGCGAATCGATCGACGCCGTGAAGATCCTGTGACCGACGATCGTGACGCGGAGCTCGAGCTTCTTTTCTACGGCCTCCTGGAACGTCATCGGGGAGAGATCGAGGCCGGAGAGGTCCTCGAGGTCGGCGTCGGTCATCCGGTTCGTGAACACGACCTTCTCGAGGCCCTCCTCGAGAATGGCGAAGGACGAGAGCATCTTGGCGACGACGCCGCCCGGGCACGAGGCGGCGAACGCGCGCACGGAATCGGGATCGTTCGTGATGAGGGTCTTCGGGATCTCGAGCCCGACCTCGCGCGCGATCTCGAGCTGGAGCTCCTTGTTCCCCGCCCAGCGCACGCGAATGGGGCGGTTGAGCTGGTAGACGCCGAGGCTCGCCATCATCCCCGAGAACGTCGCCTTCGATTCGAGGACGCACGCGTGCTTCATCTGCGCTTCGAGCTCCTTCGGGAGGCGTCCGCACACGTTGACGCGCCGGTACCAGATCGCGCCGGCGGTCTCGAGATCGAAGCGGCGGCCCTCGTCCTCGAGCACGAGCCTCCGCCCGCGCGTGCCGCCGCCCGGGCCGTATTCGAGTGCGAGGCGCGCCTCGGTCGGAAATCGGTTCGTGTCGAAGCGGAACGTGCGCCCGCCCCGCGCCTCGATCGCGCGGGTCACGGTCTCGATGCACTCGTTGTCGTCGGTCTTCGTGATGATGAGGACGGTCATTCCGGGTCCTTCCCCGAGCAGAGTTCGTCCGCGATCGCTTCCGAGATCGGGAGGCCGAGGTCGCGCTCGAGCATGCCCCACTCCCCCGCGGGGTTCACCTCGAGGAAGACGTGGCGGCCGTCCGGCGTCCGGATCAGGTCCGCCGCGCCGAACGCGAGGCGCAGGCGGCCGACGAGGTCGACGAGCCGCCTTTCGACGTCGGCGGGGAGGGACTCCTTCTTCCACGCGCACTCGCTCGCGTCCGCGCGCTTCCAGTCGACGGAGCCCGAGGCGGTCGTGCGCGCGGCGTCGATCGAGCCCGCGAAGACCCGCCGTCCGACGACCACGGCCCTGAACTCGCGGTCCTTCTCGACGCGCTCTTGGAAGATCATCGGCCCGAGCGCGAGGCTCTCGAGGTCCGCGAGGTCGCCCTCGGAGACCGGGTTCGTGTAGACCGCCCTATCCGGCGGGCCCATCCCGACCGAGATGGGCGCGAGGAGCTTCGCCACCATCGCGCCCTTCCACTCGCGGAACGCCGCGCGCACGCGCTCCGGGTCGTTCGTGACGATCGTGCGCGGCGTCTCGAGCCCCGCCTCGGCCGCGATCCTTAGCTCGAGCACTTTGTTCGAGGCCCGCCGCTCCTCGGCGGGATCGTTCACGAATCGCGCCCGCCGCATCACTCCGAGGAACGCGGACATGCCGGCCGCGATCTGCTTCACGCACGCGTCGCGGTAGCCGGGATCGGCGTCGTCCGGGAGCCGCGGCGCCCAGACCCGCCGCATCCAGACCGCGCGCACCCGCGCGAGGTCGAGGGAGCCCGCGCCCGTCTCGACGCGGTCCGCCGCAGCGCCGCGCGCGTCGTGCAGCGTGATCGTCGCCGCGGTCGGATAGAGATCGGTGTCGAGGCGGAAGGCCTCGAGGCCCCGCCGCTCGACCGCCGCCGCGACCCGGTCGATCGTGAAATGGTCGCCCGAGTGCGTGACGAGGAGAGCGGCGTCGCGGCGGGATGGGGTCATCGGACGAGGAACGGGACCGGGGCGGGAGTTCTGGAAAAGGAAAAAGGCCGCGCGCCCGGAGCGCGAATCGACCCCCCGGCGCGCGGCCCTCGGTCAGTCGCCGTTCAGGACGTCTCGCCTTCGTCGTCGTCCGACGGGTACTTCATCGTCTGGTCTCCGTCGAATCGCGGATGGGTGTTCCCGCCGGCGCGAAGGTCCGTGCGGACCTTCGGAAACGGCTGCGACTCGAGGAACCGCGCGAAGAACGGCTTCTTTTCGACCTTGTTCTTCATTGCTTGCCTCGCCTCCAGTGTTGTAAGGGCCGGTTGCGGCGCACATCATCCCGTGCGGCGGGGAATCCGTCAACGCCGCGCGTCGCAGTCCCCGGGCGAAAGACGACGCCGGCCGGCCCTCGTTCGCGCGGCGGCGCGGCCGAAAACGAGCGAAAAGGGCCGCGCGGCCGGCGCCGTGTGGCGGCATCCGGCGCGCGGCCCGTGGGCTTACGCTTCGGCTCAGAAAGGTCCGCCGTCCTCCTCGTTGTCGGACGGGTATTTCAGCGTGTAGTCGCCGTCCTTCAGTGGACGGGTGCCCTTCCCGGCGCGGAGGTCCGTGCGGACCTTCGGGAACTGCGCCTCGAGGAAGCGGGCGAAGAACGGCTTGTCGTGACAAGTCTCGCTCTTCTTGGACATCCAGAATCTCCTCATCGCTCGTTGTCGCGCACGGCTGTCGAGTCCCCGTCGTGGAGCGCGGTCAGGCGGGGACGCCGTCCTCGTCGTCATCGGACGGGTACTTCTGCGTCGTGGCGGTGTCGATGTCCGGATTCGTCGGTCCGCCTCCGCCTCCGCCTCCCTTTTTCCCGGCCTTGAGTCCGGACTTCACTCTCGGGAAGGCCTGTCCCTCGAGGAAGCGCGCGAAGAAAGGCAGCTTTCCGACGGTGTTCTTCATGGCTCGTTCGACCTCCTGGTTGAGAACGGCAGGTTGAGGCGCCCATCTTCCTGTGTCCCCCGTCGTTCGTCAACGGGACCGCCGCTTCAGGGGTGCGCGATGACGAGGAGGGTCCGCGCCCGCCGGACGGCGCAATCGAGGCAGGTCCGGAGCGTCTCCGGGTCGAGGGCGGCGAAGCTCTCGTCGAGGAGGACGACGTCGGCCCCCTGGAGGAGCGCGCGGGCCACGAAAACGCGGCTTTTCTCGCCGTGGGAGAGCTGCCAGCCCGTTTCCCCGACGATCTGGGCGAGGCCCCCGGGCATCCGGTCGAGGAGGTCGCCGAGGCTGAGCTCCCGGCAGATCTCCTCCGCCTCGGCGAGGTCCTTGGGCGAGGCCGGCCATCGCCGGCCGATGAGGAGATTGAGCGAGAGCGGGCCGGTCAAGACGTGGTTCTCGTGGAACTGGGGAGCGGCTGCGACGCGGCGGCGCCAGCCGTCCGGTCCGAGCGTCGGGCGGTCGAGCCCCGAGAGCAGGACGAGCCCGGACTCGGGCGAGCGGATCCCGGCGAGAATCGAGGCGAGGGTCGATTTCCCGCTCCCCGACGGACCGACGAGGAGCGCGCGGTCGCCTTCGTCGAGGCGGAGGCCGCACCGGTCGAGCACCGGCTCGCCCGCCGGGCGATAGCGGAAGACGATGTCGGACGCTTCGAGGACGCGCTCGCGCCGCCGCACGCCGGCGGCGACCGCGGACGGCACGCCGGGGATCGCCGGGCGCGCCGCCGCGCGGAAGAGCGGCGCGATCTCCTTCCACGCGATGCCGGCCCCGGCGAGCTGCGAGAAGCTCGACACGAACCGCGCGAACGCCCCGGCAACGAGGAGAAGGCCTCCGACCGCGACCGCGACGCGCTCGGGCGCGACGTCGCCGCCGACGAAGGCGGGGACGAGCCCGAGGAGGCCGACGGCGAGCCACGCGCGCGGGAGGAGCGAGAGGGTGACCGCGCTCCGGTCCATCGCGGCGGACACGCGAGCGTAGCGCTCGAGCGCCGCGTCCTCGCCATCGTGCCAGCGCTCGCGGCGCTCTTGCGCGACCCGCGTCCGGTGCCCGACCATGCGTTCGACGAGGTCGTGCGTCATGTCGATCCGGTCGCGCGTCCACGCGCGCTGGCGCCGCCCGAAGACGGCGGCGCCGAGAGCGATGACAGCGAGCCACGCGGCCATGAGGAGGAGGACGAGGCCGCCGCCCGCGCCGGACGCGACCGCGCCCGACGCGATCGCGATCTCGACCAGCGCCACGAGGCCGAGGAGCCCTCCTCCGAGCGCCAGGGACTCGACCGCCTGCGATTCGATGACGCGGCCGAGCATCCGGCCCGTGCCCTGGCTCCGCGTCTCCTCGGGCTCGAGCCGGAGCGCGCCGTGGAGGAGCCGGCGCTTCAAAATCTTCCCGGCTCCGATCGCGAATCGGCCCTGGGCCCAGCCGGTCGCGACGCGAAACGGCACGAGCCCGGCGAGGAGCAGCACCCATCCGAGCATCCACCCGGAGTCGAGCCGTCCCTCGAGCGCGCCGCTCCCGAGGAGCCACCACGACGCGATCGTGAGGAGGTACTGCGCCGCGTGCGCCGCGGCGATCACGCCGACCTTGCCGAAGAGCCGCTCGCGGCGCGCCTGCCGGACGGGACTCGCGCCCGGGGGGAGCCTCAGGGCGTAGACTCCGCCGATCGTCTCGCGGCCGAGCTGCGCGCGAAGGATGGCGCGCGCCGCGCTTCCGCGCCCGCGGCCGTCGATGCGCGCGCGGTCGAGGACGCGCTCGACGTAGCCCTCGAACCCGCGGTCGAGCCGGCGCCGGAGCGCCGCGCGGATCTCCTCGGCCGGGACGGCCCGACTCCCGTGGTCGCTCGCGAGGAGCGAGACCCGCTTCGCGCTCCGGCCGGGCAGGGCGGCGAGGAACCGCGGCGCGCCGTCCCCCGCCGGGATCTCGATCAGGAGAGGATCTTCCGGCGGGAAGAGCGCGTCGACCTCCGCGTAGGCCGGGAGGATGTCGTCGATCTCGACGCCCTGCTCGGCGGCCGTCGCCTGGATCCAGATCTCGCGCGCCGTCGGGTCGGAGAGATCGACGCCCGGAGGCGGAGCTCCGGGCTCGACCGGCCGAGGATCGAGCGCGCCGCGGCGGGCGAGAAGCGCGAGCGCCTCGGCGACGCGCTCCGCCGGCCAGGAGAGACGATCGAGGGCGGCGCTCATCGGGGGGTTCTCCGCGCCGCTTCGATCCGGCCGTCGCGCAGCTCGAGTCTCGCCCAGCCCGCGCCTCCCGAGAAGCCCTCCCGGAGCGACCGGTCCGCGTCGAGGAGCCTCCGGTAGATCGAGCCGTCCCTCGCGGCGAGCCGCGCGGGCGGGCCGTCCTCGGCGATCCGGCCGCCCTCGACGACGAGCACGCGATCGAACTCGAGCGTCTTCTCGATGTCGTGCGTCACGCAGAGAAGCGTCGCGTCCTTCCATCGCTCGCGCGCGACGCGGAGAAGCTCGTCCCGCCGGTCGCGATCGAGGCCGCGGAACGGCTCGTCGAGGATCGCGAGGGCGGCGTCGGGTCGGAGGATCGCTCGCGCGAGGCGCACGCGCTGGCCCTCGCCGCCCGAGACGAAGCCGCCCGACTCGCCGAGCGGGGTCCTGAGGCCGAGCGGCAGGGAGGAGAGGACGTCGCCGAGCCGCGCGCGTTCGATCGTCTCCGCGAGAGCGCCGAGCGCAGCGTCGCCCGATCCGTAGAGGAGATTCTCGAGGAGCGTCTTGTTCCAGAGCTGCACGGCCGGGTCGACCCACGCCGTGCGGCGCCGCAGCGCGTCGAGGCGGGCCCCCTCGAGGGGCTCGCCCCCGACCAGGACGCGGCCGCTCGCCGGACGGTGCCAGCCGAGAAGGAGGCCAAGCAGGCTCGACTTCCCCGCTCCCGAGGCGCCGACGATCGCGACGTGCTCGCCCGCGGCGATCGTGAGGTCGATGCCGTCGAGGATCTCGTGCCCGCCGGCGACGACCTTCACGTTCTCGAGCCGGATCGGGAGCGGCCCCGCGGGAACCGGTGCGGCGTCCTCGCTGGTCGCCGAGCGGCTCTCGTCACTCGCTTTTTCCGCAGCGCCGAGCGGCTCGAGGGCGCGGAGGCTCGCGTTCTTCTGGGCGACGTACCCGCGCGCGTGGCCGACGACCTCCTGGCCGAGCATGGGGAGCCTGAGCGCCCAGTAGGCGAGGAGCAGCGCTCCGGCCGTGCCGTCCGCGCTCGAGAGATGGGTGAAGAGGAGCGCCGCGGCGAGGCCGAGGCCCGCGACGAGCATCGCGGCCTCGACCGCGACCGCCGCGCGGAGGAGATCGACGCTCGCTTGCGCCCAGCGCACGAGCTCGGAATCGTGCTGGCGCCGCACGATCCGCTCGGCTCCGTGCGTGCGGATGGGCACGAGCCCGATCATCGCGTCGAGGTAGAAGCGCGAGAGCGCGCCCGCCTGGCTCCGGACCCTGAGGTCCCGCTCGGCGAGGAGCGGCTGCGCCGCGAGCGGGAGGAGGACGACGACGATCGCCGCGACGGCGGCGAGCGGCGCGAGACCGGGGTCGATCCACACGATCGCCGCCGCCGTGAGGAGGAGCTCGAAGGCCGATCGGAGGAAGCCGCCGCAGACGTCCGGCAGCGCGCGGAGGAGGTGCAGCCCGTGGCTCCGGTCGGCCATGTCGGAGACGAGGCGGCTCTGGAAGTAGCGGTCGTGGAGGCGCGGGATCGCGGCGAGGAGCGCGGCCCGGATCCGGGTCTCGACGTGGCGGCCGAGGCGCCGGAGCGAGAGGGCGATCGGCCAGTCGAGAAGGAGCGTCGCCGCGACGAAGAAGGCGAGGATCGAGAGGCCCGCGAGCCGCTCGACGGGAAGCGCGAGCTTCCGGCCGATGTCGAGGAGCCCGCGGAAGACGAGCGCCTGGAAGACGACCGTGACCGACGCAAGGACGAGCGCGAGCGCGATCATGAGAGGAGCGAAGGCGCCCCCCTCGAGGAGGCGGCGGAGGAGATCGCGGAACGGCCGCTCGGGCGGCTCCTCGAGCGCGGCCACGATCTCGGGCGGAAGCGCGACGTCGGGCGGGCTCTCCGCGGGCCCGCGCACGCGAACGCAAACGGCGCCGCGCGCGAGGAGCCGCTCCTCTCCGTCGGGGCCGGGCTCCGCCGGCCGGACCGACCAGAAGCCGGTCGGCAGGAAGTCCGTGTCGCCGGACTCGGGGCCGGCCGCTCGGGCGCCCTCGCGCAGCGTCTCGAGGAGCCGCGAGGCCTCGCGGCCCGCCTCGACTCCGCCCTCTTTGACCATCGCGGCGGTCATGCGCGCGGCCGCCTCGAGCGACGCGATCCCGTGCCACGAGGGATCCGCGAGCGCGCTCTCGACGAGCTTCGCCGCGTCGCTCGCGCTCGCGCCCGCGCGCCGCACGAGCCCGCGGAACGCGCGGATCGCCTCGTCGGTTCCGGCCCAGCGGCGCCACGCTTCCGCCTCGACCGGCATCGCGTGGAGGTAGAGCGACCGCTCGAGATCGTCGCACCGCGGCCACCGGCGGCCGGTGGCCGGATCGACGACCTGGAGGACGCGGCCGTGCCGGCTCCAGACGACGACGAAGTGGGGGAGTCCGTCCGCCTGGCGGACGACGGCGATCGCGGGAAGCGCGCGGGCGCCGCTCGCGAAGAGGTGGTCGGGGGGGAGGAGCACCTGCTCGGCGTCGAGCCCGAACCCCCGCGCGAGGTCCTCGAGCGTGTCGATCGACGTGCCGTCGACCGCCGTCTGGCACGCCTCCCGGAGCCGGCCGTAGCTCACGCGGACGCCGTACCCGGAGAGGAGCGCCTTGAGCGTCGCGGGGCCGCAATCCATCGCGGAGATCTGGACGACCTCCGGGAGGAAGAGGCGGCGTCTCGAACGGGGGGGCGCTGGAGCGACCATGGCTCCGTCGATCGTAACCGCTTCCCCGCGGGCCGTCCCGTGCCGGGCGGCGAAAGGGCCCGGACGACCGGGGGTTATCCCCAGGTTTCCCCGTTCCGGTGGGGGAACTGTCAGAACGAGGCCCCGAACCGGGTAGTGGGCGAGGAGTTGGAGACCGCACACCCGGCCAGCCGCCGGCACCCCCGGCCGTCTCCTTTTCACCGCGAAAGGAGCTTCTCAGCCATGTCCCGCCCGCACCGATCCGTCCGGACGTCCCGCCTCGCGAGCTTCTTCGCGATCGCGGCCCTCGCCCTCGCCCTCGCACCCCTTCCGGCCCGAGCCCAGTGTTCGCCGGACCTCTTCGACACCGTCCCGTGCTGCAATCCGGTTGTCCCGTCGCTGCCGGTCATCCCGGCGGTCTCTCAGACGTCCAAGTTCATCTGCTTCCGGGACTGCGCGACCCAGGCCAACGTGAACCTCTGCGTGGACATCGATCCGCCGCAGCCGATCACGATTCCCGGCGGCGCGGTGTGCGGCGTCTACCTCATCAGGTTCAAGGTCAAGACGTGCGGCGGCGGCCAGATCCTCTGGCAGGGCAACCTCCGGGCGCACTACTCGCGGAACTGGCTCGAGATCGACCCGACCGGAGTGGCCGTCGGCGTGTGGCGCTTCCTCCTGAACGGCGACATGAAGCCGACCGCGTTCCTCCTCAACGCCACGACGAGCCCGAACTTCATCCCGAGCTGCCGCACGTCGTTCGGCAACAAGGTCTACTTCGGCGGCTACGTGGACTACGCGTTCGACTGCGGGACCAGCGCGTGGACGGCGGCTTGGGCGCTGAACCACGACTGCGACACGTTCCACCATCCGACGGGCGGATTCTCGCCGCGGCCCGCGCCGGGCGCCGGATTCCATCCGACGCGGACGTTCACGTTCGTCGGTCCGGGCGCCGGATTCGTCGTCGATCCCGTGACGACCCCGGTTCCGGTCGGACCGTCCGTCGCGGACGCCCTGCGCTGGAACGACTGGGGCACGCTGCCGAACATCTGCCGCGGCGAGGAGAAGGTCGCCGGCTCGGTGCAGTCGTTCGGCTCGTTCTGCGTCTGCACCTTGAGCTCGGGACCCGCGCAGTACGAGAACACGAGCGTGAACGTCGCCGGCGGCTGTGGCAGCGCCGTGCAGCCGTCGCCGGTCATCTTCACGTCGAAGCGGATCGGCCGCTGGACGAACGCCGTGGTGTTCCCCGGGCTCGAGGACCTGAACGTCAACCTCGGTTACCTGACCTACACCAATGCCTGCAAGGGAACGAACACGCTCGAGTTCTTCGAGGGGGCGACGACGCTCGGAGGCAACCCGGGCTTCGACTACTTCATGCAGCCGCTCGATCGCGCGTTCATGGACATCGGAACCTCGAACAAGAACCCGAACAACACCGTGATCTGGATCGGAGTCCCGCACGTGACGGAGGGCATCGCGAACATCAACGTGCCGTGACGATGACGGGCCGCGCCGCCCGGCCTTCTCGCGAAAGAGGGCCGGGCGGCGGCACGCCGTGCTTCTAGAACACGCCGCCCAGCGACCCCGCGTAGCCGGTGAGCTCGACGTAGCCGCGGCCGCGGGCGTTCCCCGCCACGCCGACCGGCCCCTCCCAGTACGTGACGCCGGTCGAGCCCTCGGTCGACATCTCGCAGTCCGCGATGCGGGGACGGATCTCGAGGTCGATCGCGGCCGAGGGGACGCGCACGCGCCAGGCCGCGGGATACGCGGCCTTCGTGCGCGGGCTCGTCCAGCGCGCGGTCGGCTCGATCGAGAACTCGCCCGACTCGAGGCGCCGCGCGGCGCCGTCCCGTTCGACGAGCGTTCCCGCCGAGAAGGGCGCGGAGGTCCCGTCCGCGCGGCGGAGCGCGTACAGCATGAGGTCGCGCCCGTCGTCGAGCTGGAGGCTCATCCAGTCCCAGCCCACGACGCCCGCGCCGAGCTGCGTCGTGCCCCACTCGTGGTCGAACCACGCGACGCCCGTCACCCGCCGCGATCGTCCCGCGATCTCGAGCGCGCCGCTCGCGTCGAGCCGCGTGAAGCTCGCGTAAGCCGACGCGTTTCCGGGATCGTAGCCCTTCCGCGAGTAGCCGTCCGCGCCGTGGAGGACGGCGGGCTTCGCGGGCGCGAGCGCGACGTCGAGCGCCGTTCCCGCCGCGAGGTCCCGCGCGCGGATCGAGATCGAGCCGCCCGCGTTCATCGCGATCGACCAGTTCTCGACGAACGCGTCGAGGCGCCCGGTCGCCGCGCCCGCGAGGCCCGGGGCTCCGCGGCGCAGCCGCTCGGCGAAGAGGAGGCGATCGTTCGCCACGTCGGCGATCGCGAAGTGCGCCGCGAACGCATGGCGCGCGCGGAGCGGCGAGTCGCCGGGCGCCGCGGGATCGGGATCGAGCCCGCTCCGGAAGACCGTGAACTGGAAGCCGAACTCGCGGCCGCCCTCGTCGGCGAGGTGCCCCGTGACGTACCACCACTCGGTGCGGAACTCGGGGTGCGACCCGTGGTCGCGCGGCAGCTCGATCGCGACGCCCGGCTCGATCCGCTTCCAGTCGGAGGCGGGAGCGGCGAGGAGGAGCGCGAGCATGGCCTCAGCCGTCCTCATGGAGCACCTCGCGCGGCGTCGTGCGCGCGGCGAGGCGCGCCGGCAGGAGCCCGGCGGCCGCGCCGAACGGAATGACCGCGAGCGCGGTCGCCGCGACCGAGCCCCACGGCGGGAGAAAGAGGATCGTCCACCCGAACGACTGGACGTTCACGACCGTGACGAGAACGTAGCCGACCGCGAGCCCGACGACGGTTCCTTGAGCGGCGCCCGCGACGGCGAGGAGGAACGCCTCGCCGAGGACGACGCCGCGCACCTGAGCGGGAGAGGCGCCGAGGACTCTCAAGACGCCGAGGTCGCGCCGGCGCTCCGAGACGAGCGCGAAGAGGACGGTGAGGACCGCGATGACGGCGACGAGGGACGCCACGAGCTTCAGGGCCGTCGTCACGGCGAACGTGCGGTCGAAGATCGCGAGGATCTCGCGGCGGATCTCGCCCTCGAGGAACGTCTCGAACGCGAACGCTCCGCCCAGCTCTCGGAGGAGCCGGTCGCGCGCCGCCGCGGCGTCGGCTCCCGGCTCGAGGTAGATCGCGACGCTCGACGGACCCTCGTCCGGGTAGATCCCGAGGAAGTCGGGCCGCGAGAGGATGACGCGCCCGAGATGGCTCGTGTAGTCGCGGAAGACGCCGATGACCTCGCGCTCGACTTCGCCCGCGCGCGTCGAGAGCGTGATGCGGTCGCCCTCACCCACTCCGAAGCGGCGCGCGAACGGCTCGTTCACGATGGCGCCGCGGCGGCGCGCGGCCTCGCTCAGGACCTCTTTCGAGGGCCGCCCGTCGCGGAACGGGACGCCGCCCTCCCGCCCGACGACGTCGAGCGCGGCGCCCGCGAGCGGGATCTCTTCCCCGCGGAACCGGGCGCGGGACGAGTGGTACGGGTCGACGGCGTCCTCGCCGAAGAGCCGCACGGCCGCGGCGACGATCTCGGGGTCGAGGCGCCCGACCGGGACGCCGCTCTCGTTCGGCAGAGGACGGAGGAAGAGGTCGGACCGCATCGCTTGCGACGCCCAGTCGACGACGGTCGCGCGGAACGAGCCGACCATCACGGTCATCGCGACCGCGAGCGAGACCGCAATGCCGACCGCGCCCGCCGCCCACGCCGCGCGCGCGTGCCCGGCGGCGAGCCCGGCCTGCGCGACGCGGAGCGGCCCGAGCCGAGCGCCGCGGCGAAAGCGAAGACGGGACAGGAGGGAGACGATCGGCGACGAGAGGACGAGAACGGTCGTGAGCAGGAGGAGCGACGCCCCGAGCGCCGCGACCGGGCGCTCGCCGAGGGGCGGAAGGCGCGTCAGCCCCCACGCCGAGGCGACGAGGGCGAGGAGCGCCGCGAGACGCCGCCCGAATCCGAGGATGGGCCCGCCCGGGCGCTCCTCGCGGAGCCCCTGGATCGGCGGCGTTCGCAGGGCTTCCCGGAGCGGGAGGCCCGCGGCGGCGAGCGACGCTCCGAGGCCGAGGAGGAGGCCGAGCGCCGCGAGCCCGAGGTCGAGCCGCGGCGCGGCGGGGATCGCCTCGCCGACGACCGTCGCGACCGTCCGGCGCACGCCCGCGAGCGCGGCGCGAGCGCCGGCCCATCCGCCGAGGACGCCGAGAGCGCCGCCCGCCGCGCCGATCGCCGCCGCCTCGGAGAGAACCGCCCCCGCGATCCGCGCGCGCGAGGCTCCGAGCGAGCGGAGGAGGGAGATCGCGTAGCGGCGCTGGACGACGGACGTCGCGAGCGTCGTCGCCACGAGGACGATTCCGACGAGGATCGAGATTCCGGAGAGCGCCGCGAGGTTGAAGTCGAGCGCGCGGACGAGGTCGCGCGTCCGCTCGGCGCGCTCCTCCGGCCGCGCCACGCGGCAGCCGGGGGGAAGCCGCTCGGCGATCCGCGCGGCGAGCGCGTCGCGCTCGGGCGACGGGCCGCCCCGGCGCGGGCGCACGTCGATCCGGTCGAGGCGGTCGCCGAGCGCGAAAAGCTCCTGCGCGAGCGCCACGTCCATGACGACGATCCGGTCGAAGACCGAGCCGAGCCGGAGCGGCTCGTGGACGGCCGCCACCGTGACCTCGACCGCGCGGGCGCGCGCGAGGAGCGCGAGCCGGTCGCCGGGCCTCTTTCCCAGCTCTCGCGCGAGCCACGCGGGCACGATCGCTCCGTCGCCCGTGACCGTGAGCGAGAAGGAGCGCGCTCTTTCGAGCGGAGCGGGATCGACCCGCACGCTCTCTCGCTCGGCGCCGGGGAGGAGGAGATCGGTCGCGAGGACGCGGAGGGTCTCCGCACGGCCGGGAACGCGGGCGATCTCCTCCACGACCGGGACGAAGAGCGCCTCGTCCGAGAGGTCGCGGAGCGCGGCGAGCGCCGCGCTCTCGAGCCCGCCGGGCCTCGAGATCTCGAGAACCGTCGCCCCGGAGATCTCGGCCACGCCCTCGGCGAGCGACGAGACCGCCGCGCGGCTCGCGAGCACGGTCGCGACGACCGCGCCGACGCCCGCTGCGACGCCCGCGACGGTCGCGAGGAACCGCGCCGGGCGGCGGAACACGGGCCGGAGGACGAACGCGCGGAAGACGAGCGCGGACGTCATGCGCCCGCGCAGCCCTCGAGCCGTCCGTCGCGCATCGAGAGGACGCGGTCCGCCCGGGCGGCGATCTCCGGATCGTGCGTTGCGACGAGGAGCGCGGCGCCGCTGTCGCGGCGGAGTTCGTCGAGGAGGCTCAAGATCGCACGCCCGTTCTGCGAGTCGAGATTTCCCGTCGGCTCGTCGGCGACGATCACCTCGGGACGCGCGACGAGCGCGCGGGCGACCGCGGTTCTCTGCTCCTCGCCGCCCGAAAGCTCCGGCGGGAAGTGTCCGCGCCGGGGCCAGAGGCCCACGCGGTCGAGGAGGTGCCGCACGCGCGCGTCGTCGCTTCGCCCGTCGAGGGCGAGCGGCAGCGCGACGTTCTCCTCGACGGTCAGGTTCGGCATGAGGTGGAACGCCTGGAAGACGACGCCGACGTGGCGGCGACGGAGCAGCGTCAGCTCCTCCTCGCTCGCGTGGCCGAGGTCGCGGCCGCACACGACGACGCTCCCGGAGTCGGGGAGATCGACGCCCGCGACGAGGTTCAGCGTTGTCGATTTGCCGCAGCCCGAGGGGCCGACGAGCGCCACCATCTCGCCCGCGGCCACGGTGAAGCTCACGCCGTCGAGCGCGGCGACTTCCTCGCCGCCGCGGCGGTACCGGCGCCGCACGCCGTCGAGTCGCACGATCGTGCCCATATATATGTAGAGAGTTGTCGCCGGCGCGCGCGCAGCGGATCCACCGTTCTCCGGCGAGGGTACAATCCCCACCCGTGGAACCGCGCCTGCCCTCGCACTCGCGATCGTTCGAGAACCGCCCGCCGCCGACGCGGGAGGCGGTCGAGGCGGCGCTCCGTCCCTTTTTCGCGTCGCGCTCCGAGGTCCGGCTCGCGTACCTCTTCGGCTCGGTCGCGTCGGGCGGCGCGGGGCCGCTCTCCGACGTGGACGTGGCCGTGCTGGTGGATCGCGAGGCGCTCGCGGATCGGTCCGGATTCGGATACGAGGCCACGCTCGTCGCCGACCTCATGGACGCTCTCCGGTTCCCGAAGGTCGAGGCGGCGGTTCTCAATCGCGCTCCGGCCCATCTGCGATTCAACGTGGTGCGCGACGGGGTTCTCCTCTTCGAGCGCGAGCCGGGCGAGGCCATCCGGTTCCGCGTCGAGGCGCTGCGCGACCACTTCGACTTCGAGCCGATGCGGCGGGTGCAGAACCGGTATCTGCGCGAATGGCTCGGCCTGCCGCCGGAGCCGGACCGGCCGAGATGAGCCCGGATCGTAAGACCGTCGAGCGTCACCTCCGCGAGCTCAAGCGGATCGTGACCGTCCTTCGGAGTCACCGGGGCGTCACCCCGGCCGATCTCGAGCGGGACCCGACTCGCGCGCTCGCGATCGAGCACGGTCTCCAACTGGCGATCCAGAGCGTTCTCGGCGTCGCGAATCATCTCGTTTCCGCGAAGGCCACGGAGACGCCGGACTCTTACGAGAGCGTCCTCGTCTCTCTCGGCCGAACGGGGATCGTCCCGCCCGAGTTCGCCGAGCGGATTCGAGGGATGGCCGGGCTCCGGAACATCCTGGTCCACTCGTATCTGGAGGTGGACTTCGCAAAGTTGATCGCCGCTCTGGGTCGGCTCGGCGACTTCGAGGAATTCGCGAAATACGCCCTGAAGGCGATCGATCGATCGACCGGCGATTGATCGGGCCCGATTCGACGACTCGCCGTCCCACCGGAGCCATGCCGTCATGCGCCGTCTGGGAAGCGTCGCCCTCACGCTGATCGTCGCCGCCTCGTGCGCGAAACCCGATTCGGCGGGCGGCCGAACGGTCGTCGGGTTCTCGCAGATCGGGGCCGAGAGCGCGTGGCGCACGGCCGAGACCGGGTCGATCCGCTCCGAGGCGGAGAAACGCGGCATCGACCTCAAGTTCTCCGACGCGCAGCAGAAGCAGGAGAACCAGATCAAGGCGCTCCGCGCGTTCGTCGCGCAAAGGGTCGACGCGATCCTCCTCGCGCCGGTCGTCGAGACCGGGTTCGAGCCGGTCTTGCGCGAGGTGGCGCGCGCCGGAATCCCGGTCGTCCTCGTCGACCGCGGGGTCCAGGTCTCGGACGACTCGCTCTACGCGACGCTCATCGCCTCCGACTTCGTCGAGGAGGGCCGGATGGCGGCGCGCTTCGTCGCGGAGAAGCTCGAGGGCCGCGGCGCGGTCGCGGAGCTCCAGGGGACGACCGGCGCCGCGCCCGCGATCGACCGGAAGAAGGGATTCGAGGAGGTGCTCGCCGGCCATCCCGGCCTCTCGATCGTGCGCTCGCAGTCGGGCGATTTCACGCGCGCGAAGGGGAAGGAGGTCATGGAGGCGTTCCTCAAGGCGGCGAAGGGGGAAGGGTCGAAGATCGACGCGGTCTATGCGCACAACGACGACATGGCGCTCGGCGCGATCCAGGCGATCCGAGAGGCGGGGCTCGAGCCGGGAAAAGACGTCCTCGTCGTGTCGATCGACGGCGTCCGAGCGGCGTTCGAGGCGATGACGCGCGGCGAGCTCAACGCGACCGTCGAGTGCAACCCGCTCCTCGGGCCGCTCGCGTTCGACGCGTTGGAGAAGCTCCTCCGCGGCGAGACCGTGCCGAAGCGGATCGCGGTCGAGGACCGCATCTTCGAGCAGGCGAGCGCCGCGGCCGAGATCGGCTCGCGCCGGTACTGATGGATCCCGCGCGCCGCCGCCGCCGCCGCCGCTGCCGTCGCCGCCGAAGGCGACGATGATCCGCGCGACCGCGATCACGAAGGCGTTTCCGGGCGTCGTCGCGCTCGACCGCGTCGACTTCTCGGCGAGTCCGGGCGAGATCCACGCGCTCATGGGCGAGAACGGCGCGGGGAAGTCGACGCTCGTCCGGGTGCTGACGGGCGTTGATCCGCCGGACGCGGGAGAGATGGTCCTCGGCGGGCGGCCGTACGCGCCGCGCTCGCCGCGCGAGGCGGAGTCGAGCGGGATCGGCGCCGTCTACCAGGAAGCGGGCCTCGTCCCGTCGCTCTCGGTCGCGGAAAACCTCCTCTTCGGGCGCGAGCCGCGCCGGCTTCTCGGCCGCATCGACCGCCGGCGGCGAAGAGATTCCGCCGAGGAGTCGCTCCGGAGGCTCGGACTCGCGGCGATCGACGTCGAGCGGCCGGCGGGCGCCTATCCGGTCGCGGTGCGGCAGCTCGTTGCCATCGCCCGCGCGCTCGACGCGGACGCGCGCGTCCTCGTCCTCGACGAGCCGACGTCGAGCCTCGAGCCGCGCGAGGTCGAGAGGCTTTTCGAGACGCTCCGGCGCCTCCGCGGCGCGGGGCTCGCGATCGTCTTCATCACGCACTTCTTGGAGCAGGTCGAGGCGATCGCCGACCGCGTCACGGTCCTCCGGAACGGCCGCCGCGTCGAGACGCGGAAGGCGGCCGACTTCCCACGCGCCGAGATCGTCGCCGCGATGCTCGGGCGCGCGCCCGGGGAGAGCGCCGCCGGGCCGGCCGCTCCCCCGCCGGCGGCGGAGGGCGCGCCGTTCCTTCGCGCGAAGGGGATCGGCCGCCGCCGCGCGCTCGCGCCGATCGACTTCGAAATCCGGCCGGGCGAGGTGGTCGGCCTCGCGGGGCTCTTGGGCTCGGGGCGGACGGAGCTCGCGCGCCTTCTCTTCGGACTCGACCGCGCGGACTTCGGAACCGTCGAGATCGAGGGAAAGCCGGTCCTTTTCCGCGGGCCCCGCGACGCCATCGCGCGCGGGCTCGGCTTCTGCCCCGAGGACCGGCACGCGGACGGGATCGTCGCGGGCCTCTCCGTCCGCGAGAACGTCGTGCTCGCGGTTCAAGCGCGCCGCGGCCTCTTCCGCCGCGTCGGCGCGCGCCGCGCGCGGGAGATCGCCGATCGATTCATCCGCGCGCTCCGGATCAAGACGCCCTCCGGCGACACGCCCGTCGAGAGCCTCTCGGGCGGGAACCAGCAGAAGGTGATCCTCGCGCGCTGGCTCGCCTCGTCGCCGCGGCTCCTCGTCCTCGACGAGCCGACGCGCGGCATCGACGTCGGAGCGAAGGCCGAGATCCTGAGCCTCGTCGGAGACCTCGCGCGCGAGGGGCTGGCGCTCGTCTTCATCTCGGCCGAGCTCAAGGAGGTCGCGCGGACGAGCCACCGCGTCGTCGTTCTCCGCGACCGGAAGAAGGCGGGCGAGGTTTCCTTTTCGGGCCCGCGGCCGGACGTGGCGTCGATCGCTCGCCTCATCGCCGGCGGCGAGGACGCGGCTCGTGAATAGGCGCGCGGCGCTCCCGGCGCTCGTCGCGCTCGCCGCGATCCTCGCGTGGAACGGGCTCTTCACGCCGGGATTCCTCGCGTTCGAGGCGCGCGACGGCCGGGTCTACGGGAGCGTCGTCGACGTCCTCGACCGTGCCGCGCCGATCCTCGTCGTGGCGGCCGGCCAGGCGCTCGTCGTCGCGACCGGCGGAATCGACCTCTCGGTCGGCTCGGTGATGGCCCTCTCGGGATCGATCGCCGCGACGCTCCTTTCGGGCGGCACGGGCGCCGTCGGGGCGGTCGCCGCGGCGCTCCTCGCGTCGCTCCTCCTCGGCGCGTGGAACGGGCTCCTCGTCACGCGGCTCTCGCTCCCGCCGATCGTCGCGACC
>Ga0187892_10001245_pt1 | contig 59522 bp, 61 predicted proteins | sample MA1701073metaG_FD_139345 | JGI IMG/M metagenome (GOLD analysis project Ga0187892, IMG submission 139345) | Bio-ooze microbial communities from a basaltic lava cave in the Kipuka Kanohina Cave System on the Island of Hawaii, USA - MA170107-3 metaG ...
ATGAGCAACTGGTGGAGCAAGACGGACCGCGCCATCCTCGCCTGTCTTCGAGATTCCGGACCTCTGAGTCTCCAGGATCTATCCCATCGGGTCGGCCTCACCGAGGCAGAGGTCACGGTGTTCATACACGCGCGGCGGGTGGGTCAACGTGAACGAGCTCACCGACCTGATCGACGCCTCGGGACTCGAGAGAATCGAAGGCCGAGTGACCGGCACTACGGATTAATTCGAGCGGCGACCCGGCCGCTCACGGCCAGCGTGAACCGCACCTTGGTGCCCTGGCCGAGCTCGCTCTCGATGACGAGCTTGCCGCCGTGGGCGAGCACGAGGTGCTTCACGATGGCCAGCCCCAGTCCCGTGCCGCCCAGCTCGCGCGAGCGCGCCTTGTCGACGCGGTAGAAGCGCTCCGTGACGCGCGGCAGATCCGCCCGCGGGATCCCCACGCCGGTGTCGGCCACGACCACCTCGATCATCCCCCGGTCCGTCTCGCGCGCGCTCACCCGCACGGAGCCGCCCGGCCTCGTGTACTTCACCGCGTTCTCCACGAGATTGATCAGGATCTGCTCCAGCCGGTCGTGATCCACGTGGGCGAGGGGCAGGTTCGCCGGCAAGTCGGTGGTCACGGTCACCCGCCCGCTCTCGGCGCGCGGCTGGATGATTCCGCGCACCGATTCGACGACCTCGCCCAGCGGCGTGGGGTCGAGCCGCAGCGACACCTTGCCCAGCTCGATGTTGGAGAGGTCCGTGAGGTCGTCGATGAGACGGCCCAGCCGCTGCGTGTGACGGAAGACGATTTCCAGGAACCGCCGCGCGTGCTCCGGCTCGTCGAGCGCGCCGCCGAGGAGGGTCTCCAGCGAGCCGTGGATCGCGGTCAGCGGGGTCCGGAGCTCATGCGACACGTTGGCGACGAATGCCGTCCGCACGTGCTCGAGCTTGCGGAGCGCGGTGATATCGTGGAGCACGATGACCACGCCGCGCCCTTCGCCGGCCAGGCGGAGCGGCACGGCGTGAACCTGGAGCACGCGCTCGACGGGCGCGCTCACCCGCAGCTCGCGCTGGACGAGCTCGCCTTCGGCGACGCCGCGGCTCGCCCGGAACAGGTCGTGCAGATCCGCGTTGCGGATCAGCTCGAGGATCGGTTTGCGCTCGCCCCGCGGGACGGTCAAGCCGAAGATCGCCCGGGCCCGCTCGTTCATCAGGATGATGTGCTCCTGCGCATCCACCGCGATCACCCCTTCGACCATCCCGTCCAGGATCGCGGTGAGCTTCGCCTGTTCCCGCTCGAGGTCGTCGATCTTCTCCCTCAGCCGCGTGGCCATCACGTTCAGCGACCGGCCCAGCACCCCGATCTCGTCGCGGGAACGCGTGGGGGCGCGCACGAGGAAGTCGCCCTCGCTCATGCGCCGCGCGATCGACTGCATCTGCACCACCGGCCGCGTCACCCGACCCGCCACGAAGAGGCCGATGGCGAGGGCCACCGCCAGCGCCACCGCCCCTCCCGCCAGCATGACCCCGAAGAGCGCGGAGTACGACGAGGTCACCGCGGACAGCGGTGAGGCCAGCCGGAGCACGCCGATGATGCGGCCGTCATCACGCACGGGCGCGGCCAGGTACAGGAACGGCGCGCCCAGGGTGGCGCTTCGGCGCAAGTTGCGGCCCACGCCGCCCGCCAGCGCCGCCTGCACCTCGGGGCGGTCTCGATGGTTCTCGATGCGCCCGAGCTCCTCCGCGCCACGCTCGGACTCGCCGAGCACACGCCCGTCGGCCGCGATGAGTGTCACCCGCGCCCCGGTCGCGCGCGCGACCCGCACGACGAAGCCCTGGACCTGCGCCGGGCTGGTCCCGGCGCGGACGAGCCCGCGCGCTTCCTCCTCGAGCACGGCGCCGGCCGTGGCGAGCCGCGCTTGCAGCGACTCCACCGCGAACTGGTCGAGCGCATGGTCGAGGTACAGTCCGGCCGCCAGGCTCGTGACCGCGACGAAGCCCACGAACGTCAGCGTGAGCTTGATCGCGATGCGACGCCGGATCGCGCGGATCAGGAACCGCATCAGGTCTCCGCGTCCAGGCGATAGCCCACGCTCTTGACCGTGATGATCCGCGCGCCTTCCTCGCCGAGCTTGACGCGCAGCCGCCGCACGTGGACGTCCACGGTCCGCGATTCGATCTCGCTGGCCGCGGCGTAGCCCCACACGCGGTCCAGGAGGAACTCGCGTGACAGCACCCGCCCCCGCGCGCTGACGAGGGCATGGAGCAGGTCGAACTCCTTCGGGGTGAGCGCCACGGGCCCGCCGCCGACCGTGACCCGGTGCTTGGCGAGATCGATCGAGACGCGGCCGATGGTGACCGGGGCGCTCGCGGGATCGGGCCGAGCGCGCCGCAGCACCGCGCGGATCCGCGCCACCACCTCCTTGGGAGAGAAGGGCTTGACGATGTAGTCGTCCGCGCCGAGCTCGAGCCCCACGACCCGATCCGTCTCCTCCCCTTTCGCCGTGAGCATCACGACCGGGAGCGCGACGGTGGCCGGATCCTGCCGGAGCCGGCGGCAGACCTCGAGGCCATCCATCTCCGGGAGCATGAGGTCGAGCAGCACCAGGTCCGGCGGGCCCGCGCGGATCTGGCGGAGCGCGTCGGTCCCGCTGTGCGCGCGCGATACCTGATAGCCCTCACGTTCCAGATGGAAGGCCAGGAGGTCGCGGATGTCGGGCTCGTCTTCCACGACCAGCACCCGGCTCGCCATGACGGCGAGTTTACCAGCCGCGCGTCTCTCCGATCCGGAGCATCCAGGCGCGATCCGGCCCGATCCCGCGGCGGCGCGCCTCGGCGAGCATGCGCACCGGCGGCTCCCCGAGCGGCTCGTCGGCGAGATCGAAGGTACCCCAGTGGATGCCGAGCAGCACGCGTGCCCGCAGGTCTTCGGCGGCCTGGACGGCCTGCTCCGGGGTGGTGTGCGTGAAGCGCATGATCTCCGGCGGCAGGTAGGCGCCGATCGCGAGGGCGGCCAGGTCGAACGGCCCCAGCCGCTCGCCGGCCGCCTTGAACCCGTCGAAGTAGCCGCTGTCGCCCCCGAAGTACAACCGCCGGGTGGGGCCGAGCACGGCCCACGACGCCCACAGGCGCGTGTCGCGGTCCCACATCGTGCGCTGGGAGAAGTGCTGGGCGGGCACGCACACGAACCGGAGACCCCGGTGCTCGTGCTCCTGCCACCAGTCCAGCTCCTCCACGCGCATCATGCCGTTGTTGGCGAACCAGCGCTTGAGGCCGAGCGGCACGAGAAAGAGCGGATCGTGCTTCGCGGCCAGCCGCTTCACGGTCTCGAGATCGAGATGATCGTAGTGATCGTGCGAGATCACGACGACCTCGACGCGCGGCAGGTCGTCGAAGGCGAGGCCCGGCGGCCCGAGCCGACGCGGGCCGGCCCAGGACAGGGGGCTGGCGCGCTCGCCCCAGTGCGGATCGGTGAGCACGGTCACCCTGTCGAGCTGGACGACCAGCGTGGAGTGGCCGACCCAGGTCACGCTCGGGTTGGCGTGGCCGGCGCGGAGCGCGCCGCCGTCGTTCACCGCACGCGGCGCGTAGAAGGTGCGCGGCGCGACGAGGCTGGACCAGACCCGCCGGGCCAGGAAGCTCCACCGGGTCCAGCCGTCGGGCTGCTTGAACTCGGGGTTCGGGTTCTTGAACCCGCCGGCCACGTGATGCGCGGGCCGGCCCGGCAGCGGCTCGGCGCTGCCGCTGGCGCATCCCGCCCAGAAGAGCGCGACGACGAGCAGGGAGACAGGGACGCGCACGGACAAGGAGTGTACCCGCCCCGGCGGGGGCCGTCGAGGCCCCCGCCGATGGCTCAGACCGGCTGCCCTCCGTTTCGGTGCGGCGGCAGCAGCCCCAGCAGCCGCAGACGCTTGCGGAGCGTGTTGCGGTTGATGCCGAGCAGGCGCGCCGCGCGCAGCTGGTTGCCGCCCGAAAGCTCGAGCGCGTGACGCAGCAGCGGCAGCTCGACGCGCATCATCACGCTGCGATAGACCTTGCCGCTCGCGCGTTCGGAGACTTCGCGCACGAGCGTGGGGAGCAGCCCCTCGACCAGCTCCTCGAACCTTCCGACGCCAGCGATATCACTCATGAATTCCGTCCCCCGCGCCGGGCTCACTCGCCGGCCCGGCTCAGTACTCCTTGTAGACCAGCTTCACGAACTCGCGGCGGCTCCCGAACACCGCGCGCTCGACCACGCGCTCCACCAGCCCGTCGATGATCTCTTCCTGATCCCGCGTCTCCGTGCTCATCCGCTCCCCTCCCTGGCCCACGGTTGATCTCCGGCCGACGTCGCGGAGACGAAAAAGGGCGCCCGCAAAAGGCGCCCTTGCCCGCGTGCCCGGCCACGTCCTTGTCGCCGGGATCTCCTAGGCGGCTCGGATCAGCAAGTCATGTGCCGCAGCCTGGTGGGACCGAATCGAAGCCTGGAGCCGGACAATGCCGCGGGCGGCGGCACGCCGTTGCTCACGCGATGAGCAGGCAGCCTCAATCGTGGGCAGACGGCGGGTCCCTCTCTTCTTCACGTCGATTGCCTAGAGCTTTCTCAGCGCGAGCGGAGGGAGGCCGAGGAGGCGGCGACGGCTCGCGGTCCAGAGGGCGCGCACGCTGGCCTCGAGCGCGGGGGCGGAGGGACAGAGCAGCCGGGCCAGGAGGCCGCCGCGGGCCAGGGGCGTGACGCCGACGCGAGCGCCGGTGTCGAGCGCGGCGACAGTTCTTGAGAGCTCGCCCGCGATCTCCTCCCAGCCCTCGGCCGACGGCGCCGCGGCCACGAAGGTGCCGACATACGAGCAGCCCTCGGTGCCGCCGAGTCCGTCCCAGCCGCGCGTTTCGTCCAGCACGGCGCGCTCGGCCAGCAGGAGGCCGCGCGCGTCTCTCACCGTGAGGGCGGTGTCGAGTTCATGGAACTGCCACGCCTCGCCGCGGGCCACGCGCCCGACCGCCCACGCGTCGACGAGGAGCAGCGTGGCGCCGGCCGCGAGAGTCACGGTCGTCCGCTGACGGAGGCGAGCGCCGGGCGACGGGATCAGGTGATCCGGCACGTACTCGAGCGCGGCGCCCTCCCCCACCGCCGCCTCGAACGTGACCACGGCCGGGGCGCCGAGACTCCGGTACACGCGCGTGGCAGCCGGCGTGGTCAGGCAAACGCGGCTGTCCCGGCCGAGCGTCACCGAGGTGGCCAGGACATCGCCGCCGAGGACCCCGCCGGAAGGATTCAGCAGCGTCAGCGTCGCGCCGCCGCTGCCGTCCAGATCCACGGCGTCGAGCGCCTGGAGCGGCAGCGTGAAGCGCTGCTCGGTCAGGATCGTCCTGGCGCCGCGGCGCTCGAAGCCGAGCCGGAGCGAGCCGTCCCGGCCGACGCGACGGAGCGGGGGGACGGCGTCAGGACTCGAACAGCAGCTCGCGACGGATCCAGGCGACGACGAGGTCGGCGCCGGCGCCGTCCCTGAGATTGGTGAAGACAAACGGGCGATCTCCTCTCATGCGCTTGGCGTCACGCTTCATCACGTCCAGATCGGCGCCGACGTACGGGGCGAGATCGATCTTGTTGATGACCAGCAGGTCCGAGCGCGTGATGCCCGGCCCGCCCTTGCGCGGGATCTTGTCCCCCTCGGCCACGTCGATCACATAGATGGTCGCATCCACGAGCTCGGGACTGAACGTGGCGGCCAGGTTGTCGCCGCCGCTCTCGACGAACAGCAGCTCGAGCTCGGGGAACCGGCACACGAGCTGGTGCACCGCCTCCAGGTTGACGGAGGCGTCCTCGCGGATCGCGGTGTGCGGACAGCCGCCCGTCTCCACGCCCACGACACGCTCGGCCGGCAGCGCGCCCCGGCGGATCAGGAACTGCGCGTCTTCTTGCGTGTAGATGTCGTTGGTGATCACCGCGAGGTCGTAGCGATCCCGCAGCCGCCGAACGAGCGATTCCACGAGCGCTGTCTTGCCCGAGCCAACCGGCCCGCCGATGCCGATCTTGAGCGGGCGCGGGATGCGCGGATCGTCGCTCATGAGCGGAAGAGCCTCCCTTCCAGGCGCTCGTGGGCGATGCCCTGCAGGTCCAGCCCCGGGGCGAAGCTCCACAGATCCTCGGGCCGGCGCTCCGCCGCCTCGCTGGCGACGCGCGCGATGACCGGTTGCAGCCGCCAGAGGACGCGCTGCCCCTGCATCTGCCCGATTGGCAGCAGCCGGAGCGCGGCGCCCACGAGCAGCGCGGTGCTCGAGTACAGGAACGCGCTCGCCGTCTCTGCTGCGTCCCAGCCGAGCGAGGCCGCCGCCATGCCGAACGCGGGCCCGTGGTGCCCCGGCGCGGTGCCGGTGTTCACGCGCTCGAGGTAGGCCGCGATCCGCTCATCGCCCGTGAGCGAGGCGGCGACCCGCAGCGTCTGACGGCCCATCTGGCGGCTCGCCTCGCGGAACTCGCGCACGGGCTTCATGGCCTCGACCCGCTCGTCGAGCGCCAGGCAGCCGCCCAGGTCGCCGCCCAGCATCGCGCGCAGCGTGGCGACCGCGGCGGTGGCGTCGCACGGTCCCGCGGAGCCCTCGAGCTGAGCCAGCAGGAAGCGCTCGAGCCCGCGGCTGTCGCTCACCAGGCCGGCCTGGCAATACGACTCGAGGCCGAACGAGTGCGCATAGCCGCCCGTCGGGAACGCGCTGTCCGCGAAGTGCAACAGCGGGAGCAGGCGCGCGCTATCCATGGCGATTGCGATCCTGGTCGGGCGCTGCGTGACTGTGCCCGTCCAGCGGGCTCGTGCCGGGACCGTGGCGGTGGCCGCCGCCGCCCATCGGATCGAAGATCGCGTCGCGCCGTTCCCACCGGGCGTCGAGTCGCTGCAGCAGCTGCTCCATCGCGGTGTCGTCGGGGACGAGCAGCGCGTCGCCGTCCAGCGCCAGCGCGAAGTGGCGGTTGCCGACCTCGAAGGCGATGCGGATCGCCTCGGCGCGATCGCGCGGACGGACGGCCAGCACCGGCTCGCGCCGCGCCTCCACGACCAGATACCAGTCGGCCTGGACCGCGATGACATCGTCCGGCTGGAGCGCGCTCCCCGTGGGCAGCGCGAGCGCCACCTCGCGTCCTCCGGTGGTCACGACGCGCTTGCGGGTCCAGCGCCGCTCCTCCCAGGTCAGGCAGAGCGCATCGCGCTGCTTTCCCGCGAGCGCCGCGGCATCGACGTGCAGATGCGGCTCGGTGATGACCAGCATCGGCGGGTCAGCCGATCCGCAGCCGCGACCAGAGGATCACCACGCCGGCCAGCCCGAGCAGGCTCCGGACCCAGTGCAGGCGGCCCCAGCGGGCGAGCAAGCGCGTGATCTCGCCTTCCGGGGGCGTCGAGTTCAACAGGCGGTGATTGGTGGGCATGATCACGAGCAGCGTGAACGGAATGGCGGCACCGGTCGCCGCGCCGCCGAGCGCCCACACCCAGTCCCGGGTCACGAACGAGGTCACGAGGCCGACGACGAAGGCCAGCGCGGCGGTGGTCACCTGCCAGGGCGCGGCGCGACGATAGCTCTCGCGGAACTCGGCGAGCGCCGCGCTGGCCCTGATGCTCATCCGCGCCGGATGCTCGACCAGCGAGATGTAGAGCGCCCACAGCGCGAACACTGACGCGCTCACCACCGTCACCGCTTCCAGCACCCCCACGATCGTCATGGCGGAGCGAGCCGGGTCACCGCTCAGAACAGGAAATAGCGCTGAGCCATCGGCAGCACGCGGGCGGGCTCGCAGGTCAGGAGCTGGCCGTCGGCGCGCACCTCGTACGTCTCCGGGTCCACTTCCATGCGCGGGCAGTAGTCGTTGTGCCGCATGTCCGACTTGCGCAGGCTACGGATTCCGCCCACGGCGCTCACGAGCTTTCTCAACCCGAGGCGTGACACCAGCCCGTTGTCGAGAGCCGCCCTGGACAGGAAGGTCATCGACGTGGACTGTACCGCGCCGCCGAAGGCCGCGAACATCGGACGGTAGCGCACCGGCTGAGGCGTCGGGATCGAGGCGTTCGGATCACCCATCGCGGCGGTCACGATCAGCCCGCCCTTCAGCACCAGCTCGGGCTTGACGCCGAAGAACGCCGGCTTCCACACCACGAGGTCCGCCAGCTTGCCCGCCTCGATCGAGCCCACTTCCCCGGCGATGCCGTGGGCGATCGCCGGATTGATCGTGTACTTGGCGATGTAGCGCTTGGCGCGCAGGTTGTCGTTGGGGCCGTCGCCCGGCAGCGCACCCCGCTGGCGCTTCATCTTGTCGGCCGTCTGCCACGTGCGCGTGATCACCTCGCCGATCCGCCCCATGGCCTGGGAATCGGAGGACATCATGCTGATGGCGCCCAGGTCGTGGAGCACGTCCTCGGCCGCCATCGTCTCCGCGCGGATGCGCGACTCGGCGAACGCCACGTCCTCCGGCACCGTCGGGTCCAGGTGGTGGCAGACCATGAGCATGTCGAGGTGCTCGTCGAGCGTGTTCACGGTGAACGGCATCGTCGGGTTGGTGGACGACGGCAGGCAGTTGGGCTCGCCGCAGACCCGGATGATGTCCGGCGCGTGCCCGCCTCCCGCGCCCTCCGTGTGATAGGTATGGATCGTCCGCCCTTTCAAGGCGCGGATGGACTCCTCCACGAAGCCCGCCTCGTTGAGCGTGTCCGTGTGGAGCGCCACCTGGATGTCCATCTCCTCCGCCACCGACAATGCCGCATCGATCGCGGCGGGCGTGCTGCCCCAGTCCTCGTGGAGCTTGAGCCCGATCGCGCCCGCCTCGATCTGCTCGCGCAGCGGCTCGGGCCGCGAGCAGTTGCCCTTGCCGAGGAATCCCAGGTTGATCGGCAGCGCCTCGGCGGCCTCGAGCATCCGGTGCAGGCTCCACGCGCCCGGCGTCACGGTGGTGGCGCTCGTGCCCGTCGCCGGCCCGGTGCCTCCGCCCATGAGCGTGGTGAGTCCGGCCGCCAGCGCCTCGTCCACGAGCTGGGGGCAGATCAGGTGCACATGACTGTCGATCCCGCCCGCGGTCACGATCCGCCCCTCGCCGGCGATCACCTCCGTCCCGGCGCCGATCACCAGGCCGGGCGTCACGCCGGCCATGATGTCCGGGTTGCCGGCCTTGCCCGTGCCCACGATGCGGCCGTCGCGCACGCCGATGTCGGCCTTCACGATGCCCCAGTGATCCAGGATCAGCGCGTTCGTGATCACGAGGTCCAGCATGCCGTCCGCGGCCGTGGCCCGCGCCGACTGCCCCATGCCGTCGCGGATCACCTTGCCGCCGCCGAACTTCACCTCGTCGCCGTAGGTGGTGAAGTCCCGCTCGACCTCGACGAGGAGCTCGGTGTCGGCGAGCCTCACCCGGTCCCCCACGGTCGGGCCGTACAGGTCCGCGTATTGCCGGCGCGGCAGCCTGAGGCTCACGCGCGCGCTCCCTCGAAGCCAGCCCGCGCGGCGCGCTCGAGCGCCGCGCGCCGGTTCCGCTCGGCGACGGCGCCTTCCGAGAGCGCATTGAGGCCGTACACCTCCCGGCGGCCGGCCAGCTCCACCAGCGTGACGATCTTCTCGTCGCCGGGCTCGAAGCGCACCGCCGTCCCGGCCGGGATGTTGAGCCGCATCCCGAAGGCCTGCGCCCGATCGAAGCGCAACGCCTTGTTCGCCTCGAAGAAGTGAAAGTGCGACCCCACCTGGATCGGCCGATCTCCCGTGTTCGCCACCGTCAGCTGGATCGTGCGGCGACCTGCATTGGCCTCGATGTCGCCGGCGGCCAGAACATACTCGCCTGGGACCATGTGCGCCTCGTGTTCTCCCCCTCACCCTGCCCTCTCCCCCTCCGGGGAGAGGGACCGCAGATCCTCTCCGCCTCGTGAGGAGCGAGCCCCTGGTCCCTTCTCCCCTCTGGGAGAGGCAGGGTGAGGGGCCGGTCCTACCGGATCGGGTGGTGAATCGTCACCAGCTTGGTGCCATCGGGGAACGTGCCCTCCACCTGGACCTCGTCCAGCATCTCGGGCACGCCTTCCATCACGTCCTCGCGCGTGAGGATCTCGAGTCCGAAGGCCATGAGCTCGGAGACGGAGCGGCCGTCGCGGATGCCCTCCAGGATCTCGGCGGTGATGAACGCCACGGCCTCGGGGTGGTTCAGCCGGAGCCCGCGGGCGCGGCGGCGCCGCGCCAGCTCGGCGGCCATGAAGATCAGCAGCTTGTCCTGCTCGCGCGGTGTCAGGTGCACGGATTCGTCATGAGCCCCCTCCTGGCCGACGCCAGGACCCGGCCGCCTCGCGCCTGGTGCCGGTCATGAATCGTCCGGGTTATACGGTCAGGTGCTCTCTTATCACATCCTGGCGGAGGTCGGAAGTGCTCCCCGCCGCGACGATGGCGCCCTTGCGCATGATCGCGTAGCGGCTGGCCAGGCGCCAGGCGAACTCGAGATATTGCTCGACCAGCAGCACCGCGATGCCGCGCGCCTGGATGCGCTCGATCGCCTGCTCGATCTGGAGGATCACCGAGGGCTGGATACCCTCGGTGGGCTCGTCCATCAGGAGCAGACGCGGGCGGGCCAGGAGCACGCGCGCGATCGCGAGCTGCTGCTGCTCGCCGCCCGACAGCACGCCGCCCTTGCGCCCCAGCAGCTGCGTGAGCTTGGGGAACAGCGTGAACACCTCCTCGAAGGGGTCGGCGCCACGCTCGCCGGTGGCGCGCCGGCCGAGCAAGCCCAGCCGGAGATTCTCGGCCACGGTGAGATTCGGGAAGATCTCGCGGCCCTGCGGCACGTAGCCGATCCCGCAGGCCACGCGCCGTTCCGGCCGCCGCCCGACGAGGTCCGCCCCCTCGAACACGATGCGCCCCGAGCGCGCGGGCAAGAGCCCCATGATGCTCTTGAGCAGCGTGGTCTTGCCGACGCCGTTACGGCCCATGAGGCAGACCACGCTGCCGGCCGGGACCTCGAGCGAGACGTCCCACAGGACCTGGCTCTCGCCGTAGGCCACGTCGAGACCCTGCACGGCCAGCATCGCCGGATCAGGCATCGGCCGCCGCGCTCCGGCCGAGGTAGACCTCCAGCACGCGCTCGTCCTTCTGCACCTGGTCGACCGGCCCCTCGCAGAGCACGCTGCCCTCGTGCAGCACCGTCACCGTGCGCGCGATGTTGCGGACGAACTCCATGTCGTGCTCGATCACCAGCACCGCGCGCTCCGCGGCGACCTGCTGGAGCAGCCGCCCGGTCCGCTCGGTCTCCTCGTCAGTCATGCCGGCGACCGGCTCGTCGATCAGGAGCAGCTCCGCGTCCTGCACCATGACCATGCCGATCTCGAGCCACTGCTTCTGCCCGTGGCTGAGTCCGCCGGCCCGGGCGGCGCCCTCGGCGGCGAGGCCGATCACCTCCAGGATGGTGTCGATCTTCCGGCGCTGACCCGCGTCGAGCGTCGAGCGCAGCGTGGCGAGCACGCCCTTGCTGTGGCGCGCGAGCGACAGCTCCAGATTCTCCCGCACGGTCAGGTTCGCGAAGATCGACGGGGTCTGGAACTTGCGCCCGATCCCCATCCCCGCGATCTCGTTCTCCCGCCGGCCCACCAGATCCGTGTGCTTGCCGAAGATCACGCGCCCCGCGGCCGGCCGCACCTTGCCCGAGATCACGTCCAGCAGCGTGGTCTTGCCCGCGCCGTTCGGGCCGATCACGACCCGGAGCTCGTTGCGGTCCATGTAGAAGTTCAGCGCGTTCAGCGCCCTGAACCCGTCGTACTCGACCGTCACGTCCTCGAGATAGATGATCGACCCCCCGGTCATGACGCCACTCCCCTCTCTCCTCTGGAGAGAGGCTCAGGGTGAGGGGTCGGCACGGCCCGGCGAGGTCGCGCCACCCGCGCCAGCAGCGTCCGCGCGCTGCCGACGATGCCGTCCGGGAAGAACAGCACGACGCCGATGAAGAGCCCGCCGAGCACCAGCAGCCACAGGTCCGGGTAATGCGTCGTCAGCAGGCTCTGCAGCCAGTTCACGCCGAACGCGCCCACGACGGGTCCCAGGAGCGTCCCCCGGCCACCCACCGCCACCCAGATGATCATCTCGATGGACGGCAGCACGCCGATCTTCGCCGGCGTGATGATGCCGACCTGCCCGACGTAGAGCGCGCCGGCCACTCCGGCGAGCACGGCCGACACCACGAAAACGAACAGCTTGAAGGCCGCCGGCGAGTAGCCCGAGAAGAGCACGCGGGTCTCGCTGTCCCGGATCGCGACCAGCACCTTTCCGGCGGGCGAGCGGATGATCCACCGGCACAGCAGGTACGCCCCGCAGAGGCAGAGCGCCGTCGCCACGTAGAGTCCGCGCTGAGTACCGGCCTCGTTGAGGGAGAAGCCGAACATGGTCTTGAAGCCCGACAGACCATTCGTGCCGCCCAGGTTCATCGAGTTCCGGTTGAACGTCAGCCAGGCGCACAGCGCGAGTGCCTGGGTGATGATCGAGAAGTAGACGCCCCTGGTGCGGCTCCGGAACGTGAGATAGCCGAACACGAATGCGACCGCGGCCGGAACGGCCACGACGGCCAGGAGCGTGAATGCGCCGCTGTAAAAGGGACGCCAGAACAGCGGGAGCTCGGTCACGCGGTTCCACACCATGAAGTCGGGCAGCACGTTCCGGTACACGCCCTGGGTGCCGATCTCGAGCATCAGGTGCATGCCCATGGCGTAGGCCCCGAGCCCGAAGAAGACGCCGTGCCCGAGCGACAGCACGCCCGTGTAGCCCCAGATCAGGTCGATCCCGAGCGCCAGGATCGCGTAGGCCAGGAACTTGCCGAACAGGTTCAGGGTGAAGTCGGAGAGGTGAAGCGGCGAGCTCTTGGGCAGCGTGTTCAGCGCGGGCAGCACGATCACCACCAGGAGCGCGGCCCCGAGCAGCAGCCAGCGCTCACGACTCCGCATAGCGTCCCCTGGCCGCGAACAGTCCCGAGGGGCGGCGCTGGATGAACAGGATCACCAGCATCAGGATCGCGACCTTGCCGAAGACCGCCCCCAGACCGGGCTCGATGATCTTGTTGAGCCCGCCGATGCCGACCGCCGCCAGGATCGTGCCGAGGAGCTTGCCGACGCCGCCCGTGACGACCACCATGAAGGAGTCGACGATGTAGTTCTGCCCGAGCTCCGGGCCCACGTTGCCGATCTGCGTGAGCGCGCAGCCCGCGACTCCCGCCAGCCCGGCGCCCAGCGCGAACGTCAGTGCGTCGATGCCACGCGCGCGCACGCCCAGACACGCGGCCATGCCGCGGTTCTGCGTCACGGCGCGGACGCGGAGGCCCGCGTCGGTCCGGAACAGCAGCCAGTACATGCCCGCCGCCGCGACGGCGGCCAGGCCGATGATGAACAGCCGGTTGTACGGCAGCACGACCCCGATCATCACGGGCACGCCTCCGGACAGCCATCTGGGCGCGACGACGTCCACGTTGGCGGCGCCGAACCAGAGGCGCAGCCCCTGCTGGATGGCGAGACTGATGCCCCACGTCAGCAGCAGCGTCTCGAGCGGCCGCCCGTAGAGGAACCGGATCACCCCGCGCTCGAGCACGAAGCCCGCCGCCCCGGCCACCAGGAACGACAGCGGCAGGGCCACGACGAAGTACCAGGCGAACCGGTCGGCGGCATGCGCCTGGAACCATCCCTGCGTGACATAGGTCGTGTACGCGCCGAGCGCCATCAACTCGCCGTGCGCCATGTTGATGACGCCCATGAGCCCGAAGACGATGGCCAGGCCGAGAGCCATCAAGAGCAGGATCGAGGACAGCGACAAGCCCTGGAACACCACCTGGATCGTCTGCGTCAGCAGCGCCCACCGCTCGATACGCTTCCCGGCGTCCGTGGCGGCGCGGCGGAGCGCGACGGGGGCCGCCTCATCGCCCGCGACCTCGCGCAGGCGCTCCAGCGCATCCTGGCTGCCGAGCGCGCCCAGTCTCGTCGCGGCGGCGGTGCGCTCCGCCTCGGCGCCGGACCTGAGCTGGATCACGCCGATGGCTTCCTCGAGCGCGTACCGCACCCAGCGGTCCGTCTCTTTCGCGAGGGCTTCCGTCAGCGCCGGCAGCGCCGCCGGATCCCCCGCATTGGCCATCTTGTTCGCGGCGGCCTGGCGCACGGTCCAGTCCGGGTCGGCCAGCTGACTCTGGCCGGAGAACGCGTCCAGGAGCGGGCGGATGGCGAGGCGGAGCCGGCGGCCCGCCGGCACCTCCTGGAGCGTCGAGATGTCGCCGAGCAGCGGCTTGCCATCGTGACCGAGGATGGGCTCGCGCCCGTAGGCGGTGTACATCGGGACCAGGGTCCGGTCGCCGTCGGTGATCTTGTCGCCGACGATGACCGTCTCCTTCGCGCCACCGGGTAGCGGGCGCACGTACACGCTGCCCTCGCGCAAGGCCTCCAGCAACGGGAGGATCTTCCGGTCGCCCGTCCTCGCGAGCGCGACCGCCGCGGCCTCCTGCGCCTCGGCCTCCGCGCTCGCCACCTCGGCCAAGAACTTCACGAGGGCGGGCGGGGGAGCGGCTCGCGCCGCGGCGGGGGCGGCGAGCCACCCCGGCAGCAGCACGAGCAACAGCAGGTACGCCCTCACCAACTGTGTCATGGAAGTTTGCGCGCATTGAGCCGTGTGCCCCCGGGCTTGGACGTTCCGCTTCGAGCGCCGGCTGTGCCGGCGCAACCCGACCTGGGGGAGGTTCGGAGGGGGCCGTCGAGGCCCCCTCCGAGCGAGGTACGCTCTCACGGCGGGAGCTACGCCTTCTTCTGGTACGTCCCCTGTTGCTTGACCCAGTCACACCCCTTGTCCGGGCTCGTGTACTGGCTCCACGGCTCCGCCTTCACCAGCCCCTTCGAGCGCGACACCACCTTGAACTGCCCGTCCTTCAGGATCTCGCCGATCAGCACCGGCTTGTACGTGTGATGGTTGGCCTCGTCCATCTTGATCTTGCCGCCCGGCGCGGGGAACTCCTGGCCGTACACGGCCTTGCGGACCGCGTTCACCTCGAAGCTCTTGGCCTTCTCGACGGCCTGCTTCCAGATGTAGACGCCGAAGTAGGCGGCCTCCATCGGGTCATCGGTGACGCGCTTGTCGCCGCCCGGCAGATTGCTCTTCTTGGCGTAGGCCTTGAAGGCCTGGACGAACTTCTTGTTCTGCGGCGTGTCGACGGACTGGTAGTAGTTCCACGCGGCCAGATGCCCGACCAGGGCCGAGGTGTCCATGCCGCGCAGCTCGTCCTCGGCCACGCTGAAGGCCATGATGGGCGCATTCTCGGAGCGCAGGCCCTGGTTGGCGAACTCCTTGTAGAAGGGCACGTTGCTGTCGCCGTTGATCGTGGAGAGCACGGCCGCGTTTCCACCCGAGGAGAAGCGTTTGATCTTGCCGACGATCGTCTGGTAGTCCTGATGGTTGAACGGCGTGTACTCCTCGGCGATGGAGTCGGCCGGGACGCCCTTGGCCAGCAGGAAGGCGCGCAGGATCTTGTTGGCGGTGCGCGGGAACACGTAGTCGGTGCCGAGCAGGTAGAACTTCTTGTACCCGCCGCCCTCTCGTGACATCAGGTACTCGGCGGCCGGGATGAGCTGCTGGTTGGGCGTGGCGCCGGTGTAGAAGACGTTCTTCGAGCACTCCTCGCCCTCGTACTGCACCGGGTAGAAGAGGAGCCCGTTGTTGTTCTCGAAGACCGGCAGCACGGATTTCCGGCTGACCGAGGTCCAGCAGCCGAACACGACCGCGACCTTGTCCTGGAGCAGGAGCTGCTTGGCCTTCTCTGCGAACAGATCCCAGTTCGAGGCGGGGTCGACGACGACGGGCTCGATCTTGCGGCCCATCACCCCGCCCTTGGCGTTGATCTCGTCGAACGCCATCATGCACACATCACGGAGCGAGACCTCGCTGATGGCCATGGTGCCCGACAGCGAGTGAAGCACGCCGACCTTGACCGGACCGTTCTGGGCTTTCAGGATGGCCGGGAACCCCAGCCCTGCCGCGGCACCCACCCCGACCGCCGCGGTCGTCTTGAGAAAGTCTCTGCGTGAGAGGCCTTCCATGCGCGTCTCCTTTCACATCGAACCGGTGAATGGAGAGACCCGGCGCTGGGTCACTCGTTGTCCATGGCAAGGGCGCGCACTGCTGACCCCACTGTCGCGGGCGCCCGGGCTGCAGCATCGAGCAAGGGTTGTGCCTCGGAGCAAGGCTCGACATTTCGAGCGGTTGCACGCTCGAAGGCCAGGGGACCAGGCGGGAACCGTGCCTCGAAAGCGGGCAAGCGCGAAAAGCTGCCCGCGAAAACGGCAGCGCTACTTCACGGCGCGCGGCTGACCGAGCTCCTCGGTGAGGAGCAATGCTTGCGCCACCTCGGCCATCGTCTTGCGCGTGTCCATCGCGGTCTTCTGCAGGCGCCGGTACGCTTCCGGCTCGCTGAGCCCGAGGCGCTCGATGAGGAGCCCCTTGGCGCGATCGACGAGCTTGCGCGACTCGAGCTTGCGCTTCAGCCGATCGTTCTCGGTCCGGACCGCCTCGAGCTCCCGGAATCGCGTCACCGCCAGATCCAGCGCGGGGGCCAGCTCCTCGGCGCGCAGCGGCTTGGCCAGGAAGGCGAGGATGCCGGCGTCGACCGCGCGGGCGACGGCCTGCATGTCCGTGTGGCTGGTCAGCAGGACGACGGGACAGGGCGCCACCGCGCTCACCTGCCGGGCCGCTTCGATTCCGTCTCCGTCCGGCAGCCCCACCGCAAAGATCGCGACGTCGGGCCGGTGTCTGGTCACGAGCGGCAGCGCATCCGCCACCCGACTTCCGTTGCCGACCACCTGTCCGCCGTGAACGCTGATCGCCTCGCCCACGGCGGCCCTGGACGAGGCGTGGTCGTCGACGATCAGCACGCGCCATCGTGGCATCATGCCCTACCAGCGAGCAAGCACGGTGCCAGACATGGCGACGAATGAAAGCGAGCAGTTGCGCGGGCGCGGGAATCACGCCCTGCTCACTCGGCGGTCATTCCCGAGCGGAACGCTTACCCACTGAGCAGGGCTAGAAAAATTTGTAGAACAGGCTCAGGGAGATCGTGTCCTGGGATTTGCTGTCGCAGGGCTGGTCGGGGCGGCAGCCGAAGACCTTCTCGTCGGCGGCGTCGTGGCGGTATTCGCCGCAGGCATAGAGTCCTTTCCAGATGTTGTACTGGAGCGTGGCGGTCGTGGAGAAGAGGTTCACGCCGGTGGGCGTGGCGGTGCGCACGCCGTCGGCGTCGCGGAACCACTCGAAGCGGAACGCGGCGCGGAAGGCCTTCAGGAAGTCGTAGGCCGCGTAGCCGGCCACGCCGTACCACTCGGCCGCCTTGTTGATGCCCTGCGAGGTGAGGAACACGTCGTTCTCCTGCCGACCGTAGTCGAAGTTGAAGCCCAGCGTCACGTCCTTGATGCCGGTGTAGTTCGCCGTCAGGTCGACCACCCAGCGGATCGGGTTCTCGTCACCCGACTTCTCCGGTCCCACGATGAAGTTGACGGCGGTCGTGAGGTCCTTGATCGGCGTGACGGCGATCTGGCCGGTGCCCGAGGGGCCCGCATTCTCGACGTTGGACCGGTCCCAGCCGAGCACGAGCCCGCCCTGCACGCTGAGCCAGTCCGCGAAGCTGTAGGAGGCCAGGACACCCGTGTGAGTGAGCGGGATCCCCAGGGTGAACAGATAGCCGCGCGAGTAGTTCAGGTTGCTCGGCGACTCGATGACCTCGTATCCCAGCAGCGTGACGAACTTGCCGACCTTGATCACCGGGCCGTTGCCGATCGGAATCCGGCCCGAGATGTAGGCCTCCTGCAGGTCGAACCACGGGGTGTTGCGGAACGGGAACACGTCGTCCTCGTCGCGGAGGAGCCCGATGGAATGGTTCTTCTGCGCGTCCTCGCCGCCCGTGACGACGAGCCCCATGCCGAAGGGAAACACCTCGTCGGGATCGCGCTTGATGCTGAACTCGGCCATGTTGAACGTGAACCCGTCGTAGATGTCGTAGCAGCGGATGAGAAGCATCGGCGCTCCGGATGCGATTCCGATGCCACCCTGAGGGCGGGGCACATGCGCGGACGATTCTCGCCGTGACCGGCGCTTACGGCCCACATGCGCGCGGACGACGGCCGGGTCCTGCTCAATGCTCAGGCATGCTGCGCAGGGGGGGCAGCAGCCGGGGCAGGACGGCGGAACCGATCGGAGGAGGGCCGCCGGGCCCCCCTCCGCGGTCCGCTCAGATGTCGAAGTACAGGGCGAACTCGTACGGGTGGGGGCGCAGCCGGACGGGATCGACCTCGTTCTTGCGCTTGTAGTCGATCCAGGTCTCGATCAGGTCCGGCGTGAAGACGTCACCTTTCAGCAGGAAGTCGTGGTCCTTCTCGAGGTTGTCCAGCACCACGTCGAGCGAGCCCGGCAACTGCTTGATCTTCTTGGCCTCGGCCGGGGGCAGCTCGTAGAGATCCTTGTCCACGGGCTTGCCCGCATCCATCTTGTTGGCGATGCCGTCGAGCCCGGCCATGACGCAGGCGGCGAAGGACAGGTACGGATTGCACGTCGGGTCCGGCGTCCGGAACTCGATGCGCTTGGCGCCTTCGGACTTGCTGTACATCGGGATGCGGATGCAGGCCGAGCGGTTGCGCTGGCTGTAGACCAGGTTGATCGGCGCCTCGTAGCCGGGCACCAGGCGCTTGTAGCTGTTGGTCGTGGGCGCGATGAGCGCGAGGAGCGCCGGCGCGTGCTTGAGAATGCCGCCGATGTAGTAGAGGCAGGTCTTCGAGATGTCGGCGTAGCCGCCCCGCTCGTAGAAGAGGTTCTTGCCGTTCTTCCAGATGGACTGGTGGGTGTGCATGCCGGAACCATTGTCCTGGAACAGCGGCTTGGGCATGAACGTCGCCGTCTTGCCCCACTTCTTGGCGGTGTTCTTCGCGCAGTACTTGTACCACATGACCTTGTCGGCCATCTTCGTGAGCGTGTCGTAGCGCATGTCGATCTCGGTCTGGCCGGCGGTGGCGACTTCGTGGTGGTGCACCTCGACCCTGACGCCGACGGACTCCAGCGCGAGCACCATGTCGGAGCGGATGTCCTGGAACTTGTCCATCGGCGGGACCGGGAAGTACCCCTGCTTGTAGCGGGGCTTGTAGCCGAGGTTCGGCCGGTCGGGCGTACCCTCCGCGCCGGAATTCCACACACCGGCTTCCGAGTCGATGAAGTAGTAACCGCAGTTGTAGCTCTGGTCGAAGCGGATCGAGTCGAAGAAGAAGAACTCGAGCTCGGGCCCGATGTACACCGTGTCGCCCACACCGGACTTTTTCAAGTAGGCCTCGGCCTTCTGGGCCACGTAACGAGCGTCGCGCGTGTAGGCCTTGCCGGTCACCGGATCCTTGACGTTGCAGATCAGCACGAGGGTGGGCACCGCGGTGAACGGGTCCATCTGCGCCGACGCCGGATCCGGGATCAGCAGCATGTCGGACTCGTCGATGGTCTGGAAGCCGCGGATCGAGGAGCCGTCGAAGCCCAGGCCCTCCTCGAAGATGCCCTCGTTGAGCTCCGAGACCGGAACCGAGAAGTGCTGCCAGAGGCCGGGGAGGTCGATGAAACGCAGATCGACGATCCTGGCGCCCTTTTCCTTGGCCATCTTCAGAACATCCTTCGGGGTCATTGCCTCCGCCTCCTTGTGTGGTGGACCGGGTCGAAAACCTGCAGCCGGCGGGACGTTAGGTCGTCCCACCGGCCGCCTTACCTTAAGCGTTCACGTCTATGGCGTCAAGCGGAGGGCCTCCGCGTCACGCCGATCGGAGGGGCCTCGACGGCCCCCCTCCGATCGGCTAGTGAGTGGCCCGCGCCTTGGCCGTGTCCGCCGACTTCATTGCCTCCGCCGATCCGCCGGAGCCCGCGACGGAATACTCGCCGTAGGAGGAGCCGCCGAGCACGTACGCCGTCTCCGAGTGCTGCGAAAGATCGAGCCCGACCTGCTCGTCGTCCTCGCTGACGCGGAGGCCCATGGTCGCGTCCAACACCTTGAGGATGACCGTCGTCATCACGATCGCGAGCCCCCACGTCACCAGCACGGCCACGATCTGCACCCACAGCTGCTTGGGGTTGCCGTACAGGAGGCCGTCGCCGCCGGCCTCGTTGACGAGCTTGGTGGCGAACACCCCCGTCGCCACGGCGCCCCAGGTGCCGCCCACGGCGTGCACGCCGACCACGTCGAGCGAGTCGTCGTAGCCGAGCTTCGCCTTGAAGTTGCAGGCCATGTAGCAGAGCACGCCGGCGATCGCCCCGATCACGATCGACGCCATGGGCGTCACGAAGCCGGCGGCCGGCGTGATGGCCACGAGCCCCGCCACCGCGCCCGAGGCGGCGCCCAGCACGGTCGGCTTCCCGCGAGAGCTCCATTCCGTGAACATCCAGCCGAGCGCGGCGGCGGCGGTGGCGGTGTTCGTGGTCGTGAACGCATGCGCGGCCAGGCCGCCCGCCGTGAGGGCGCTGCCGGCGTTGAAGCCGAACCAGCCGAACCACAGCAGGCTCGCGCCCATCACGGTGAGCGGCAGGTTGTGGGGCAGCATGGGTTGATGCCCGTAGCCCCTGCGGCGCCCGATGATGAGCGCCGCCACCAGCGCCGACATGCCGGAGGAGATGTGGACCACGGTGCCGCCCGCGAAGTCGAGCGCCCCGAGGTTACGCAGCCAGCCGCCCACGCCCCACACCCAGTGCGCCAGCGGGTCGTACACCAGCGTGGCCCACGCCAGGATGAACACGATGAACGTCGAGAACTTCTTGCGCTCGGCGAACGCACCCGTGATCAGCGCGGGGGTGATCACGGCGAACATCATCTGGAACAGCATGAAGGCCTGATGCGGGATGGTGGCGGCGTAGTCGGCGTTGGGCGCCTGGCCGACTCCGCGGAGTCCCGCCCATTCGAGCCCGCCGATGATGCCGCCCTTGTCCGGCCCGAACGCCAGGCTGTAGCCCCAGAGCACCCACTGCAGCGAGATCACCGCCAGGATGATGAAGCTCTGCATGAGGGTGGCGAGCGCGTTCTTCTGGCGGACCATGCCGCCGTAGAAGAGGGCCAGCCCCGGCGCGGTCATCAGCAGCACCAGCGCGCTGGAGACCAGGACCCACGCCGTGTCGCCCGAATCGATCTTGGCCGGGGCCGGCGCGGCTGGAGCCGCCGGGGCCGGGGCCGCCGGCGCGGAGCCGGCCGCTGGCGTCGGCGTGGCCGGGGGTGTGGACTGGGCGAGCACGGGGGCCGCCAGGCCGAGCGCCAGGATAGTGACGAGTACCATCCACGTCATCGATCGGATCGCCATTGTCACGGTTGCCTCCTCGCTCGCGTCCCGGCGGCGCGAATCGCGGCCGCCAAGGCTCCAGTCCTAGAGCGCATTCTCGTCCCGTTCCCCGGTGCGGATGCGGACCGCCGAATCCACGGGGTGGATGAAGATCTTCCCGTCGCCGATGTTGCCCGTCTTGGCCGCTCCGGCGAGTACGCTGGCCACCTTGTCGACCAGGGGATCGGGCACGACCACCTCCACCTTGATCTTCGGCAGGAAGTCCACGGTGTACTCGCCCCCCCGGTACAGCTCGGTATGCCCCTTCTGCCGGCCGAACCCTCGCACCTCGGAGACGGTCATGCCGATGACGCCGATTCCCGTGAGGGCCTCCTTCACGTCGTCGAGCTTGAAGGGCTTGATGATGGCTTCGATCTTTTTCATAGGACCTCCCGCGGCGCTGCCAGAGCACTCGGCGTGCCGTCGCGAGCCGCCGGCCGGTTCCTACGAAATCAGGGAGTTACGGGCGAGCTTTCTGGGAGCGGCGGGCCCGGAGCTGATCAGCAAATAGGCAGGGTCGCAGCGACTGCCTCAGCGGTAGGCAGCCTGCTGCACGTCCAGTCGGCCACTACGGGTTCGATGTTCCGCTTCGAGCGCCGGCTTCGCCGGCGCCAGCCCTTTCTGGGGGAGGTTTCTGAGGGGGCCGTCGAGGCCCCCTCCGATTGTCTACGTCAGGCCATGCAGCGGGACAACGAGCCTCTCAGTCCTTCCAGAACGCATCCTCGCTCACGGGAGTGTGCTTGGCCAGGCTCTCCGGCTGACAGCTGCCGGGGATGGCGGCGGACAGCGCGGTACAGAGGTCCTTCAGGTCGGGCGTCTTCGGGGCGATCTGGACGCCCGGGATGCTCGGCCGCTCTCCCCCGTGCAGCGCGCCCGAGCACACGATGACCGCGGGACGATGCTCCCGGCCATCGAGCCGGCGGATGAAACTCACGCCGTCGACTCGGGGCATGCGCAGGTCGAGCAGGATGACGTCGGGCTGAACCGAGTCGACGAGCGTGAGCCCGTGCTGCCCATCGGAGGCTTCGAAGATCTCGAACATCTCGCCGAACGCCATGCGATAGAGCGCGCGCCAGGCCGGATCGTCATCGACCACGAGCATCCTTGTCATGTGGCCAACACCTCCCCGGGCCCCATCTCGGCAAGTCCCCTGCCAAACGAGAAGGTCAGATTCTCGCGTACTTGGCGAACGGCCAGGAGTCGAGTGGACGAGTCGCTGACGTCGGCGTGTCAGCAGACGGCCACCGTGGGCGCCAGGAGGAGTCCGCCGAGGTTTCGCAGGGGGCCGCCGAGGCCCCCTCCGATTGAACTAGCCGCGGCGCTGCGGGATGCCGTGCCGGCGCATCTTGGAATAGAGCGTCGGACGGCGTAGGCCGAGCTGAGCGGCGGCCGCCTGCTTGTTCCAGCCGGAGGTCTCGAGGGCGCGGACGATCGACACGCGCTCGATCTCCTCGAGCGAGCCCGGCATGGACACCGGGGCGCCGTCCGGTGAGGACGAGTCGGCCTGGACGGCTTCCGGCAGGTCGCCGAGGGTGATCTCCCGCCCTCTGGCGACGAGCACGGCCCGCTCGATCGCGTGCTCGAGCTCACGCACGTTGCCCGGCCAGCGATAGGCGAGCATGCGGCGGAAGGCCTCCGGATCGATGCCCTCCACCTCGCGGCCATGCTTGGCGCGGTAGCGATCGAGGAGCGCCTTCGCCAGGAGCGGGATGTCCCCGCTCCGCTCGCGCAGCGGCGGGAGCGCGATCGTCACGGTGTTGATCCGGAAGTAGAGGTCCTGGCGGAGCCGTCCCTCCCGGAGCGCTGCGCCCGGATCGAGGTTGGTCGAGCAGATCAGCCGGAAGTCGACCGGCACGATCTTCGACCCGCCCAGCCGCCGCACGGTCCGCTCCTCGAGCACGCGCAGGAGCTTGGCCTGGAGGTCGAGCGGCATCTCGGTGATCTCGTCCAGCAGCAGCGACCCGCGGTGCGCCTCCTCGAGCAGGCCCGCCTTGTCGGTCGTGGCGCCGGTAAACGCGCCCTTCACGTGACCGAACAGCTCCGACTCGATGAGGTCCTTCGGGAGCGCGGCGCAGTTGATCTTGACCATCGGACCGTCCACCCGGGGACTCTGCGCATGCACCGCGTTGGCGGCCAGCTCCTTCCCGGTGCCGCTCTCACCCACGATCAGCACGTTGGCGTCGGAGGTCGCCACCGACTCCAGCATGTCGAAGACGCGCTTCATGCTGGGCGCGCTGCCCAGCATCTGCGCGTAGCCGTTCTGCTCGGCCAAGCGCCGGCGGAGCTCCGAGGTCTCGGCGAGCAAGCGCTGGCGCTCGAGCGCCTTCGTGACCAGCGTCAGCATCTCCTCGGAGTCGAACGGCTTGGCCACGAAGTAGAACGCGCCCTGCTTGGTCGCCTCGACGGCTTTCGAGATCGACGAGTGCCCGGTCATGATGATGACTTCGAGCGACGGGTCCTTGCTCTTGAGCAGCCGGAGCAGATGGAGCCCGTCCCCGTCCGGCAGCACCAGGTCCACGACGGCCAGCGAGAACTCGTGCTCCTCCATCTGCAGCATCGCGGTCACCGTGTTGCCGGCGGTCTCGACCTCGTACCCTTCCCGCTCGAGCGTGAGTCGCAGGTTGTCCGCAATGACCGGCTCGTCGTCGACGACCAGCACGCGCTGCTTCATGTCAGTCCCCCACCGTTGTCTATGGCGGGAACACGCTAACACACCACCCCCCAATTCCCCCTCAAGTGTCACGACGCTGACGCGGGGTCGGCTTCGGGGTCAGGCCTTTACTTCTTAACAGCTTGCCCGCAGGTGAGGGTCGCGCCGGGGAACTGTTAAGAAGTAAAAGCCTGACCCCACAGCATGCGAAGAATGACGGGGGGTTAGGTGAGGGAGGGTGAGAGGTGGGTTGGGCGGGGGCGGTGGGACCAGACGGTGAGGATGGAGATGGCGGCGGGGGTGACGCCGGGGATGCGGGAGGCCTGGCCGAGGGAGCGGGGGCGGATCTGGGACAGGCGCTCCTTGATCTCGGTGGAGAGGCCCGGGACCGACGCGTAGTCGAGGTCCTCGGGGATCAGACGCTCTTCCAGCGCCCGGAAGCGGGACACGTCCGCCAGCATCCGCTGGATGTAGCCCTCGTACTTCACCGACACCTCGATCTGTCGCGCGATCAGCGGGTCGATCGCGTCCGCCACGACCGCAGAGAGCCGGCCGAGGTCCGCGTAGCCGAGCTCCGGACGGCGGAGCAGCTGGATGAGCGGGGTCGGCTCCGCGATCGGCGTCGCGCCGCGGGCGGCGAGGAGCGCGTTGACCTCGCTCCCCGGCAGCGCGCGCGCCGCGCTCAACCGGCGGATCTCCTTGTCCACGCGCTGCCGCCGCGCTTGGACTTGCTCGGAGCGCGGCTTGGCGACGAGCCCCAGCGCGTAACCATGCCCCACCAGACGCAGATCGGCGTTGTCCTCGCGCAGGAGCAGGCGGTACTCCGCGCGCGAGGTGAACATTCGATACGGCTCGAGCGTGCCCTTGGTCACCAGGTCGTCCACCATCACGGCCATGTAGGCTTCCGAGCGATCCGGGAGGAACGGCGCCGCGCCCCGCACCGCGGAGGCGGCATTGGCCCCGGCCCAGAAGCCGAGGGCGGCGGCCTCCTCGTAGCCGGTGGTGCCGTTGATCTGTCCCGCCAGGTAGAGCCCGGGCACCGCGCGCGTCTCGAGCGTCGCCCTCATCTGCGTCGGCGGCACGAAGTCGTACTCGATCGCGTACCCCGGCCGCATGATCTCCGCGTGCTCGAGCCCGGGAATCGAGTGCACCATCTCCTCCTGCACGTCGATCGGCAGACTCGTCGAGATCCCGTTGGCGTACACCTCCTCGGTGTCCAGGCCGTCGGGCTCGAGGATCACCTGGTGGCGCTCGCGCTCGGCGAAGCGGAGGACCTTGTCCTCGATCGACGGGCAATACCGCACCCCCGCCGCCTCGATGGCGCCCGAGTAGAGCGGGGAGCGGTCGAGGTTGCGCCGGATCACCTCGTGCGTGGCCGCCGTCGTGTGGGTGATGTGGCAGGCGACCTGCCGGAGCGGGAAGCTCGCGTGCGCCCAGTGAAACGGCCACGGCTCCGCATCGCCCCACTGGGCCTCGAGCCGATCGTAGTCGATCGTCGAGGCCCGAAGACGCGGCGAGGTGCCCGTCTTGAGCCGCCCGAGCGTGAGCCCGAGCCCGCGCAGGCACTCGGAGAGATCCACCGCCGGGAACTCCCCCGCCCGCCCGGCCGGCTGTGATCTGAGCCCGACGTGAATCAGTCCACGCAGGAACGTCCCGGCCGTCACGACCACCACCCGGCCCCGATAGACCGCCCCGATCCCATCCTCGACGCCGCTCACGCGTCCGCCGTCCAGCACGATGCGGGTGGCCTGGGCCTGCCGGACGTCGAGGCCGGGCGTGCTCTCCACCACGCGCTTCATGGCCATCCGATACCGGGCGCGATCACACTGGGCCCGGGAGGAGCGGACCGCCGGCCCGCGCGAGGCGTTCAGGATACGGAACTGGATCGTGGCCAGGTCCGTCACCCGCCCCATCTCCCCGCCGAGGGCGTCGAGCTCGCGCACCAGATGGCCCTTGGCCGTCCCGCCCACCGCGGGGTTGCACGACATCTGGCCGATCGCGTCGAGATTCATCGTCAGCATGAGCGTGGCGCAGCCCATGCGGGCCGAGGCGAGCGCCGCCTCGCAGCCGGCGTGGCCGGCGCCGATCACGATCACGTCCCACGCGTTTCGCTGCGTCATTTCGAGGCGGAGCGTAGCACCCGCGGCCTTGACAGGCAATCGCGCGGCGAGCAATATGCCAGTCATGCAGTTCGGGTTCTCGCTGCCGGGGCGCGGTCCGCTCGCCAGACCCGACGTGCTGGTGAAGCTCGCCGAGCGCGCCGACGCGCTGCGGTTCTCGTCGCTCTTCGTCACGGATCACATCGTGATCCCGACCAGCTATCGCTCGACGTATCCCTACTCCCCGACGGGCAAGGCCGCCGGCGACTGGGGCCAGGGCTATCTCGAGCCGCTCGCGCTGATGAGCTATCTGGCCGGCGCCACTTCACGCATCCGGCTCGGCACGAGCGTGCTGGTGGTGCCGTATCGCAATCCAGTGACGACCGCGAAGATGCTCGCCACGCTCGACGTGATGACGGGCGGCCGCGTGATCCTGGGCGCCGGCGTGGGCTGGCTGCGCGAGGAGTTCGAGGCGCTCGGCTCGCCGCCGTACGCCGAGCGCGGGAAGGTCACCGACGAGTACATCAGGCTCATGCGCGAGTGCTGGACGCGCGAGCCCGTGGAGTTCAGCGGCGCCTACTACCGCCTGCCGCCCGTCAGCGTGCTGCCCAAGCCGGTCCAGAAGGGCGGCATCCCGGTCTGGATCGGCGGCCACACGGACAGCGCGCTCCGGCGCGTGGGCGAGACCGGTGACGGCTGGCATCCGATCGGTCACCGCGCGCCCGCCATGCTGTTTCCCGACGAGTACGCCGAGAAGGTGTCCATCATCCACGGCTGGGCCCGGAAGGCCGGACGGGATCCGAAAGAGATCACGCTGAGCTTCCGGGTGCCGATGGACGTCACCTCGAGCCGGACCAAGACGACCGAGCGCATCCCGTTCCGCGGGCCGGCCGGCCAGGTCATCGAGGACATCCGGAGCTACCAGGCGCTCGGGGTGACCCACTTCGTGTTCGATCTCGCCCCGCAAGAGCTGAAGGGCCAGCTCGCCACGATGGAGCGATTCGCCGAGGAAGTCCGTCCCCGGACGTCTCGAGCCCCGCGGTAGCGCGCCTTTGATGAGTGGTATTTCCCCCTCGGTGGCCGGCTTCATCTCTGCGGCCCGCGTCGGACGCCTGGGCACGAGCGACGCCGCCGGTCAGCCCCTCGTGGTGCCCATCTGCTACGCCTTCGACGGCGAGTGTCTCTTCTCCGTGATCGACGCCAAGCCCAAGTCCACGCGGCCCGAGCGGCTCAAGCGCGTCCGCAACATCCGGGCCAACCCCAAGGTCTGCGTCGTGATCGACGACTACGACGAGGACTGGAGCCGGCTGCGCCACGTGATCCTGCAGGGCGAGGCGGACCTCCTCACCGAGGGTCCGGACTTCACGCGCGGCGTCGATCTGCTGCTCGCGAAGTATCCGCAGTACCGCGCCATGACGCTCGACCGCGAGCGCGGGCTCATGATCAAGGTCAGGCCGGCCAAGGTCACCGACTGGCAGTACGCCGCCCAGCGCGCCGGCAGCGCGGCGCATTCCGGCGCCGGCGCATGAGCCGGTCCGGCTCTCCCACGCTCGAGCACGCCCTCGAGGAGGCGCAAGCGGGGCGGCCGCTCGACGCCACGGCGGCGGTGGCCTTGCTCGACACGCCCACCGCGCGCCTGCCGACGCTCCTCGACGCAGCGTCGAGCGTGCGCGACCGCGGTCACGGCCGCCGGGTCACGTTCTCTGCCAAGGTGTTCGTGCCGCTCACCACGCTGTGCCGCGACTACTGCGGATACTGCACGTTCCGCAAGGACCCCGGCGAGCCCGGCGCCTACACGATGACCCCGGAGGCCGTGCTGGCGCTGGTGCGCGCGGGCGAGCGGCTGGGCGCCAAGGAGGCCCTGTTCTCGCTCGGCGACAAGCCGGAGGCGGCGTTCCGCGAGCATCGCGAGTTCCTCGCCCGCCGGGGGCACCGCACCACGCTCGGCTACCTGCGCGCGGTGAGCGAGCTCGTGCTCCGCGAGACCACGCTGCTGCCCCATGCGAATCCGGGCCTGATGACGGAGCGCGACCTGGCCGCGCTGCGCGAGGTGAACGTCAGCATGGGCCTCATGCTCGAGAGCGTGTCCACGCGGCTGCTCGAGCCCGGCGCGGCGCACGATCGCGCGCCGGACAAGGTGCCCTGGCGGCGGCTCAAGACCATCGCGCTCGCCGGCAAGCTCGGCATCCCCTTCACCACGGGCATCCTGATCGGCATCGGCGAGACGCACGCCGAGCGGGTGGCGTCGCTCCTGGCCATCCGCGAGCTCCACGAGCGGTGGGGGCACATCCAGGAAGTGATCATCCAGAACTTCCGCGCGAAGCCCGGAATTCCCATGCGCGAGTGGCCGGAGCCCTCGGCCGAGGAGCTGGTGCGGACGGTCGCGGTCGCGCGCCTGCTGCTGGGCCCCGAGATGAACATCCAGGCGCCGCCGAACCTGACCGCCTCCAGCTACGAGCGGCTGCCCGCGGCCGGGCTCAACGACTGGGGCGGCGTGTCGCCGCTCACCCCCGATCACATCAACCCCGAGCGCCCCTGGCCCGCGCTCGTCGAGCTCAGGCGGCGCACCGAGGCCGCCGGCTACGAGTTGCGCGAACGTCTGGCGATCTACCCCGAGTACGCGCGGCGCGCCGAGTTCGTCGACGAGCGCCTGCGCGGCCGAATCATGAGCTTCGTCACGCCCGAGGGCCTTGTCAAGCCCGAGCGCGAAGTCTGGAGAACATGGTGATCATGAAGACAGCGATTGGTCTCGATTGGGCAGCCCCCGAGGTGCGCGGCATACTCGGCCGGCTCCTGGACGGCGGCGAGCTGTCGGTGCCGGACGGGATCCGGCTTACCGAGGCGCGTGGCCGCGACTTCCAGGCCCTGGTCCTCGTCGCCGACGAGATGCGCGAGCGCCAGTGCGGGGATGTCGTGACGTACGTCGTCAACCGCAACATCAACTTCACCAACGTCTGCATCAAGCACTGCACCTTCTGCGCGTTCAGCCGCGACCACCGCGAGGAGGAGGGCTACTTCCTCCCGATGGACGAGGTCGTGCGCCGCGCGCTCGAGGCCCGGGAGCTCGGCGCCACCGAGGTCTGCATCCAGGCGGGCCTGCCGCCCAAGCTGGACGGCTCGTACTACATCGATCTCTGCCACGCCATCAAGGCGGCGGTCCCCGAGATGCACCTGCACGCGTTTTCGCCGGAAGAGATCCTCTATGGCTCGACGCGCGCGGGTCTGGCGATCCCGGACTATCTGGCCGCGCTCAAACAAGCCGGGCTCGGCACGCTGCCGGGCACCTCGGCGGAGATCCTGGATCAGGAGATCCGCGACGTCATCGCGCGCGGGCGCATCACGGTCCCGCAGTGGGTCGAGGTGATCACCACGGCCCACCACCTCGGCATCCGGACCTCGTCGACGATCATGTACGGGCACATCGAGCAGCCGGCTCACTGGGTGCGGCACATGGACCTCCTGCGTCGCATCCAGACGGAGACCGGCGGGTTCACCGAGTTCGTGCCGCTCTCGCTGATTCACCAGGAAGCCCCGATGTACCGGCGCCAGCTCGTCTCCGGCGTCCGCCCCGGCGCCACGGGCGTCGAGGTGGTGAAGATGCACGCCATCGCGCGGTTGTTCCTCGGCCCCACCTTCCGGAACATCCAGTCCTCCTGGGTCAAGGAGGGGCCGAAGCTCGCCCAGGTGCTGCTGGCCGCCGGCGCCAACGACGTGGGCGGCACGCTGATCAACGAGTCGATCTCGACCTCCGCGGGCGCCGGCTACGGCCAGCTCGTGCCGCCGGCGGAGCTGCGCCGCCTGATCCGCGACCTCGGGCGCACGCCCGCCCAGCGCAACACCGTGTACGACGCGATCCGCGTCTACGGGCCCGATCCGGACGCCGATGACGACTCGCCCCTCGACCATGTGGACGACGCCGAGGCACGCTTCGGGTCGTACCGGCGCCTCGCCAGCTCCGGCCGGTTCCGCTACCTGCACCCGCTGCGGACCGGCGAGGGTTGAGATCGCGGTCTCGCAAAACGCGCGGTTGAGGAGCGCCCGCACGTTGAGTAGAATACGGCGTCGGTCAGTCTCAGGAGACGGTGACCAACCTCGAGGGCTCAACCGCTCACTCTCAAACTCGTACACGGAGGGCAACACATGGGAAAGTCCATGACCAAGTCCGCCATCATCGGGCAGCTCGCGCAGAAGACCACCCTCACCAAGAGGCAGGTGACGGAGGTGCTCGACCAGCTCGCCTCGATGGCCACCAAGGAAGCCAAGAACGTCTTCATCCTGCCGAACTTCGGGCGCCTGGTTCTGGCGAACCGCAAGGCGCGCATGGGCAGGAACCCGCAGACCGGCGAGCCCATCAAGATTCCGGCGAAGCGCGTGGTGAAGTTCCGCCTGGCCAAGTCCCTGAAGGACTCGGTGCTTGGAAAGAAGTAAGCGCGGGGCCGGACTCACGTACCGGCCGTTGACCTCTCCCTGGCGTCCGGGACTCGAGCTGTTCACCTTCGCCGGCGCGTGGACGCCGCCCGCGGAGCGGATCGAGGCCGGCTGGGGCGCGTGGGATGAGGAACGGCTCTGCGGCGCGCTGCTCCTGGAGCGGGCCGGCCCCGATGGGATGCTGCACGGCCCGGTCGTCATCGCCCCTGCCGACGCCTCGCCCGAGGTGGCGATCGAGACCGCCGCCGAGCTCCTCGCCGACGCGCTCGCCCACGCGCCGGCCGCGGGCGTCGAGACTGTCTTCACTCGCCCGCAAGGGCTGGACCAGATCTGGGTCCGCCTCGGCTTCATTCCCGTGCCGGAAGCGGAGCTGCCGGCCCCGCTGCGGGGCCAGCCCGGAATCGGGTTGTTCGGCTGGCGCGGCGGCAGCGCGCTGTGGACGATGGCGCGGCGCGGAAGCTCCCGCCCCGGCGCCCTGTCCGCGCGCTGAGCGCCTGCAGGCCGGCTCGAAGCGGCTCACGCGTGAGACTCGTCGCGCTGGCGGGCGGAACCGGGGCCGCCAAGTTTCTGCGCGGCCTGGTCAGCGTCACCGATCCGCACGAGCTCACGATCATCGGCAACACCGGCGACGATGCGGAGATCTGGGGCCTCCACGTCTCGCCCGACCTCGACAGCGTCTGCTACACGCTGGCCGGCTTGGCCGACCCCACCCGTGGCTGGGGGCTCCGGGACGAGACCTTCCACGCGCTCGACGCGATGGCCGGCTTCGGCGAGCCGGTCTGGTTCCAACTCGGCGATCGGGATCTCGCCACGCATGTCTACCGGACGCGGCTCCTCCGCGAAGGCCGGACCCTCAGCGAGGCGACGCGCGTGATCGCCCGGCACCTCGGGGTGACGCCGGCGGTGCTGCCGATGTCCGACCAGCGCGTGACCACGCGGCTCCTCGGCCCGGACGGTTGGCTCGATTTCCAGGAGTACTTCGTGCGCGAGAAGGCGCAGCCGGAGGTCCGGGCCGTCGAGTACGCGGGCGCGGAGCGGGCGCGACCGGCGCCCGGCGTGCTCGAAGCGATTCGCGCCGCTCAGGCCGTCATCATCTGCCCGTCCAACCCGATCACGTCGATCCGTCCGATCCTGGCGGTGCCCGGCGTGGCCGACGCCCTCGCCACGACCGCGGCCACGACCGTGGCCGTGAGTCCGATCGTCGGCGGTGACGCGGTCTCCGGTCCCGCGGGACGGCTCATGACCGCGTGTGGCCTTCCCGTCTCGCCGGCGGGCGTGGCCCGCGCCTATGCGCCGTGGCTCGACCTGCTGGTCTTCGACGAGCGCGACCGGCGCGAGTCAGCGGCCGTGCTCGAGCTCGGCGTCTCGCCCGCCGCGACGTCGACGATCATGGCGGGCCCGCCGGACGAAGCGCGCCTGGCGCAACACGTGCTGGAGCTCCTCTCGTGACCATCCTCGCGGCGGTCCCCGTGAAGGATCTGTCGAATGCGAAGCAACGCCTGGTGCCGGTTCTCACGCCCGGCCAGCGGCGCGAGCTGGCGCGCGCGATGCTGGAGGACGTGCTCCAGGCGCTCCAGGCGGCGCTCCCGGGATCCGTGGTCGTGGTCACCGCCGACGCCGAGGTGATCGAGCTGGCGCGCGCGCTCGGCGCCGGCGTGCTGCCGGAGGATGCCAACCGTGGGCACACCGAAGCCGTCGCGTTCGCACAGGCGGCCGCGCGCGCCCGGCACGTGCGCCGGTTCCTGACCGTGCCCGGCGACGTGCCCTGTGTCACGCCGGCCGAGGTGCTGGCGGTCTGCGACGCGGTCGGGGAGAGCGAGGGCGTCGCCTTCGTCCCGTCGCTGTCGGGGTTCGGCACGAACGCCGCGCTGCTGGTCCCGCCGGATGCGATGCCGCTCAAGTTCGGCGAGCCCTCGTTCGATAACCACCTCGACACCGCCCGGCAGTGCGGGCTCTCGCCCGCGATCGTGCGGGTGCCCGGCCTCGGCCTGGACATCGACGCCGCCGAGGACCTGGCGCTCCTGATCGAGCGCGGGCCCGACACGGCAAGCGCCCGGCTCCTGCGGGGCTGGGGCGTCTTGCCCCGCCCGGTCGGCTAACGTCTCGTGCCGCCGCGCTTCGAGGTGATCGGCATCGAGGGGTTGCCCGAGATCACCAAGGGCGACGACCTCGCGCCGCTGATCGCCGACGCCGCGGCCCGGCAGCGCACACCGCTCGCGGCCGGCGATCTGCTCGTCGTGAGCCAGAAGGTGATCTCGAAGTCCGAGGGACGCATCGTCCGGCTGTCCGGCATCGAGCCGTCGGCGCGGGCCCGCGCCCTCGCCGACGAGATCGGGCGCGACGCGCGGCTCGTCGAGGTGATCCTCGGCGAGACACGCCGCATCGTCCGCAAGGACAAGGGGGTGCTCATCGTGGAAACCCATCACGGGTGGATCTGCGCCAACGCCGGCGTGGATCAGTCCAATGTCGACGCCGACACGGCCTGCCTGCTGCCCGAGGACGCCGACCGCTCCGCCCGCGCGCTGCGCGACCGACTCCGCACGCTCACCGGCCATGACCTGGGCGTGATCGTGGCCGACACCTTCGGGCGGCCGTGGCGCGAGGGCCTCACGAACGTGGCGGTCGGCGTCGCCGGATTCCAGCCGCTCACGAGCTATCTCGGCCAGTGCGATCCGGCCGGTCACGTGCTGCAGGCGACCGTCCTCGCGCTCGCCGACGAGCTGGCCGGGGCCGCCGAGCCGGTGATGGGCAAGCTCAGCCGCATTCCGGTCGCCATCGTCCGCGGGGCCGTCTGGGAGCGCGGCGAGGCCGACAGCCGCGCGCTGCTGCGCGATCCCGCGCGCGACCTGTTCCGGTAGGCCGGCCATGCGCATCGGGATCGTCGGCGGCACCGGCAAGGAAGGCGCAGGCCTGGGCGCGCGCTGGGCCCAGGCGGGCCACGAGGTGCTGATCGGCTCGCGGGATCCGGAGCGGGCGCGGGCCAAGGCGGCCGAGCTCGCGGCGCGCGTCCCCGACGCGCGCGTGAGCGGCGCCTCCAACCGCGAGGCGGCGGCCTCGGCCGACGTGGTCGTGCTCACGGTGCCCGCCGACGGGTTGCGGACGACGCTGCCGGAGCTCGGCGAGGCCTGCCGCGGCAAAGTGGTGGTCAGCACGGTCGTGCCGCTGAGCTTCGGCGGCGGGCGGCTGTACACGCCGCCCCCCGAAGGCTCGGCCGCGGAGCTGGTGCAGGCGCTGCTCGGGCCCGACGTCAAGATCGTGGCCGCCTTCCACCACATCGCCGCCCACGAGCTCCAGGCCGACGATCATCCGCTCGACAGCGATCTGCTCCTGTGCGGCAACGACCAGAAGGCCAAGGACGTCGTGGCGGAGCTCGGCCGCTCGATGCAGCTTCGCGTGGTGGACGCGGGCCCGCTGACGAACTCCGGCGCGGTCGAGGGCATCACCGCGCTGCTGGCCACGATCAATCGCCGCTACAAGCTCAAGAACTCCGGCATCAAGATCACCGGCCTACGGTGAAGGTAAGCCTTTCCACCTTACGTGTTCCCTCTCCCCCGGAGGGGGAGAGGGTCAGGGTGAGGGGGCGCTGAACGCCTCCACGGCACATACGACGCACCAGGAGACCAGCATGGCCGACGCACCCGTCACCGTCACCCCCCAGCGCCTGACCGACTTCGTCGTCTCCATCCTCCAGGCGCTCAAGGCCTCGCCCGAGGACGCCGCCCTGACCGCGGACCTCATGGTCCGCACCGACCTCCGCGGCGTCGACTCGCACGGCATCGGCATGCTTCCCCGCTACGTGGAGCTGACCCGCCAGGGCTTCATCCATCCCTGGGCGCAGGCCGTGGTCGCGCGGGACGATCTCGCCACCGCGCTCGTGGACGGTCAGAAGGCCCTCGGGCACCCGACCTCGGTCATGGCGACGGAGCTGGCCATCTCCAAGGCCGAGACGTACGGGATCGGCATCGTCGCCGTCCGCAATTCGAATCACTTCGGCGCCTGCGCCAACTACACGCTGATGGCGCTCGAGCGCGGCATGATCGGGATCGCGGTCACCAACTCGCCGTTCGTCGCCATGGTCCCGACGTTCGGCCGGAAGGCGATGATGGGCACCAACCCGATCAGCGTGGCCGCCCCCGCGGCGCGACACACGCCGTTCGTGCTCGACATGGCCACCACGACCGTCGCCGTCGGCAAGCTCACGATCGCCTCGCGCTGGAGCAAGCCCATCCCCCCCGGCTGGGCGCTCGATCCCTCCGGGGCGCCCGCCACCGATGCCAAGACCGCGCTCGCGGCGCGGCTGCTCTCACCGCTCGGCGGCAACCGCGAGCTCGGCGGCCACAAGGGCTACGGGCTCGGCGTCCTGGTCGACATCCTGTCCGGGGTGCTCTCGGGCGGCGTGTACGGCGATCTGTTCCAGCGATCGGACATGCGGGAGCGGCAACAGCTCAACACCGGGCACTGCTTCGCCGCCATCGACATCAAGCGGTTCCGCCCGCTCGAGGAGTTCGGGGCGGCGATGGACGACATGCTCAGCGCGCTCAACCGCACGCCGCTGGCGGAAGGACAGGAGCGCGTCTACACCGCCGGCGAGCCCGAGGCCGAGATCGAGGCGCACCGGCGACGCAACGGCATCCCGCTGGCCCCGGCGCTCGTCACCCAGGTCAACGCGATCGCCGCCGAGCTCGGCGTCCGGCCGCTGTCCTAGTCGCTGCGCGGCACTCTCGTCAGTCCCCCCCGCGGTCCAGGACGGCCGGGATCTCGCTCAGCGCGCCGACGACCGCTCCCGGCGGCTCTCCCGGAAATGACCACGCCTTCTCCACCCGAGAGACCCACACGGTGCGGAGGCCGACCGCCGCCGCACCCTGCACGTCCCAGGCATGCGCGGCCACGGCTCGCCGATGTTGAACATGTTCTCGATCAAGGCGAAGTGGGCGAGCTGGACGCCCTTCGGGGTCGAGGCGTCCCCGACGTGTAGAGGATGTAGGGGACCCTTGGCGAGCTGGCGCACGCGGGCGCGGTACTGCGCGTACGTCAGGCGCTCATCGCTCGCGACGACCGCCCCGCGATCCGGATCGCGGGCGGTCACCTCGTCGAGCAGGTCGGGCAGCGTGCCGCTCTGCGGCATCGGCATGGCGCCCGGATTATAATGACGTTCCTCCGCGCGACCGATCAGCAGGATGTGCGAATGCCACCCGCCCGGGACGCGAGCGACGAAGGAGGCGCTCCGACACCGCACTCGAGAACCTGCAGTCTGATGCCGTCGACAAGCTCTGAACCGGCTTCACTGGAAGGGAGAGCCCGATGCGTGTGCGCACTTGGTGGTGGGCGTCGGCGTGGTTCCTGACGTCGATGGGGTGGAGCGGCGCGGCGTACGCCCAGGCCGGCCAGCCGCCGAAGGTGGATCCCGGCGACACGGCGTTCGTGCTGCTGTCGGCGGCGCTGGTGATGTTGATGACGCCTGGCCTGGCCCTGTTCTACGGGGGGATGGTGAGGCGGAAGAACGCGCTGGCGACGATCATGCAGAGCTTCATCTGCCTGGCACTGGTCGGGGTCGCGTGGGTGGTCTACGGCTACAGCCTCGCGTTCGGGCCGGACAAGGGCGGCCTGATCGGCGGCCTGGAGTGGGTGGGGTTGCGCAACGTGGGTCTCGATCCCAATCCGGACTACGCGCCGACGATCCCTCACCAGGCGTTCATGATCTACCAGGCGATGTTCGCCGTGATCACCCCGGCGCTGATCACGGGCGCGTTCGCCGAGCGGATGAAGTTCAAAGCCTACGTGGTCTTCGTCTGCCTGTGGTCCACGCTGGTCTACATCCCCGTGGCGCACTGGGTGTGGGGGGCGGGCGGGTGGCTGCGCACCCTGGGCGCGCTCGATTTCGCCGGCGGCACCGTCGTCCACATCACCTCCGGCGTCTCGGCCCTCGTGGCGGCGCTGCTCATCGGCAAGCGCTTGCACTATCCCTCCGAGGACATGCGCCCGCACAACGTCACGATCACCCTGTGCGGGACCGGCCTGCTGTGGTTCGGGTGGTTCGGGTTCAACGCCGGCAGCGCCTTGAGCGCCGGCAAGCTGAGCGTCGTCGCCTTCGTGGCCACGAACACGGCGGCGGCGGCGGCGGCGCTGGCGTGGATGTTCCTGGAGTGGTGGGACCGGGGGGAGCCGAACGTGCTGGGCGCCGCCTCCGGCGCCGTGGCGGGGCTGGTGGGGATCACGCCCGCCGCTGGCTTCGTCAGCCCGATGTCGGCGATCGTCATCGGGTTGGGCGCCGGCGCGCTCTGCTACCTGGCCGTCGTGAAGCTGAGGCCGATGCTGGGCTACGACGACTCGCTCGACACGTTCGGCATCCACGGTGTCGGCGGCGTCTGGGGCGCGCTCGCCACCGGCCTGTTCGCCTCGAAGCTGGTGAACGAGACAGGCAACAACGGCCTGTTCGCCGGCAATCCCGCCCAGGTGTTGATCCAGCTCGCCGGCGTCGCCGCCACCGTCGTCTACGCCGTCCTCATCAGCTTCGTGCTTCTCAAGGCGCTGGACGCGACGATGGGGCTGCGCGTGAAGGAGGAGGCCGAGGAAGAGGGGCTCGACCTCTCCGAGCATGGACAGCTGGCCTACGACCCCCTGTAGCGCCGCCTTCCGCGCCCGCGGAGGGCCGCGGATTTTGGATGGGGCGGGTCCGGGCAGGCCCCGCGGGACGGGGCCTGCCCGGCGGACGGGCTATTCGGCCCTCACCTGAACGATTTCCGACCCGCGTTCGCCCGTCACCTTCACGGCCTGCAGTACGTCGTAGACGAAGATGATGCCGTGGTTTCTCTCGATCTCCATGCGCGCGGCAGTGGCGATGGCGTCGACGACGGCGTTCACCTGGTCGTCCCTGACCACGATCTCCAGTCGGGTCTTCTTGAACAGATACACCTCCTGTTCGAGACCGCGATACCTCTCCTTGACGGGGGCGGTGTTCCGGCTACAGCCCATCGCCGTCGACACCGTCAAGTTGTGTATCCCGATGTCGGAGAGGGACTGCCGGACGTGCTTGAGCCTCTGAGGTTCGATCATGGCCAGGATCATCTTCATGATGCGTCTCCTTGGAGCGGTGACGACCACGACGCGGACAGAGCGCTCGCCCTCGTCCGGGCTCCCCGGGACGATGCTGCCCTCGGGACACGGTGGCGTCAAGGGGCCGCCTCGGGCGCCGCGCGCGATCGCGATGCCCACGCTCGCCTTCGCCCCCCCCCACACGGGGCCTCTCGGATCCGGTGCCAGGGTTCGCAAGGGGCGCCCGGACCCGGCGAGCCCGCCGCCCCCGCAGAGATGGCGTTAATCGTTCCTATGCGCCGCCGCCCCGGGGCGCTCCACCGATCGGGACAGCGCCAGCTGAACAACGTGAGCGGCGGGAGCAGCGGCTTTCCCAAAGCCGTGCTGAACAAGTCATGGTCAGCCCCGCCCGCGGTCCAGGACGGCCGGGATCTCGCCCAGCGCGGCGACGACCGCTCCCGGCGGCTCTCCCGGAAATGACCACGCCTTCTCCACCCGGGAGACCCACACGGTGCGGAGGCCGACCGCCGCCGCGCCCTGCACGTCCCAGGCATGCGCGGCCACCATGCACGCCTCCGGCGCGGAGAGGGCGAGCCGGTCGAGCGCCATCCGGTACGGCGCGGGATGCGGCTTGGCCAGGCCCGCTTCGTCCGAGGACAGCACCAGCGTGAACAGGCTCGCGAGCCCGGCGCCGCCGATCAGCGAGCGTTCCATGTCGGGATGCGCGTTGCTCAGCGCGACCAGCGTGTGGCCCCGCTCGCGCAGCGCAATCAAACACTCGCGCGTGTCGGGCCAGGGATCCAGTCTCTGCATGGTGTCGAGTGTCTCCGGCAGAACGGCGTCAGGCTGGCCGCGCAGCGCGAGTACCTGGCGCATCGCGGACTCGCCGCAGCGCAGGAACGGCGCGTACCGTCCGCTCAGCGTCGACGCCATGCTGACGTGGAGCAGCCGCGCGAACCAGAACGGCAGGACATCCTCCGGCACCGAGTGGCGCCGGAAGACCTCGTGCACGCGGTCCAGGCTGAACAGGGTTCCGACCAGGTCGAAGAAGATTACCATCGCACACCTCCGCCAGGTGCCCGGGGCGCCGGCCAGCAGCGCGCAGCACCTGGCTCGCGACCGAGATCGCGAGCCGCCATGAGCCGCCGCCTACCGCGACAGGAGGGAAACGGCCCGCTCGACGTCGGCGAAGTCGTCGAAGAAGAGGTCGGGCCTGTCGGCGAGCAGCTCGTCGCGGGAGTGAAAGCCGGTGGCGACGGCCACCGCGACCGCGCCGAAGGCGCGCGCGCACTCGATGTCGTGCGGGGTGTCGCCGATCACCACGACCTCGTGAGGCTCGAACGCGTGGCCGGTGAGCGCCTGGGCGCGCCGCGCGGCCAGCGAGGGCAGCCGGCCGCGATCGTGATCGTCCGATCCGAACGCGCCGACGGGGAAGAAGGGCGAGAGTCCGGTGGGCGCGAGCTTGATGCGCGCCCCCTGCTCGATGTTGCCGGTCAGGAGCCCCAGCAGCAGCCCCTCCGTGGCGTCGAGCCGCCGCACGAGCGCCGCGATGCCCGGCAGCGTCACCACGTCACGACCATCCCCGATCTCGACCGCCAGCGTCCGCGCGTAGGCCTCGAACACATCGTCCAGCCGCTCCCGCGCGGTCGCGCGCGGAATCCCCGCGGCTTCGAGCACGTCGAGCACGATCCGGATGTCGGTCCGGCCCCGGAAATCGTACTGCTCGAGGGAGCCCGCGGTGCCGAGGACCTGCCGGAGCGCCTGGCCGAGGGCGCGACGACCGGCGCCGCGCGCGATCAGCAGGGTGCCGTCCACATCGAAGAGGACCAGCCGCATCGGGTCAGTGCGGCGCGGGGCAGGCGAGCGCGCGGAGGCGGGCGACGGTGCGGGGCAGCCGCTCGAGCAGCACGTCGATTTCGGCCCGGGTACTCCAGCGCCCGAGCGTGAAGCACAGCGAGCCCTCCGCTTCCTCGGGCGTGCAGCCGATCGCCCGGAGCACGTGCGACGGCGTACCGGTCAACGAGGCGCACGCGGAGCCGGAGGACGCCGCCACGCCCCCCAGGTCGAGGTCGAGCAGCACGCTGTCGGCCTTGACTCCGCGAAGCACGAAGCTCGCGTGGTGAGGCAGTCGCGCGCGTCGCGAGCCGGTGAGCCGGCACGCGGGGACCGCGGCGACCGTGCCTTCGACGATCGCATCCCGGAGCGCGGCCAGCCGCCCCGGCTCTCCCTGAGCCGGCTCGGCCCGCATCAGCTCGGCGGCCACGCCCAGGCCGACCAGGCCGGGTAGGTTCTCCGTCCCGGAGCGATACCCGCCCTCCTGGCCACCACCGAGCAGCGACGGATGCAGCTTCACCCCGGGCCGGACCCACAGCGCGCCGGTGCCCGGGGGACCGTAGATGTCGTTGCCGGACACGGTGAGCAGGTCGATGCCCAGCGCGTCCACCCCGAGCGGGACGCGGCCGAGCGCACCCACGGCGTCGACGTGCAGCGGCACCCCCGCCGCGCGCGTGATCCGCGCGATCTCGGCCACGGGCTGCAGCGTGCCGATCTCGTTGCTAGCGGCGCTGATCGAGACGAGGACGGTGTCGGCGGTCAGCGACTCGCGGACGGCCGCGGGATCCACGCGCCCCTCCGGGTCCACGCCGACGAATGTCAGCGTGGCGCCGCCCTTCTCCAGGTCGCGGCACGGATTGACTACCGAGATGTGCTCGACCGCCGAGAGGACCAGGTGGGGCGTCCGGGTCCGGCGCGCGGCGAGCGCGACGCCCTTGACCGCGAGGTTGTTGGCCTCGGTGGCGCCGGAGGTGAAGATCACCCCGCGCGGCACGCCCCCGCAGAGCCGGGCCACCTTGACGCGGGCGGCCTCGAGGGAGTCGCGCGCCTCGGCCCCGAGCGAGTGGCGGGCGGACGGGTTGCCGATGCCGGCTTCGAGGAACGGGCGCGTGACCGCGAGGACGCGCGGATCGACCGGCGCGAACCCGCCGTAGTCCAGGTAGACCCGCTCGGGCAGCGCGGCGTCCGCCGGCACGCCTACAGTGTCTTCCTCACGAGGAATCGGTAGACGGCGCCGGCCCGCGCGACGTCGAGGAGCTCGTGGCCGGTAATCTGCACCCAGCTCCTCATGTCGGGATCCGACGCGGGGTCGTCGGAGAGCATCTCGAGCACCTGACCGATGGACAAGCGCTTGATGGCCTCTCGCGTCTTCACGATCGGCATGGGGCAGAACAACCCGGTACAGTCGATCCGCTCGTCAGGATTGAAGACTTTGGTCTCGTATGCCATAACACGGTACGGTACTCCACGGCTGGAGCGGGCGTCAAGGAAGGGGCACGGCGGTTCATGGCGTCGAATGCGCGAGAATCCGCGACCGGGTGGCGATTGGTGAGGCGCCGGCTCATCGTGGCCGCCCTGCTCACCACGCTCCTGCCTCTGCTCGTGACCGCGTACGCGCTCCGCGCCTATCGCTTGGCGGGGCCCGAGCGCCAGGGTGAGGAGCTCGCCTGGGGGTTCGGCTTGATCGTGGCGAGCTGGCTCGTGGCCGGCCTGGTCGGGGTGGCGCTGTGGCGGCTCGCGCGGTCCGTGCCCGCGGCGCGATCGGCGCCGATCGGCCCGAACGGGCACGGCACCTTCGCCCTGGAGCCAGAACCCGCCGCTCCCGCGGCGCTCGAGGCGGACGGCCTGCTCGAGTCATTCTCCCAGATGCTCGGGACCATCGAGCGACAGTCGAGCGAGATCAACAGCTACGCCCGCCGCCTCGAGAGCGCGTACAAGGAGGTCGAGACCAGCAGCGCGCGGTTGAAGGAGTTCTCCTTCAAGGACGAGGTGACGGGCCTGTACAACCGGCGCTTCTTCTCGATCCGCCTCGAGGAGGAGGTCTCCCGCTACCGGCGCTTCAATCACCCGGTCTCGGTGGTCCTGCTGGACCTCGACGGCTTCAAGGCGGTCAACGACGAGCTGGGGCACGCGGCCGGGGACGAGACGCTGCGCGGCGTGGCGGACATCCTCCTGCGGCACTCACGGGGGATCAACGTGATCTGCCGTTACGGCGGCGACGAGTTCGCGGTGCTGCTCGTGGAGACGTCCAAGGCGGGCGCGCGCCTGTACGCGGATCGCATCCGGTACGTCCTGCCGACTCACGCCTTCAGCCACGGCCGGCAGATCACCGCGAGCTTCGGGATCGCGTCGCTGCCCGAGGACGTGGCGCCGGCGCCCGACGACCTGTTCCGGGCCGCCGACGAGGCGCTCTATGCGGCGAAGCGGGCGGGGAAGAACCGCGTCTCGGTCTACGAGGACGTGCTCGGGGCGCGCCCGAAGGAGCAGCTGAAGCTCGACTGATCCTCAGGCCGGCTTGAGCTTGTACTTGTCCTCCGCGTACGCCCGCTGCTTGAACTTCTGCACCTTGCCGGAGCCCGTCAGCGGAAAGCGGTCGACCACCTCCACGTATCGAGGTACCTTGAAGTCGGCGATCCGTCCCCGGCCGAACTCCACGATCTCCTCCGCCGTGAGCGCCTGCCCATCCTTCGCGATCACGAAGGCCATCACGACCTCGCCCATGATCGCATCCGGGACGCCGACGATGGACACGTCCAGGACCTTGGGAACCATGACGATCTGGGTGGAGCCGACGAGGCAGTTGGCGGCGATCCCGCCCATCGAGCCGAAGATGTGGAAGTAGGGCACCGGGACCAGATACCGGTCCTCGGCGGTCCAGCCGTGCAGCTCCGTGTAGACGCGGCACTTGTAGTACATGTTGCCGTGGGAGAGCAGACACCCCTTCGGCTCGCCGGTGGTGCCGGAGGTGTACAGCATCTGCACCGGGTCTTCCGGCCTGATCGTGATCCGCTCGAGCGCCCGTGACTCGCCGCCCCGACCGGCGCCTTCGACGGAGTCGAACGAGACCCCCGCGGCCGGCACCGCCGCGCCGGCGACCACGACGTGGCGGAGCAGCGGCAGCGTCGCGCTCTCGAGGCGTCCGTGGCCGCGGTCGACCTCCGGGCAGATCTCGCGGAGGATCGCGACATAGTCGATCCCGGCGGCGGCGAAGCGATCGACCATCACGAGCGCGCGCGCATCCGACTGGCGCAGGACGTAGTCCACCTCGAGCGCCTTGTAGCGGCTGTTGCAGGTGACGGTGACGGCGCCGATCTTCGCGATGCCGAGGTTGGCCACGTTCCACTCGACCGAGTTCGGCATCCACAGGACGACGTGATCGCCGGACCCGACGCCGAGGGCGAGCAGCCCGCGGGCGAAATCGTCCGCGCGTTCCTTGAGCCGAGCGTAGCTGGCGCGGGCGCTCTTGAAGACGACCGCCTCGCGATCGGGAAACTCGGCGGCGGCCCGATCGAGCATCTGCCCGAGCGTGAGGGCCGGGCCCAGGTCCGCCGGGCGGTGGCCCGGCGACCGCCCCGTCATGCCCTCACGTCCTCGTCGCGGGCCTCGACCTCCGTGGCCAGCTCGCGCGCTCTGCCGAGCGCCGGCGCCAGGTGCTCCTGGGCGATGCCGCCGGCGCGCGCCCGCTCGATGCGACGCGTGAGCTCCTCGACCTCGTCCTCCGCCCCGGCGCGATTGCCCTCGGCGAGCAACCGGGCCACCGCCTCGCGCTTCTGCTCACCGAGCCGCTGCAGGATCTGGATCAGCCCGTCGCGCACCTGACGCTGTCGCGCGCGGTCGATGTCCTTCATGGACAGCGCGCGCATGAGCGTCTCGAACGCCGCGTCCAGCTTGCCGGCCCTGAGCTGGCGGGTCCCGAACCGCATGTAGCCGCGCCACAGCCGGCGCGTCATCGGCGTGCGGTGCTCCGCCGGGATCGCGCGATCACGCATGGAGCCCAGCAGCGCCTCGGCGCCCTCGAGCCCTCGCACTGCGGCCGAGTCGGCCCCCGAGGGGCGGATGGCCGGCCCGGTGAGCCGCTCGATCTCCTTGGTGAGCTGCGTCCACAGCAGCTCGAGCAGCGCCTCGCCGCGCGCGGCGGGCAGCTCGTCCGCCTCGATCCCGTCCTGGATGACCGCCCGGGCGCCCGCGAACTCGCCGCGCCCGATCAGGTCGGCCACGACGTCCCAGTAGCCCGCCGAGAGCGCCTCCCGGGCGTCGTCGAGCAGCGCCAGCGTGCTCCCGTCGCCGGGCGCGGCCACCAGGCGCCAGCGCAGCCAGAACGCGGCCAGTCGGGCCCCGGCGATGCGCTCATCGTGTCCTTCCGGCGCCCGCTCCACACGTTCGAGCAGCCGCTGCGCGACGTGGACGGCCAGGGAGGCGAGCAGCGGCGGGCAGCCTTGCCAGACCGGCTGCGGGGCGAGCCGCGCCGCGATCGCCACGTCCTTGCGGGCGGCGGCCTCGTCCCCCAGGGCGTGATGGGACAGGCCCGCCAGGCTCCACAGCGCGGCCATGCCATGGGCCGGATGCTCGGCATCGGGCACATCGCCCTCGGCCAGCTCGGCCTCGACGGCCGCGAGCAGTTCGGCGTGGCGGTCGACGGCGTACAGGCTCGCCGCCCGCTCGAGCAGAGCCGCCAGGGGTCCCTTCAGCAGCTCGGCGCTGGGCTCGAGCAGCGCCGGCGCGGTGACGGCGCCCAGCTCGATCTCGAGGAGATCCTCGGTCGCGGGCTCGAGCCGCCGGTCGAGCCGATGGCCCTCGTCCTCCGTCGGCTCGCCAGGCTGCTCGGTCAGCTGCGCGGGGTCGGCCGGAACTCCGACGCTGACGAGGGCCGGCCCGTTCTCGGCGCCGGCGATCGCCGGCAGGCCGGACTCTCCGACACCCGGCAATGGCCCGACCCCTGCCACGGCCTCGCCGGTCGCCGTGCGAGGTCCACGACGGGTCATGCGCGCCCGGCGGAGTGCGGGGGAGGGTGGGCTGTCGAGCCCCTGGGCCAATCCCAGGAAGAGGAAGATGCCGGCCGCGGCGGCCAGCAAGGCGACCAGCGCCTCCTCAACCGTCATTCAGCCTGGGCCTCGCCCATGCGGATCGGCTCATCCGGGCGCCACCCTATCACCGATTGACAAAAAAAAGAACCAGCCCGTTTCAGCCAGCCCGTTTCAGATGGGGAAGCCGCCCGGCGCTCGCCCTTTGAGTTCGGAAGCTCGAGCGGGGTATCATCAGCCTGTCATGCGCCGCGTCGCCGTCATCGGAGTGGGGGTCACGAAGTTCGGCCGGCACGATTGCACCAGCGCCGAGCTCTTCGCGCGCGCGGCCGCCGATGCGCTCAGCGACGCAGAGATCGGTCCCGATGCGATGCAGGCGCTGTACTACGGCAACGTGACCGGTGGCGAAGGAGAGAGCCAGCTCCACAGCGCGCCGCTGGCCGCGTCGCTGCTCGGCCTGCCCCCGGTGCCGACCACGCGCTTCGAGACCGCCTGCGCCACCAGTCACGCCGCGTTTCGCCATGCCGTCATGGAGATCGCCAGCGGCGTCTCGGACGTGGTGCTGGTGGGCGGCGCCGAGCGCATCCTGCACGTGCCGACCGACGCGGCCACGGAGTACTTCGCCTACTGTTCCGACGCGACGCTGGAGCAATCCCTCGGACTCACCTTCCCCGGCGTGTTCGCGCTGATCGCGCGCGCTCACATGGAGCGCTACGGCACCACGGAGGTGCAGATGGCGCACGTGGCCGTGAAGAATCACCGGCACGGCGTGCTCAATCCCAAGGCGCAGTTCCAGAAGGAGATCTCGGTCGAGGCCGTGCTCGCCAGTCCGTACGTCGCCGACCCGCTCAAGCTGCTGGACTGCTGCCCCTTCACCGACGGCGGCGCGGCGATCGTGCTCGCCGGCGACGAGGTGGCGCGGCGGCACCGGCGCGCCATCTGGGTGCTCGGCACGCATGCCGCGTCCGACACGATGTTCATGCACGAGAAGCGCGACCTCGCGCGCGTGCCCGCAACCGAGCGGGCGGCGCTCGGCGCCTACCGCCAGGCCGGCAAGACTCCGGCGGATGTGGGCGTGGTCGAGCTCCACGACTGCTTCACGATCGCCGAGATCGTCGCGACCGAGGGACTCGGCTTCTTCGAGCCGGGCACCGGAGGCACCGCCGCCGAGAAGGGCTGGACGAGTCTCGGCGGCAAGCTCCCGGTGAACCCGTCCGGAGGCTTGAAGGCCAAGGGCCACCCGATCGGCGCGACCGGGGCGGCGCAGATCGGCGAGATCGTCACCCAGCTGCGCGGCGAGGCCGGCGCGCGCCAGGTGGAGGGCGCGTCGACCGGGCTCGTGCACACGCTGGGAGGCAACACCGCGACCGTCCTGGTCAGTCTGCTGGGCCGTGACTGAGCGCGTGATCACGCTGAAGAGCTTCTTCGAGGAGGCGCGCGGGGGGCGGCTCACGGCGCTTCGCTGCGGGCGATGCGGCCAGCTCGCGATCCCGCCGAAGGAGTTCTGCCCGCAGTGCCAGCAGCGTCAGTGGGAAGCGATTCCGCTCAGCGGGGCGGGCACCGTGGTGTCGTTCACCGTGATCCGCATCCCACCGCGCGGGCGCGCACCGGAGGCGCCGTACGCGGTCGCCGTGGTCCGGCTGGACGAAGGCGTCTCCCTGCTCGGGCGCATCTCGGGCGTGCCGATGGATGCGCTCAAGACAGGCATGTCGGTGAAGTTCCGGCCCCTGGTCACCGACCACCAGACCGTGATCGCTTTCGCCCCGGCGTAAGTCGCTCCGCTCACCGCGGCCGTCGTGCTTGCAGGCCCAGCGCGAGCCTGAGGTGCTCTCGGGCTTCGCGGTAGTCGGGCTTGAGCCGGATCGCCTCCCGGAATTGCTGGATCGCCCGGTCGAGATCCCCCTGGTGAGCGTAGACGAGCCCCAGGTTGTTGTGGGTCTGGGCGGACCCCGGCTGGAGCCTCAGCACTTGCTCGAAGTGCCAGCCCGCCTTCGTGTACCGCCCCTCGGTGGCCAGGATGATGCCCAGATTGTTGTGCGCCTCGAGGAGGTCGGGGTTCAGCCGCAGCGCTTCCTGGTATCGCTCGACGGCCTCGGCGAGCCGGCCTTGCTGCGCGAGCGTGTTCGCGAGGTTGTAGTGGACCTCGGCGGCCTGTGGCTTCGCGCTCACGGCGCGCTCGAGCTCCTGCACCGCCTGCGCGGGCTGGCCCTGGTGGGCGAGCAATGTGGCCAGGTTGCTCCGCGCCGAGGCGAGCTCCGGGTTGATGGCGAGCGCGGCGTGATACTGCGAGATGGCGCCCATCATCTCTCCGCGCTTGGCCAGGAGCAGGCCGAGGTTGTTGTGGCCGACGGCCGACGGAGATACGCGGAGCGCGTGCCCCCAGAGCGACTCCGAGTCGTGCCACACCCTCGCCTGACGCCAGGTGAGCGTGCCGAGCGTGGCCAGAACCGCGCACACGAGCACCGCGAGCGCGGTCGCCGTCACGGCGCGACGCCGCCCCGCCCCGGCCTGGGAGGCCCACCACACGCCCGCCCCGGCGAGCAATGCCAGCCCGACGGACGCGAGGTACGTGTGCCGGTCGGCGGCGAGCTGATGGCCCTGGGGCATGATCCCGACTACCGGCAGCAACAGCAGGAGGTACGCCGCGCCGACGGCGGCGACTCCCGGCCAGCGTTTCCGGCGCGCGAGGACCGCCGTCGCCAGCACGAGCAGCAGCGCCGCACAGGCCACGAACTGCGGCGCGAACGGCGCGATTCGCGGCGGCCGTTCGTACAGCGGCGAGAGGCCGGTCGGCACCAGCGTCTTCCAGAGATAGAACACCAGCGGATACACGGTCAGAGCCAGCCGGTCCAGCACTCCCAAACGCTCCACCGGCTGCAGCGAGCCCACCCGGGTGAACTCGATGATGGTCACGAGGCTCATGGCCGCGCTCAGCAGCGCGAATGGCGTCTTCTCCAGCACCACACGCCACGCCGAGATCGCTCCCGACTCGCGCGTGGCCGCACTCAGACGGCGCAGCGGGTACACGTCCAGGAGCAGCAGGATCACGGGCAAGCTCACCGCCATCGGTTTCGCCAGGAGGGCCAGCGTGAAGAGCCCGAAGCAGCCCCAGTACCACGACCGTCCGAGGCGACCGTCCGCGCGTCGCTGCTCCCACGCCTTCAGATAGGCGATCAGCGCGAGGAAATAGAAGAGCCCGCAGAGCACGTCCCGGCGTTCCGTGACCCAGGCGACCGATTCGACGCGCAGCGGATGCAGGCCGAACAGCAGCGCGGTGACGGCGGCTGCCACCCGCAGCCCCGGGCCTTCGGCCGTGGGAAGCGCCAGCCGCAGCAGGCGCTGGGCCAGCCAGTACGCCGCCAGCGCGTTCAGAACGTGAAGGACGAGGTTCGTCAAGTGATAGCCGGCGGGGTTCATGCCCCACAGCAGATAGTCGGCGCCCAGCGTGACCCAGGAGAGCGGGATGTACGCCCCCATGGGCGCCGTGGTGAACATCCACTTGAGCTGGGCCCAGCCGAGGCCGCGGTAGTGCGGGTTCTTGAGAAAGTTCTCGTCGTCGTCCCAGCTGACGAAGTCGGCGCGCAGGACCGGCAGGAAGGCCGTGGTGATCAGGAGGACGACGAGCAGCGGCAGAAGGCCCTGCGTCGAGCGCCACGCGCGGCGCTCCACCGGAACGGCGGGCTCCTCGATCGGCCCCGCCGGCCCGCTCACTGGCCGGATGCGTCCTGGGTACTCTGGGTCACGCCCTGGGCTCTCGGCGCGCCATTACACCACAGGAGCGCGTGGTCAGGTCAAGCGGGGAATGCGCTGACGGTCATCCAGCGCTTCGGCCGGGCGCTCAACCTGAACGTTCACTTTGCGCGAAGGCGACATTGGCGCCATCCCACGGCGATCGCCTCGTCCGTGGGCCCCCGTCGCCACGACATAAGGGGCCACACTCGGACGCTGGCCGCCCCAGGAGCCGATGGCAGAGCGCTCGACGGTGTCCTTCCGGTTCGACTCCTCTGCGACGACCACGCTTCACCTGGCGCCCGAGGATGCCGCCCGTCTCGTTCACGCGCTCGGCCCACCACTCGGTCCTGCGCAACCCGGCGATCCCGACCGGCGCCGCGATGCCGGCGCGAATCGCGACGACGCCGATCCTCACGTCCAGCGCCTGCGCGCGCGCGACGAGCGGGAAGCCGCCGATCGTGCTGGCCGCCGTCACCGCGCCCGCACCCTTCAGGAACTGTCGCCTGCTCGTGCCCATGGACGCTCCTCCTCTTCGATGAGGTCCCCGGGAGTCTTCCCGGAGAACCTTGTCACGTCCACCGTCGGGCCGCTGCGTAGTCGAGGCTGTCCGGGGCGCCCTGGACCTCGCCCGCCACCGCCGCGAGCTGGAGATCCGCGAAGCGTGGATCGTCGACCGGGACGTCGACGAACCAGTAGAGCGGGACACCGGCCTCGGCGAGTCGCCGCTGCAGCGCGCGGCGGAGCGTAGCGTCGCCATGCACCGCGGCAGCGTCGCGCCCGGTCTCGAGCGCAAAGGCGGCGAGCGTGCCCGCCGCCTCTCCGGCGTTCCACTCCACTGGATGCAAGCGGTAGCAGCCGTTGGTGATGTGCGTGGTCGCGAGGTTCTTCGCGCCGGCCAGGAGGTTCTTCACGCGCACGGGGATGAGCGCGCCGAGCGGGATCTGGAACGGCCGGGTGCGGCAGGAGACACCGACATCCTCCGCGCCGGCGCGGTGGATGTCGATCGGATACCAGCCCACGCCGGCGGCGTCGTCGAAGAGCGCCGCGCGCGCCCCCGGCTGGTGCTCGGCGGACACGTCCTGCTCGCGGACGGTGGTGAGGCCGCGGAGACGCCGGCACTCGCGGATGTAGGGATACTTGCCGAGCGCGTCGGCCGTGTCGAAGACGTCGGGCCGCGGACGCAGCCCGGGGAATCCACGGCCGCCGTCCGGGCGCGGCGCGTCGGTCTGCAACCAGTGGAGGAAGCCGAGGCTCACGCGCTTGGCGTCCTGGAGCGCGCGCGCTTGCGCGGCGGGCGCGCGGTCGAGGATCGATTCGTCGCGGTAGTCGTTGCCCGGCCAGTTGATCATGCTGACGTCGCGCGCGTGGACGCCCGGGAAGAGCGAGGCGTCGATGAGCCGTCGGTACGTCCACAGCCCCCCTTTCGTGTCCGGCGCCTGCTCCATCACTTCGTACGACAGCCAGCGCGTCTGCTCCCCGTAGATCTCGCCGCCGTGGACGTGGATGCGCAGCGCGTAGGGCTGGGTGTCACGGTAATGCTCGTAGCGCTCGGGGCGGGGAATGACGTGACGCTCGCGATCGCCCGCGTTCTCCAGCACGAACGTGTAGGTGAAGCTCTGCACGCAGCGCGGCTTCGGCTCGTGCGGCTGCGCGTGCGGCTCGCCGGTGTCCGCAGCGGTCTCCGCGCCCACGACGGACTCGGCACCGGCGAGGGCGAGGACATCGCCGAGCTCCGTGGCGTCGATCACGATCCGCGCGCGTACGCGCGTCCACCACCGCTCGTCGAGGTGCACGGCGAGGACGGCCTCGACGCGATCGCCCCGCACCTCCGCGCGCGCGGCCTTGGTGCGAAGGAGGATGCGGAGGCGTCCCTCGGCCACCGCGGGCGCCGCCATCCCGGTGAGGACGTCCACGGCCACCCGCGGCTCGAAGGCGAGGCGCGTGACCCAGCAGCGTCCCGGGTTGGGATGGCGCTCGCGGGCGAGGGCCGCGGAGAGCTTGCGATAGTGATCGCGAATCGCCTCACGGAGCGCGTAGTAGCTCCGCGTGCCGCCGAAGTGCTCGATGTGGTCGTGCTCGTCCAGGGCGGGCACACCCTGCGCGGTGAGCTGACCGCCGATCCAGTCCGTTTCTTCGAGCAGCACCACGCGGCCGGGAGAAGGCAGGGCTCGAGCCGCGGCGAGCGCGGCCGCGACGCCGCCGGTCCCCCCACCCACGACGAGCACGTCGCACGCAAGCTCGTCCACGCGCCCGCCCGGCTCGGCGTCGACGATGGCGGACGCGGGGTCTCCGCTCGCGCGCACCGCCATGACGTCGAGGATGGCCGTCAGAGGCCGCCGGCCTCCCGGCGCGGTGCCAGACCGGAGGTGTCGATCTCGGACGGGCGGCCCGCGATCACATCGCTGACGATGCTCGCGGTGCCGCACGCCATCGTCCAGCCCATGTGGCCGTGGCCGGCGTTGTAGACGAGGTTCTCGTACCGGCTGCGGCCGATCACCGGGCGCCCGTCGGGCGTCATCGGCCGCAGGCATGCGCGGTACTCGCCGCGGTCCCAGTCGGCGGCGTCGGGGAAGATGTCGCGCGCGAAGCGCATGATGTTGCCGAAGTCCCGTGGGGTCCACGTCCGATCATAGCCAGCGAATTCCGCGGTCGACGTGAGGCGCAAGCGATCGCCGAGCCGCGACCAGCCCACGAGCCACTGCTCGTCCACGCCGGGCACCGACGGCGTCAGGCCGCCCGCCTTGAGCGGAAACGTCGACGAGTAGCCCTTCGCCGGATAGACGGCGAGGCGGATGCCGAGCGACCGCGCGACGATGGGCGCCTCCACGCCGAGCGCGAGGACGTACGCATCGGCGGAGCGCTCGCCGCGGTCGGTGACCACGGCGCGCACGCGCCCGCGCTCGGCGCGCAGCGCGATGACGCGCACCCCGGTCTCGAACGTCGCGCCGAACTTCTCGCGGCAGACGCGGGCGAGCGCGTCCCCGAAGATGCGCGAATCGCCGCTCGAGTCGCCCACGTCGCGGATCGCGCCCGCGATCTTCGCCTGCACCGGCTCGAAGGCCGGCTCGAGCTTCGCGACGCTGGTGGCGTCCAGGATCTCCTGCTTCTGGCCGTGCTCGCCGAGCAGCTGCATCTTCTTGATCCCGGCCTCGAAGAGCACGGGATCGCGGTAGAGGTAGAGCGCGCCGCGACGGATCGCCTGGTAGTCGATGCGCTCGGCGTGCGCGACCCCGTCGAGCAGGCGCTGGCTGTACTGGCAGAGCCTGAGCTTGATGAGCGTGTTGTGCCGCGCGCGCACCGCGGTGCACTCGCGCAGGAACTTCAGGCCCCACAGGCAGAGCTGCAGATCCAGCTTGAGCCGCAACCGGATCGCCGTCTCGTGGCCGAGCAGCGATTTCCACAGCATGGCGGGCGCCTTCGGCGATCCCCACGCGAACGAGTGGCCGGGCGCAATGATGCCGGCATTCCCGTCTGTCGCTTCGAGCCCGAGCGCCGCGTTCGCCTCGAGCAGCGTCACCTGGTGGCCGTCCTTGCCGAGGTAGTACGCGGTGGTGACGCCGGCGATGCCGCCCCCGAGGACGAGGATCTTCACGGCGCCAGCCCCGCGCGCAGCGGATCCTCCGGATCGAAGAGGGACTGGCTGGTGCCGGTGATGTAGGCGGTGCCGGTGATCTCGGGCAGGATCGCCGGCCGGCCACGTACGGACGTCTCACCGGCGATGTGGCCGGTGAAGGCCAGCCCCGAGATGCCTTCGCTCGTGTACGAGCCGCCCACCGCGAGCTCGCCGCGATGGTGGAACAGTGCCATCCGCGCGCAGGTGCCGGAGCCGCACGGTGCCGCGTCCACCTGCCCGGGGCCCCACACGAGCGCGTTGCGCGAGACGCCGCCCGTCAGCGGCTCGTGCACGATCAAGTTCTCGATCGGCGTGACGGCGCCGTCCGGCCCCTCCACGCGCAATTGCTCATTGATGGCGGTGCGGGCCGCCATCCCGCGCCGGGCGATGTCGTCCACCGCGTTGCGATGGACCGCGAGCCCGAGCGCGGCCGCCTCGATGATCGCGAAGACGTTGCCGGCGCCGACCGCGAGGTCGACAGGGACTTCACCGACGTCGCCGAGCTTCACCGTCTCGCCGGTTCTGAGCACGTAGGCCGGCGTCCAGCGGATCGTCACCGCGTGGACGCGATCGCGTCCGCTGTGCGCGATCGTCTCCACGGGCCCCGCCTCGGTGTCGATGAGCACACGCGTCTCGCCGCCGGTGCGCGGCACGAGGCCCGTGGAGACGGCGACGGTCGCGGCGCCGATCGTCGCCTCCCCGCACGAGACGTAGTAGCCGCCCGGGTACATGAAGAAGAGTCCGAAGTGCGCACCGGCCGTCACCGGCTCGACGAGCACCGCGATCAGCATGCCGCGGTGCCCGCGCGGCTCGAGGCAGAGGCCGGTGCGGAGGTCATCGTGGGCGTCCTGGAAATGCCGGCGCTTGTCCGCGATCGTCGCGCCGGGCAGGCGCGGTATGCCGGCGGTGAGCAGCCGCATGCCGATCCCGCCCGTGTGGAAGTCGATCGAGGTGATCAGGCGGTCCGCCTGCATCGCCGCCGCTCCCTAGCGCTTCCTCCAGTAGTAGTTGGCGGCGAAGTCGTAGGACGGGAACATCGTCTGGCGCCCGTTCACGACCAGCTGCGCGTAGGCCTTCTGCGAGTCCATGACCTTCTTGAAGAAGGGGTCCTTGGCGGCGTTCTCTTCGCGGATCTTGTCCCACGTCTCGAGCTGCTTGCGGAGGACCTCGTCGGGCGTCCGCGACAGCGTGACCTTCTCCGTGCGGAGATCTTGCAGCCCCGCCGAGTTGTTCTTCACGTGCTGCAGCCACCAGCGGAGGTACGTCTCGGTGGCGGCGCTCTTGATGATCTCCTGGTGCTCCGGGATGAGCTTCTGCCACACCTGCTTGTTGATGACGAGGTCGCCCGCTTCGGTCATCTCGTGCATGCTCGGGCCGTAGTAGAACTTCCAGATCTTGTGGAAGCCGAGCTTCATGTCCTCGGTCGGGCAGCACCACTCCGCGGCGTCGATGGCGCCCCTTTCCGCGGCCGGAATGATGTCGCCGCCCGGCATCGAGACGACCGCCGCGCCGGCTTCCTTGAGGATCTGGGCGTTCATCCCCACGGCGCGGAACCGCCGGCCCTTGAGGTCGGCCCAGCCCTTGAACGGCTGCTTGAACCAGCCGAGCATCTGCGGCGTGAAGGGACAGATCGGGAACGCGACCACGTCGCGGCCGATGATCTTCTCGTACCACTCCTGGAACATCTCCTGCCCGCCGCCCTCGTAGAACCATCCGAGGTGGTCGAAGAGGTCCATGCCGAACGGTCCGCCTGGGCCGCCGGTGAAGAGCACCGCGGCGGGATGCTTGCCGATGAGATAGCCCGACCATGTGTGGGCGCCGTCGATGACGTTGCGGTGCGTGGCGTCGACCACTTCGAACGCCGGAACGACCGCGCCGGCGGGCATGGTCTCGATCTCGAGGCGGCCGCCGGAGAGCTTCTTCACCCGGTCGGCGAACATCTTGAAGTTGTCCATGAAGGTGCTGGCCGGCGGCCAGCTCGCCTGCATCTTCAGCTTCACCGGCGCCGCTTGCGCGGTGGCGCGGTCGGGCTGGCGAAGCTCGGCGAGAAACATCCCGACGAGGACCGCGAGGAGCACGACGGTGAGCTGCAGGGCGATCCGTCTCCGCATAGTGTCCTCCCTCTCAGTTAGGCGCCGAGCTCCTTGCCCACGAGCGTCGCGCCCGCCACGAGGCGCTTCAGCTTCTCCGCGGCCACCCAGCGTGGCACGGGGAAGAACCCGCAGTCCGGGATCGCGGAGAGCTTCTCGGCCGGGATGAACGTCAGACACTCACGCAGCCGCTCCGCCACGTCCTCGGAAGTTTCCATGTAGAAGGACTTCACGTCGACCACTCCGCACGCGACCTCGCGGTCGACGCCCACCTCTTTCCACATCTCGATCTCGGCCATCTCGCGGTTGGCGTACTCGAAGACGAATTGCTGGCACCTCACGTCGAGGACCTTGGGGAAGAGCCAGCGATAGCTGCGCTTGCCGCGTGGGCGGGAGAGGAGGTTGCCGAAGCAGATGTGGTAGCCGATCTTCGCGTGCACGCCCTCGACGCACGCGTTGAACATCGTCACGTACTCGTCGAGCTGGCCGGGCCCGATCGCGGCCGACGGCTCGTCCACCTGGATCCAGTCGGTGCCGGCCGCCGCCAGGGCTTTCAGCTCCGCGTTGACCGCGGGCACTGACGCCGTCGCCGGAGCCAACTTTAGCCCTCGCCGGGGGCGATCGCCGCGTCCCTGGGCGTCCCTGGCCCCGGTCACCGTGACGTAGGGGGCCAGACTCGGACGCTGGCCCGCCCCAGGAGCCGATGGCCCAGCGCACATTAGCAGCCTCCTCGCGGGTCGGGAGAGCCGGCCCGGCTGAGCGGCATCCTAGGCTGGCACACCGCCGCCGTCAACCGGCACGTGGCCGGCCCGGATCAGCACGGATGCCGCCGCGCCGCGCAGGCACTACGGCGTCCACCGGCGTCCGCCGCGCCCTCGAGAATCAGATCAGGGCGGCGCCGAGCGCGCGGGTGGGGCGGGGCCGGGGCTCGCCCCTGAGGGGCCGACCCCCACGTGCGCGAGGAGCTTCCGGATGACGACGAGGTCGTGCAGCGTGGCGATCAGGCGTAGCCGGCCGCCACAATGCGGGCATGCCAGGACATCAATCGCGAACGCCCCGGGGCATGAGGGCCGCCCAGCTCCAGGCGCGCGGGATGGGCTTCACTCCGGCATCGTCCGGACCTGCGGCCAGGGGCGCCGCCGCGGCCGTGGGCTCGGGCAGCACACGTCCGTAGGGCGACCACGCCTGCGCCAGCGGGAGCGGGCGCGCGGAGCCAACACGCCATGGCAGATGAGCGTCTCCTCCACCTCCGAGGCCGAGACGTTCTCACCGGCGCGCTTGATCATGTCCTTCTTGCGATCGACGAAGAAGAACCAGCCCTCCTCGTCCATGTAGGCCTGATCGCCCGTGTGCAGCCAGCCATCGCGGAGCGCATCGGCGGTGGCCGCGTCGTTCTTGAAGTAGCCCTTCATGAGGCTGACGCCGGGCACGCCCGAGACGACCAGCTCGCCGACGATGCCCGGCGGCACCTCCTTGCCGCTCTCGTCCAGCACCTTGCACTCGTAGCCGAGCACGGGCATGCCCATCGCCAGCGGCTTGGGCGGCAGATCGAGCGGGTGCATGAGCGGCAGGCTCATTGTCTCGGTCATCCCCCAGATCTGCATGAGCCGGGCGCCGGAGCGCTGGTCCCATTCCTCCCACTGTTGCGGCGTGATGTTCTGCGCGTACGAGACCGCGCGGAGCCGCGTCTGCCCATCGCGCGGGGTCGGCGGCTGGGCCAGGAGCATGCGGATCGGGGCGGCGAAGAGCGCGGCCAGCGTCGCCTCGTGCTGGATCGCCTGCTCGACGAACCGGCTCGCGCTGAAGCGCTCGACCACGGTCAGGCTCCCGCCGACCAGGAGCATGGGCAGGAACGCATGGAGCTGCGCGCCGGCGTGAAAGAGCGGCAGCACGAGCAGGTGCCGGTCCGTGGGCTCGACGCGCATGGCCTTGGCCATCACCTCGCCGCCGTACAGGTAGTTGGCGTGAGTGAGGAGCACGCCCTTCGGCTTCGACGTGGTGCCGGAGGTGTACTGCATCGAGATCTCGTCAGCGGCTGTAGCGCCGGGCCTTGTCCTCGAGCGCGCCACCCAGCGTGCGGGTGCCGACGATGTGCATCGCGCCGATCCAGCCTACACGCCCGGCTTCCTGCGCGCCACGAACGCCGCGATGCGCGCCCGCGTCTCCGGATCGCTCCGGAGCGCGGCCGCATACGCCTGCGCCTCGCCCCCGTGCCCGCCCGCGCGAAGGCCGGCGACGATCGCCTTCGTGGCCGCGAGCCCCGCGCGCGGATGCCGCGCGATCTCGGTCGCGAGCGTCGTCGCCGACGCGGCGAGCTCGCCGTCGGCGGTGACGGATGTCACCAGCCCCATGCGCAGCGCCTCGGCTGCGTCGACGCGGCGGCCGGTCAGGAGGAGATCGCGCGCATGGCCGCCGCCGACGACGTCCAAGAGGCGGGCGATGCCGTAGCTCGGATTGAAGCCAAGGGTGATCTCGGGCAGTCCGAGACGCGCGGACGACTCGGCCACGCGCAGATCCTGGGCGATGGCCAGCATGAGGCCGCCGCCCAGCGCATGGCCGTGCACCGCGGCGATGGTCACCTGCGGCAGGCGCGCGAAGCGATCCATGATGTGCTGCCAGCGCTGCGACAGCGCCTCGGCCTCCGCCGGCGTGAGACCCGGCATCTCCGCGATGTCGTTGCCGGCGCAGAAGGCGCGCCCGCTGCCGCTCACGATGACGACCGAGGTGTCTGAGGCGCCCTCGAGCCGGGCGATCGCGCCTTCGAGTCCGGCGGCCATCGCGCGGTTGAGCGCGTTGAGCGCCTCGGGACGGTCGAGCGTGAGCCGCGCGACGGCGCCCTCCTGGGTGAGTGCGACGGTCACAGTCCGAACCTCCGGCGGACATTGGCCGGCAGCGCCGCCGGGCGGCTGTCGCACTCGAGGAAATAGTTGATCCAGGAGCTGGTGCCCGTGAGCGAGCGGTCGGGCGGTGGGATGTAGGTCTTGAGCTCGGGCACGCGGTCGGCGTCCCGGGCGCGCTCGTACACGCCCACCCAGATGCAGGGCCGGTCCACGACCTCGCAGCGGCCGAGGAGCGTGCCGCCGCACGGGCCGTTGCGCATCTGCTTGGGACAGGTCCGGGGACAGACATACTCCATGTGCCCCAGCACACAGTTGCCGCCCGGTCCCGCTCCACCCACGCCCGCTGCCCTCACGTAGCCGCCGCTCCCAGTTCCTTGCTCGACGTCACCGCCGTGCCGCCGCTCGCCCCCGGAGCCGCTCCCCTCTGGCCCGCTGCTGACTACGACCGCGCCCCGACGCAGGCTGACTCGGCCCCGAAGGCGATCGGGCGGCCACGCGCGCTTTCGCGGGCTGCGCCCGGGGCCCTGCCAGGTGTCACGCTCGGGTGGGCAGGGGGCGCGCACCGCCTGGCCCTCCGCGACCTCTACCCGAACGGCCTTTGTGTTTCTTATGCCTCGCTGGGCGCGAGTATCCGGGGGGACGATCCAGCCGTCAAGGGAGCGGCGCACTGGATCGACATGTATCCTCCCAGACATGGACTCCCTCGTCGCCTCGGCCGCGCGCGCGCGCGCTGGCGGCCGGTGATCCCCTCGGCGCCCTCAAGCGCGTCGCGCTGCGCGACGACCCGCCGGCCCTCGCCCTGCGCGGCATCGCCATGGCCCAGCTCGGCGACTACGACCGGGCGCGCAAGCTCCTCCGGCGCGCCGCCCGCGGCTTCGGCACCCGCGAGCGCCTCGCCCAGGCGCGCTGCCAGGTCGCCGAGGCGGAGGTCGCCCTCGCCGCGCGCGACCTGAGCGGGCCGGTGCGCGCGCTCGACGCGGCCGCGCAGGCGCTCGACGCGCTGGGCGATCGCGCGAACGCCCTCTACGCCCGCCTCGTCGGCGCCCGCCGCCGGCTCCTCGTCGGCGAGCTCGAGGCCGCCGAGCAGACGCTCGCCGCGGTCGACGTCGACGCCGCCGGCGCGCCGCCGCCGCTCGCGGCCCGCGCCGAGCTCACCCGCGCCGAGCTCGCGCTCCGCCGCGTCCGGGTCGCGGACGCCGCCGCCGCGCTCGGCCGCGCCCACGCCGCCGCCCTCGCCGCCGGCATCCCGGCCCTGGTCGCCGAGATCGGCCGGGCCCGGCGTGCCCTGTCGGCGCCCTCGGCGCGCCTGATCCGCGGCGGTGTGGTCCGCCCGGTCCGCCTCGACGAGGTCGAGGCCCTGTTCGCGTCCGGCGACCTCGTCGTCGACGCCTGCCGGCGCGCGGTGCGCGGCCCGGCTCGCTCCGTCCCGCTCGCCGGACGCCCGGTCCTGTTCGCGCTCGTCGGCGCGCTCGCCGAGGCCTGGCCGGCCGACGTGGCGCGCGATCGCCTCGTCGAGCGCGCCTTCGAGGCGCGCGCCGCCAACGAGTCGCACCGCGCCCGGCTCCGCGTCGAGCTCGGCCGCCTGCGCGCCGCCCTGCGCCCGCTCGCCCGGATCGAGGCGACCCGGCGCGGCTTCGCGCTCGTCCCCGTCGGCGGCCGCGCCGTCGTCGTGCTGGCGCCGCCGATCGACGGTCCCGCCGGCGCCATCCTCGCCCTGCTCGAGGGCGGCGAGTCGTGGTCGACCTCGGCGCTCGCGTGTGCGCTCGGCTCGAGCCAGCGAACCGTCCAGCGTGCACTGCGCCAGCTCGAAGAGGCGGCGGCGGTGCGCGCCGTCGGCCGCGGTCGATCCCGCCGCTGGCTCGCGCCGGCGCTCGGCGGATTCGCGACAACCTTGTTACTCCCGGGCGCGCTGCCAGTCGGGTAGGCTCGGGTCATGGCGAGGACGCGCAAGACCAAGGCCCGGCCGGCGGAGATCCTCCGCGAGTACGGCCCCTATCCCGGCATCGACCACGTCCACGGCGTGACCTTCGACGGTGCCCACGTCTGGTTCGCCCGCGGCGAGAGCATCGTCGCCCTCGATCCCGGCGGCGGCGCGCTGGTCCGCGAGCTCGCCGTCGCCGCCGACGCCGGCACCGCCTTCGACCGCGCACCCAAGGGGCGCAACGAGACGGGCGCCTGGTGGCGCCGCCACGACGAGTACAACAAGGGCTGAGCGAAGTCGTGGGAGCGAAGGCGACATTAGCGCCATCCCACGGCGATCGCCTCGTCCGTGGGCCTCCGTCACCACGACATAAGGGGCCACACTCGGACGCTCGCCGCCCCAGGAACCCCCAGGAGCCCGACGCCACAGTGGCCGAGTACCTGGTGCCATCACTGTGGCAACAGTTCTCCGATGCCGGGGCCACATCCGGCGCGGCCGCCCCGTGCCTAGCTCGCGTCGAGCAGTCCCCAGACCACGGCGTCCACTGGACGCTGGATGCGCTGGCCGGCGTGTCCAAGGCCCCGGACGCAGTCGCGGAGAACCGTCAGGCCAGCCGACCCGAAGGCGGCGCTCAGCTGGGTCCAGCACGAAGCGCTGCGCATCACCGCCCAGCGGCGCGAGCCTTCGGCGCCGGCGAGTTCATCGCCCGATTCCGCATCTCCCGGGGTCGCGCGGCGGAAGTTGACGGTCTGGTGTGGCCCGAGTTCTCTCCGCCTGATCGGTCCGCGGGCGTCGCGCCCGGTACGCGCCGCTGCCGCTCCGGCTGGCCTTGGTGGGCCAGGCTGCGGCATTGTGGGGGGCGGCTGCGGCTGATCGCCACGCTGCACGATCCCGTCGTGATCCGGAAGCTCCTCGCGCACCTGGGGATGGCCCGCTCGGGGCCGAGCCCCGGTCCCGCCCCTCCCGAGTC